>Ga0209488_10001789_pt1 | contig 18168 bp, 16 predicted proteins | sample Rivendell_Oct201_8_FD_188349 | JGI IMG/M metagenome (GOLD analysis project Ga0209488, IMG submission 188349) | Vadose zone soil microbial communities from the Eel River Critical Zone Observatory, Northern California, USA -... | ecosystem: Environmental > Terrestrial > Soil > Vadose zone >...
TTTGAAAACGCGTATCCGAAGGAGCTTTCCGGCGGAATGAAACAGCGCGTGGGATTCGCGCGAGCGCTGGTGATCGAGCCGGAAGTTCTGTTCATGGACGAACCGTTTTCCGCGCTGGATGTGCTGACGGCGGAGACGCTGCGCGGCGAATTGTTGGAATTGTGGCATGGCCGGAAAATTCCCACCCGCGCAATCTTTATCGTCACCCACAACATCGAGGAGGCGGTAGTGCTGGCCGATCGCGTGATCGTGCTGGCGAGCAACCCGGCGAGGATCCGCGAGGATTTTGAAATCGCGCTTCCGCAACCGCGCAACCGCAAATCCGTGCCCTTCGAAGCGCTGGTGGACCACATCTATCACGTTCTGACGCAGCCTAACATCGTGCACGAAATGCCGGCTGGTGTGAAAGCCGCGGCCGCGCCGTCCGTTGCCCCAACGCCCCCACCTCCCTATCTGATGCTGCCTCACGCGCGGGCCGGAGGCATGCACGGCCTGCTTGAGATTCTGGCGGACCGCGGCGGCCGCGAGGAGCTGCACCGGCTCGCGCAAGGTCTGAAACTCGAGGCGGACGATTTGCTGCCGATTGTGGACGCTTGCGTCCTGTTGGGATTTCTGCGCGTGGAGCATGGCGACGCGGAGATCACGGAGCTGGGCCGAAAAGTTGCCGCTGGCGACATTCAACAGCGCAAGCAACTGTTTCGAGAGGCCGTGCTCGCGCATGTACCTCTTTTGCAGCAGATGGCTTCGGCCCTGCACGCGAAAGCCGACGGAACGATGCCGGCGGAATTTTTCCACGATTTGCTGGACGAACACTTCAGCGAAGCCGAATCGCAACGCCAGCTCGATACCGCGATCCAGTGGGGCCGCTACGCGGAACTATTTGACTATGATTCCGTGACCGGGCGGTTGAGCCGGACCGGGCCGTGACTCCCTTCGCGGCACGCCGCCCATGAAAATCGCTCCGCCCATCCACTACGAAGCGATCCTGCGCGCGATCACCGAGCGCACGCGGTGGAAAAGTTCGTTCGTCGCGGACGTTTCCGTTTTCGCCGGAGTGCTGGCGATTCTTTACGCGATAGTCGTTTCCGGGCGTATCTGGTTCGCGCCATTCACGCCCGTGGCGCACATTTCATCGAGTCCCCGGGCGCTGCCGTTGTATGCGGCGTATTCGCTGGTGCGAATCGCAATTGCCTACGTGCTGTCGCTGCTGTTCGCGCTCGCGTATGGCTTCGCGGCGGCGAAATCGGAGCGCGCGGCCCGCGTCCTGCTCCCTTTGCTCGATATTCTGCAGTCGATCCCGGTGCTGAGTTTTCTTCCCGGAGTGATGCTGGGCATGGTCGCTCTATTTCCGCGCAGGCAGCTTGGGTTGGAACTCGGATCGGTGCTGCTGATCTTCACGGGACAGGCGTGGAACATTGCATTCAGTTTTTACGCTTCGCTTAAGGCGATCCCGCGCGAGCTGGACGAGGCCGCGCGCCTGTACCGCTTCAGTGCATGGCAGCGCTTTGTGGAGCTTGAGCTGCCGTACGGCGCGATTGGGTTGGTCTGGAATTCGATGATGTCGGTAGCGGGCGGATGGTTTTTCCTGATGGCCTGCGAAATGTTCGTTCTCGGCGACCGCGATTTTCGCCTGCCGGGCCTTGGTTCTTACCTGCAGGTTGCCGCCGGTGCCGGGGACATGCGCGGAATATTGTGGGGAATGGCGGTGATGATTGCCGTCATCGTGCTGCTGGACCAGTTTGTGTGGCGGCCGGTGATTGCCTGGGCGGACAAATTCAAGTTTGAAAGCGTCGAAGGCGCGGCGCCGCGGTCTTTTGTGCTGACGCTACTGCGACAGTCGGGAATCCTTGCCGAGGTCAATCGCCGTGCGATCCGACCGATGGAAGAACGCGTGATGAGCGCGTTTGCGCGGAGGTGGGAGGAGCGCGGAGAGCGCCCGCGAACCGATGGCGCCGTGAAGAAATGGATCGCGCGCGTGATGGGAACGGCCGTGTTGGCCGCGCTGGGCTGGCTGGCGCTTCGCGCGCTGGCCGCTCTGGCCCGGCTGGGTGCGGGAGAATTCGTCTCGCTCGCGCGCGATGCCGCGCTCACGTTCCTTCGCGTCAATGCCGCGCTCGTGCTCGGCGCGCTGTGGACGGTGCCGGTGGGCGTGTGGATCGGAACCAGCCCACGCGTGGCGCGGCTCGCGCAACCACTCGTGCAGATTGCCGCGTCGATTCCCGCGACGGCGCTTTTCCCGGTGCTGTTGTTGCTGCTGATTCGCGCTGGCGGCGGCATGGAATCGGCCGCGATGGCCCTCATGCTGCTCGGGACGCAGTGGTACATTCTGTTCAACGTGATTGCAGGAGCGATGGCGATTCCCACGGACCTGAAGGAAGCCGCAAGCGTTTTTCAGTTCCATCGAGGGGAGCGCTGGCGGCGCTTGATCCTCCCGGCGATCTTTCCGTATCTGGTGACGGGGATGCTGACCGCTTCCGGCGGCGCGTGGAATGCCAGCATCGTCGCCGAATATTTTCATTTTCAGGGGAAGGCGCTCTCCGTTCGCGGCTTGGGAGCATCGATTAGCCGCGCCACCGATTCGGGGAATTTGCCGGTGCTGCTGGCGGCAACGCTGGTGATGTCCGTGATCGTTGTGACCGTGAACCGCGTGCTGTGGCAGAGGCTCTATCGCCTGTCGGCAACGCGCTACAAGCTGGACGCATAGATCGAGATTCTCTGTGCCCTTTGTGTACTCTGTGTTAAATGCTTTTCGGAAAGAGATTTAACACAGAGTACACTGAGTCAGGACACAGAGGGCACAGAGAAAAGAAGGGAAGATCGCTAGCTCATGCTTACGGTAAATCCAGGAGAAGGAAATCCGCGGCGGCGGCGCCTTTTTCCGATGGGGCAGCCAGTTCCAGTTCGCGTTCACTCGTGACGCGAGCCTGGTCTCCCGGACCGAGCGTTTCGCTGTTGAGTTTCAGATTGCCGCCAATCATGAAGATGTAAGCGCGCCTCCCTTGGGCGAGCTGGTGTGAGGTGGATTGGCCGGGGGCGAGAAGCGAAGTGTAGATCTTCGCGTTCTGATGAATTTGGACCGCGCCCCTCGCAGAATTCGCTCGGGGCAAGCCATTGCTTCCGGCGGGCACGGCAATCGGCAACAATTTGCCGGAGCGGTCCGCTAGCGAAAAGCTCTTTTGCTCCCACGAAGGTTTCAGATGCTGGACCGCGGGCATGATCCAAAGTTGCAACAGGTGCGCAGGATCTTTCTTCGAAGGATTGTATTCGGAGTGACGCACTCCGGTTCCCGCACTCATTCGCTGAATTTCGCCGGGACGGATGACGCCGGTATTGCCCATATCATCGCGGTGTTCGATAGCGCCTTCAATGATGTAGGTGATGATTTCCATCTCCCGGTGAGCGTGGAAGGGGAAGCCGCCGGCGGGAGCCACGACGTCGTCGTTGAACACGCGCAGAGGTCCAAAATTCATATTTTTCGGGTCGTGGTAGTGGTCGAACGAGAAATGCCAGTGCGTGTTAAGCCAATCTGTTTCAGCGTGATAGCGCTCGTTTGAACGGATCGTGTGGATCACGGCGAACCCTCCGGGCCCTTCTGTGGTGGTGGCCTTTTTTATTCTTCTTGTATTGGTTTAGATGCAATGAGTTCTACTTCGTCGCAACCAGTTGGTCATTCGCCCCGTTTCAAGTCAGGGATGGCCGACCGGGGATGGCGCTGGGAATGCGGGCGGATACCACTCCCGGAAAATCCAAAGTTAGTGTAAATTCATATTGGGCTGTTGTGCCTTGATGCGGAAAAACAATCATGAATCCAGTCAAACCTGAAACGCCGGCTGTTGCCGAGAGGGCTACCCCCATGACGCGGGACACGGTCACCGTTACCGATAACCGGACGGGAAAGACCTATGAACTTCCAATTACCAATGACACGATCCACGCGATCGACCTTCGCCAAATTAAAGTAAAGCCGGATGACTTCGGAATGATGAGCTATGACCCGGCCTTCAGCAATACGGCCCTGTGCCAAAGCAAGATCACGTACATTGACGGCGACAAAGGCATCCTGCGATACCGCGGATATTCCATCGAGGAGCTGGCCGAGAAAAGCACGTATCTCGAGACGGCCTTTTTGATTTTGTACGGAGAGCTGCCCAATCGCTCGCAGCTCGATGAGTGGACCTACCACATCACGCACCATACGTTTATCCACGAGTCGGTCAAGAAATTTCTGGATGGGTTTCACTACGATGCTCACCCGATGGGAATGATGATTTCCGCTATCGCGGCCCTTTCGACCTTCTATCCCGAGGCCAAGGACATCTTCAATAAAGAATCGCGCCGCAAGCAGACCTACCGGCTCATTGGAAAAATGCCCACGCTAGCTGCATTTTCCTACCGGCACAGTCTGGGCATGCCGTTTTCCTATCCGGACAACGAGCTGAGCTATCCCGGCAACTTCCTGAGCATGTTGTTCAAGACGAGCGAGCTCAAATACCGTCCGAATCCGACGCTGGAGCGCGCGCTGGACGTGCTGTTCATCCTGCATGCCGACCACGAGCAGAATTGTTCGGCCAGCGCGATGCGGTGCGTAGGCAGTTCTCACGTGGACCCATTTTCCGCGACCGCCGCGGCCACCGCCGCGCTATACGGCCCGCTCCACGGCGGCGCCAACGAAGAAGTGCTGCGGATGCTGATGGAGATTGGCTCTCTCGCCAACGTGCCCGCGTTCATCAAACGCGTGAAGGCTGGCGAAATGAAACTGATGGGCTTCGGACACCGCGTATACAAGAACTACGACCCGCGGGCACGCATCATCAAGCACGTGGCCGACGGCGTGTTCGAAATCATGGGCCGAAACCCGCTCTTGAATATCGCTCTCGAATGCGAACGCATCGCCCTGGAAGATGACTACTTCATTTCCCGCAAGCTCTATCCCAATGTGGATTTTTATACCGGGCTCATCTACCAATCCATGGGCTTCCCGGTGACGATGTTCCCGGTCCTGTTCGCGATCCCCCGCACCAGCGGCTGGATCGCCCAGTGGGAAGAAATGCTGCTCGACCCGGAGCAGAAAATCGCCCGTCCTCGTCAGGTCTACCTCGGACACGACCTGCGGCGTTACCCCTCGATCGACCAGCGAAGCTGACCTCATCCTTGGCAGGCTCCAAGTCGCCGACGCGCCACTCCCCGCCAAAGCAGCGCGGCGAGCGGGAAGCCAGCGCTATGGCGACGGTGCGTAGAGCCCGCACCCGCGGGATGCGCCGGCGGCAGGGCCGTTGCATTTGACACATCGCCTAGTGTCGCGGTCATTGACATATTTCTCCGGTTAATGGAAACTGAAGTTCCCCCTTCCGGAAAGTTGACTCCCCTGTTGGATAAGGTTGTAGCCGCACGGTTGCAGCTTGCCATTGCTTGCGCCCAGGCCTTGGCGTGCCGGGGTTCACACTGCCGCGCGAGGGTAGGTGAGTAATTCAGGCGGGCTTCACGTCCCGATCTGATCGGGACGTTCAGCATAAAAGCGGAGTCCACACCCGAGGCCGACACGGGGAATCATGAGGTTGTCCGGTGTCCATGAATGGAGAGCCGATACACATTCTCTTGGTCAGTGAAGCTCGGGAGGCTCACCGGTTACGCGAATTGCTCGAGTCCAATGGCTCCAGCCAGTTTCGCATCACCTATGTTCCCGGCATCGACCCGGCAGCCCAGTGCCTCGCCCGGGAGGGCGCCGACATCCTGCTCCTGGATATCGGGCCGGACCAATCGCGGGGCCGCGCGATGGTTCGTGCGGCTGCGACTGCCGCGCCGCAAGTGCCAACCGTGATCCTGTCCGATTCTGAAAGCGAATCGTTGGCAGTTGAGTCGCTTCAGCAAGGCGCCCAGGATTTCCTCTCGAAGGGGCGGCTCGACGGCGCCGGACTTGCGCGCTCGTTGCGTTACGCCATCGAGCGCCATCGCCTGCAAAGGACACTGCAAATCCTCTCGCTGATCGACGACCTGACCGGATTGCACAATCGCCGCGGCTTTCTGTCGCTGGCCGAACAACAATTGCGCTTGATCCTCCGAAAGGGCTCCGGCCTTTTAGTATTTGTGGATCTCGACGATCTGAAATCAATCAATGACACCCACGGCCATTTGGAGGGCAACCGCGCATTGACCGCGACCGCAAACATCCTGCGCGCATGCTTTCGTCAATCGGACATTCTTGGGCGTGTTGGTGGCGATGAGTTCTGCGTTCTGATGACCGACGCGTGCCAGGACTCCGCCGTGCAAGTCCGCAAGCGTTTGCAGCATCGTGTGGATTTCACCAATGCGGTGTCTGCGTCGCGCTTCCGCCTCTCCCTGAGCGTTGGCATCGCCGAAGTGCCGGCGGTTCGCCAACCACCGCTCGAAGAATTGCTCAGACTTGCCGACGCGCTTATGTATGAGCAGAAACGGAACAAACAAGCGCACTCCTCTGTGAAAACCTCCCTGGAGCACCCGACGCTCGCCTAATCCTCCCAAGTAGCGGCTCTATCTATCTTTCTGTTGAAGGGATTGCCTCTTTTTGTCGATATCTCCATGGAAAGGCGCGTCCGGGGCTCTTTATTTCCGATCGATATTCTGGCAGGCTCCAAGCCGCCGACGCGCCACTCGCCCGCCAAAGTAGCGCGGCGAGCCGGAAAACAGCCCGCCTGGGCAGTACGGCGCGTAAACCCGCACCCGTCAAAAAGCGAATTGCCACGCAGAGTAACACTCTTTTGGAGCGAAATATCCATCCTTGACGCGCGAGTCGAGGCCGTGAATACTAGATCGCGTTTACAGAAGAAATCGTAGTTTCGTGTCTCGCAGCTGGAAGTCTGTTTGCTGCCCTGTTCGGATCGTGGCGCGAGGGTCAGGACTCAGTACAGGATCAAAAGGAGATCAACTTGGCTGTCCCCGAAATTTTCAACACCATCGAGCAGACCGCCCTCAGCAGCTGGCTCCGCGAATCCACCTCGGTATTTGGTTTTTATTTCATCCTCCTATTTCACACTTTCGGCATGGCATTGGTGGTCGGCGCGAGTGCGGTCGTTGACTTGCGCATCCTTGGGATTGCGTCAGCGCTTCCGCTCAAGCCGCTGAAGCGGCTTTTCGCCATTATGTGGGTGGGCCTCGCGCTAAATGTCACGTCGGGCCTGTTCCTTTTGACCGCGTACCCGACTAAAGCACTCACCAATCCCGATTTTTATATCAAGTTGTCGTTCATTGGGCTCGCGGTATTCACGATGCGGAGGATGAATATCCAAGTGTTCGACGACGCCAGCTTGGACGAAGTGGCCATGATAGCGAAAGGGAAAATGATGGCGGCCTGGTCGCTCGCGTTTTGGATCGGGGCCGTCTCGGCGGGCCGCCTGCTCTCGGAGACTTCCAAGTATGTGCTCTATGGCCACCTATGGGGATCTTAGATCCGGAACACGGTGAATAAATATCCAAAGGTTGGCCGCATTGGGCATCGGGTGCGGGCTCCGCTTGGAGCATGCCGGAAGATACATTGGGGAGCTACACATGAATTATGCACACCTGCATCTTTTACTGAATCATTTTCCGATTATCGGCACCATGGTTGGGCTTGGCCTGTTCCTGGTCTCCTTCCTTGGGAAGAACAGCGACCTGCGACGGAGCAGCTACATCGTTTTCGCGGCTGTTGCTCTCATCTCCATTCCGGCGTTCTTGAGTGGATTTGGCGCGCAGCTAATGATCAAGGGACCCAGTGTGTCAGACGCTTTGCTTCAGAGACACCAAGGCTCAGCGCTACTGTCATTGTGGTTTATGGAGGCCACCGGCGCTCTCGCCTTGATTGGACTGTGGCAGTCTCAGCGGACCTCTCAACCGCCACACTGGAACGTCACAGCTGTGCTGCTTTTTTCGCTTCTGACGGTGGGCCTCATGGCCAGAACCGGCAACACGGGTGGTGATATCCGCCATCCGGAGGTTCGGCCCGGCCAAACGGTGACAACGGCAGACGGAACAGTGACGGAAGGAACCATCGGGTCCATCATCCACGTTTTTGAGCCCAATCCTGAAAAATTCAGCGAAGCCGTGACGTTCAGTAAGTGGTGGTGGACGTTCATGATGATATTGCATTTCCTCGGACTCATCATGATCGTTGGGACGGTTGGACTTCTCGATATACGCATCATGGGATTCCTGAAGCAATTCCCGATCGCGCCACTGCACCGGTTTCTTCCCTGGGCCATGGCTGGATTGGGCGTCAATATTTTAACGGGCCTGCTGGCTTTTATAGGTCTGCCCGAGAATTACATCTATAGCGGCGTTTTTTGGCTCAAGATGTTGTCCCTACTGCTGCTTGGATTGAATGCGGCGATGTTCTACCTGACGGACATTTTCGAGGGAGTCGAGAACCTGGGTCCCGGGGAAGACGCGCCGATTTCCGCCAAGCTGATCGCGGCGAGTTCGTTGTTCCTGTGGTTCGCGGTAATTACCCTTGGCCGCTACATCCAACCCTTGGGTGACACACTCCGGCCGGGTTCCAATTAGATTCCCACATACCGTCGCGAACGGAACGCGAAGTGGGACGGTCACCAACGCCAACGTCACCTCTGTGGTCATGGATTGCGGACGCTTTGAGTATGTGTTGACGTCTGGCTCCAACACTGTCTCGGCCCATATCATCGATACCACCGCCGGCGCGCTCACGTCCATCACCGGCAATCTCTTTGCGACCGGCGTGGGCCCATATTCTGTCGCTCCCTCGAGGTAACGTATCGTGAAACGGCACGCGTATCCGGATGCAATGGCTTTCCTTACGGTTTCAAAGAGCGCGTTGTAAGATCGCTCGATGATCATCGGTGTCTGTGCGAGTTGCTCGTCAAGGCGATCCGGGAGTACAGCTTGCTCATCCGCTTAGCCGGTAGATTACGTATCAATAGGGGAGACGGCGAGCGGAGGAGGTGGGCCATGAATTTTCGAACAGACATTGTGGCTGTAATTGCGGCGTTCATTGTATTTCTCGCCCTGATCGCTCGGCTCCCCGGCATGACGGGCAGCGCAGCCAGGTTGACGCCTGCCACCACGCAACCCCCTGCCGCAGGGTCCACTCCAGTTCTGGTCGAGTTGTTTACGTCCGAGGGATGCTCGAGTTGTCCTCCCGCGGATACCCTGCTCATGCGGCTAGGGCGCACGCAGCCTGTTCGCGAAGCCGACGTGATCGTGCTCGAAGAGCATGTGGATTACTGGGATAGGTTCGGCTGGAAGGATCCATTCTCCTCCGAGGCGGCAACCGCGCGCCAACAGGAATATGGCCAGGCGTTCGGCGGCCGGCAAGTCTACACTCCGCAGATGATCGTCGACGGATATGCGGAGTTTGTCGGCAGCTATGAAGGCACGGCACTGCGAGCAGTTCGCGCGGCAGGCGTGGCGCCAAAACCTGCTGTGCGTCTGTCCTGGACCGATAGTGAGATGCTCGCGATCCGCGTCGAGCCGTTGACCAATGCTGCGCAGGGGGACACGCCGCAGGTGTTCCTTGCGGTCGCTGAAAATATGCTCCACTCAGATGTGAAGCGGGGAGAAAACGCAGGCCGCGCGCTCGAACACGATGGCGTGGTCCGCCAGCTCATCACGGTCGGGAAGGCGGACACTGCCTCAACCGGATTTTCGTCTACGATCGCCGTGCGCGCCCAGCAGGAATGGAACCGCGCAAACTTGCGCGCCATCATCTTCGTGCAGGAACGTCACAGCCGCCATATCCTGGCCGCCGCGGCGATTCCGTTTCCAGCAGCCTAGCTCCTCACGCAATCGACACGGCTCACTGCCATGCAAATCAGTCGTGTCACTAACTCATGATAAAGTAGCGCCCGCTCTATGGCGCAGATTGAAACATCCGTTCAGATTGCCGCTCCCGGCGAACTGGTGTTTGCATTTTTCGTTCCGCAGCGCATGCCCTACTGGTACGGCGCGGAGATGGAAGCGTGCTTGGAAGTGCAGGGGGGCGCATCGGAATTTGCAGTCGCGCAGAAAGTGCGCGTCACTGGGCATCTGGGGCGCCGCGAAGTCTCCCACACTGCCGTGGTGACAGCGTTTCACCAGGCGCGCCTATTCGAATGGCGATTCGAAGACCGCTACGGCGTGAAGGGTTTGGAACGCTGGGAGTTGGAGCGTGTGAACACACTGCCGTCAGTGGTTACGCCAAGTACGTCCGTGCGCATGCGTAGCGACTACGTGTTGCCTGGCATGCTCGGCAAAGCCATGGACTGGCTCATGACACGCCATGCAGTGGCGCGCCGCAACCAGGACTACCTTTTGCGGCTAAAACGCTTGGCCGAGCATGGCCCGCCGGAGTGAATTTGTGGATTCCGAACTAAATCGCGAAAACGTCACACCGCCGCGATCTTTGCTGGCTCCGCCCGCCGGCACGATCGGCGGCGTTAGAGCTATTTTCTGGAATGAGCGCGAGCTGCGTGCCGGATGGCGGCTAGTTCTTTTCTCCGTGTTGTTCGCCATGTTCGTTACCGCAGGAAACCGCGCAGTCGCACTCTTTCAATTGCCGCATGCCACTTCGGGCAACGTCACCGCAGTGGGAGTATTGATTTTGGAATCCATTACAGTGGCAGCGTCGCTGTGCGCGGCAGCGATTATGGCTCGACTGGAAGGACGCCCGTTCGGCACGTTCGGGCTGCCGGGCACGGGTGCATTCGGAGTACGCTTCTGGAATGGCTTTGCATGGGGCCTCGCGATGGTCACGGCCACGATCCTTCTGATTCGGCTGCTGAACGGGTTTTCATTTGGCAATGTGGCTTTGCATGGCGCAGCGCTCGAGGGTTATGGGGCACTTTGGATGGTCGCGTTTGTTGCGGTCGGATTGGCGGAAGAATTCCTGTTTCGCGGGTATCCGCAATTCACTCTGGCGGACGGAATCGGATTCTGGCCCGCAGCCACCGTGATTTCAGCCCTATTCGCTGCCGGGCACCTTGGTAACACGGGCGAAGACAAGGCGGGCGCGGTGGGTGTGTTCGTATTCGCAATGTTTATGTGCCTGACGCTGCGCCGGACCGGCAATTTGTGGTTTGCCGTAGGCCTGCACGCTGCTTTTGATTGGGGTGAAACTTTCTTGTTTTCGGTGCCCAACAGCGGCCTCGTCGCGCCCGGTCATTTGCTGAACTCATCGTTCCATGGCCCGGTCTGGCTTACAGGCGGCACTGTGGGCCCCGAAGGCAGCGTGATGGTATTCGTAGTGATGGCGCTTGCGGCGGCCATTTTCAGCCGAGTTTTTCCGCCGAGGGACGAGTAGAAATTGCCTGGCCGATTGGCGGGGGAAGGCACAGTTTTCTGTATGTGCCGTATCCATAGCTCGGGCGCGGCCAGCCGCGGCGGGTGCTACTGCAAATCTCTGCAGTTTCTCGCGGCGCCCGATTCCGAACCTTTCAGAAGAAGATAAATCGCTTGCGGCGGCGGTATTGCGGAGGCTTGGCAGATGGGTCGGCTTGTTCCGGCTCGTAGGGGAGGCTGCGGCCTTCGAATGCGGCGAGGGGATTGTCTTGGAACAGGGCTTGCGCGACGGCGTCGCCACGGCGTTCGGCAACCTTGTCATAGGCGGCGCGGAGCTGCAGCGGGCGGCCCTGCAGGTTGTGGGCGTCGCTCGCGACGAAATGAATGCGTCCGGCGTCGAGCCACTCCTCGGCGCGATTCTGCGCGGCCGATCCGAATCGCCCTAGAATGGATTGCGCCGTGATCTGCGCGTAGCAGCCCTGGTGCAACCAGCGATACATTCGTTCGGGTTGCGCGCGCAGCAGCGAGTTGCGCTCGGGATGCGTGATGATGGGCGACAATCCGGCAAGCTGCAATTGGTGCATCGTGTCGTCCATCGACGGCGGAATCGCGAATTCGGCGAACTCCACCAGCAGGTAATTCTTCTGGTTAATCGTGTATTTTTGCGGATCAATCTGCAGGTCCTGCAGATTTTCGTAACTCAGATGAAAATCACAGCCGGTCGCCACAGTCAGGCGGCCGCCCACAGCCGATTGCAGCTCATCGCGGCGCAGGCGGATCAGTTCGGGATCGAATTTATATTGTGAATTCGCGTGCGGCGTGCCAACTACGTGCGTGACCCCCTCGGCAATGGCCATTTCGGCCATCTGGAGCGACGTTTCGAGGGTGTCCGCTCCGTCGTCCAGGCCGGGAAGAATGTGGCAATGGATGTCGACCATATCGCCTTACAGCCAAGATACCCGATGGAGGGGATGGCGAACAATACTTGAATCGGTGACTGGTGATTTACTGTCCGTGATTCGTGATCCGTGACTCGTGATTCGTGAAACCCTCTGCCTGATATGGAGGGCGGCGAACGGGAGATGAGTGTTCCCCTGCTATACTTCTGGTCGCACTTTCGCATCCTTGAGACGCGGGGTCGACGAGAAATTGACGCAGGTTTGGCTATGGCCACTTTTTTCATTGAACAATTCGGATGCCGGGCAACGCAGGCTGATGCGGCGGCGATCGAGCGGCAACTGCTTGCGCGCGGATACGCCGCCTCGCCGGACGCGAATTGCGCCGACGTCGTGGTGGTGAATACCTGCACAGTGACTGCGGCGGCGGATTTACAGGCGCGCCAGGCGATCCATGCAATTCACCGGGAGAATCCCGCGGCTTGGATCGTCGTGACAGGCTGCTACGCCCAGCGCGCGCCGGAAGATCTCGCCACGCTCGACGGGGTCTCGTGGGTTGTGGGAAATTCGCATAAACCGGAAATTCCACGCCTGATTGGTGAAATGACTCCACTTTCGCCACAAGACCCGGGAGCAGTATTCGTGCCCCTCGCGGCAATCGCTCGGAGCGAACCCCTCGCAACAAATGCTCGCGGTAGACCGGCTGCTTCAATCGCGGGAGAATCTCCTTCGCACGTTCGCGGTCCGGGGAAAATCCTGACCGGGAATATTCTGGAACAAAGGGAGCTCTTTTTCGCGCCCGTCGAAGGCGGCGAAGCGGGCCACACGCGGCCCGTGCTGAAAATTCAAGACGGATGCGACAGCCGGTGCACTTTCTGCGTGATTCCGCACGTGCGCGGACGCAGCCGGAGCCTTACGCCGGACCGCGTTCTCGAAGAAATTCGTAAATTGGCGGAAAAGGGCGCGCGCGAAATCGTGTTGAGCGGAATCGATCTCGGCAGTTATGGGCGCGATCTGAAGCCACGAGCTGAGTTGGGCGAATTGCTGCGGCGCATCGTCGATGAAACGCCGGTCGAGCGGCTGCGGGCCAGTTCGATTGAGCCGATGGACGTGACCGAAGATTTGATCGCGCTGTTTGCGGCAAGCGAACGGTTGGCGCGGCACTTCCACATGCCGCTGCAGTCGGGCTCGGACCGCATCCTCGCGGCGATGCACCGGTGGTATCGCGCCGAGCATTACGCCCGGCGCGCGGAGTTGGTGCGCGAATGGCTCCCCGACGCGGCGATTGGCGCGGACGTGATCGCCGGATTTCCTGGGGAGACTGAAGAAGATCATCGCGCCACGCTTGCGCTGATCGGCCGGCTCCCGCTCACCTACCTGCACGTATTTTCGTATTCGCCGCGGCCGGGAACGCCGGCGGCGGAAATGCCGGATCACGTCCCGGACGCAGTGATCGCAAGGCGAGCTAGAGAACTTCGCGCGCTGGGTGAAGAAAAGAAATCGGCGTTCCGCGCCGCGCAGGCGGGCTCTATCCTGCGCGTGCTGACGCTCCATCGCGATGGCGAGGATTTCGCTGGACCGTGGACCCGCGCGCTTTCTAGCAACTATGTTGATGTGCGTGTCGCGGGGCGCTGGCCGGCAAATCAGTTCCTTGACGTGCAGGTTGGCGGCGAGAGGGATGGGCGCCTTGCGGGCACTGCACTTTAGATTTGCGCAGAGTCACTGCAAAAGATTTCAACACAGAGGGCACAGAGAACACAGAGAAGATCGATCGAGGATTTGCTTCTAAGAGTCCAGGTGTTTCATGACTCCGCATTTCTGCTCTGTGACCTTTGTGTTCTCTGTGTTAAATCTTTCTGGAAAACTATCCTTCGAAAATCCGGCGCGAGGAAGGTATTTCCTGCGCCTGTGGGGAATCCGGTTTTTCTATTGGATGATTTCCGCGGCCAGCGAGACGACTCGCTCGGCAATCGCCAGGCATGACGTCAGCCCGGGAGACTCGATCCCGATCAACTGAATGGCGCGTGGCACGGCGGCGTCGCTCGTGATCACGAAGTCGGCGACGCCGCCGTGCCCGGGCGGTACCAGCTTTGCGCGTATTCCCGAGTAGGCGAGCTGCAGATCCGCCGCTTCAATCTCCGGCAACATGGGCTTTGCGCGGCGCACAAATTCTTCGACGGGCAAGCGGTTGCGCTCATAGTCATTCTTCCCGGAAATATAGTCCGCCGTGGGGCCCACCAACACAGTGCCCCAGAGCGTTCGCGTCAGATGCACGCCGAGGCTTAGCCCATCGGTGTGGGGCAGCGGATAGACGAGGTTGTTCACCAGATACGATTTTGCGCGCACCAGCTCACAATATTCTCCGCGCACGGGATAAATGCGATAGCCGCGGTTGCCGAGCATCGCGGCAATTTCGTCGGCATATAGGCCGGCGCAATTGATCACGCATCGCGCTTCAATGGTTTCCTGTGTGGCGTCCTGCGGATCATTCGCATCGCCTTCGGCAAGCGTCACGGCAATCGAATCCGCGCGCGGATCGAGCCGCACGACGCGCGCGCGAGGCAGCAGGCTTGCGCCCTGATCGGCCGCGATGCGCGCGAGCGTTTTCACGAGGTCTTCCGCCGAAATGATTCCTGTCGAAGGCACTTCGAGCGCGGCGGTTGCTTCGATATGCGGCTCTCTCACATGTATCGTGTCACGATCTATCAACCGCAGGCCTTCGACGCCGTTGGCGCGGCCATTGGCGGCCAACTGTTCGAGCGCCGCTTCCTGCTGTCCGCCGTGCGCCACCACGAGCTTCCCGCAATTCCGATGCGGCACGTTGTGCGCGGCGCAGAATTCGAGCAGCATCCGGTTGCCGGCGACACACAACTGCGCCTTGAGCGAGCCGGGCGGGTAATAGATGCCCGAATGAATCACGCCGCTGTTGCGCGTGCTCGCTCCCATTCCGAATTTCGGCATCTGCTCGGCGAGGAAAACATCGCTCCAGCGTTGCGACACCGCACGCGCTACGGCACAGCCCACTACGCCGCCGCCGATAATCACAATGTTTGCGCGATCCACGATAGACAGGATAGATGATTTGAGGCGGGTGGCAAGAGGCAGGGAGTAGGCAATAGGTGATAGGTGGTGGGTCGTAGGTCGTAGAAAGCTACTTCCACCTCAGGTTTCGTTTTTCTCTGTGCTCTTTGTGAACTCTGTGTTGAAAGCTTTTCGGCCTGATTTTTGATTTGAAACTCGGCGATTCGGGTGTAGAAGATAGGCGCTGCCTGTGTTTGCGCTCGAATTAGGAATCACACCGGAGGATATTCCGATGCCCTGGAAAACTTTGCTGAAAACGGCTCTCGCTTTCGTTGCGATCGTCTGGCTCTCGGGGAATCCGGCGCGGGTTCTCGCCCAAGTCCAAGGCCGGCCTGAGGCGCCGCCGTTCGACGCCACGCGGCTCACGATGCAACCTCCGCCTCCGGAAGGCGTCGCCATTCGCGCCGGCCGTTTGTTCGACCCGAAGACAGGAACGAACCTGACGAACCAGGTGATTGTGATTCAGGGCGACCGGATCACGGACGCCGGGCCCGCCGACCGCGTGAAGATTCCTGCGGGCGCGACGGTGATCGACCTCAGCCGCGCGACCGTGCTTCCCGGCTTGATTGACCGCCACGTTCACTTGACGGAGAGCCCGGAACCAAACGAAGCGCGCTCTCTTCTGGTTGCACAGCATTACGCCCTGGCCGACGTGTACGCCGGGTTTACGACGCTCCAGGACATGAATTCGCCATACACCTATGCGACGGTCGAATTGCGCGACGCCATCAATAAGGGCCTGATCGTGGGGCCGCGGATGCAGGTCACCGGGCCAGCGCTCAATCCGAGGGGCGTCACAGCTTACGGCTCGCCGTCGGAAGTGACCCCGTTCGGACAGGGCACGGGGATCCCGGTTTGGCAGAACTCTCAGAACATAAATTCACCGTGGCTGGCCCGTGCGGCCGTGCGCGACCATTCTCATTACGGCACCGACTGGATCAAAATCTACGAGACGGAAGATTACGAAGGGAGCGGGTACCCGAAGCCGTACGGCGCGGGCGCGTTCATGCCGGACGGCAAGATGATCAACGTTCCTTCCCTGACGCTCGAAGAAAACCAGGCGATTGTCGACGAGGCGCACCGCAGAGGCCTGAAAGTGGCCTGCCACGCGTATGGCGGCGAAGGTTTGCGTATTTGCCTGGAGGCAGGAGTGGACCTTCCGATCCATGTGATCGTGGGCGTCACGGGCGCGGCGGGGCTTGACGATGAAACGATCCGGCTCTTCAAAAAGCCGCTGGCGGATGGAACTCTCCGCCCCGTGAATCAGACTATTTGGGATTTGGCCGGCCCTCTCGAGCAAGCGGATCTGAGAGCCAGCGGCGGGAAGACCACGCGCTTGCGCTTGACGGAGCTGAGTTTCAAGAGGCTCGTGGCAGCCGGCGTGAAGCAAACCTTTGGCAGCGGCGCGTACACCGTGGGACACGGCGTGCAGGCCTATCAATTCGCCATATATGTGAAGTGGGGAATGTCCCCCGCGCAAGCGCTGCAGACGGCCACGAGCGTTGCCGCCGAGAGCTTGAACTACGATTTGGGAAACCAGGTCGGCTACGTGGAAAAAGGCAGGTTCGCTGACATCGTCGCCGTCTCTGGAGACCCACTCACGGACATCACCGAGATGGAACGAGTCAAATTTGTGATGAAGGGCGGGGTGGTTTTCAGGAACGATTTGAAGTAATTGGCACGCGACCGGGTTCGCTGATCCTATACCTGCGTCGGCTCCTATCCTCCGAGCATTTGTCGTCTAATCGCTAACAAGTCTACTCGCTCGAAGCGAGTCGACGCAGTTATAGGATCTGGCAGACCACCCACACAACGCGCTTGGTTGCATTCCCACTGGGGTTTGTATTTAATCCTTGCTATGGCCAGGACAACACAAGCTGAACTCGCCGGGCAATTTCTTGCGCTGCACCATGGGCGCAAGACTTTAGTGCTTCCCAATGCTTGGGACGTGGCCAGCGCCAGGATATTTGAGGAAGCAGGATTTCCGGCGATTGGCACAACGAGCGCCGGAATCGCCAATGCTCTTGGATATCCTGACGGACAAAAGATTTCCCGCAGTGAAATGCTGGCGGTCGTGCACCGCATTGCAGCGGCTGTTGGCATTCCCGTGACCGCTGACATGGAGGCTGGGTACGGTGCGAAACCCAAAGAAGTCGCCGAAACAGCGCGAGAGGTGATAGAGGCCGGGGCTGTGGGAATGAACCTCGAAGATACGATTGACGACAGGCAGGATTTGCTCGCCGATCTTAGTTTGCAGAAGGAAAAGATTCGCGCCGTAATCGAAAGTTCCGCGCGCGCCGGAGTAGCGTTCGTACTGAACGCACGCACGGACGTATTTCTGGCCAGCATCGGCGCTGCCGAAACGCGGCTCGCCCGTACAATCGAGCGCCTCAATGCATATCGAGACGCCGGGGCGCATTGCTTGTTCGCTCCCGGAGTGAAAGACAAAGAAACCATCGCGCAATTGGTGAACGGCGTACACGGCCCGCTGAACATATTGGCGACTGCCGGATCGCCTCTCGTCGCGGAGCTCGAAAAGTCTGGAGTGGCGCGCGTCAGCGTTGGTTCAGGACCGATGCGCGCGACGCTCGGCCTGATTGGGCGCATGGCCCGACAACTGCGCGAGGAAGGGTCTTTCACTTTGATGACAGACGGTGCGATGACTTACGCTGACGCGAACCGCCTCTTCACGCGCTAGGGAGCCTGTGTACCAATAGTCCTTTCCGCACTTCAGCGGCTAAAGAGGTTGCGGAAATATGGGTATCCGGCCCTTCAGGGGTTAAAACCCCTGAAGAAAACGCAGACTTTATGTCGTGCCTAAAGGCACGACCCACAAACCGAAGGAATTTTTCCGCCTGGAAACCCGCTACCAGACTCCTTCTTGCTATACTTGAACATAGGTCTCCCAACGAGAGGAGGTGCTTCATGACTGGTGGGACTGTCGTGGCCG
>Ga0209488_10001790_pt1 | contig 18165 bp, 20 predicted proteins | sample Rivendell_Oct201_8_FD_188349 | JGI IMG/M metagenome (GOLD analysis project Ga0209488, IMG submission 188349) | Vadose zone soil microbial communities from the Eel River Critical Zone Observatory, Northern California, USA -... | ecosystem: Environmental > Terrestrial > Soil > Vadose zone >...
CACTTTTCCAGCGTCTCATATCTGAGTCATCGTAGCTGCGAGGCCGGAGCTATATTCCTCACCTTATTTACCGGACCTGGTTCAATTAATGTTACTCTGGGCTGTAAACGCTCAAGGAATGTACATCCTTGACAAGCATTTTTGCCGAGGCGGTACATGAGCCGCTAGAGCTTATGCTGCTTGATTGCGAATCCCGAGTATCTCTTGGTCATATCGCGAGATATTTTCATTCCTCGTTTACAAATTACGGGACACCCAATTAGGCTGTGCGCACCCAGACAGGCGAAGAGTTGCGCCTCAAAGGAATGAGGCTCAACCCCGTAGACAAGACACGATTCCAGCATCATTGCTATTTCACCCGACTCTATCTGAATCCCTCTGTTTGTACCTCTGATATCTCTCGTCATGGGTGCTTTAATCAGGTCCGCCGCCCATATCTTGCGCTGCTTGTCATTGTTAGGTCTCAGCACCAGGTTACTGTAACTCATACCCGAGGGCATGGTCCGAGGCTACTGTTTATGTGGAGTTCAACGTCACGGGGTTCCGCTTTGTTCGCGGGAAACTTCCTTGCAACGAGGAGCTCATCGCTGAGGCCCCCCGGGAATTCTCAGAATTCTGATCATCACGATGCGGCCTGACGGCCTTGCGCCATACTCCTGTTATTCTCCTCTCCGCCCAGGCACAATGTCACTCAGAAGTTTCCCTTGATATGATTTTATCCCGGCGCTCCTGAAATCCACACATAAACGTTATGCAAACAATGAATCGCTCTCCTGACCGACTGATACCTCTTCCAGGCGTTCCGCCGGGGAAGGAACCGGTGACTTGTTCTAAGATGACAGCAAGGCGCGGCCGTAAACGCATAATCCATTTCTCCACCAGGCATTGCGCCGGTACCCAAACCGTGTCCACTCATTCTCGTGTGGAAGCACTGATAAGAATTTGAACTGGCAAGTGCCTCGTGGTTGCCTTTTGGTGGTCCTCATGGCACCGCTTCCTATCTGCGCCCCTTTTCTGGGTGCAAACAATGCACCCGAGTCTATTTAAACCCCAAGCGTTTGCGAACTGAGAACTCGCCAAAACTACCGTACAGATGTCACGCAAATTCCCGCAGCCCCATGAAAACGTTGGGTCAAGTCGCATGTCAAGCAACCCTAGTTCCTACACCCATGGACGTGCTATCGCACCGCCGCAAAGTGAGTCGCCAATCCCCACATGATGTCGTCGACTGAACCTCGGGCCTCTAGTTTCTATCCCTGGTAACTGTTCGTCCCAGATTCCTGCTCGCCCGGCCCCTCCTTCACATTTCCACATAGATCTACAGCAACAGCAACCGTTCGCCTCACCCACTGCCGGATTCCTACACTCAAACAACTCTGATCCGCCGCCATCTTTGCCAGTGGTACAGCGCATTTGTGTCAATGGTCATACCTGGTGACTCATAAGCCCTTAGCCAATACCTTATCAGACCGTATCGGCATTAAACCCCACCTCCCCGCCCTCACACTTTAGAGCGCCGGAAAGGGCACAATCTATATCCGGAGGCTGGAATCATCGTGCGTATGTTGCTCACGGCTTCAAGGACGCTCAATGATCGGGTAACAGCAAATGCGCCTACAAGATCGGATCATCAACTCGATTCTTCTGATGACGAACATCTCGGAGAAGGCTTAGCGGCCACAAGCAGCTCGAGTGACAATAAGCCGAAAGCACCGCAGGCAGATCCGCCCTTCGCCACCGGGCCGAAACGTGAGTGTCCTCCTCGTATTGGAGGGTCCAACCAAACTGGCATCGCCCTCATTAGCTAAGTTCAAACAGAGAGTCCGAGTGACTGGACAGCAGCCAACCCGGGATTCTCTTCCCTGCAACCTTCCAAGTTGTTCATCGTACGCCTCACGTGAGGACATAGAAAGCATGGGTGGGTTCTGTAGCAATAAACACAGGTTGGTCATAGTTATCGTGCTCCCTGTCTTGTAGGGTCGACAACTGAATGCCCTTCTGCTAATTAGGGCCCAAGCAGAAACAGAAGCGCGAGCGCAAGCACTAGCTTACCAGCAGGGGCAGTCACAAGCTTACCCGCAGGGACAAGCACAAGCGTACCCGCAGGGACAAGCACAAGCGTACCCGCAGGGACAAGCACAAGCGTACCCGCAGGGGCAAGCACAACCTTACCCGCCGGGGCAAGCACAACCCTACTCACCAGCGCAAGCGCAACCTTACCCACCGGCGCAAGTGCAACCTTACCCACCAGCGCGAGCGCAACCTTACCCACCAGCGCAAGTGCAACCTTACCCACCAGCGCAAGCACAACCTTACCCACCAGCGCAAGCGCGATCTTACCCACCAGCGCGACGAGGCTAGCATTAGTTATGTTGTGTGCTGTTAAATATATAGTAGTGCGATTTTTATATCTAAGCGGGTTGACTGTCAGGGTGAAGTGAAATACGAGAGCACACATGGCAATTGGGTTACTTGCGATTAAGGTTGCAAGAAGTCGCCCTAAATTTGGGTTACGCTAGATCCCAGGCGTGATGTCTCTGGTACCGGCGGGAAGCAGCGAAACGCGTCTTCTCACTCACCATGACCGCGCGGACCATTGGCAACGGTTCCGAGTCATTGCCTATCTTGTTTGCACCCCTGATACGAAAATCTCTCCCGGCATCCATACTTGACACTATTTTGTAATTGCTGCCATAGCCCCCGATCCTAGTAGGAACACGCACGCAAGTGTGCCTATCGGTGGTCCTCCGAGTCATTCTTCCTCTCCCAGCAGGGCCCGTTTTTAGTGCGTATTTAATCCCCCCCATTTACGAACTGAGTCACCAAACTACAGCCCGCTGATGTCTTCCAGGCCACCACGATCACTCCTTCTGCCACATGGATACTCCAGGTCAACGGACCACCCGCAACATGCGGCTGGAATCCCCGTCGTTCCCTCAGCACGCACTCCGCATGGGCCAGTTCACCCTCCGCGGAGTGATCTCGATGCCTACGTGATGCTGCAGCCTGAGTGGCCGATTGAGTCTGGAGAGATTCTCTGGTGGACATTCGTCCCAACGGCATTTTCCCTCGGCCCCTCCCTCACATCCCCCCTCACATTCTCCGTTCCCGTCCGCTTCGCCCGCAACATGATACCCGTCTTCGAACCACTCCCGCCTGCCACCACCACCAATGGTGCCGCCAACGGCCATTCCAGGTTACCCATCCAGCCTCCATCCAGTGACTACGTACCAGTATCAAACACCACAGACCCTTTCTCCGGAAAGTTTAATGACGCCATGAGCGACTCCAAGTCTGGGCGTCAGTTCTCCATCACAAGGAAATTATATTCCCCCTTCTACACTGGGAGAACCCGTGAGTGCATGCATTATACGGGAGGACTCTAATCAGACATCGCCCCTAGCCCCGTCGGTCCCTGCATACGAAAGCCAGCCTGAACTTCTTCCCTGCGGGTGTTGAGCGAACGTGGGGAAGTAGATCGATTGGGTGGGTTCTGCAGCGACAACCACAAGCGGTTGGTGGTAGTTCTGTTCCTCGCAGGGTTGACAACTGAAGGCACTTCTGCTAATTAGGGCAGCTCTAAAAAGGGTACAAGAAGAAGAACGAGCACGAGGCGCGAGCACGAGCATGTTCGACACAAGCGGGAGCGGAAATCCGAGAACGAGCACGAGCAAGTCTGGTGCAAGCTGGAGCGGAGGCGGATATCCGAGAACGAGCACGAGCACGTTTGGCGGCGCAAACTCGAGCAGAAGCGGAAATACGAGACCGAGCACGAGCACGAGAGGCGCAAGCTCGAGCGGAAGCGGAAGCACGAGCACGGGAACGAGCGCGAGAGGTGCTAGAGCACAAGCGGAAGCAGAAGCCCAAACACAAACACGAATACGAGCAGAAGTACGATCGCAGGCACAGGCGGAAGCGGAAGCTTGGGCACCAGCATCAGCACATTGCCGTTTTAAATGGAATGCAGTGGCCGCTATATGTTCTACAGCGACGCGCGTTAACAGCAGGAATGCATCCCGCTCCTCAGGCTCTCCATACCATTCCATAATATCATGACACTTAACTTCACCGCGACCGACAGCTAACCCGGTGTGGCTGGCCGAGCGAATCGCCCCAATTCCTCTCGGGTGCCCCTGGAACGCGACGGATCTTGCGCGCCTTACGGGGATGGCCTCACCGGGCCGCGCCGAGGCAGCGGCCAGTGGCTGGTGGTGGCTGGCTAGAATCCCCTTTTCGCTTCCCTTTCCATTCCATCATTATTTACTAAAGGTGTGGGAAGAGATGGTACAAACACGCGGGTGCAGATGAAAACTCTACTTCGCCGCCACAGCGCAGGGCAACTGTTACCCTTGCTGCGTTGCTGCATGTGGAGATGGTGCAAGGCGAGTCATACTGATCCATGACCCCGATGTGTGTCAAATTCTCGACGTATTCACGCACACGGGAACAATTACGATACGTGCGAAGGTCGACCCCTTTTCGACGGGCGCTGTACTGTTTGATCGGGTCCAGGCGACCGGCATTTCCGACTCTGTTCCGTGCCTGCGATCACTGGCCAGTCAACTGACCAAATCAACACGCCGCGCATTTCCCAATTCCGTACATGGCTAAAACCCTGAATCCTTCCCTGAATCCGAATAATTGTCATTTTGATAATACCATATATGTCTTAACTCGACGCTTTGGGTATGTTCATGGAGAAAAGTAGGTCAAGTTGCGATGATCGATATCGATACAAGAATGTACAGTACACAACGCATCTCAAAGTCGGTCGATCGTCCCGGTGGTGGCGTGCGGGCATCATGCACAACTTCGATGACACAATTACCTTGTCGCGCACGGCCCCCAGATGACATAGAAAGGCGAAATCAGACAGTGGGCAGGCCGTGATATTCCCCTGGCCGCGCGGTCTGCACATCGGCCAAAGTGTTCCCTGCTCCAGTGATAGGGACTTGGCCGGGGGGCGCCAGCGTTTCCGCGCCGGGTCGGTACCCGGGGAACGTGGTCGGGTCATTCGGGTCCTGGAAGGAAAACAAAATGAGCAAGGGACAACGCAGCGAGTGACGAGAATATACGAACATAGAGCTTCATGGGTGCGGTGGGTGTCCCGGATGGAGACGGCACAATAGTCCCGTCATCTGTCAGTGGTTGCCCAGCTTCGCCCATGTGCGACTCAGACGGATCGAAATCATCGACGGTCGCGGAGGACTTCTCTTTCCGACGGCGTCGTCGTCTTAGAAAGAAGACCGCGAGACAAGAGATGGAGACTGCCCCAATACCACCAACGACGCCGCCTGCGATAGCACCCGCATTCGAACTGCTGGAAGGTGGGATGGGGATGGGAGAGGGAGAGGTCGGATACGGGTAGGGGGTAGAAGTGGTGTCAGAACTGGTACTAGCAGAGGAGCCTGAGCCTGGGGAAATTGATGCTCCAGGAGCTACCTCGGGATTGCCTAAACGAAGCGGGTGTGTGAGATAGAAATTGGAAAGTTAGGGGGGCGAATTCATACCCCCGACGGCAAACGCTTGGCTAGAGCTCCAATTTTTATCAGAATTGGCCTGGAATGTGCTGCGTGAGCTCGTAGCCTCAAAATAAAGACGAAGCGACCAACGGTGACATCGAGGAGAGCCCACGCAGGGACACGCGTACCTGCAGGGACAGGGTTAGGGAACCTGTGAGTGCAAACGCTCCTCGTCAATGGCAATTACTCAGACCGATGCGAGAGGGAACTCACGTTGACGGGGGTTCGGTTGATGTGCAGTTGGTTATGTACTCGGTCCAGCTAATATCAGATGGATGAAAAGGGGTTGGAAGAAGGGCAAGGACATGACGAATCGTACGAAATCCAACTTGCTCCCTGGCATGCGTCACATGCACTCATCAGTGAATACGCCACAGTGCTGCACTTGCACAGAGTGCTATCGTCAGGACCGCTCGGGCCCGTGTACGTATATCCTGGCATTAGTGAGCTGATCGTAAACGCTGCGGAAGAAATTGAGACGGCAAGGCTCATAGCATGCACGCAAGATAAGCACTCACAACCCCCGGTGCAGGTTGCCATCAAGTACGCCGCGACTGTACACGCGTTTTGGCCGAGTGAATTGAACGTCTGTCTACATTTTAGCCTTCGAACAGGACAACTGGAGAGGACGAACCCATCCCCACGTCAAGCTACAATCTGGAGCATAAATCTGTGCGACGACCAAGCCAGGAAGGAGAAACAAGGAGACGAGCGCGGCGAGATTTGCCATTTGGGATGGCATTTAGGTGAGGAGAAAGGGAGGAACAGGTGCTTGAAAACCCATGCTTCCAGTGTCAAGACCCCTATAAGAGAGGGAAATCCTACAGACAGCAGACAAGCGGCACAATTGACAATTTGAGTGAATCCGCCAGGGTCACGCCTAGACCCGTGATAGAACTTAATGGATGGTGGTCCCGCTCCTTTTTGAGAGTTGACAGCGACTTTGTGGCGTGGACCGTACCTCCTCAGGCTGTAGCCACAGATACATCTTTGCCTTGGGCAAGTTTAGCGATGATGAAGAGGCCTCTCTTGCCGTTCGAGCATTCGCTGATCAGGGGGCATCATTACGTTTACTATTTTGACAGGGGCTACCATCTGACGCCGATCTATGTCTTGGCCAAAGATTTTGCAAGATAAGGAACTCCCAACTACTGTAAGTTAGTTCCAGGCTGTAGGTCTGGTACCTGCTAGTCTGCACCTCTCTCAGTGCCAGTGGCAGGAAGGCCGATCCGCCCGAACTAAGGGAAACTAGACCCAATAGGGTACTCAATTATGTCAATGCTTCTGGCCATCATATCGATTAGCTGATATTTGCCGAAATTGGTCCGCGCCAGCGCCAGCACAAGGTGCCATGCCAAGAGAAACATCCGATAGGATCCTTTTTGGCCCTCCTCCTCGTTCCTCTCCTACGTCTACGTTCAACATGTTGACGATCCACCCCATTGCGGCAGCCTTTTTACTCGTCTCGCCACTACTAGTGGGTGCTCAACTTGACTTTCCCACCTGCTCCTCAGAGTGGTCTTGGGTACGTTCACGAATCCCCTGTCATCAATCCCAGCCAACTCCAACCCCGTATCCTAGACCTCTAACTCTGTTGGACAAAGCCCCTGTGCTGTCGCTGCGGCCTTGCAGGGCGTATGTAACTCAGGTGGTGTGTAACGATCTTTGAACTATCATCGTTCTTCCCATGCTCACCTGGGAGGGTTTAAAGCATTCATAATCCCGCCGTTGGACGTCAACGACTCCTATATTGGGCCGACTGGTTCCGACGATGCGAACGACACGTGCAAGTGCTCCATGGTCGTATACGAGCTCATGAGTGCTTGCGGCGCGTGTCAGGATGGTCTGTGGTTCAAGTGCGTTTGCGGCTCTGCTTGCCGTTGCTGTTAATGCTCTCTGCCTTGCGCCCTCACACTACGTTGCGACGACAATAGATGGAAATCATTTTCAGAACGCTGTGTCAGTGTCGACGCTCCCGGAACGTTCGTTTCTTTCCATTTACCCATCCGTTCTTCTCTAATGGACGAGCTCAGGTTCTCACAGGGCATCCCGTCCGGGACCCTCGTGCCCGAGTGGGCTTTCCTTGATGTTACCGTGAGTAGCGTTCTCGCCACAATCATCTCTCCTGGCAATCAACCTCGTTTGATAGAAAAGCGAATATTGGGATCCGGTCCTGTCGTACCAAATTGGCAGTGAGTAATTTCGCATCAAATCTCACAAAAGTGATCTTCTCCTTGCTTCGCTTATCACTGATGCGTGCTCCTCCCGCAATGTAAGACAACGTGGAGGTTGGTTCCAACCAAACAGGAACTCTGGTGCGTCCATCCCCGACGACGACGCAGACAGCCGTCCCGGGGTTGTCGTCGCTCCAAGCGCAATTTGTATCCAGCGTGTTTGGCCACCATAAGAAGACAAAGAAGACAGTGGGAATTGTTTTGGGCATTCTCAGCGGCATTCTTGTCATTGGAGTGGTGGCGGCGCTTTGGCTCTGGCGCGCGCGTGTCAAGCGTCGCAAGATGACTCGCGCGGCCGCTTCCGTGATATTCGCCAATCTCGCTTTCCCTTTGCAGGAGAAGGGTGCCAGGGACCGTTATGAACCACCCAATGTCTTTCAGGAGGCGATTTGAACGCGCATGGGAAACTTTTGTGTCCGCTGGACCTTCCTTGGACACACAATGTAATACTATATCCTTGGTGGAAGTTTTGTATGTCTTCTAGCTTTCTCTGTGATTGCAACGATCTCCAGACTTGTCATGATGAATATGGTTAATGGATGGCGACAATAAGTTCCATCAGAACGCGGCTGTACCCGATTGTTACCCGTCATCGCCGAGGCATTAAGAGACCTGCGGACAAGGACATGGTCCCTTCACGTACCCGGGATAGGGATGCGCAAAGAACATGGAGACTTCCATAAAAGGGGGATTTAGGCCTCTACTAGAGATAAAGGGCGAGTGTAACGACCGCATCCCGCAGGAAATTAGTGACAGCGCTCAAGAAGCCGGTCTCACCCGCCCGTGGGCGTCCTCCAACGAGCGGCAGCTACGAGTTCGCATGACTGATCTTTAATACCACGACCCCGCCCCGAGATGCGTTGAGCGGGAGTGGGAACGGTTTCGTATTGTACCTCCGATTCGCGCCTGGGCCAGCCGAGTGAGAAGGGCCGTCGTACAAGCACCCTCGGATGCCGCGCAGTGGAACGCCACTGGCGCGTGTGGCGTGGTTGCCATCACAAAACCAGGGCCCGAGCGCGAGTGCGGTGGGCGTGGAGAAGGAAAGATTCATCGATATTCATCGCTTGTAAGCGAGACGCGGAAGTGCTCACTTGTGCTCGGAGAAAAGCGCGGCGTTGGGTTGCGATGGAGGAGGCTCAAGGATATTGGTGCCGACGTGTTGGGTTTGCTGTGAGAATTACAGTAAGAGGCATGTCGACGAGAACTGTTGGCTTCAAAAGTTGTGGATTTGCCTGTTTTCCCTCATCACTATTTGGGGACTCGGACAGCTTAGGGATGCATAGTGGATGCGTAAACCCACGGCCACGGTTACAGGGCCATCGACACTCTCGAATACACTGCGGATATGTCACACGGACACGGAACAGCACCGTAAGCGCGGATGTGGGAAGCCAAAAGAGGCAAAGGTTGGGTGGGGTCCTTCGGAACGGTATCCGGAAGCAAATAAAAATAACTTGAATGTCATGGATAAAAATGACGGCCGTTTCCTCCATTTCCGCACTTCCATGGGGCAACACTCTCGCGTAGCATCAGACGAGAATCGGCGGCTGGCAACCACGAGTAGATCCTCTGGGCCAGTAGGAAGGCCAGACTCTACGCCATCTCATGACATGAAAAGGAGCCCATGGACTGGCACGACCTAAAGTTGCTCTGGCAGAGGTAGAGGGCTATCCGATCGCGTACGAGGTTAGAACCGAATGGAAATTCCGCACACCACATTGAAGGGACCAGGGACGATACTCCCTCTGAGTTGCTTTTGGGGGAAGGTCAGTTACAGTCCGTGTCAGCCTGATTTGGCGACCACTGGGAGGCAGCTGCACGGGGACTCCGGGCCGCCCTTTAGGCAACGACGTTAACCATTATGGTCGATCATGTCATGTCATGTGGAACGTCTTTCCTGGTACTGGTACTAGTAGTACTCTGGGTTTATCTTATCTGCCCCTCTCAACCAAGCACCGTGACATACAAAACACGACATGGAATGAGACGCAGACAGCATCTCCCTCTATGTTCCCTCCCAAGTTCGACCACCTCATGAGCCTTAGCTAGATACCCACCTCGACTCAAACCGAAATGCCCTACGTCGCCGCTGGAGCTCGTCTCAATCCTGTTGGGAATGGGCTTCTATCCCTCTTTCCCTCACAGTCTTCTCGACGTGACTTGAAGGTCCAGTGTACCAGCACCATTTCCTCCCGAACGTCCTCTCAGATACGTTCCCCAGCTAACAAACCGCGAAAGTCATCCCTCAAGTGCTGTATTACTAGCATCGACTCGGAGTCTGCACCCACTCCCGCTAGTGTTCTCGGAAACGCCGTTCTTTCTTCGTCAAGTCGAAAGAGCGTTCGCTTCAAAGACACCACTGGAGGCGGCGGGCTGGCATCCGTCTGTTTGTATCCCGCCACTGGACCGCCATCTGCCATCCGCTTCCACTTTGACGACACGGAATCGGAGACGGACTCTGATGAGTTCTCCTCCGAGAAAGCGCTCGGGCCAGTACTCTTCAAGATCGTCGACATGTCGCCGATCCCCTCGCCGCACACCCCGCCGCACTCCGACGTCCACCTCGAGAACCTCTCACTCTCCCTCGGGGTCCCCCCGTGTTCCCCTCATGCTCAGAGTCTACTCTGCGGTACTGTGCGTGTGCGGAATCTCACCTTCGAGAAGCGCGTCACGGCGCGCTTCACGAGCGATGACTGGACGACGGTGTCCGAGGTATGCGCGCGGTACACCGGACCCAGCGACGGCGCGGGCTGGGATCAGTTCACGTTCTCCATCTCTCTCGAGCTGTACGTGCCGCCGCCGGGACTTGGATTCAAAGGCCCGTCGCGCACACTCCTCATTGCCGTGCGCCTTGTCATCCCGGGCGTTGGTGAGTGGTGGGACAACAATGGCGGTCATAATTTCTGCGTTGTGCTCGCTCCCGCAGCGACGGGGGACCAAGGCCCCGGGACTGCTGTCAGTGGCACCACCTCCATGAATGACACACCGTTCATGGTGAACCGCAGCTGATCTTCACCGTGCGCTGCCAAAGCGCTAGCTACTATGGTTTTTCCATTCATTTCCTTAGCCACGCCGTGTGTGGCACCTTCACCAACAGCAGTAACGAATCGACGATTTCATGGTGCGTGACACATGCGATGGGGGATCGGGATCGGGATGTTTTGGGTTTGGGTCAGGATTGGTTTCCCCGCAAGGGGGAAAAGTTGTGGCGAAGCTGGCCGTGTGCATTTTCCCCGCGCGGGTTTGGGGCGAAACGAATGGTTTCATTATATTAGTTTATACAATAGTGAAGTGCTTCATGTAACGTATCGTACTCTTCTTTCCTATGAATGGTCAGCCCAATTATCCACGCCATGTTTTTTACTCCCCATTATGGGCTGCCGAGTACGATGATCCTGTGATACAAGGCCACAGACACACTCCGAGGTCAACGAGACATTCCGGCGACACCGATCGTAACTGTTTCAAACGCTGACTTGTCTGGACGGGCAAAGGAGATGTTCCCCACGGATATCATTGATTTGTCCTGGATCGGCAAGCCCGCCTGGAATCCCCGTTCCGTATCTGCTGCGGGTAGATACGCAAGAACAGCGCTCTGTTCACGGAGGTTGAACACGAGACGGGATATGAGGGTGGTGGAAAGCCTGGACATAATGATCAGTACGGAGACGGACGTGATATTATCAAGGTCAGTATCAAGACGAACACGTTGGTAAGTGTCTGTGTGGCCGTTTTTAACAAAGGCTGCGTTTGAGAGGAGCAATAAATGCGTAAGAATGAGGTTTGGACACCAGGAATGCGTGATGACGGACTGCGGAATACTAGAAGATTGAATGTAAAGATGAATATTAGTATTGGATAGATAGTAGACCCAATCCCGGCTCACCCGAAGGCTAAAAATATTCGACAAGTTCATGATGAAGAGTACTCTGTTCGGAATCGTCGGGTTTATCCATAAACAAAGGGAATAGCGCGTACGAGAAGTATAGGGTACCTGAGACAAATGTTAGGTTTCAATGCTCAAGGTATTACTCAGCGCGGCGTACCGTCACGAACGATTACGTCCAGGAGCGGTATCCCTCTCCCGATCGCGAAAGCCTTGTAGAGAGTGAGGGAGAATACTACGCTGTCAAAAACCGTCACGCCGGTCCATGCGATAGCACCAACTGTCTCGCCATGTTACTACAGTCACGAGAAAACGTTTTATCCTGAAACTCACATCGACCCCTAACACAAAGCGAACCCAGTTGAACTAGGGGGTGAATCACACGCAATATCTGCCACGTACCCTACGTGTGGCGTGTACTGCGAACACCCTACAAAACTGGATAGAACCGGGATTACTTCACCCCCGGCGTGACGGCTTACGACAATGGCCCACTTGAGAAAAAAAGTAGTAAGACCTATATACGCCAGATTTGAGATTTAAGGAAAGATACGTACAGCCGCAGTGACAAACGACACGAGACCAACGACTAAGAGAAATCCTAGGATACGTTGACTTCGGCCGTACAAGGCGTAGACGCGAATAAGGCACAGGACTTCATAATACGAGCTTTCCAGTCAGGATATGGGGAATAGAGATAAAGTATTTGGGACGTACTAAGTGCATGACTTTGCACGATCATCACAAACCACTCATGGTATACATGTAGACCCACGCAACTGCGATTGAATCAGTATTTGTCATCCGGGACGCGCACACAGCTCTAACATACAGCTGCAGTGGGTCAGGCTCAGATAACTCTGCTGACTGCTGACGGACGTACTGGGAAGTCCAATGTGATGAACCATGATACAACAATCGGGAGATGACCAAGCACGGGGATATAGCGATTGAGAAGGCAGGCCGTTGTAAACCACCCTTGTTTGTTGTGGGGTGGCCAAAGAAACTCGATCTCCCGGTGTAGAGTGAGCAGATAGTCGTAATATAACAGCACTGAAATTCACAAAGAGAATATATGCTGAGTTTCGCTTTGAGATCATTAAGCAGTAAACTCACCTGCAGATGAGACACTGATGATGGAGTTGATCCACCTAGGACGAGTACGCGTCCATGGATGAGCGAGGGATGAGAGAGTGTGTAGTCAAAGTCGCTTACACATGCTCCGCACCATGTGGGCCGACGTCGATGTCGTTCCGGGACATTGCAAACTCAACCAGTGAGCGCCACGAACGACAGATTCACGCCCTCCTTGGAGAGCGTGAACCACAAGACGAGCGCAGAAATTATATATGAAAGTTTTGGATTGCATAATTGAAGGGACGACCGACAGTAACCATGGATCTGCATTAATGCCGTATGGAGACCAGGACGACGCCCCGCGACGTGAAATGCTTAAATGGCGCAAGGGCGGTTGGTGAGCGCATGCCGAGTGAAACGCCGAAACTTGAAGGTCGAGCGATATGATGGGATCGCCCTTCTAAGCAATCAACTAGGGTCGTCCTGGGGAACGTGTGTAATGCCAACTCTTGGGAGAATTCGTTGCTAAGGAGTGCATGGTCGGATGGAACCGTGGGGAAACATCGTGAGTTGCCACAGGCTGTGATAGGCAAGTTGATGCAAGACGTCTCGAGATGGCCGCAACACTTACCCCATGGCGATCAAAACCGTTCCAAAGCCCGAGTCGGAATCCATGAAGCATTGACACTCTGGTGATTAACAGGTCTGGCGTGGTGGACGTGGAATGGGATATGACAAGAGCTGCTGATGTCGGGCGCGCGCGATTGGTCAGGATTCATCTCATCGTCTGTAAAGTTGTCATGACGGGCACAGCCTTCGGGATGCTGCGAGGGTAACAACCCGTGACGGTTCTCATCAGTCCTTCGACGTGCGTTTACACGCCTGTTATTTCCTTAATCACCGCCATGTTACAGAGACGGCGCTCGTCAGCTTAAGCCTGGGCCTGCCGCGGCCACCTCATGATTCACGACGTGCGGCTCCTGGGGCAACGACATTCAAGCCGTCTTGAATATTTTTTAGTCCACACCATCGCTACGCTCGCATTTCTGATTACCAAGCATGGGTGGACTCGGAACGACGCTCAGTGGCGGAGCCTCCTCCTGAGTTGTCTTATCGGCTAACGGGAACGCAGATCCGACTTGGCGGGCGGGCTTGCCAGTGGCCACACAAGGCCCAGCTGGTACTAGACCGCTCTCAACAGTACTAGGTCAGGGAACAGCCTTGTCTAAAGACCCTGGGTTGGGTTCGAGAACTACGACGAGGCGTCGGTTCACCGGGTCTGGGTATGACCGAGACCTTCATCCACAGGTCACGTGATTTTGCCTCAGAGACCCGCGGATAGTGGAGTGTGGAGTGGAAGCGGGGCTACCGCCAACTTGAAGTCGGCCTATAAAAGGTTCCTGTTCCGAGTTCTCACTCAAAGCATTCCCAATAATGTCTCATAACATCCCAACAACTCAGAAGGCTGCTGTCGTCGTGTCGTCCGACGCACCGATACTCGTCAAGGACGACCATCCGGTGAAGCAACCGGAGGAGCTCGCTCCAGGAGAATGTCTCGTCAAGATGTATTGCACCGGCGTGTGCCATACGGACTTGCACGCCCGCAAGGGTGACTGGCCACTTGCTCACAAATTCCCGCTCATTGGTGGGCATGAAGGCGTGGGCGAGATTGTCGCTGTCGGAGCACACACCATCGACTCCCCAGTCAAAATTGGCGACAGAGTCGGTGTCAAGTGGCTGGCAGACTCGTGTCTACAGTGCGAGCAATGCCGCAAGGGCTTGGAACAAAGTTTAGCACCGCCTGCCACTTCTAATACTACCCGGTGCTAACTGAACGTACGACCATCCATAGGCTGTGCCAAAGCCAAACTCAGCGGATATACCGTGGATGGGACGTTCTCGCAATACGTGGTACAGTTTTCTTATCATAATTATCTTTGCTCGGTGATGCCTAATTTGTGCAATTAGGTTTCTTATGTTTCTCATGTCACACCCATCCCCGAGAATCTCAGCAGCCAAGAAGCAGCCTCTTTCCTCTGCGCGGTCTGTACCAGTCACTTACCGCCATCGCTTAGCTAAGGCGTATATTGACATTTGCGTGTATAGGGTGTTACCGTATACCGTGCGTTGAAATACAGCCAAACCCAACCAAGCAATTGGGTTGTCATTCCTGGCGCGGGCGGCGGTCTCGGACACCTTGGTTCGCACGAGTCTTATCTCCCATATTACACCTCAATGACAAATGCCTTTCAGCTGTTCAGTATGCTGTCCATGCCTTTGGACTGCGAGTTGTGGCTGTCGGTCAGTTGGTCTAATTTTTGGTTACCTTCGGGCAAATTTTCATCGTATTGTCGCGTAGATACTGGGGCGGAAAAGAAGGAGTTATGCTTGAAGCTCGGGGCGGAGAAGTGGGTCGACTTTCGTGAGTCGAAAGACCTGGTAAAAGACATCAAGGATGCAGCAGGCGGAGATGGCCCACATGCAGCACTCGTCTCGGCAGCCAATGTGAGTCTTTATGTCTAAGGACGTGTCAGGGCGAGGTATGAACCCCAATGTATAGAGCTCTGCATACGAACAGGCGATTGACTATCTCCGTCCCGGCGGCTCGCTCCTTGTCGTCGGCCTGCCCGGAAAAGCCCAGATTGGTGCGTCCATCTTCTGGACGGTGGTCAAAAGCATCAACATCATTGGATCCTACGTTGGGTGTGCATCCCCTTTGTTTCAGTAACGCAATGCAACTTATTCTAACCAATCGCAGTAATCGCCAAGACGCGCGTGAAGCCCTGGAAATTGCTTCGATGGGCAAAATTCGTTGTCATTATGCACTCAAGCCGTTGTCGGCACTATCTGAGTATGTCTCGTCGCAAACTCCACAATATGTCGCTGATCGTCCAACTTTATTAGGGTATATGAAGGCATGGAACAGGGTACGGTTGTTGGACGCATTGTGTTGAATTTCGAATGAATGGGTAGAATCCCATTTTCGCGAGGTGAAACGTCGAACTGTGTACTTCTATGACGACTAACTGTAGTGTTGTATCTGTCTTCGCTTCGGCGCGGCCCTGAATGTGGATGTTGATGACATTTTGATCGTTGTTCGTTAGTTGGTGGCATGGCACGCTTGGAAGTGCGATGCTCATGTCGGAGCTAGGCCTAGTTTTCTCAGAGACGTCCCCGAGGATCACGCGTTATACCTCCCACCGGCCCGCACGAAATCGTTTGGCAGCTCATTTGACTTGACCATAACGCGATTGACATGCGCATGCGCTTGACACTCCGCCGACTCAGACTCGGAGGCAATTCGTACTGGTTGTGCACGACGGGCCTGAGTGGACAGGTCATCGTGTCCATCGTGAAACATCCGGAACAAAAATCACTCGTAGGCGCTTCTAAGCTATCACAAACCATCACTGTGGCGCCATATTTCCTCCGACAAGTCATGATCTCCATGACGAGCGTCGTGATCGATCGGATACGTGGATGTCAATCGTCGCTCGAATGAACAATCTTTCGGGTATCTGTAGACTTATGCTCTTTGACGTCTCGTGAGCGGCTAATGGCCTTGTCAAGGTGATACTGCTACTTCTCACTCACACTCGGACATTCCTCGTCCGAGTCACAGCTAGTAACGACGTAGGCGAAGACACCGCTGCCGATGATGTGGACCATCACAACCCACCGAAGGATGTCGATTTCTTCCATCATGACGAAGTTACAGGGAACGATGACGAATTGCCGGTGCTGTCAGCGCCAGTACCTTGACACTACCGTCTCATAATCAACGAGGTTGCATCATAAGCCCCTTCTTCCCCTTGAGCGTACAGACATGATTGAGATCAGGAAAACGTCCCGGAACTCCTTCATATTGCTCGCGGGCTGCCCTCTTTGCTTCTTCACCTAGACACTGGTAGATTTCGCATTTTCTGATACAACGATCTTCGTACTTTTAGGTCTCTCGAGGGTAGATGGAATGATTCAAGCTCATTTGGATGTCAATGCTAATAAGTTTGCATGTCTGGAGGAGGGATTCGGGTTCGATCAAAGACGAATCAATGGAGGCGATGGAGTCCGGCGTTGAACCAGAGAAAGATATTGTAATCACAATGAGCGCTGGGAAGCCCTGTGGACTTTCCGGCGCTTCGGGTTAGTATTTGAGCGTCATTAGCAACGATGGAGGTGATTGATGGGTCGGCCCTTTTACCTCGCTGACTGATATACTTGCACCAGTTCAAGACCTAGCTACGAAGGATGCGGAATAGTGTGTAGGAGGGGTTTTGATTGACGGTCGCTATCTGAGCTGCTGCAAGGGGTTGGGCGTGTGGAAACTGAGGTTGGGGAAACCGTGCCGTAATCGATGGCGGCGCTCATAACGCCAGCAAATCATCTTGGCGCTGCAGGTCTTCCACACCCATCCCACAGACATCTACCATGAGAAAAGTGAGACTCGGCGACTGAATCAGGAATGTCAGGTGAGTGGTGCCCAGGGTTAAATGTTACGTGTCGCATACAAACTACTGGTCTGTCCAGGGCTGAGATTATACCTGCTTCTCTGCCGTCATTTAGGTGATGAAAAGTGTAAACAATCAACCGCGTGACGAACCTCTCAAAGGAGAGTGAAGCCCGTTCAATTTTACCCAAAGTGTGAGTCGAAGAATGGGGGGCAGCAACGTGCACTTGCACAGAGAAGCGCAAAATTCCCTCATACTTGAATTGACAATTCAGCTGTCATCACGAACGTGACGTTTACACTCGGATCCCCATCTGTAAGACATGCTCTGAGATCAATCGAAGTTGAGACCCCACGGGGAAACCAGTGGTGCTGCCAGCGCGCAATCAACCATTACCGATCGGGTGTCACACTCGCAGTCTTGGCAATGGGTTTTACTTGGCAAACGTGCTCTGAAGTGGACGACCCAGAATCGTCGTTGGTTACTCTCACCAGGTAAAGCTACTCATGGCCGAAACTTGCTGATATCGGGGACAATCACGGACTTCTTTCGTGCCGTCGGATTGCTTCTGCTGAAAATTTGAGTGGCGTCAAGGAGAATGCAAGGAGTTGCCTTCATCGGTCAAATAAAAATAGATGAGAAAGCTCGTGCGTGGGTTGGCCGTTGTTCCCGCGCGCAGAAGTATAATGTTGTCGCAGGAACGTCCATCCCTTCAGGATGTCACGAGAACAAATGACAGACACGTTCATGAAAGAAGAAATGTCATCCATGTTCTCCCTAGCGTCTGTGTCGCTAATCATCAGGTTCCTTGTCACCGTTTGCGCACTTATCAGATTCCTTTGGCAAATCGCCGACGCCTATGATGGAGGGAAAGGTGATGGTCGGTCAACATTTTCCTATTATGAACCTGTCAAGGAATCACAGGGCAGGGACGAACTTCGTTTCTCATTCCCCGCTAACCGGGAATATCGGATTACTGTCATCGGAGCGTCGGCCTT
>Ga0209488_10001791_pt1 | contig 18158 bp, 20 predicted proteins | sample Rivendell_Oct201_8_FD_188349 | JGI IMG/M metagenome (GOLD analysis project Ga0209488, IMG submission 188349) | Vadose zone soil microbial communities from the Eel River Critical Zone Observatory, Northern California, USA -... | ecosystem: Environmental > Terrestrial > Soil > Vadose zone >...
CTTTTGAAAAAAAAAAAAGCATCAGCAGAGGGAAAAAAAACATTTCCAGGAGCAGATACGCACCTCTGTCCTGAGCCGCTGCACCTCTTCCTCCAGCAGCTTAATCCTATCCTCATACTCTGCCTTCTCTTCCCGAATCACCGTCGTCTCCACCTCGGCCTCCCACCACGGTTCGCGCACTCTGCGCTCCTCCCGCATGGCAGACAACTCCCGCTCCTTCCCACGTACGCGAATCTCGCCGGACGTGTCAGCGCCAGCGTGCCCAGGCCCCGCATCTCTCGCCTCGTCCTCGCTCCTCCCAGGGTCTATCGGCGACGGCGGCAGCGAGCCCTCGCTCTCCTCCAAAAAAATATCTTGTGTCGCGCGCTCCTTCCCCTTCTTTCCCCTCCACGAGGGGCCAGACGATCCGGCGTCAGCGTCATCCACGTCCTCCTCCCTCACCCTCCGCCCAGACGCGTCGCCGACCGACCCAGCCCGGGGTCTGCGAGAAATCGAACTGGCAGAGGAGGGTCTCGGGCGTTCTGGGGAGCTTGATGGACCTAGAAGAGGAACCTCATAGTCAAAGTAGGTGGGTTTAGTTGGAAAGTGCACGTGTCGCACTATTGCAGCGGTGGTGGCGGCGGCGGATGGCTCGGGGTCCATTGAGGGACTGCGGGGGAAGAGGGCGCCGGGCATCGTGATAGACGGCCTGCGACGGAGGGCGCGTGGAAGCGGGAGAGGTGCAGGTTCTTCGTCCTCTTCGTCATTTTCCTGCAATTTTTTTGCGCCATCGTTGTGAGCGTCGGGAAAAGAGCGGGCGTCGAGTGGGGGTTGTGGCGTATGCGAGCGCGATGGGGATGGGGATGGTGTTCGGCGGCGAGGGTGGGGCGTCGCGCTTGGTGATGGTTTTCGATGGCGTGAGGGAGGAGGGCGGCGTGGATGTTGGGGTGCTCCGTGTGGCGGGGAGGGCGTTGGAGAGTAGGACAGTCTGCGTCGCGCTTGGTCTCTACGAGACGCGTGCCGACGCTCTCCTTCGTCGTCGTCTCGTTCGTTCCCTTCTAGACGACCCTTCCTGGAACGATGAGCCTCGCGTTTCGGCTTTGTGCGGGGACGCGAGCTTGACGATGTAGCAACCTTCTACACAGGTTTCACGAGAGATCTTGATAGATAGCATTAAATTACTGACCTCTGTGGTAGTACCACCAGCTGCGGTGGTCACAAAGTCTTGTACTTCGCGTGATAGATAGCCAAGAACGCTAGAGAACAAGCCTGGGTGATGTTGAGACATGGGGGTCACAAAATGAACATGAGATTACATAATATTAACCCACAAGACGAGGTTGTGTAGGTGAGGTGAGGAGAGCAAATATAGTCGTGTCGCGTCGTGTCATGTAACAAAGTCCATACCCAAAGCAGGAGAAAAATTGCAGTCACAATGGTACAACTACACGGTTAGCTGTATCAACGTTATTCGTAGGATGGTGGCGATGACCTGGCGACTGACGCGCGAACTGCCGCGTACGGATCTACCGCATACGGATCCGCCGCATATTGCATCGTTCGGCTCAACCCTGACGCACCACCATCGCTCGGTGGAGCGCCAAACCCGGTGGGAGCAGGGTCAGAGAATGCACCGTATGCGTCAAGGCTTGGACGAGGTTGTGGCGCGGATGGTATATTGTACCTCCCGGGTGAAGAAAATCCCGCGGAATTGCCAGCCGCCGTCGACGATGCGCCGGAATAGCGGTAGGGGTCGGAGAAGGGCGAACTGGTATCATCGGTCTCTTCTTTGAAAGAAGGGAGCCCTCCATATGTTGACTCTTCATCACCTTCTGGGGCATCATCCGGTTGCTCAAAAGGTGGGTCACGTGGTCGAGTTGCCCTGTTCTTGCGCCACTCAAGGACAGCAAGAGTCAACGAGGCACCCCAAAAGACTGGGTCGAACATTAGAGTAAAGAAGGTCCATTGAACAGGAGGAAACGCACTGGAAGCTATCCAGAAAAAGACAGCGCCCGCCTTCTTTGTGGCACACCAGCCTGGTAATCCATTGGTAAAGCTGTCACCGAGTTCCTTGGCGTGAGGGTCGTTCTTGGCGTTCTTGCAACCAGCCTCTGTCCAAGCCGAGATTGATGTGATAAACCTTTGCCAAGGTCAACGTTGAGGCAATTCAAAGGAGTGAACACGACCTACGCAATTAAGAAGTTGAGGGCTGTGCCCGTTCCAACCAACACAAAAGTTGCGCGATCCTCCTTCAGCGCGCGTGCCACACGCGTCAACTTGTTGAATTTTTCATTCAATAGAGGAACAAGGAGTAAAAAGAGGGCTAGGAATATCCCCATGACCGCCACGAAGACGGCGAATCCAGACAACCCGGCTGACAAAGTCGATCACACGTTAGCGACGCGTGCGTGGCCAGGGAGCGAAGAATACGCACAAGGACCTATTTTGAAGCGTGCCTGGAAGCTTGCGACACTAGCAAAGCAGCACATAGCCAGGAAGCCAAAGAAGGCTTGAGAGGCATGACAAATAATAGCAGGTTTCGAAACGATCATCTGCGGGATACCAAGAACGGGTCAGTTAATGCTGCGAAAACACGCGGCAGAAGTATGAACCCAAAGCCATAACACCCATAAAATAGGAATAAAGAGTAAAAACACAAATGTGCCCTCTGAAGATGTGGTCATGAGCAAGCGTACAAAACAACGAACATTGTTACGTAAACTCGCTTGTGAAGGGTCGAAAATAGAGAAAGGCCCATGCGAAGCTCACGATATATTAACACTCACATCATCCTCAAATCCCAACGTGCCGCGCCTATTGCCAATGCCTCCAGATGTGGACGAAGAGATCGGCGCATTAGACGAGGTGGGGGCTATTTTGTCTTTAATCTTGTCAAGGAACGACATGATAAGAGACTGGGGCCAAGTGGGGTTCTTGAGAAGACGGAGGGGAACAGAGGTATATGGGAGACGGGGTGAGATGCTGCGCGTGAGCGCGTGTTCTATGGGTGGGGTGTTTTTCTAGGTAGGGAGGCGGTGCTGGAAGGGCGCAGAAGCCGTGGGCAACTCGGAGGTCGTATAATGCTGTGCTTCGACCCGTGATTTTGACAGCGCTGCGCAGCACGGGATCGTGTTGGAAAGTCGGTGAGGATAGAAAGTGGTTGAGAAGGGTAAAAAGTCGAGCGAAGGAGAGTTGAGAGAGTTTGGTTCAATTCAACTCAGGCTGGCAAGCACGGCACTCAACCTCGGAACTTATGTAAGCGCCGTATCAAGCCGCTGCCGTTGCCGTTGCGCAGTTGTTGCGTGTTGCAATGGCGTCCCAGCCTCTCTAGTGTCTGAAAGTGTGGAAAAACCCACGTTTCCATTTCCGTGTTCATTTCCCCTCTTGCATTTATCACTCACTATCTTGATACGTGCGAGACTGAGACATCACCACTAATTAGACCTTTCACGTGACTTGTGACTTAGCAAGGCACTCCACAGCACCTCCGAAACGAAACACACCCAAAGCAATGCCCGCAGTCTCATTCATCGACGCGATCCCCAATCACGTCTCCATAGAGGAGCACAGGTCGCTCACAGGCGCGACGCCCACCTCATTCAGCGACATCCCCCCGGTCCTGCGCCAAAGAGTGGACAACGTCCGCATCGCGTTCGACCCCTCCCTCGACAATTTCTCCCCAGAGGACGGTGCCCAAGGCACGCTCTACATCATCGAGAGGTTTTCCCACCCTCCTCTACTCTAGATCAACGCAACTCACTCACGACAACCCTTATCTTTACCCCCCCCCTTTTTAGTGTCCTCGCCTTCCAATCATCCACAGGACGCGTTTTCCAGATCGAGTACCCGTCCATAACGCTCCACGCGACATCGCGCGGGGACTCTGGCCCCTTCGTCTACTGTCAACTCGACGAGCCTCTAACAACCGCAGCCGCGGTCGACACACCTCCGTCGGCGACAGCAGACGGCGAGGACGACGACAACAAAGCGCTGAGCATCCGCGAGCTCAGCATAACACCCCAAGACTCCGCCTCTCGTGCGTCCCCAATCGATTCAGTTCCCCTCTCTCCGTATGTACCATAACTCCGTGCTTAACTATAATCTCTGCTTGTTGTCTATAATCGTCACAGTGGAGCCCATCTTCGAGGCACTCTCGTATTGCGCCTCTCTTCACCCCGACCCCCAAGAGTCCGACGACGGGGACGGAGACGACGCGTTTATCGATCCAGATACTTCCACATTTGAAGTTTTCACTGGAGAAGAGGGTGAGGAACTTAGCGAGGTCGGCAGGGTGCGCAATGCTCCCGTCAACGATAACCGCTATCAGCCCTACTAGACGCTTCTTTTCCTTCCCCTTTCCTTCTCCCCCCTTTTTTCGTTTCCTCTCTCGGGCCTTTCCTGTTGTTTTTTTTTGCACAGGCCGCACTCGCTCATCTCGAACAAATCATCTACGATCCATACGAGCAACAGCATGAGAACGACGATACGGCTTCAAAAGTCAACGGCACACCGGAGGAAGGTCAACTCTCAGCCGGGGAGGAACCGAGCTAGAAAGAAAGACAGAAAGACAAAAGAGGTAGAACTTGTTATATTTGCCGTCATGTCGGGCGTGATGACTCCCATACTCAACCGTGACAAAAAACTATCCTATACATGCAAGAAGATGGGAGCCCTCCAATGACTACGCTACCTTTGACCTCAAATCCGACGAAATCGTCGTCATCGGTTTGATCCCAGGGAGGGGACCCCAGTCGAACGTAGGTTTCGGTGCAGTTCCAGCCGCAGGCGAGCTCTTCAGCGCCACCGATTTTGCGTGGTGCTTCTGTGCGGTAACCCGCCTCCCGACGCCCGCGGGTGGCGATGCACTCTTGCTCGTGCTGTCAGACGCGTTAAGCGATGGAAGCGCGAAAAGCGTCGTCGAGGATAAGGCTCCTCCCGAGCTGCTTCCACCACTCGAGCCGAGCGCGGCGCTGGGCTCTGGTTTTTGTGGCGTGTCGAAGGCCCGCGGTGCTGGCGTGGCATTGACAGCTTGCGTGTTGAGTAACGGCTCTTTGCGCACGGCGAGTAGCGCTTCTTTGAGACGGTGTGCGGCCTGTTCGGCGTTCAGCGCGGCGGCGGTCGTGCTTGCGACGTGTGGAGTGACGTCGAACGGGCGTCGAACAAGATCTCGTTCGCGACGTGAGGGCGTGCTCGAAGGACTGCCATCTTCGATATTCAGTTTTGCGATGCGTGATGAGAGGGTGGAGATGTCGGTGCTTTGTTGGCGAATCGCGAGGTTGATGTTTCGGGACGTGCGGTTGATAGTGTCCAGCGACGGCGCTCTGAGGCGTGGGTTAGCGGAGATATTCAGGGAGGGCCAATAAGATGCAGAAGCACTCACTTGATGGAAGGCTTTCCCGTCTTGACCTCGTTGAGCTTCTTTTTGGAGGCTTGTAGACGATCCTCCAATTTTGTAACCCGGTCTTGGATAGACTGCGATACCTTCCGTAAGCATACGTGACGAGCGTTCCTCTGCCTAACCCGACTCACCCGAACATCTCTGCGCAGCTGAGTTTGCAGTTCAGTTTGCTCGGGGCTCAGAACGCGCGCCTTGAGCATCTTGCCAAACTCCACGTCCGACCGAGCTTTATCGAAGCGCGCGATCTCCTCTTTCCTCGTTTTAGCTAAAACAAACAAGCGTAAAAAAACACGTGCGCGCATCAGCCTTCAAATACAAATACTTCCCTCGAAACTGGTCAGGAAGAACGCACCCTTGAGTACACCAATCTCGAACTCCCTAACTGTGGCACGGTCCTCGCCGCGCACAATCTGGAGCTGTTCAACATCTTGCGCAGCAAACTCACGAATCGACTTTGCGAGTCCCTCGATGACGTCCACAGATGATCGAGAAGAAGCAGGCCGGACCATCCGTTCTCGCCTGTCGCGAGCATCGCGAGCAAGACTTGTCAACTGAGCGAGGAGACACAGCGACATGAGCACGATGAATCGTAGAAGGACTGATAATGAACGCGAGGGGCGTCGACGTACATTTGCCAGCTCTTTTCCTGCTTCGGTATATAGCTCTGCAAATTGAACCTGCATGGGATGCATCGGCTGTTTTGAAGGTGTCTCTTTCAGTGGCGTGACAAGGGAGGGCGCCGCCTGCGGACGTAAGGGTAAGGGTGTGCCAGTCCCGCTACTCGTACTCGAGGCAGGAGTTGCAAGACCAGATGCTCCCCCAGACAAGTTTCCAAACGGTGAACCTGTCGCAGGCGCGAGGGGAAGGGTAAATTTAGGTGTCGCCCCTGAGACAGCCGGGGGTTTGGGCCCAAAGAGAGAGCCAGGCGTGAGCTTGGAACCAGGTGCAGACGGGGCTTCCGTGCTCGGTTCGGGCTTTGGGAAGAGACTGAACGAGCCAGGTTTGATCCCCGCGAACGGGCTGGGAGCGGTCGCAGTGACGGGCTTCGGTGCATCCGTATCTTCTGCAGTGACAGCTCTTGTATCGGGTTTCGGAACAGTGCCAAGCGAGAAGCCTCTCAAGTCCAGCGTTGGCGGGGGCGTCGGAGTCGGAGTCGGAGCAGAAGACGAGGTAGAAGGTTTATTGTTAAGAGGGACGCCCTTGGTCGTGAACAGAGGCGGCGTCTTTGGTCTCAATGTCGATGCCGCCTCGTCGGAGGGCCGCTCGACCAAGGGCTCCACTTTAACCGGAGGAGGCTCCGGCGTCGCTCTAGCTTCTGCAAGCTCCGGCCCAGGAGAGGGCGCCTTGGCAGCAGTATCCCATTGCCCGAATGGTGTTTTCGGCGACGCTGGTCGCGGTTTGAGCGACGCGGGTTTTTCACCTTTGACCTCTTCCTCGTCGCCGCCCGACACTGGGGCGTTGGCGAGGGGCGAGCTGCGGAGGGGACGCGTGCTAGGTCTGCCGAGGCTACCGCCGGAACCCGGAGAAGGCGAAGGCGAAGGAAGCGTGGGCGTCGGCTCCTGAAGTGGCGTCTGCAACGACAATGGTGCATGTGACACCGGCGACCCTGGCGGTGTCGTGCTTCGGCCGGGTAAGGTCGACGACGCCTGGGGCTTTGACTCGGGGAGAAGCGGTGGTGATGGTACACTGCGTAAGGACCTTTCAGCCTCCGGAGTACCCGAAGGCGAGCGCGACGCCGGCAACGGAATCGCTGTGGGGTCAGCATCAGCACGTGAAGGTACTTCGTGTTCCTCGTCTTCTGACTCCTCCTCACCCTCTTCACCTTCCTCTTCACCCTCTTCCTCGTCCTCGCCTTCTAGTTCTTCTGCCTCTGCCTCCTCCTCAGCCTCCTCTTCCGAAAGGAACTCGTCGATCTGTTGCTCTAGTTTCTCTCCAGCCCCAACATCCGAAGAAGCCTCGGCTACCTCTCCCTCTTCTTCCTCACTTTCGCGCAAAACGTCAACGAACGACGACGCAGACGAGGACAAGTTGCTGAACGAGCTTGCGGCAGAGACAGCCTCGCGTTCTCGCTCTTGGCCTTCCTCCCCTTCGCCTTCCCCTTCATCTTCAGAGTCAGGCGCGGCAGGGATAGCCGCAGGCCGCGGGGTAGGTGACTTATCAAATGCAGATTTCGGCGTCGTCGTCGTTGGCTCGAGCGTCGGCTCAGGCGTCTTCGGGGGCTCCTTCACCTTGCTGCTTTCAGGTGACGAGCCGGCCTTCCTCAGCAAATCACTGAAGGACGTCCCTGGCTCAGCGGCCTTCCCAAAGGCACTGACGCCACTGCTGAATGCGCTGAAAGCATTGCTCGATACAGTCTGGGAGCTGCTTGGCGTGGTGCTGGCCCGCGCGGTAGGCGTAGGTGGAGAGCCAAACGCAGTTTGTCCAAATGCAGACACCGGCTTCGCCGCAGCGCCCACGGCGCTGGTCTGTCCAAAGACAGAACCAGGAGTCGCCGGCACTGGCACTTTTGGTGCCGATGGTTGCCCGCCCCCAAACGCGTTAACGGCCTGAGCTACAGGCTTGGGATTCGCAAATGGAGAGTCTTTGGCGCTGAAGTTTGACAGCCCAAAGCCGGTGCTCATTCTGAGGCCCAAGAATGCGTTGGGGACTGGAGGAGGGCCTGCGGGAGTTGTGCTCGCTGGCTGAACAGTCGACTTGGCCGAGCTAGTGACCAGTGGAGAGGTCGGTGCTGGGGAGTCTTCCTCTGACGGTGGAGATTCAGATCTTCTTGAAGGAGTGATAGACGAAAAGGAAGGGGTTGATCTCATAGCGGCGGCGGCGGGTGGTGTTGCCTTCTCAAGCGAGGTGGCCGCAGGAGGGGAGAAGGCAGGTGTAGTGCTTGCAACAGGTTCCGCAGACGCGAAGGGACTCTTAACAGGAGTAGTAGCTTGCGCAAGCGGAGAGGACGACGATGTCCCACCAAAGACAGTTGACCCAGTGCCACTACCAAACGTGGCATCCCCACCTGTCTTCCATGCCGGCACGACATCCGGTGTGCTTGACACCGCCTGGCCAAACGCAGACTGACCACCAGAAGCGAACGCACCGAACGCTCCGCCCCCACTCGTGGCTGGGGCTCCCGGTTTTGCTTCGGCTTGCTTGGAGCTGCTCAACGTCGCAGGTCCTCCAGACGCGAACGCACTGAATCCCCCTCCGCTCCCGAACGTCGAGGGCGAAGTGGCACTGATAGGCGTCACAATGGGCGTTGTGGACATGGGGGTGCCAAGTCCTGTCTTGCCGAATCCAAGACCAGCGGACTGGCCAAACGCGGATTGACCAAAAGCTGGCGCAGCAAATCCCGACTGGCTAAACGCAGATGCGGGTTTGGGACCCTCGATCGCAGGCGCGTTGGAACCTTCGTCCGTCGGTTTGGGTGCAAACTTTGCGAATGCGCCAACTCCCGGAGAAAGGAACGAACCGCCGCCGAACGTGGAAGTGGTAGATTGGGAGTGTGCAGGCTGAGCAGCCGGCGTGGGAGCACCGAACATACTGGTCGTCCCCAGACCTGCTTTCTGCGGCGTATCATTTGAACCCTCGCCGAGCGACATCCCTGAAAATGACAACTCCTGGCTGCCATCAGTCGACATCGACTCGGTCGACTCGGCGGGTTGAATCTGAGGCGGAGGCGCTAGGGCGGCCGCAGAACCGAAGCCGGTCGGAGTCGATCCAAAGCTTCCCTGACCCCATTTACCCTGCGCAGAGGCGAAAGATGCGAACCCTCCCCCAGAAGGGGCTTGTGCCGAGAGAGAAGGCTGACCGAATGTCGACGTGGCTGACGTCTGGCCAAACCCAGCACTTCCAAAGGCTGGACGTTGTCCAAATGCAGACCCAGGGGTCGTGGCCTGGCCAAAAGCAGGTTGGGCAAGAGAAGGTGTAGCAGAGCCGAACGCGAGGCTCGGCTGACCAGACTGACCGAACGCAGGTTGCGATGTCTGCCCAAATGCAGGTTGGGAAACTTGAGAAAAGGGACTTGTTGCCGCCACCGGGGCGACAGGTGAAGGAACAGGTGAGAGAGCCGTTGCCTGTCCCATACCGGGGTATTGGATACCCCGGGTATTCACCACATACCACGCGGTGACCGTCCCATCGCTCGCATATGCCCAGACAATTGGTGGTGGTGGGACCGACACAGTTTCCCCGGTTGAGATGGTTACATCATATGACGTTGTGTTCTTGAGGTCCAGCTCGAATCCGATCATCGTCGTCTCATTCTGGTCTGAGTCAAGCGGCATCGAGGGTGCGCCCTCGTCAAACGACAGCTTTTGCCACTTGTCATCGAGTGTACAACACACAAGTCCAATGTCCGCGGTCGTGCTATCCCCAACTAAAAGGAGAACTTTTGCAGGATCCCATCCCCTCAGTGTAATTGTGAATGCACCTGGAGGACGGACGCGACTGGGGAAAAAGTTAATCGGGAGAATAACGTCCGCGGAAGCATCCGGACGCTTCGCATCGTGCACGATGACCACATGTTTCTGATCGACCTGGGGATCCAGCGGCCCAGGAGGGGCAAAGATGGTATAGAAAGCTGGATTAGACAGCCAAGTTGCGTGAATGATGCTTTGGCCTTGCATGGAGGGAGGGCGAGAGACAAAGGACTTGGCTTGCTGGGTCTCACTGGGAGAAAAGGTGACAATATCGCCGCTTTGAAGAGCAATGGCAAGCTGTTTGCCTTTTGGGGACCAAGAAACTATCATAAAGATACTCAGCGAGTGTTGCTAAGAAAAATAAATTATGCTCACTACTTGTCGGAAACGTCTCGGGTGACCCTCCGCTACTCCAGCCGGCAACAGACTGCATGGTTGACACGTTGATGATTTCCACCAGTTGGCTATCAGGACTGCCGTCCGGTTCACGCAAAAGGGCAACAAGTTCGGGAATGTCACCTGGATTTGCATACATTTGCCGGACGGCAGTCGGGGTTGGCGTGGTTGGCAGGAACGTATGTAATGGAGTTACTTGATTATTGCCTGGTGAGCAGATGGTGGAAGCCTCAAATACGATGACTGGGCCATGTATCAGACCGACAACGAGCCTAGTGTCATTGAGTGCGAAAGCGAGGTAATTTGGAGTGACAGAGGAGAAGGGGAACGTCCGCTGCGGTTGGAAGACACTGTCAGAGCTTGCGTCAAGAGAGGATAGGTGAGATCGGAGGTCCGCAAGTGGAGAGGAAACGAGAGCTTGATGGGGCACATTCAGAAAGGGTGATGCCTCCGTACAAAGAACATATAAAACATACCAAGTCCGGTATCCGTCCTGATGATCGCCACAAACCATCCAAGTATACTCGCCACAACAAAAAGTTGTCCCTTGTTTGGAATGGGCGTAAGGTCGAGTGGTTCCGGTGAGAGCTTGGCGCGTGTGCGTTTATTGACCAGTCTTGTGGACAAGAACTAGATAGACGGTGACTGAGCACAACGATGAGCCAATGTGAAGGAACGCACATCTGGAGTAGAGTCTTCTGCCTCTGATGCAGACCTTGCAGGGCCGGGATGTATTGGAGGAGGTTGTTGGAGCCGTGTCACATTCATTGTAATCGCACTCGCACAGAAGCGAGATGTGGAAGTGGTGACTCGCGAACCCGCACACGTATCACGTGAGGAAGCACGTGGTAAGACAGCACCGCGTGACCCCTGTTCCCACATAACCACCACTATTCCTACCTATACTGTATTGTCAGTCAACCATGGCTTCGGACCCCTCAGCTCTGATCGCACATATCGTATCTCAGACACGCCAGAACGTCGAGTTCCTTGTGGCGCAGAATGAGATTTCTCGTGATGCAGGGCAACGCATCCTTTCCCAGCTCCCAAACTCTAGTGATGCAGCTGTGCGAGAACTCTCAGAACAGACGAGACGCATAACAATTCCACCTGCCCCGGTACAGCCCTCGGCCGAATATGATAATCCCTCCAGACCACCATCGGGGCCTCCCGTTCGTCACGTCCCACAGCCACAACCCACTTTGCAACGGGCTAGGGCACTCTGGACCTACAATGAGGATGGATTGGTGAGCTTCTCCCCTCTTCCCCGTTGTTTAGGCGCTGACAGGCGTGCGCCCAAGGAACCGAACGACTTGTCCTTCCGCGCAGGCGATATCATTGAGGTGGTCGCTGAAACGAATACAGATTGGTGGACTGGCAAAGTCAACGGAAATCAAGGACTCTTCCCTTCTAATTACGTAGAGAAGGTCCCTCAGTCTGCCAGCCCTCCCTCCTATCCCATGCCCAGTGAAGTTCGGGGACGGTCCCCTGCGCCGCCGCAAAGTGGCCCTCCAGCACCATATCAACCCGCCTATAGTGGACCTCCTCATGGGGGATATCAACCTCAGCCAGTGCAACCATATAATCAGTATATGGGACCGCCAAGTCAACCCCCACTACAACCACAGCAGGTTGCTATCCCACAAGCGCCACCAAGTCAACCTCCCAAATCTAACCGCTTCGGTGGCCTTGGCCGAGTTGTATGTATCGAAGCACCGATTCGACCTGGCCCTATTGTTGATGACCGTTCGTACAGATGGCGACATCGGCTGCTGGTGGCGTAGGTTTTGGTGCAGGTTTGTGGTTTCACCAGTATGTATGGGTACCGACTGACATTGATGTCATCAAGGTGCTGCTATCGGTGGTGGTATTATCGACGCTATTTTCTGAGTCTTAGTAATAGAGTCAATGTCTGAGAGCGTACTTGTTATACGAATCTACAATTGAACGCGGGCTTGAGTGCCGTAATGATCGGTAGTGACGAAAGCGGTCTGGCCATATTGGCTTGTCACCGCTAACTTTGTTGCGTATCCATGCCTTTCTCATTCACTTGTGGCCCTCTGCAGACTACATACACTCACTCCACACTTTTCCATGGCCCGAGTAGCTACTTCAAACCCACCGTCATTGCCAGAGGCTGGCCCATCGCGACCAGGCGCGCCCTTTAGCGCCACGTATACAACGAGCCTCTTCGCTGACGTCGTCACGCTCTGAACAGCTCTATTCACACGACTACATGCTCTCCTCCCACAGAGCTCACTCTCAGCCCACCTTTCCGCCGACAATGGGAACAACTCGTCGTCCACATCCCCGCCACAAGCGTCGCCACGGCAGCCAACATTCCTCAAAGTTCGCATCGTGACTTGGAACATGCACGAATCCCTTCCCAAGGTAGACCTTAATCCTCAGTTCAGTACCATTCTCACGAGCACGCATGGCTCAGGGCGACTTGCAAGAGCTCCTCGGTCACGTACCCACCTACACCGCCCCCGCAGAAGACCATCCCTCTGCGAGCCTTCCCCACGTACCTAATGACGCGGAGCACGCATACCATCTCATTGTCATGTGCGCCGTCATTCTCTTTCTTGTGTCCCTCTAGATCAGCCATAATTTACATCTCTCAGCGCCGGACAAGAGTGCCCGAGTTTATCGGGCATACCACTTGGCCTTGGCGCAGGCTTCAAACTGGGTGGTGACAAGGACAAAGAGAAGGAGAAAGAAAGAGACCGCGAAAAAGACAAAGATAAAGATCGCGATGACGATGAACAAGAGCCCTCCGAGCCGCATATCGAGAGGCGTATTTCAAAGTCCGAGCAACGCGACGACGAGCCTGCCCCTCACACGTCTGGCTGGACTTCCATCCTTGAGGACTTTTTCGTTCACGGTCTGACTGTTGTCGGGCCCAGCGCACGCGCGAAGGACAGGAGCTCGCACCCCGAATTGGGGCGCTCGCTTTCGACCGGTGACATGAGGCGGCGTTTGAAAATGGGGTCAAAGGGCCCGTACGAGCTGCTCGTAAAAGAGCGCCTGATGGGGATATACCTTGCGATATTCGTGCATCGGGATGCGAAGCATCTAGTGCATGGTGGGTCTTTTTTCTTCACCTATTCGTAAGAGAACGGTGATGAGATATTGGTCGTCAAGGCACGTCCAAGTCCGCGGTCACTACTGGACTTATCGGTGGCCGGGTGGGCAACAAGGGTGCTGTCGGGATAAGCTTGAAGATCGCTGACACAACAATGCTGTTTGTCAACGCGCATTTAGCTGGTGATTTTATTCCCTCCCCAATGCTGCCTCCCAGGTTTACTGATACAGATTGGATGTAGCACATGAGGGCAGACTTCCTCATCGGTTGGCCAACTTGGCGAAAATTAAGGTGCGTTCCTACGTCCCTCGCGTGTGTCTCAGCTAAGCGATAACATTGCTGTAGAATGAGTTGGCAGTAGACGATTTCCTCAAACCGGATGACCCGCGTATGGTAGCCGAAGGTCGGTGCGGTTATCGTAGAATCCACGCATCCCGTTGGTTCATGTTACGCAATCTCCAGATATCACAGATCGCTTCGATTTGACATTTCTTTTCGGTGATCTCAACTTTCGTCTGGATCTTTCACGCCTGCATGCAGACTGGCTCATTTCCCGGCGTGGTATGACGATCCTCTGTTACCCGTTTCCAACACTGACTCAATGACTGCCTCCAGAGTACGCACAGGCGCTCGCCTTTGACCAGCTGTACAACATTATGCGAAACGGACAAGCGTTTGTAGGGTTTCGTGAGGCTCTCATCAACTTCCCCCCAACGTTTAAATATGATGTCTTGCGCACGATCAGACATAAACGCAAACGTTCAAAGCATACAACACCGGCCGCAGAGGTAGTCACTCCACTTCTACAAGAACCTTCCGAGGCGGGCGAACAACCAGAACTGGAAGGGCGTCATGACGACGGTCACAGTGATGTGAGCTCTGATGATGGCACAAACGGCGAACTTGCATCCGTCATTTCGTCTGGGACGACGTTCTCTCAGCCTGACCACGGCTCCGACGAGGATAATGACTCGGGCGCAGAATCGGATTACCTTCGCAGGAGGATGGCTTATCCTCAACCCAGCGGCAGTCTTGTGAAGCGTCTCTCCATGTCTGCCGCGCAACGCGCAAAGTCCAAGTTGGCCGAGCTCATCAAGGCACAACCGTCCCCACGCATTATACGTTCACGACGGGGCAAAGTTTCTACGCCCCATTCCAAAGCCAGTGACCAGAGCCCTAGGAGCATCCCGACGACCCCACTCCTTGGCCGTGGAACGCCATCGATCGATAACCCTCCTGATGGTGTACTCGCGTCCGTGTCTCCACTAACGAAAGCACCTTCGCAGCGGACTCCGTCCCTCGTCGGTGACGGCACAGCGGAGACTGATGACGACAAGGGCGTGTATGATTCGAGCAGCAAGCAGCGCGTCCCGAGCTGGTGTGACCGCATCCTTTTCAAGTCGACCATCAAGCCCGACCCAGAGCCGGAGGACGACTCGCACGGCACGTCTCAGCGCCTCACCGTGAGCCTCCTCGCGGCCTGGCGATCATTCAGACGCACGTCATCGACCTCGCTGCGCTCGACCCCGACAGCCCCCGCCGCCGCCTCTGGCACGTCATCCAATGTATTTGCAACCGCGTCTCCCGCAGACTTTGGCCCCGACGGGCCCCGCACCTTTCCAACACCATACGTGCCGCGTCACAGACGCCCACGACCGCGCTCGATAGACGTCGCAGTCCTCCCTAGCACCCCCTCCCAGCCATCCTTCGCACTCCCCACCGCACCCCACGCCCTCGGCACCTTCGGGAGCGCCCAGGCGCGCCGCTCTCCCGCACCCAGCGTAAAGGGGAGCTCGACCTCAATGCCAAACACGCCCGCTCGTGCGCAGACCATCCCCTCTATACTTCCCATCAACACAGACCAGCAGCACCTCCGCGTGCCATCACCCATTGGGGGGAGGACGCCCGCGTCCTCCCTCGCGAGCAGCACGACTGCATCCTCGTCAGCCTCGGCGCCATCGTCGGGCGGCGCGAGCAATGCCTCAGCGGCGGCCTTCGGCGGGCGGGGTGCCCCCCGCTGGCGATTGCTTTCCTTCCTTTCGCGCGACGCCGAGGTGGCGAGGGAAGCGGCGATAGAAGATCATGCCGGAGGTGGTGCCATGGTCGCCGCCGCAGGTGCCGATGCCGATGCCGATGCCCTTGCTGATACTCATTCAAACGCTAATGCCGAGTCGCCGTCGAGGATGGTGGCGGGCGCTGCGCCACCGCGGTCAGCGTTACCAGGTGGTGGTGGTGGTGGGCCCGAGAATGGCACGTCGGTGGCGGGGGGTGAGTCATCATCGCCGCCGCCTCGCAAGGGCGACGTCGTGTGTCTTAGTTATAGGACGCTGGACGACCGGGGGATGCGTCGGCTTGAAGGGCGCAGCGACCACCGGCCTGTGATCGGGGTGTACGCGGTCTATCTTTGAGAGCTTGCTACTGGTTGGGGGGGGACTGCGCTGACGATTCTGCACATAAACGACGCAACGATACCGTCAGTATACATATGTTACGTATATACATACCTCTTCGTCATTCCGTTCCATGCACATCATAAAGCGCGGATTCGCATTAGATGTCCTTCTCTTTCTCTCTTTCATTTCATGAACCTCTTTTGTTATGCACAGTACCCCACAGTGACCATCATACCACACCTCTTTCTCCAATTCACCTTTCATTTACATTCTTGCATAAGGCAGCCAGGACGAACTTCTGTCTCGTGGTCTCACCAGGACAGTCAGGAGCAACGGAATTCGTTAGTCATAACCGCATTTGTTGCAAGGTCTCATTGTCATAGAGGGTGTCATTCATACAGCATACAACATGGTAGCTTGCGAGGGGTGTACTCTACATTTAAGCAGAGATGGTGACCTCAACCTCAACACCGGGCTCCAGGCTGATGCTCGTCTGAAGAACGCGTTAAACATAGTGCACGATAGAAGGACGAAACAAGAAGCTCACAATCTGCTTGACAATCTCGCTCGAGGAGTGGAGATCAATAAGACGCTTGTGGACTTTGAGTTCGTAACGATCCCAAGTCTTGGAGCCCTCACCGCAAGGCTAGAGAAGAGATACGAGAGTTAGAGTTAGAGACATACGAGCGCGCAGAAATCGTAGGCGCGACTTACGGTCTTGCGAGTGGTGATCTTGAGGACCTTAGTCGGGAGTCTAACGGGACCCTTCACGCGAAGCTGCTTGTCTTTGGCGCGGTTGATAAGGTCAGTTGAGACTGTTCAGATATATTCGTGTGTTAAGTACGAAGTCCGCGACAGTGCAAAGCAAGAAATGACGAACACTTTTCGAGGTTCTTGACGTTGCTGCTAGTGAGGGTAATGCGAATCTTGTGAAGCTTTGCGGCGGGCACAGCGCCGGCAGCATCGTATTCTTTTTCGCCTTTAGCGACGTAACTCATCTTAGAGACAGAGGTGACTGAAAGCGGTCAAGGAGAAAGCTGGAAAGCTGGAAATCCTAAGGATGATAGACAAAATAAGGTTCATTGGGTCATTATAGTTGCTTTCGGAGGATGCCGTGATTACCTCAGCACTTGCTTTGCTTCGCTGCAGCAAAGTCAAGTCAGGCCGACAGGCTTCAGCATGCAAGGTCAGTGCCATTGATAAATCACTTCCAGTCCCCTTCTCATCGCTATCAACTCTAAGGCTTTAACAAATACTACCCGCCTGATTATGATGATGCCAAGCACAAGAGTCTTAATGCCTACAGAGGTCTGTTTCCTTAACACTCCCGCTATTCCCAGTTCCTCATCCATGAACAGGCAAGCATGCCCTAGGGGACAGAGCCCGAAAGCTTGATCAGGGTATCCTTATTACCCGCTTCGAGCTTCCCTTCAACATCTGGTGGTAAGACGCTGACATGCGTACATCATCTCTCAATCATAACGTCACCGCTCACAAGTCAAGCAGCGGATCGTGCAATGCCCACATTGGCATGGGTGTCCGCTATAATGCAGAGAAGAAGAAGATCGGAATGTACTACTCCACGCCCATTTTTTCTTTTCGATGCAAGTGCCATCTTTGCAGTGGCTGGTTCGAGATCCAGACCGACCCTCAGGTCCGTCTGACTGTCTACTCTTCTTTTCCCAGAGTGAACCCTGACTCTGCATCTCGCGCAGAATACGCGCTACGTCGTTGTCTCTGGCGCCCGAAGAAAGGAAGAAGACTGGGACCCAGCTGAGAACGGAGGGTTCGCCGTCATTGGTCTGCCCCATATCCTCACTGTCTCTCGCCCTGCGCCCCTTACACTTTACCCTCCCCTCCCTCTAGACACAGAAGCCAAAACAGAGCCCGTGGACCCACTCGCCGCACTAGAAAAGTCAACCGACGCACAGACGCACGCGACAAAGGTCCAAGCGCCGCGCCTCGAACAGCTCGAAGACCTCTCAGCGCACTACAACGAAGACCCCTACACGCACTCCCAGCGCGCGCGCAAGCGCCTCCGCGCAGAGAAAAAAGTGGAGCAGGCGCGCGCAGAGGCAGACAAGACTCTCAAAGAGAAATACGGCCTCCCGAGCGAGCTCGCCCTCGAGCGCGCGGACGACGCCGACGCCGACGCAGAGGCGCGAGACGCGTGGGCCCGCGGACGCGCCGCGCGAGGGGAGGAGAACGCCAGCAGAAAGCGCAAGCTCGCACTAGAGGCCCCCCTCCTCCCCGCGCCACGGCCAACCGCGCGGCGGGGCGCTTTGGCCTCGTCGGAGTCTACCACGGCAGCGGCCTCGCTACGCGCTCGCTTACTGTCGAACAGCGCACGTCGCACAGCGGCTGGTGCTGGTGCTGGTGCTGGTAGCCCCGATGCGCTGACCTTATCTGTCTCTCGAAAGAGCGCGGGCGGCCTAGCGGCCGGCATCGCTCCACGAAAGACCTGACAACACCCCGAAGAGCACGAAACTCTACTTATATAT
>Ga0209488_10001792_pt1 | contig 18156 bp, 19 predicted proteins | sample Rivendell_Oct201_8_FD_188349 | JGI IMG/M metagenome (GOLD analysis project Ga0209488, IMG submission 188349) | Vadose zone soil microbial communities from the Eel River Critical Zone Observatory, Northern California, USA -... | ecosystem: Environmental > Terrestrial > Soil > Vadose zone >...
CCGTAGTGCGAAGCAGCAACTCAAGCTCACGCTGTTCCAAGCACCCGCGAACTATTTACGACGAGGAGCAAGCAAGAATGTCTGACGACAACGAGACGCAGAGCACGCCGGACAAGGAAACCGCGACGACGTCAGTGCCGGAACGACGTCCGGCGACGAGCAACGACGTTTTTAAGAAGAGCTGGAATCCGAGCGAGGAGACGTCAACTAAGCAGCGCAGCGACGACTAGCGCCGCGATCTCGAGGGTTGTGCAGATCACCGCCAGCCGAAGAGACTCCGCTTTCTCGGTGAGTGTTTCGCGATTCTCCGCGTAAGCCGCGGCCAGGTCTTCGAGCCGAAGTGCCTGGTAGCGTGCCGGCGGCTCGTTCAGCCATTCTGGTTTCACGATTGCGCGGATATCCGGCCCGAATACAAACTCCTTGGGATTGAACCCGCGGAGCGCGCTGTAGGTCGCGATCCCCCAGAGTGCGAAGCCTAGCCATCCGAGAACGAGTGTGCCTGCTGAAAAGGGACGCTCCACGAAGACGGCAGCGGCTCCCAGCGCGGCCGAGCCGATCGTGAACAGAGAAACAATCTTGCCGTCGAGCGCGTCGGCCCAACGCTCCAGGCGATCCTGCGTTTCGCGCGCTTCGGTGTAGGCGAGCTCGAGCGTCTTCTGATCAGCCGCCTGGTGGTCGATCGAAATGGGTGGCGTGGGTGGCGTGACCGTCATCTGTTGAATTATGCGCCCGCCGGGCCCGCTCGCGGCGACCTCTTCTCAGGAAACAGTGTCGCTCTCAGTGTCACCGAGGGCATTGCTGACCGGCGATACCCCGAAGCTCGATTTTCGTAACTCGTTGCGAGTCAACGACCGGCCTCCCGGTCACCGCCGGCCAGCGACGGTCCGAGAGCCCTAGTACGCCTGTGCCCACACGGCCTCCGCGACGCTCGGTGCGTCGCACCACATGCAGGTCTTTGGCGTCTCCTTGCTGCGAAACTCGGGATCGGGAAGCAGCCGAATCGTCGCGTTCGTTTCCTTTTTGATCTCCGCTTCGCAGGAAGGGTTGCCGCAAAAGCCGCCATAGGCGAATCCGCCCTTGCCCTGCATGAACTCGAGGAACTGCGCCTTGGTGGCGCCGCGAATCGAGTTCTGTTCACGCCGCTCGCGGGCAGCGGCGAATAGTGCGGCCTGGATCTCATCGAGCGCCTTCGTCACGGCCTGCGCGATGCCCTGCAGGGGCACAGGCGCCTTGCCCGTGGTGCGACGGGCCAGCATCGCCTGTCCCGCCGCCACGTCACGGGGCCCGATCTCGAGCCGGACGGGCACACCGAACCCTTCCCACTCGAAGTACTTCGCGCCCGGCTTCATCGTGTCGCGAAGGTCGAGCTCCACGCGGAGTCCGGCCTTTTCGAGATCCGCTTTCACCTGAGACCCGACACCCGACACCTGCTGTTTCTCCTCATCGGTCTTCCAGATCGGCACAATCGCGACCTGCACCGGCGCAAGCTTGGGTGGCGCAACGAAGCCGTTGTCGTCCGAGTGCGTCATGATCAAGCCACCGATAAGTCGTGTCGAGACGCCCCAAGAGGTGCTCCAGACGTATTCGAGGCCACCGGTCGCGGTCTGGTACTGCACGTTGAACGCCTTGGCGAAGTTCTGGCCGAGGTTGTGCGATGTCCCTGCCTGGATCGCCTTATTGTCCTGCATCAGCGCTTCGATGGCGTACGTGCGCAACGCGCCGGCGAACCTTTCACTGTCCGTCTTGAGACCGGTGAGGACCGGCATGGCCAGCCACTCTTCGTTGAAGCGGCGATAAATCCCCAGGATGAGACGCGCCTCACGCTCGGCGTCCGCTTCATCGACGTGCGCGGTGTGCCCTTCCTGCCAGAGGAATTCCGTGGTCCGCAGGAACGGACGCGTGCGCAGCTCCCACCGGACGATGTTGCACCATTGATTCAACAACAGCGGCAAGTCGCGATAGCTCTGGATCCACTTCGCGTACATCGCGTAGATGATCGTTTCCGACGTGGGCCGAACGACGAGTGGCTCCTCGAGCGCCGAGGTGGGGTCGATTGCGATGGCGTCCTTGCCCTGCTTCCCGGTTGCCATGAGGCGCGTGTGGGTGACCAGCGCCACTTCCTTCGCGAACCCCTCGACGTGCTCGGCCTCTTTGGCCAGGAAACTCATGGGGATGAACAAGGGGAAGTAGGCGTTGCGATGACCGGTAGCCCGCAGCATGTCGTCGAGCGCGCGCTGCATCAGCTCCCAGATGCGATAGCCGTTCGGCCGGATGACCATCGCGCCGCGGACAGGCGAATAATCGGCGAGCTGCGCGTGCTCGATGACGTTCCCGTACCACTCGCTGAAGTCCTTCGCGCGTGGCGTTATCCTCTGTGCTTGTGCCATTAATCGAAATATCCGTTGAGAAGCTGGCGAATGGGCACCTTCGCTTCGGTGCTGGTCCGCAGATCGCGCACGACGGCCATACCGGTGGCTCGCTCTTCGGAGCCCACGATGACAGCGCGCGCGGCCCCCCGCGCCGAAGCGAGCTCGAGCTGCTTCCGGACGCCGGAATGCCGGAGACCGTACTCGACGGAGATTCCGCGCTCCCGGAGGGCGTGCGCGAGCTCGAGGATCGTCGGGAGGTCGTCGCCCCCCACGGGAATCAAGAACGCGCCGAGCTCGCTCGACGGCTCCGGGACCGCGCCGCGCTCCTTGAGGAGCTCGCTGAGGACGACGTCGCCCATGCCGAACCCCAGCGCGGGAAGATCGAGCAGACTGTCGTAGCGGCCGCCGCCCGCGATCGCGCGCAAGGTCTTCTGGGCGTCAAACAGCTCCCAGACGATGCCGGTGTAGTAGGCGAGGCCTCGGACGATCGTCATGTCGATCGACACGAAGTCCCCGAGTCCCATGCTCTGAACCGCTTGGACGGCCTCACCCAGCGGCTCGGCAGCCTCGCCAGCCGCTTTCAACGCCTCAGGTCCGCGCAGCTCGGCAACGTCGAAGACGGCGCGCGCTTCCCCTTTCCCCAGTCCCGCGCTTGTCAGCATCTCCTCGAGAACATTTTTCGGAACGCGCTCGCTGCGATCGATCACCGCAAAGGCTGCCGGCAGTTGCCCTTCAGAGAGGCCACGCCCCAGCAACACGCTCCGGATGACGCGGCGGTCCGACACCCGGAGCTGCACATCCTTGGGACCGAGCCCAAAGGCGCGCATGCTATCGATCGCGGCAGCCATCAGCTCGGCATCCGCGAGCGGCCCGGCTTCGCCGATGATGTCCATATTGAGCTGAAAATGCTCGCGGAGGCGGCCTCGCTGCTGCCGCTCGTAGCGGAACAGCTGGGGAATCGAGAACCAGCGGATCGGCTTCTTCAGGGCCTGGACCCGGGCCGCGACCATGCGCGCCAGCGTCGGCGTCATCTCTGGCCGCAGCGCCACTTCGCGATCGCCCTTGTCCCGAAATGCATACAACTGCTGGACGATCTCGTCGCCACTCTTCTGCGTGTACATCTCGAGCGATTCGAGGGGGGGGCCGTCGTATTCCTCAAAGCCGTAACGCGCGGCCACGCTGCGCCAGGTGGCGAAGATGTGGTTGCGGAGGCTCAGGTCTTCTGGGTAGAAATCGCGAAAGCCGGGTAGGGCTTTTCCTTGCATCGCAACAACTTAACCGACGGGCGCGAAGCCCGGCAAGCGAGCCATCGCGTCGCCGACGGTGTGAAACGATCCGGTCACCAGAATCGTCTCCGCTCCCTCCTGAATGTCGTGCAGTGCGCGTTCAAAGTCCGGCTCGAACGAAACGTCGGGCCCCATGTCCTCGATCGACCAGCGCTGCATGAGTGGAATCGACGGCGGAACCGTCAGTGTGAGGCGGTCCACCAGCGGCCGCAAGGAATTCAGCATCGCGCGCCAATCCTTGTCGTTGCGAATCCCGACCAGCGCATGCAGCGGCCGCCGGATCGTCCTGCCCGATTCGGCGAGCGCCTGAGCGACCACGCGCATGCCGTCCGGATTGTGTGCGACGTCGAAGATCCATTTCCCGCGCACTTCGAACCGGCCGGGGATGTAGGCGTGAGCGAAGCTCGCCGGAAAATTCTTCCCCACCGGCCCGAATGGCTTTGGCAGCGCGTTCAGGACGGCGTGAGCCACCAGGGCATTGGCGATCTGATGACGACCGCGTAACCCGAGGCGCGTATCCTTCCGCGGCCCCACTGTCGTGTCGACGGTGATGATCGGCTCCGCGCCGCGGCGCTTGGCCTCTCGGACCAGCTCGGCCCGAATGTCGGGGTCGGCCTCACCGGTCACGAACGGCACGTGCGGTTTCGCGATCCCCGCTTTCTCACGCGCGATGCCCTTCAGATCACTGCCCAGGTACTCGACGTGCTCCAGCGCGATCTTCGTGACCGCCGTGACGAGCGGGGTCAGGACGTTCGTGGCGTCGAGCCGGCCGCCGAGACCCACTTCGATGACGGCGATATCGACGTCGCGGGCCGCGAGATCGGCGAACGCGATGGCCGTGGTCGCCTCGAAAAAGCTGGCATCCAGCCGCTCGATGTGGGATCGGAGGTGCGTCGTCCATTCCGCGAACGCGTCCTCGCCGATCGGGACACCGTCCACGGTGATGCGCTCGCAGGGCGAGATGAGGTGGGGAGAGGAATACACTCCAACGCGCCAGCCTTGTGCCCGCAGCTCGTTGGCCACGAACGCGCAGGTCGAGCCTTTGCCGTTCGTGCCGCCGATGTGGACCGTGGGAAAATGGCGCTCCGGATGGCCGAGCACGTCGAGGAGTCCCTCGGTCGGCCCGAGGCTCCATTTGATACGACCGGCTTGTCGCGCGAAAAGAAACTGAACGGCGTCTTCGAAGATCAGTCGGCGGCCTCGGCCGGCCAGGCGCCGGTCATGTGGCGCAGCAGCTGCGCGGCCGTGTCCCGCAATTCGCCACGCGGCACGACCGCGTCGATCATCCCATGATCGAGGAGGAATTCGGCCGTCTGGAAACCCTCCGGCAGGTCCTGACCGATCGTCTGCTTGATGACGCGCGGTCCCGCGAACCCAATCACCGCGCCCGGTTCGGCGAGAATCGCATCGCCCTGCATGGCATACGAGGCCGAAACGCCACCGGTCGTCGGATTGGTGAGCACCGACATGAACGGCACCTTCGCGCCCTGGAGCTCCGCGATCACCACCGACGTCTTCGCCATCTGCATCAGTGACAGCACGCCCTCCTGCATGCGCGCGCCGCCCGATGCGGAGACGAGAATGAGCGGGGTCTTCTTGTCGATCGCGTGCCGCGTCAGCCGGGCGATCTTTTCCCCGACGACGGATCCCATCGAGCCGCCCATGAAGGCGAAGTCCATGACGCCAAGGCTGATCGCCATGCCGTGGAGCCGTGCGTAGCCGGTGCGGATCGCGTCGAGCGGGCCGGCCTTTTTCACGGCGGCCTGCACGCGGTCGGCATAGTTCTCGAATTTGAGGGGATCGGCGGATTTCAACGAAGCGAACAGCTCGTGCCAGGATCCTTCATCGACGAGCAGGTCGACGTACTCCTGCGCGCTGATGCGGCGGTGGTGGCCACAGTTAGGGCACACGTTGAGCGCGCGAACGAAACGTTCGCGGATATCAACGTGCCCACACTGATCACATTTTTCCCACGCGTCAGCCGGGATCTCGAGCTTTACACGCTCAGAGGTGCGCGGCTTACGTTCCTTTTTGAACCAGGCCATTCGCGCCATATAGTGACGAAGCGCACAATTTGTGACCGCAGCTTTACCGACGCTAGTCCCAGAGAGCTAAGCTATTGCCCGGATTCAGCATAGCCGGACTGCCTGGACTCCCACGCGACACGGAGCGCAATACCCACGCCAATCGAGCACGCTAACAGGAAGGATCCGCCGTAGGAAAAAAATGGCAGGGGGATGCCGGTAATCGGCATGAGGTTGATGGTCATGCCCACATTCTCGACAATGTGCGTAAAAAAGAGGCCGGCAATGCCGAAGACGCACAGACTGGAGAACGGATCGGTGGCTCTGCGCGCCACGCGCAGCAGGGCAAACAACATCCAGGCGAACAACGACAGTGCGACCAGCACGCCGACGAATCCCAGCTCCTCCCCCACCACCGAAAAGATGAAATCGGTGTGCTGCGCGGGAAGAAACGCGAGCCGCTTCTGCGTTCCCTCCGTAAACCCCTTCCCGAGTAATCCGCCGGATCCGACCGCGACCTTCGACTGAATGACGTGCCACCCCGCCGCCCGCGGGTCGACGTCGGGATTCAGGAAGGCAAGCAGCCGGTTCTGTTGATACGGCGCCAGCCGATTCCAGAACGGGAGCGCCAGGACCCCCCCGAGCACGTTGAGCCCCATGATGGCGACGCCTTCCCAGAGGTAGGGTCGCCACCAGAGCAGCAGGGCCGCGAGCACGGCGATCCAGACGCCCCACGCGACGGTCGAGAACGCCAGCACGAGCCCGATGACGGGCGATGCGGCGAGCACGAGCAGCGATGGTTTCGTCCCCGCCCAAAACAGCATAAAGAAGAGGATTGCGACGAATACGATGGCGCTGCCCAGGTCGGGCTGCTTGAGCACCAGCAGGCAGGGCAACCCGGCGATGATGCCGGGGATGATCAGATCGCGGAGCGTCGACGGCGGCTCGCGCAGCGTCGCGAGCCAGCGGGCCAGCATCAGGATGGTGGCGAGTTTGGCCAGCTCCGCAGGCTGCCCGAACCGATGCCCGGCGATCGCAATCCACGACTTGCTGCCCGCCGCCGTCCCTGCACCAGTCCCGATGACGAGTGTGAGCAGCAGCAAGAACAACGTGATCGCGTACACCCACGGCGTCGCCCATTCCAGCATGCGCGGGGATGTCCGGAACGTGATCCCGCCAACGATGAGCCCGAGCCCCAGCCATACGACCTGGTGCTGCCATATCGTGGTGACGAAGGTCGGCACGTCTGTCTGGCCCGCGGAATACAGCGTTGCCAGCCCGTACAGCGACAGAGCCGCGACCGACGCGACCAGACCCTTATCGAGTTGGCGGGCGCGCGACAGCACTGTCGGTCGGGACGGTGGAGGGAACGCTATCGGGCAGCGCGCGAATCTGGAACGCGGGCGGCGCGGAGTCCGCCGGCAGCACCACCCGGACGTTGGCGCGCACGTCCTCGATGCCCAGGTAATGCGCGATCGTGCGCGCCACGAGAGGCGCGACGTAGGGTCCTTCGCGCGCGAATTCCACAATCGCGCCAACCACGATTTCCGGCTTGTCGGCCGGCGCGAAGCCGATGAACCAGCCGTGCGCGGGTCCGTGCGGGTTCTGTGCCGTGCCGGTCTTCCCGGCGATCGTGAGCGTGGCCGCGTTGCCGGAGGCGGACCGCGCCGTGCCTCGCTCGACCACGGCAATCATCGCGCGCCGCAATGCGGCGATTTGATCGACGCTGAGATCGAGCGATGCGTTGGCGAGTCCGCCGGTGGCCGCGCGCCGCACGACGAACGGGCTGTGCACCGTTCCGTCGCTCGCGAGCTGCTGATAGAACCGTACCATCTGGGCGAGCGTCTGTGCGTTCTCGCCCTGTCCAATGGCCAGGTTCAGGGCAACGGCTGAGGTCCAGCGCCGCGCCCCATAGAGACGATCATAATACTCGGGTCCCGTGGGGAACTCGGACGGAATCTCGCCGGGCAAATCAATCCCCGTCCGGCCGCGGAACCCCCATTCGTTCGCGTCTTCGAGGAGCGAAGTCACGCCCAGCTTGATGCCAAGCTGATAGAAGTAGACGTCGCAGCTCTGCGCGATGGCTTCGGTCAGCGTCAGGTCGCCGTGCCCATGCGCGTCCCAGCACCGGAAGAACCGGTTCCCGTATTGCAGCCCGCCCCGGCAGGGAATCGGCATGCGGCTGTGCGGGCCCACGATGCCCCGCTTCAACCCCATCGCCGCTATGGCCAGCTTCCACGTCGATCCCGGGGGGTAGCGCGCCTGAATCGCGCGGTCGAGCAGCGGGTGCGCGGCACTCTCGTTGAGGGAGCGCCAGTACGCCGCCGAGATGCCGCCGACGAACGCGTTGGGATCGTAGCTCGGCGCGCTGTAGAGCGCGAGCACTTCGCCGGTGTTGGGATTGAGGGCCATGACGGCGCCGCGCTGGCCGGCGGGAAAGATCTGGGAGATGAAGCGCTGCAGGTCGAGGTCGATCGTGGTGTGCAGGTCGGTGCCGGGCACGGGCGCCAGGTTCGCCGCGGCTTCCGCTTCACGCACCATTTGTCCGCGCGCGCTCACCTCGACGAAGCGCACGCCTTCGGATCCCCGCAGGGTATCGTCGTATTCGCGTTCCAGCCCGTCCTTGCCCACGAGGCCGCCGAGACGAACGAAGGCAAAGCGGTGAGTGGCCCGCTCCGCTTCGGTGACTTCGCCGACGTAGCCGACGAGATGCGCGGCGACTCCGGTATCGGGATAGTAGCGCTTGGGCTCGGCCTGAATCAGCAATCCGGGGATCGCGACGCGCCGCTCCTCGAGCGCAGAGACGACACTGAACGGCGCGTCACCGAGCACCAGCGCAGGCTGGTAGGGCGCCCGTCGCGCGCGCTGCAGCACGTGCTCGATGTCGGCGCTGTCGATGTTGGCGATCGAAGCGATGCGCGCGAGGGTAGAGCGGAGATTCGCTTCCGGGCCCGGCAGGAGCGACACCGTGTAGCCCGGTACGTTCTCCGCGATCACGTGACCGTTGCGATCGTAGATCACGCCGCGTGGCGCGGGCAACGGGATCGGTCGCAGCCGGTTGGTCTCCGACTGCAGCTGATACTTGCCGTGTCCGAGGATTTGGGTCCGGAAGAAGGCCATCACCATGATGCCCAGCACCAGCCACACGCCGGTGCGTGCCATCCCGAGGCGGCGGTCGAGCAGGTGCGGATGAAATGCGTTCAGGCTGAAGCTCCCAGCGCGCCCGAGGCTCCCGGCCGCCGCGGCGAGAGCCAACCGCGGAAGAACCACAGCACGCCGACGCCTACCAGCGCGGTCGTCAGGCCCTGCAGCGGCGACCACACCAGCAGCTCCCATGCGACCTGCGAGCTCTGCAAGCGGCCCGAGACCATCAGGACGATGAAGTTGCGCAGCCACGTGCCGGCGAAAAACAGACAGCCTTTGACGAAGACGTGCTCGGCAAAGAAGACGGCCTTCGCCCATGACGACATGAAGCCGACGAGCGTGTGCGCCAGCGCACCGGCGCCGAAGCTCGCGGGCGTCAGGGCGTCGCGCAGCAATCCGAGCATGAATCCCGCGGCAGCACTTTTCCCCGGCTCCGCCCGGATCGTGTAGATGAGGAGCGCCAGCAGCAGGAAATCCGGCGCGACGCGATCTCCACCGAGATGACTGCGTACCGTGAACTGCAGCAGGACGAGCAACGTCAGGATCACGGGATAGCGATAGCGATCGGTCCGTCTCATTGTGGCGGGACCTCGTTGGGGAGTGCGCTGTCTGGCGGTACGGTGAACGCGTTACGCAAGTCAGACCCCGCGGGACGCGCAGACGTCAGAATCATCACATGCGACAGCTCGGCCGGATGAATCGCGGGCCGGAGCAAGTAGGTGCGGCCCCACCCCTTCTCCTCGCCTGCCGGACCAATCACCACGCCGATGGGGATACCGCGCGGAAAGACGCCGCCAAGTCCCGACGTGACGATGACCGTGCCGGCCGGGACTTGCCGGCGGTACAGCACGCCTTGCAGCTCGAGGAGCCAGACGCGCGGGCCTTCTGCCCCGTGGGGAGCGGCGATCCCGACCACGCTGCCGTCACTGGCGACGGCGCTGGCTCGAAACTCGGGGTGCGCCCAGCTCAGCACCACGCTGGTGTGCTCATCGACCGACGCGACGAGGCCGACCAGGCCTTCGGGACTCACCACGGCGGACAGGGGGCGCACGCCTTCGCGTTTCCCTGCCGATACCACGAAGCTGAGTGGATTAGTCGGCTCGGGCTGATGCAGAATCTCGGCGGAGACGTAGCCGCCGCCCAGCTTGGCGCTGAGGCCGAGCAAGCCGCGCAGCCGGACGTTCTCACTGCGGAGCTCGGGAAGGAACGTGGCGGCGAGCGCGACCGAATCGCGCTGCGCTACGACGGCGTCGTAGCGGTAGCGGGCGGCCGCCAGCAGCTCGGTTTGTCGTTGAAGAAAGAGAAACGGGGCGAGGACACTCTGCCGCAGTCCCTGCGCGAGCGGGTCACGCCATTGGTCTGGCAGGCTCAACGCGGCAATCGACAGCCCCACGCAGGCGATGAACAAGAGCGTGTCGCCCCGCGAAGCATAGCGATCCGTTCCGATCGCCATGCGGCTACGTGGTCAAGACGTTGCGATACTTCTCGGGCGAATCGAGGATCCGCCCCGCCCCACGCACCACGCAGGTCATGGGGTCCTCGTCGAGGTGAATCGGCAGCCCCGTTTCCTGCTGCAAGAGCAAGTCGAGTCCACGAATCAGGGCGCCGCCGCCCGTCATCACGATGCCGCGGTCCACGATGTCGGACGCGAGCTCGGGGGGCGTGATCTCGAGGGCGCGGCGCACGGCATCGACGATCTGTTGGATCGGCTCCTGCACGGCCTCGCGAATTTCGCTCGAATGCACGCGCACGATCTTGGGAATGCCAGACACGAGGTCGCGCCCCTTCACTTCCATCTCGCGCTCTTCCCCGATGGGCGCGGCCGACCCGATCTGAATCTTGATCTGCTCCGCCGTGGGCTCGCCGATCAGCAGGTTGTAGTTCTTGCGCATGAACTGCACGATCGCTTGATCGAGCTCGTCGCCGCCGGTGCGGATCGATGTGTCGGACACGATACCCGACAGCGCGATCACCGCGATCTCCGTCGTGCCGCCGCCGATGTCGATCACCATGTTGCCCGTCGGCGTTTCGACCGGGAGCCCCACGCCGATCGCCGCGGCCATCGGCTCGGCGACCATGTACACTTCCTTGGCGCCCGCCGATTGCGCGGAGTCGCGCACGGCGCGCTTCTCCACTTCGGTGATACCGCTGGGGACACAGACAATCACCTTTGGTCTCACACGAAACAGATGACGATCGATGATAGTCTTGAGGAAAAAGCGCAGCATCTTTTCGGTCACGTCGAAGTCGGCGATGACGCCGTCCTTCAACGGTCGGACGGCGAGGATGCCGTCGGGCGTGCGGCCGAGCATGCGCTTCGCTTCGAGGCCGATGCCTTTGACCTTGCCGGTGGCTTTTTCGATCGCGACGACGGAGGGTTCGTTCAACACGATCCCTTCGCCGCGCACATAGACGAGAGTGTTAGCTGTGCCAAGATCCACGGCGATTTCGTTCGCCGGGCTCCATGCACCCATTTTGAAATTCAGCCAGCTTGGCGCCAAGTGATCGTCGGTAAAAGAGTGAGGCGGATTGAAGCGAACGCGCACAAGGTAATGAAATGCGTAACCCCAAGCAAGCATGAAGCTTGACGACCCTTTCGCGCCCGGCTAGCCTTTCGCCCATGCGGCGCGTGACGCCCGACACAATTGCCGTAGTAGACCTCGCGGTGTGCGACCGCTGCGGTCTCTGTTTACCCCTGTGCCCTCCCGAAGCGATCCATCTCGAGCTGAACGTCCTTACCGTGGACCGCGCGGCCTGCACCGGGTGCGAGAAATGTGTCGGCCCCTGCCCCGTCGGTGCCCTCGCCATGGTCGCCTATGCCTGACGTCGACGTGCTCGTCGTCGGCGCCGGGCCCGCCGGCTCCGTCGCCGCCTGGTACGCCAAGGAGGCGGCCCCGAACCTCGACGTCGTGTTGCTGGAACGCGACCGGGCGGTCGGATCCCCGGTGCGCTGCGCCGAAGGGGTGGGCGATGCCGGTCTGCGCGAGTTTGCGAATCCGGACGGCGCCGACTGGGCGGCCCGAAAAATCACCAAGGTCATCTTCCTGGCACCGGACGACACGGAGGTCATCGTCGCCGAGCGCGGTGTCGGCTGGATTCTCGACCGCACGCGTTTCGATGCGCACCTGGCGGCAGAGGCCGCGGCCGCTGGTGCGGAAGTCCTCGTCGGAGCGGAAGCGACCGGCATGTCGCGCAACGGTGACGGCCGGTGGCATGTGCGCGTCAAGGAACGCGGCCAGGATGCAGTGTATTGCGCCAGGGTCGTCATCGGCGCCGACGGCGTCGAGACGATGGTCGGGCGCTGGGCTGGCCTCGACACGCGCGTGCCGTCGCGCGATATGGAGTCGTGCGCGCAGTACGTGCTCCAGGGAATCGAGTGCGATCCCGATGCGATCTATCTGCAGTTCAGCGAGGCGATCGCCCCGGGCGGCTATGCGTGGATCTTTCCCAAGGCCGTTGGCATCGCGAACGTGGGGCTGGGACTCGTCGCGCTGAAGACCGACGGGCGCAACGCGCGCCAGTACCTCGACGCGTGGGTCGACCGCCGCTTTCCCACCGCGGCTCGCACCGGCTACACCGTGGGCGGCGTCATCGTGCACACCACGATCAAGAAGACGTACGCCGACGGGGTCATGGTTGCAGGAGATGCCGCGCACATGATCAATCCCCTGTCCGGCGGCGGCATCACGAATGCGATGAAGGCGGGCCGGCTGGCGGGCAACATCGCCGCGGCCGCAATCTGCGCCGGGGACACGAGCGAGCGCCGGTTGTCGGCATATCACCGGGCGTGGATGGAATTACTTGGCGAGGATCATCTCAAGTACTACCGCATCAAGCATGCGCTGGAAAGCGTGGACGACGACTTCTTCAACAAGTTGGCACGGACCGTAAACAAGATTCCGCAGCACAAGCGCTCAATCGGCAGGATCTTCACGCATGCGTTGATCCGGCATCCGCAGCTGATTCCGGTAGCGGCCCGCTTCTTTGTCTGAGCCGCTGCATTATCGAAGTTCCCACCGCACACCGGTTCGCCGCATGAGCAACGACTCTTCCCAGCACCCCAATCGCATCCTCCCGCAACCCGATCGGTACGTTGCCCACATCCCAGGAGTACACTGGCACGCGGGACCCCTGTAGAGCATCGCCGTTCCCCTTCACACCGGCGAACCCGAGCTCGTAGCCGGCGGCCCGTGCCTGCGCGAGGACCCGCGTATCGACGGCACCAAATGGATAGGCGATCGCGCGGCCGGCCACGGCGCCCAGGCGCGCGGTCAGCGTGGCGCGCGAGGTCCTGAGCTCGGTCGCGAGCGCCGCGTCATCCAGCCACGTGAGCCGGCGGTGAGTCGCTCCGTGCGAGGCAAAGTCGAACCCACGAGCGCGCCACTGCTCGATCTGCGACCAGGTCAGATGCTGCAGGCGATTCCACGTGTATTGGACGTCCCAGGTATTCGTCTTCCCGACGTAGTCAGTAATAAGGAACGTGGTGGCGGTGAAGCCGAGGTCGGCGAGAATCGGGAAGGCTTGCTCGGCAAGGGAGGCGTAGCCGTCGTCGAAGGTAAGCAGGAACGTGCGACGTGCGGCGTGCGGCGTGAATTGAGCGAGGGACAGCGTTTGCCATCCGGCGCGAGCCAATTCGGTCATTTGCCGCGCAAAGACAGACCGGCCCACCCGAGTGACGCCGAGCTCGAGCGGGCCGCCGATGCGATGATAGCACAGGACCGGGGGAGCGGTCTTCAGTGCGGCCACATCCAAGTCAACACCGCGCACGTCACCAATGCGAAAATCACGCCGTCGACCGTCGACTTCAGCGTCATGGTCCAAGACCGGCGGTACCAGATCGACATCTGCCACAGCGCCAGCGTGTACCCGAGGAACGCCGTCGTCCCGGCGAAGCGGCAGACCGCGCTGAATGGCGGCGAACCCGGCGGCAACGCCGAGCCGGCGATGAAGGCCGCGAACACGCTGACCACGAGGCAGTACAGGAACCACTGCGAGAGATTCGCCGCCATCGACCCGGTCCAGGGCGGCAATACCGTCAGCAACACGGCGGGACCGCGTTTCATCTTCTCCTGGAACTCAGGCGAACGCATTTCGGCGGGGTTGGCGGGCCGGGGCATGAGATAGTCGCCGGGCGGAATACCGATGGGACGCAGCGCGTCCAGTACGCGGTCTTCGCTGGCATACCGCGGATAGTCGGTCTTATGCCACAGCGGCGTCATGTGGATGATGGAGCTGACGACAAATACCGCCACTGCCGACACGAGGATCGGCAACAACAAGGCGGTCAACGCAGTCATTTAGCCTCCCGATTTCAGGGGGGCAGCAATCGTAGCCTCCATCAGGGCGTCGAGCAATGTGTTCGTGCCGCCCTCGTAACGGAATCCGTTGATGAAAAAGGTCGGCGTGCCGTTCACGCCGCTTCTTACGCCGCTCGCGAAGTCTTCCCGCACCCGAGGCTCGAAGAGGCCTTCCGCCAGCGCCGCCGCCGCCCACTCGGGATCGATTTTTAGTGCTTCCGCGTACCCCACCAGCTGCTCGTCCTCGAGCGCGTCCTGATTCTCGAATAGCAGGTCGTGCATCGGCCAGAATTTGCCGTGCTGTCCCGCGGCCTCCGCAATTTCCGCGGCGTGCTCGGCATGAGGATGGACTCTGGTCAGCGGGAAATGCCGGTAGGCGAATAACAGCTTCGACCCCATGGCCTGCTGGATCGCCTTGACGATCGGATAGGCCGCTCCGCAATGCGGGCACTCGAAATCGCCGTATTCGACCAGCGTGACGATCGCATCGGGCGATCCCGTCGTGTGATCGCGCGGTCCCAGCGGCGGCGTCAGGCGGCTCATTGGTTCCGAGCTCCCGCGCCGGCCGGCTGTGACAATTCTTCGAGCGCGGCGAGTACGCCGTCAGCGCCCGGATTCTGTCCGACGTCGGAGAGGTAGCTCCAACGAATCACCCCGTCGCCATCGAGCACAAATAGGGCGCGCTCCGAAAACCCGTCCTGGGTCCGATAGGCGCCGAATTTCTTCGATACCTCGCCTTTGGGCTCGAAATCGGCGAGCAAGGGGAAGTCGAGATTGCGCGCCTTCGCGTAGGCCTTATGACACCAGACGCCGTCGACCGAAATCCCGGCGACCTGCGCGCCGTATCGCTGGAATTCGGGTAGAACCTCATTGAACAACGCGAGCTCGTCACCACACACAGGGCTCCAGTCGGCCGGGTAGAAGACGAGCACCACAGGCTGACCACGTAACTCCGACAGACTCAGCGTCGCGTCGGGGCTTTTTTTGAGCGTGAAATCGGGGGCTTTCGTGCCGGGCGATAGGATCATAGGGGATCTCCTTAGGTCGCAACCTACGGAAAGAACTTCGCGGGCCTATCCGTCCAAGGGATTAGCCAGCTACGCGCTCGTTGTCGCATTCACGGCGCTGCTGATACAGCCACTTCCCGCGGCGCAATTCGACACACTGCCCCGCCCCAACGCATTCAAGGCTATTGCGCAGACCGTCGTAGTCAACACCGCCGTCAATCGCATCGATGCGTGGGGCCGCAACCGCTACTGGGCACGCGTGGGGACGCGCGTCTGGGCCCGAAACATCCGCCTGGGCTGGGCTTGGGACGAAGACGCATTCGCGACGAACGTCTTCGCGCATCCGTATCATGGCGGCGTCTACTTCAACGCCGGGCGGGCCAATGGGCTCGACTTCTTCGAGTCCGTGCCGGTCACGATCGTCGCCACGTGGACCTGGGAGTACTTCGGGGAGACCGAACGGCCGTCGCTCAACGACTTCCTGATGAGCACGCTCGGCGGCGTCGCGCTCGGCGAGATGTTCCACCGCATCGGGACGAGTATCCGCGACAACGAAGCCGGCGGCACGAAACGCACGATGCGCGAGCTCGCCGCCATGCCGTTCGATCCCATGGGTGGCCTGAACCGTCTGTTTCGCGGGCAATGGAAAGGGTTCGGCCGGAACCCTGCGGAGCACGACCCCAAAGCCTACGTGCTCCGAGTCGGCGCCGGCGCGCGCTTCGCCAAAGGGCTCGTCAATGACAGCGTCGCGCGCATGGGGGCCGTCGTCGTCGATCTCCTGTACGGGGATCAGTTCGCCGGCACCTATCGCACGCCATTCGACGTGTTCAGCATTCGGCTGATGCTGAGCTCGCAGGGCGGGCTGAATGCGTTACGGGCGAGCGGCCGGCTGTACGGCCTCGATCTGAACGACTCGACCGCGCGCATCCGCCATCAGCTCGCCGTGAATCAGCGCTATGACTACGTCAAGAATCCGGCACAGAGCGTCGGCGGGCAGAGCGTGGAGGTCGGGATCAACTCGCGGTGGCGGCTGGGAACGCGCGGCTATGGAATCCGCACGTCGTTCTTCGCGGACGGCATCATCCTCGGCGCGATCGACGCGCCCGGTGCCGGCGTGGGACTGCGAACCTACGATTTCGGTCCCGGCGCGGGAGTTCGCTGGGAGGTCGCCGCGGACAAACATGGCGCGCGATTTTTCCTGCTGTACGGACGTGTGGAGTACATTCACACCGTCAGCGGCGCCGCCGCCGACCACGTCGTGAACCTCAGCGGCCTCGAGCTGGCAATTCCGATAGCGAAGCGCCTGGGTATCGCCGCGCAGACGTACATCTTCGACCGCGAGAGCCGGTACCCTGACCGGGCGCGGGACCGCCGCGAGTACCCGGAGGGACGCCTCCTGTTGGTGTGGACGAAGGCTGCGAGTAAGCCCTGAATGAGACTGGTCCTTGCCACGCTGGCGCTGCTGATGTTGGGGACGGGCGCCGTGACCGCGCAGAGCCCGCGACGGCCACACCGCGCCGGGTTGTGGGGCGAGATCGGCTTCGGGCCAGGACGCGTACGGGTGGCTTGCTCGGGGTGTACCGACGTCAGCGCGGCAGGCGGGGCGACCAGCTATTTCAGGATTGGCGGTACGGTCTCGGACCGTGTTGGGATTGGGGTGGAAGTATTCTCGTTTCTCGATCGCGCGTTTGGATTCTCACCGGGAGATACGACGACGACGGCCGAGACCGCGACCGCAACCGTGGTCGTCATCTGGTTTCCCGGCCGGCACGGTCTCTTCTTTAAGGGTGGCGTGGGCCTGGCCGGGGGGCAGTTCACGATTCCGGGAACCGCGGGCGCCGATACGAGCAATGGTGCCGGCATTGGACTGACGTTCGGGTTTGGCTGGGACTTCGCGATCTCCCGAAAATTTGCCGTGACCACGAACTTCGGGGCGTACGTAACGGCCGTGGGTGATGTCGTGCTCCCAGGGCAGCGCGTCGACGATGTCATCGCGACGATGTATCAGGCGGGTATCGGCCTCACCTTCCGCTAGTCGATCGCACCAGCCGCGCGCAGCAGCCCAGCCGGCTCCGGGGTGGCGCGCTCCGTCCAATACGACTCCGTGCACGCCTTGTTGGCCAGCAAGAGTGGCGTCCGTCCTTTGGCATCCCGTGCTTTCACGTCGGCCCCCCGTTCGATGAGGAGCCGCACGAGATCGGGTCGGCTCTGCCAGGCCGCCACGTGCAGGGCCGTGCTGTCCTTGGCGATGTCGAAGTACCCATCGCCCTCATAGCGGGCATTGACCGGAACACCCAGGTCGAGCAGATGCCGCACACCCGCGGTATTCCACGTTCCCGCGAACTCAGCGAGCAACGTCGGTCCTTGCGCGAGGAGCTCTCGCACGAGCTGCGGCTCTTCGTCTCGGATCTCGCGGACGGTGCGCGCATCATCCATCGCGCAGGCGGCAATGAGCCGATCCAGACCGCGAAGCTGGACCGGGAAGCCGCGTTCCTCGAAGAGCTTCAGCAGGTCGCCGCGTCCCTTGCGCGCGGCGCGCTCGATTCCGGTGGCACCGTCCTTCGGTATGCGAGGATCGGCCCCGTGATCGAGCAGCAGCTTCACGATCTCCTGCGAATTGTTGCGCGCGATCGCGTGATGGAGCGGATTCCAGTCTCGTTCTCCCCGCCATTGGGGATCGACGCCCCCCTCCAGCAGGTATTTCACGCCGGCGTAGTCGTGCCAATCGTGTTTGCGGATCAGCATCATCGACAGGTTTTCGGGAGTGAGCTTCCCCGTTTCGACCAACACCTTCATCGCGGCATTGTCATGCGTTTCAGGCGAGTGATACACGGCCTCGACGTCGTTCGGATCGGCGCCACGCTCCAGCAGTAACCGCGTGAGCTCGGCGTTATGGGCGACGCCCGCGGCGCCGTACAGCGCCGTCTCGCGCTCGGGAAACTGCCCCGTTGTCCAGAAGCCGGTGTTCGGATCGGCACCCGCGTCCAGCAACGCGGTGGCGGCACGCAGAAAGCGCGGGGTCCGTTGCG
>Ga0209488_10001793_pt1 | contig 18147 bp, 13 predicted proteins | sample Rivendell_Oct201_8_FD_188349 | JGI IMG/M metagenome (GOLD analysis project Ga0209488, IMG submission 188349) | Vadose zone soil microbial communities from the Eel River Critical Zone Observatory, Northern California, USA -... | ecosystem: Environmental > Terrestrial > Soil > Vadose zone >...
TTTTCGGGGCGAGCCCTACTCATCTTTCCGGAGGCGAACAGCCTCGAATTGGTCCGTGTCGTGGTGGGCCGAGCACTCACGCTGGAAGACATTGTCGATTTCGAAGACGAAGCCCTAGCTGAAACCGGTAACATCATTCTCAATAGCTGGGTGGCCACACTCGCGAATTTGCTCACGCGCGGGCTCAAAATGTCATTGCCGGTGGTGGTCCGCGGTGACGGGCGTCATATCTTTGAAACGGCGGGGCAGCAGCAGTCAAATCTGGTCCTGTTTCTACACATCAGATTCGAGATCAGCAAAAAGGAAATCCGCGTTAAGACTAGCCGAGGCGCTATTCGCCCTCGTCACCCGTGTCAGGCTCCTTGTGGAGCTTGACCAGTTTCCCTCGGCGCCACTTGCTATGCATGTTGCGCAGGGCCTGCCAATTTCGGTTTGGAAGCTGCCGTCAGGAAGAAGTGAACGTGCTCGCTCTGGATCGGCATCGTCTGGCTTTTGTTTTCCAGGATCTCGATGCGTACGCCGTCCGGCGTGTTGACGTAGGCCTGATCAAGTCGGCCATTGTTTCCAGGCTGCACCGGCACGCCGGCTGCTTTCCACTGGGCGACGCGCTCCTGCACATTGTCGACGACGAAGCCGACATGGTTGACCGCTGACCCTTGCGTCGGGCCGGTGGGCGGCGGCGATCCCGGAGCCGCGTCGAGGATGATCATGACTCCAGGAAACAGCACCCGGTGGCGGCCGCCCGCTTGGAACGCCTTGCCGCCCATGCCAACGAAAATCTTCTCGTTGACCGCAACGTCCTTCGAATTGAGGTGCCAGTGGCCGTTGGTCACCCCCGCCTCGTTGAACGGAAACGGCTGCGCGGCGGCTGTCCCTGTGGCAAAGGGCGATCCGCTGCAAACATTGCGATCTTCATCGATGACCTCCCTGTAGAGCAGAATTATTTTGTTGGCCTGACGATCGGATGTGGACGCTATCAGCTTGAGGGAATGGGCGAAAGGCTTGGCAGAGCCAGAGTTTGCGATGGACTTCGTGGCCGGTCCGACGGTGCCATTTGATCCGGATCGCCTACACGTGGGAACCCGGCAGTCCGTTTAAGCGTTCATTCCTATGGATTCTGCCGTTGGAAGACCGTCGCGGCGACGCAATAGAGTGGGCGGGCGACCATGCTCGGCACCAACGCTTCGAACATTTTGAGGTCGCTCATGTCCACAACGCCCGGACGCTCTACACCGGCTGCCGCTCATTCACGTTGGTGGTTGCTGCTGCTGTTGATCCCGTTTGTGGCGCTGCTGTGGGTGCCGTTCTATAACAGGCTTGACCCCGCCATTTTCGGCATCCCCTTCTTCTATTGGTACCAATTCGTTTGGGTCATTCTGACATCGGTCATTATCCTTTTTGTCGACTCCCGCACACGAGAAGTGGACACGTCGGAGCAATAGATCCGATCGGGGAAACAACCGTGAATTGGACCGCAATCATCGTCTTCGTGCTGCTGTTCGGGTTCGTCACTGTTCTGGGCTTCGTCGCAGCCCACTGGCGGCGTGGCGATCTCACCGAGTTGCACGAATGGGGCCTGGCGGGACGACGGCTCGGAACCATCATCACCTGGTTTTTGCTGGGCGGCGATGTCTACACCGCCTATACCTTCATCGCCGTGCCGGCGCTGGTGTTCGGAGCAGGCGCCATCGGCTTTTTCGCCCTTCCCTATACGATCATCGTCTATCCGCTGGTCTTTCTCATTCTTCCGCGCATGTGGGCCGTTGCGCACAAACATAACTACATCACCGCTGCCGACTTCGTCCAAGGCCGCTACGGCAACCGCTGGCTCGCGCTCGCTGTGGCAGTGACCGGCATCGTGGCGACCATGCCCTACATCGCGCTGCAACTGCTCGGACTCCAGGTCGTGATCGGTGCCATGGGCGTGGGCACCGGCGGGGGTTTCGCGGCCGACATTCCGTTGATCATCGCCTTCGTCATTCTTGCCGCCTTCACCTATACGAGCGGCCTGCGCGCGCCCGCGATGATCGCTGTGGTGAAGGACACGCTGATCTACATCACTGTGTTGGCCCTCGTGATTGTCGTTCCGTACCAGCTCGGCGGCTATGGCAACCTGTTTGCCGCGGTCCCGCCGGAGAAGCTCCTGCTGCCAACGCCCGGCGCGGGGACCCTTGGACAGTATTCCGCCTATGCGACATTGGCGCTCGGTTCCGCTTTTGCGCTGTTCCTCTATCCCCACACGATGACGGCCGTGCTCAGCTCGAGTGGCGCGCAGGTCATTCGTCGTAACGCGGCCTATCTGCCAGCGTATTCTTTTCTGCTCGGACTCCTCGCACTCACTGGCTTCATGGCACTCGCGGCTGGTGTCGCGTCGCTGCCGGAATTCGCACCTCAATTCGAGCAATACAAATCGAACTTCGCTATTCCGGCGCTCATTTTGCATTCTTTTCCCGACTGGTTCGCGGGCGTGGCGTTCGCCGCGATCGGCATCGGCGGCCTCGTGCCGGCCGCCATCATGTCGATCGCGGCCTCGAATCTGTTCACGCGCAACATTTATGTCCCCTTCATCCATCCGCGCTGTACACCCGCACAGGAAACCCAGAATGCCAAAGTGGTCTCGCTCGTGGTCAAAGTGGGTGCGCTCGTCTTCATCATCTTCCTGCCCTTGCAATATGCGATCCAGCTGCAACTTCTTGGCGGCATCTGGATCAGCCAGACGATTCCGGCCGTGATCTTTGGGCTCTACACCCGCTGGTTCAACCCATGGGCGCTCTTGATCGGCTGGGCGGCGGGCCTGGTGGTCGGCACGTGGATGGCCGGGACGACCGGGTTCCAGTCCGCGGTCTTTCCGCTTCAGATCGACGGGCTCACAGTGCCCGGCTACGCCGCGCTCTATGCGCTGGCGTCGAATGTCGTTCTTTGCATCGTGCTCTCGCCAATTTTCAACGGGATCGGCGCAACCAAGGGCAGCGACCAAACGATCGCCTCCGACTATCGCTTCCGCTGAGGTCAAAGCTGCGCCGTCCCGTCGTCGCCCGTCGCGCGCCATCCGGCGCCGGTGTGGCGCATTGCGTGGGCATTGTCTATCTTTCCTTGGGCACGGCGCCACCACCCTGCAGCCACACATGGGGGGTTACCGCATGTGCCCGTCCACGAGCCCTACCCTGTCATCGCATCTGCCGAGGAATTGATTGATGACCGTGTCCGATGAAGCCAAAAGCGAAAGCCGCCCGTTCGAAGCGGACGTTGCCAAGCTCCTGCACATGATGGTGCACTCGGTTTATTCCGAGAAAGAGGTGTTCCTGCGCGAGCTGATCTCGAACGCCGCCGATGCCTGCGAGCGGCTTCGATATGAGGCGATCGCCAATCCAGGCCTGCTCGGTGAGGATCCTTCGCCGCGGATCACGATCGGTATCGATGCCGACAAGCGCCAGCTCACGGTCGAGGACAACGCCATCGGCATGAGCCGCGACGAGTTGGTCGAGGCGCTTGGCACCATCGCCCGCTCAGGCACAAAAGCTTTTCTGGAGCGCATCCAGGAGAGCAAGGATCGCGAAGAGGCATCGTTCATCGGCCAGTTTGGCGTCGGGTTCTACTCGGCCTTCATGGTGGCGGACCGGGTCGATGTGACCTCACGCCGCGCCGGCAGCGAGGAAGCGTTCCGCTGGTCATCGGACGGCAAAGGAACGTTCTCGATATCAGCGGCTCCGCTGCCCGACGCGCCGGCGCGAGGCACGCGCGTGCTGCTCCATCTGATGGACGATGCCGGTGACTACACCCAGCGCTACACGCTCGAGCGCGTCATCAAGACCCAGTCCGGGCACGTGCCCGTGCCGATCTCGATTATCGAGAAGCCCGGCGCTGAGCCGGCGCAGATCGCCGACGGCGCCGCACTCTGGACCAAGCCAAGGTCCGAGATCTCGGCCGCCGACTATACCGACTTCTATCGCAGCGTCGCCGGGCAGCTCGACGAGCCGGCTCTGACGATCCACTTCCGCGCCGAAGGACGCCAGGAATACGCGGCGCTCGCTTTCATTCCCGGCTCGCGCCCATTTGACTTGTTCGACGCCGACCGCAAAGGCCGCATCAAACTCTACGTCAAGCGCGTCTTCATCACCGATGACGCCGAGATTCTTCCGCGCTATTTGCGCTTTGTCCGTGGCCTGGTCGATTCCGCCGACCTGCCGCTCAACATCTCGCGCGAGATGATCCAGCGAAGCCCGATCCTGACCGCCATCGGCAAGGGCGTCACCAGCCGCGTGCTCACCGAGCTCGAAAAGCTTGCCGACAAGGAGCCGGAGGCCTACGCGAAACTCTGGGACAACTTTGGCGTCGTTCTGAAGGAGGGCCTCTACGAGGATTTCGAGCGGCGGGATGCTCTCCTGGCGCTCGCCCGTTTCAAGACCTCGACGTCTGGCGGCTCATGGCGCAGCCTGAAGGACTACGTTGCCTCGCTGAAGCAGAACCAGACTGCGATCTATTTCATCACAGGCGATGATCTTGCCCGGCTGGACGCCTCACCGCATCTCGAGGGCTTCCGCGCCCGCGACGTAGAGGTTCTGCTCCTGACCGATCCGATCGACAGCTTCTGGGTGATGACGGGTTCGTCGTTCGACGGCAAGCCGTTCAAGTCGGTGACGCAAGGAGCGGCCGATCTTGCCCTTATTCCGCTGCTGGACCCCAGCAAAGCCCCCGCTCCGCAGACCGATCAGAGCGTCACAGACTTCATCACCTTCATCAAGCAAACCCTCGGTGAGGCGGTGTCGGATGTGCGCCCATCGGACCGGTTGACCGACAGCGTCGCGTGCCTGGTCGCGCCCGAAGAAGGTCCGGATCGCCAGCTGGAAAAGATGCTCGCCGGCACGGGACGGCTGACGAGCGGAGCAAAGCCGATCCTGGAGGTGAATGCGCGTCACGACATCGTCCTTGCGGTCGCCGGCCTGAGCGACAGCGATCGTGAACTCAAAGACGATGTGGCGCATCTTCTGCTCGATGAGGCACGCGTGCTCGAAGGCGATCGTCCGCTCGACGCCAAGCAATTTTGCGATCGTCTCGCTCGCCTGATGCGGCGAGGACTTACCGGCCGGACGCAAACCTGACTGACCAACGTTCTGACTACGCCTCGTGCCGGCCGCCGATCTCTAGTGCGAGATGAATTTAGGTTTGCACCGCAATTGAACTAATCTCCGCTCATTCCCGCGGAAGCGGGAATCCAGCGGCCGAGAACTCGGCTAAAGACTGGGTCCCCGCTTCCGCGGGGACGAGCGGAATTGGGAGGCGACTGAATTCAGCTCTTCTCCCTCTAGTGCGAGATCATCCACGGCCGGCTGCCCGGGAAGCTCTTCGCGCCGTTCTTGCCCCGCTTGACGGCGCGAGCCGAGAGCTTGCCGCTGCAACACGCGCAGCCCTTACCGTGCCGCGCCTTGAACTCCGCAAGGCCCTGCGGCGCGTGCGCGCTGCGCTCGTTGGTGGCATGTGCCAAGCGACGCTCCCTCGACATGGTTGCAAAATGCGGCGCCGTGAGGAATGCCCGCGGCGCCAGCGCGCTGCACTCCGGACAGGGTAGCGGCGCATCGCACTCCGTCATCGGCCGCATGTCTGTGAACGGGCCGCACTCGCTGCAGAGATAGTCATAGACCGGCATCGTCGATCTCCCCTCTTGCTCCCTCTTCCACCAGCCATGGAGCCGGCGGCAGGTCGCCTCCATCTGCGACCGGAACCATTACTTATCCGGCGACAGCGGCATCGGCGTGCCGCCCTTCACATGCGAAATCGGCCCGCTGGCGTTCGGCATGACGTCGAAATCGAAGATGTCGGTCGGCAGCCACAGCGTTGCGCAGGCATTGGGAATATCGACAACGCCCGAGATGTGCCCCTGGCATGGCGCAGTGCCGAGGATGGCGTAGGCTTGCGCGCGGGTGTAGCCGAACTTGCTGAGATACTCGATCGCGTTGAGACACGCCTGCCGATAGGCGATATGAACGTCGAGATAATACTGCTTGCCGGCCTCGTCGACCGAGATGCCTTCGAAGATCAGATAGTCGTTGTAGGTCGGCGTGATCGGGCTCGGCTTGAAGATCGGATTCTTGATGCCGTATTTCGCGACCCCGCCTTTGATCAGATCGACCTTGAGATGAAGCCAGCCCGCCATCTCGATGGCGCCGCAGAAGGTGATCTCGCCATCGCCCTGGCTGAAATGCAGGTCACCCATCGAAAGACCCGCGCCATTCACATAGACGGGGAAATAGATTTTTGAACCTCGTGACAGATCCTTGATGTCGCAATTGCCGCCGTGCTCGCGCGGCGGAACGGTGCGCGCCCCTTCGGCCGCGACTTTCTCCTTGGCATCGCCCTTGGCACGGCCGGCATGCGCGGTCGCACCGAACGGTGGGGCCGCAAGCGGCGGCACCCGGTTGGGATCGGTCGCGATGAGGGCCTGTTCGCGCGTGTTCCAGGTGTCGAGCAGCTTCTGATCCGGGAGACAGCCGATCAGACCAGGATGGATGAGACCCGCGAAGCTGACCCCGGGCACATGGCGCGATTGGGTAAACATGCCCGAGATGTCCCAGATCGACTTCTGCGCCTGCGGGAAATGATCGGTGAGAAAGCCGCCGCCATTCTTCTTAGAGAAGAAGCCATTGAAGCCCCACAGGCTCTCGGGCAGCGCGCCGACATCGAGGAGGTCGACGACCAGCAGATCGCCCGGCTCGGCGCCCTCGACACCGATCGGCCCGGAGAGAAAATGCACGATGGTCAGATCGATGTCGCGAACGTCATCGGCGGATTCGTTGTTCTTGATGAAGCCGCCGGTCCAGTCATAGGTCTGGATCACGAAATCGTCGCCCGGCTTGACCCAGGCCACGATCGGGATGTCCGGGTGCCAGCGATTGTGAATCATGTCGTTCTTGTAGGGCGACTCGCTGAGATCGATCTCGATCAGCGTCTTCGGCTTCCCTGTCAACGCGCTGCTTCCCGTCACCATTTGATCCATAGCTTTACTCCCCTCTCAAGTTGACTCGTTACACCGCGAGAAACCGGCCAATCGCCGCCTCGTCCACATGATCACGCGTGTCGGCATGCACGATGCGGCCACCCTCCATCACCAGAATGCGGTCGGCGATGTCGAGCACGAAGCTCAGCAGCTGCTCACAGACGACGATGCAGAGATTGCGGATGCTGCGAATGTCGCGCAGGAGGCGCGCGATATCCTTGATGATCGAGGGCTGAATGCCTTCCGTCGGCTCATCGAGCAGCAGCACTTTCGGATCGCTTGCGAGCGCGCGCGCGATCGCGAGCTGCTGCTGCTGCCCACCCGACAGGTTGCCGCCGCGGCGGCGCTCGAAATCCTTGAGTATCGGAAAAAGATCGTAGATCTCGTTCGGAACATCGCTCTTGCCGGTGACGACCAATCCGGTCTCGATGTTTTCCTTCACCGTCATAGTGCCGAAGATCTGGCGACCCTGCGGCACGTAGGCGAGACCACTAGCGACGCGCCGGTGACTCGGCAGCGCGGTCAGGTTGACGCCGTCGACGGTGATCTGCCCCGAACGCGCCGGCATCACGCCGATCAGCGACTTCATCAGGGTCGATTTGCCCATGCCGTTGCGGCCGACCAGCGCCACGATCTCGCCGCGGCCGACCGAGAGGTCGACCCCATGCAGCACCTGGCTCTGCCCATAGGCGGCCGACAGATTGCGCACTTCGAACATGTGATGATGCTCCTAGTGACCAAGATAGACTTCCTTGACCCGCGGGTTCGCTTGCACCGACTGCATGTCGCCTTCTGCCAGCACCTTGCCCTGGTGCAGAACGGTGACGCGGTGCGCGATGCTTTCGACGAATTTCATGTCGTGCTCGATCACGATCACCGAGCGATTCTTGATGATCTCGTTGAGGAGCTCGGCGGTCTTCGCCCGCTCCGACACGCTCATGCCAGCCACCGGCTCGTCGAGCATCAAGAGCTCGGGATCCTGGATCAGCAGCATGCCGATCTCGAGCCACTGCTTCTGTCCGTGGCTGAGCGTCCCTCCCAGCTGATCGGGATCGCCCTCGAGAAAGATCATCTCGGCGACCTCGGTCACCCGCTGGGCGACCTCATCGGTCCGGCTCCAGAACAGCGCGCCGGTCACGTTGCGGCCGCGTGGCAGCGACAGCTCGAGGTTCTCGAACACGGTCAGATCCTCGTAGATGGTCGGAGTCTGGAACTTGCGGCCGATGCCGAGGCGCACGATCTGCTGCTCCTTGTAGCCCGTGATCTCCTGGTTCTTGAACTTGATCGAGCCCTCCGAGACGCGCGTGCGCCCGCAGATCAGGTCGAGCACTGTGGTCTTGCCGGCGCCGTTCGGCCCGATGATCACGCGCAGCTCGCCCTTGTCGATATAGAGGTTGAGCTCGTTGACCGCTTTGAAGCCATCGAACGAGACGCTGACATTCTCAAGCGCGAGGAGGAAGTCGGTGTTGTTGTTCATGACGACTGCCCCCGTCCTATTCGGCCGGCGCCGGGCTTGGCTCGGTGTGGCGGCTATTGGAGCTGCCAAGTCTTGACGCGCCAAAGCGCGTCAGCCTGGGCACGATCTGATCCGTCACCAGGCCGGCGAGCCCACGCGGAAAGGCGAGCACGACGCCGATGAACAAGCCGCCCATCGCGAACAGCCAGAGCTCGGGAAACGATTCCGAGAATAGAGTCTTGCCCCAATTGACCGCGAGCGCCCCGATCACCGCGCCGACCAAGGAGTGACGCCCTCCGACCGCGCAGAAAATCACCATCTCGATCGAAGGCACGATGCCCACGAATGAGGGCGACATGAATCCGACCTGGAGCGTGAACATCGCCCCACCCAGCGCCGCGATCGCAGAGGCAAGACAGAAGACGAAGATCTTGAAGTTGGCGACGTCGTAGCCGGAGAAGCGCACCCGCTCCTCCTGGTCGCGGATCGCCACCAGGATGCGGCCAAGCTTGCTCGCGATCACAAAGCGCGCCAGGAACATCGTGCCCAGCAGCAGGAAGCAGCACACGAAATAGAGAATGTATTTCGCGCTGTCGGGGCGGATGTCCCAGCCAAGCAGTGTGCGCAAGTCAGTGATGCCGTTGATGCCGCCAGTGTAACCCTGCTGGCCGATGATCAGAATGGTGAGGACGGCCGCCAATGCCTGGGTGATGATCGCGAAGTAGACGCCGCCCACGCGCCGCTTGAACATGGCGGCGCCGAGGATGAAGGCCGCGATCGTCGGCACCACAACGACCGCGAGCAGCGAAAACGACAGCGACTTGAACGGGACCCAGAAGAACGGCAGCTCGGTGATCTGGTTCCAATCCATGAAATCCGGAATGCCCGGCGTCGACTGGATCTTGGTGTTCGCCGCGCTCGACGCCTCGAGCTTCAGGAACGCCGCCATGCAGTAGCCACCGAGGCCGAAGAACACCCCCTGCCCGAGACTGAGAATGCCGGTATGGCCCCAGCACAGCACCAGTCCGACAGCGACGAAGGAATACGTGAGATACTTGCCGACGAGATTGAGCCGGAAGATATCGAGCGCCAGTGGCAGCACCACCAGGATGAGCGCCGCAACAAGCGCAAAGCCAATCAACTCAAGCGTACGAGCGTCCGTACGAATTCCCGACATGATTCACCTTCTGACCTTGAGGACGAACAGTCCCTGCGGACGGAGCATGAGCAGCCCGATGACCATGAGAAGCGTGAGGACCTTGGCCATCGAGCCAGTGAGGAAGAACTCGAGCGTCGACTGCGACTGCGAGATCGTGAGTGCGGAGGCGATGGTGCCCAGCAAGCTCTGTGCGCCGCCGAAGACCACGACCAGGAATGTGTCGACGATATAGAGCTGGCCGGCAGTCGGGCCGGTCGAGCCGATCATCGTGAATGCGCTGCCGGCGACGCCGGCGATGCCGCAGCCGAGCCCGAATGTCAGGCGGTCGATACGACGGGTGTCGATGCCGGCGGCGCCGCTCATGGTGCGGTTGGAGACCACCGCGCGCACCTGCAGCCCCCAGCGCGAGCGATAGAGCAACAGCGCGACGATGGCGGTGATGAGGATGGTGAGGCCCATCACGAACAGGCCATTGATCTGCACCTCGATCGAGCCCGCCACGGGGAGCGAGCCCATCATCCAGGGCGGCAGCTCGACGCCCACCTCGCGCGCCCCGAAAGTCGAGCGGAACGCCTGCTGCATAATCAGACTCAGGCCCCAGGTCGCCAACAGCGTATCGAGTGGCCGTGCATAGAGGTGTCTGATGAGTGTCCATTCCACCAGCAGGCCAAGTGTTCCGGAGGCAATGAAGGCAACGATCATCGCCATGAAGAAGTAGCCGCCATAAAGACCTGGCGCGTAGGTCTCGCACAGGTGCGACGTGAGAAACGTCATGTAGGCGCCGAGAATCATGAACTCGCCGTGCGCCATGTTGATGACGCCCATCTGGCCGAAGATGATGGCAAGGCCGAGCGCCATCAGCACGAACACTGAAAATAGAATGAGCCCGGCAAATCCCTGCATGACCATGATCGACATGAAGTCGCCGACCGAATAGTCGCCAAACATCGTGCTGCTCCGTCGTTGCGCCGCAGCGCATGCAACAAAATAGGAGAAGGTGGGTGCCCCGGTTGCCGGGAAGTCCAGGGCACCCGAACGACCTTACTGATAGCCCTTCGGATAAGGATCCGGTTCCATCAGCTCAGCCGTTTCGTAGACCAGGTCATACTGGCCATCCTTGCGGGCGCGGCCGACACGCGTCTTGCTCCAGAGGTGATGATTCTCATGGACACGCACGTAGCCTTCCGGCGCGCCCTTGAATTCGACGCCGGGCGACGCGGCAGCAACCTTGTCGATGTCGAAGCTGCCGGCCTTCTCCACCGTGAGCTTCCACAGCCAGGGTCCGAGATAGGCGGCCTGCGTCACGTCGCCGATGACGGTCTTGTCGCCCCACATCTTCTTGAACGCAGAGACGAAGCCCTTGTTGTTCGGATTGTCGAGCGACTGGAAATATTTCATGCAGGCGTAGCCGCCGACGATGTTCTCGCCACCGATGCCGTCGATCTCGTCCTCGGTGACCGAGATGGTCATCAAGGTCTGCTTGTTGAGGTCGACGCCGGCCGCCTTGAGCTGCTTGTAGAAGGCGACGTTCGAGCCGCCGACGATGATGGCGTAGATCACGTCGGGCTTGGCAAGCTTCATCTTGTTGATGACGGAATTGAACTGGGTGTGGCCGAGCGGGAAGTACTCCTCGCCCAGCACCTTGAGCTTGAGGAAATTCTCGATGTGCTTGCGGGCGATCTTGTTGGAGGTGCGCGGCCAGATGTAGTCGGAGCCGAGGAGATAGAAGGTTTTGGCGCCCTTCTCCTTCTGCACCCAGTCGAGCCCGGCGATGATCTGCTGTGTCGCCTCCTGACCGGTGTAGATCACGTTTTTGGAGGCCTCGAGACCCTCATAGAAGGTCGGGTAGTAGAGCATGCCGTTGTATTGCTCGAACACCGGCAGCACGGCCTTGCGCGAGGCCGAGGTCCAGCAGCCCATCACGGACGCGACCTTGTCGTTGACCAGAAGCTTCTTCGCCTTCTCGGCAAAGGTCGGCCAGTCGCTGCCGCCATCCTCCTGGATGAATTTGATCTTGCGGCCGAGCACGCCTCCGGCCGCATTGATCTGTTCGATGGCGAGCTTCTCGGCCTGCACCGAACCGGTCTCGCTGATCGCCATGGTGCCGGTCACCGAATGCAGAATACCGACGGTGACCTCCGTGTCGGTGACCGCAAGGCCGGTCGTGTTGACCTTGGCGGTGGGAAACTGCTGCGCCCACGCGCTCGGCACAATCAGCGCATTGGTCGACAGTGCCGCGGCGCCAAGAAGAAGCTCGCGCCGCGAAGGGGTGAAAGACTTCGTTATGATCCCAGATGACATGTGACGCCTCTATCTTCCGCTTGCTGAACCGGGGATCGAGCCGGCGCTCGCTCCTGACCCCAGCCTCCATCCACTTGCTGCAATGCAACATACGTCGTTTGACGTATACACCTACGCAGATCGACCCATCAAAATACCGGTCAATGCTTTGCAACGGCGGCCAAGGCAGCGGACCGGGGACGACGGCACGCCATGCATTTTATTGCAGCGCACACTGCCCCTATTTTCGGCACGCGGCCTGAGCGAAGGCGCATTAAGCTCGTCGTGCAAGCCGCCACGGATCGGTGGCACTCGCGCGAGGGAAACGCCGCAGGGAGCAGAGGACGACCAGCACGAGCGTTTAGCGAAGAGCGGCAATGACAGCGCAACAACGAATCGCCCGGGTTCGCCGCAACTACAATCAGTGGGTCGCGAACCAGACGCTCGAGGACTATGCGCTGCGCTTCACCGCCAAGAGCGCGCGAAAATGGTCGAGCGCGCGCGTCGCCAACACCGCCATCGGCGCGGTGTCCTTCCTGGCGCTTGAAGCGATCGGCGGCGCGATCGCCATCAACTACGGCTTCGTCAACGCCACCGCCGCGATCCTGATCGTGGGCGGCCTCATTTTCCTGACCGGCCTGCCGATCGCCTACTATGCCTCAACCTATGGGGTCGACATCGACCTGCTCACGCGCGGCGCCGGCTTTGGCTATATCGGCTCGACCATCACGTCGCTGATCTACGCCTCGTTTACGTTTCTGTTCTTTGCCATTGAAGCCGCGATCATGTCGCTTGCGCTCGAGCTGTGTTTCGGCGTGCCATTGTTCATTGGCTATGTCGTGAGCTCGCTTGTGGTCATTCCGCTGGTCACCCACGGCATCACCTTCATCAGCCGCTTCCAGGCCTGGACGCAGCCGCTGTGGCTCACCCTGCACCTCATTCCGTTCGTGTTCATTGCTGTCGCCGATCCCGGCTCCTTTGCGGCATGGACGGAGTTTCCTGGCAACACCGGCGCCGACGGCCACGGCTTCAACATTCTCCTGTTTGGCACAGCCTCGACGGTCGTGTTTTCGCTCATTGCCCAGATTGGCGAGCAGGTCGATTTCCTGCGCTTTCTGCCACCACAGCAGCGCCAGACACGATGGAGTTGGTGGCTTGCCCATCTCTCGGCCGGCCCCGGATGGATCGTGCCGGGCGCGCTCAAAATGCTGGCCGGCTCATTCCTGGCCTTTCTGGCGATCGAGCACCTGGTGCCGGCGGACAAGGCCGTCGAGCCCACGCAGATGTATCTCGTCGCCTTTCAATACGTCTTCTCCTCGCCACAGATCGCGCTCGCCTTCACCGGCGCCTTTGTGATCATCTCGCAGATCAAGATCAACGTGACCAACGCCTATGCGGGCTCGATCGCATGGTCGAATTTCTTCTCGCGTCTCACCCACAGCCACCCGGGCCGGGTCGTCTGGCTCGTCTTCAACGTGACGATCGCGCTCATGCTGATGGAGCTCGGCATCTTCAAGATGCTCGAGCACATCCTGGGGCTCTACTCGATTGTCGCCGTGGCCTGGGTCGGAGCGCTGGTCGCCGATCTCATGATCAACAAGCCGCTCGGCCTGAGTCCCGCCGGCATCGAGTTCAAGCGCGCGCATCTCTATGACATCAACCCGGTCGGCGTCGGCGCGATGCTGGCCGCGACGGTCGTCGGGACCACCGCCGTATCGGGCGCGTTCGGGGCCATGCTGCAGTCATTGGCGGCATTCCTTGCGCTACTGGTCGCCTTTGTGATGGCGCCGGTCATTGCCTACGTCACCAGGGGGCGCTTCTATGTCGCCCGCACGCCGCGGCAGGACTGGGGCGGCCAGGCCCTCGTCCGCTGCGCCATCTGCGAGCATCAGTTCGAGCCCGAGGACATGGCGCATTGCCCGGCCTATTCGGGGCCGATCTGCTCGCTGTGCTGCACGCTCGAGACCCGCTGCCGGGATTGCTGCAAGCCGCAAGCCCGGCTGTCCAGCCAAGTGCGTACTTTATTGGTGAGGACGCTGCCCGACTGGGCCATCCGCCCGCTCAACAGCGATGTCGGGCGCTATCTCGGCGTGCTCTTTCTGTTCGGCGGCGTGATTGGCGGTGTCCTGTCGCTGGTCTACTTCCAGATTTCGCTCGACAGCGAAGTGCCCAAAGCGGCGCTGAGGTCCGCGCTCTGGAGCGTCTTCTTCATCCTGACCATCATCGCGGGCGTGATCGCCTGGCTGTTCGTCCTGGCGCAGGACAGCCGCCGGGTCGCAGAGGAAGAAACACGGCGGCAGACCGATCTGCTGATGCGCGAGATCGAGGCGCACAAACGCACCGACGCCAAGCTGCAGAAGGCCAAGGAGGTCGCGGAAGCCGCCAGCAAGGCGAAAAGCCGGCATGTCGTTGGCCTGAGCCACGAGCTGCGTACCCCGCTCAACGCCATCCTCGGCTATTCGCAGCTGCTTGAGCGCGACGGTGGACTGCCGCCCCGGCGGGTCGAGGCGGTCAAGGTGATCCGCCGCAGCGCCGAGCACCTCACAAACCTGATCGACGGCCTGCTCGACATTTCGAAGATCGAAGCCGGCCGCTTCCATCTCAATCGCAACGAGGTGCGCACGTCGGAGTTTCTCGACCAGATCGTCGACATGTTTCGCCTGCAGGCGACCGCCAAGGGCATCACCTTCCACTACCAGCCGGCAAGGACGCTGCCCGCCGTCGTGCATACCGATGAGAACCGGCTGCGCCAGATTCTCATCAATCTTCTGTCCAACGCCATCAAATTCACCGAAACCGGGCAGGTGATTTTCCGCCTCAAGTATCGCTACCAGGTCGCCGAGCTCGAGGTTGAGGACACCGGCATCGGCATCCATCGCAACGATCTCGAGCGAATCTTCCAGCCTTTCGAGCACGCCCGCACCGCCCGCGCCAAAGCCACCGCCGGCACCGGGCTCGGCCTGACCATCACCAAGCTGTTGATCAATGTCATGGGCGGCAACATCACGGTCACCAGCGAGGTCGGACGAGGAAGCTCGTTCCGCGTCAAGCTGCTGCTGTCGGAAGTGCCGCGTCCCCGTATCGCGTCGACGCAGGAAGATCGCGTGCGCGGCTATGTCGGCCCGCGTCAGAGCGTAGTGGTGGTCGACGATGACGAGATCCAGCGAACACTCGTCAAGGATCTGCTGACACCGTTGGGCTTCGACGTCCAAACCGCCGCCAGCGGGCACGATTGCCTGCTGGCGGCCGAGCGCGACAAGCCCAACCTGATCTTTCTCGACATCGCGATGCCCGAGATGGATGGCTGGGAGACCGCGCGGCGCCTGCGCCGTGTGCTGCCGGAGCGCACCGCCATTGTGGTTCTCTCCGCGAACGCCATCGACTCGAACCGGCTCACCGACGGCGAGCGCCTGCACGACGACTATCTCATGAAGCCGATCGACTTGCGGCAGCTGCTCAAGACGATCCACGTCCTTTTGAACATTGAATGGGTCTATGACACGCAGGACATGGTCGCCAACCCCTCGCCCGCAATATCCGAGCCACGACTGCCGTCGCGCGACGACATCAGCGAGCTGATCGGCCTCGGCGAGATCGGACACATCCGGCGTATCCAGGAGAAGCTGAATGACCTTGAGCACACTACACCCGAATATTCCGGCTTCGTCGCGCAGATGCGCGTCTTCGTCAATGCATTCGATCTCAAGCGCTACCTCGCCGCATTGGAGGCCGCTCGCAGCACCCATGCGTAGGAAGGACAGAGATCTCGTGCTCGTGGTGGATGATTCCCCCGACACTCTGCGCATGCTGACGGATGCCATCGAAGAGGCCGGCATGACAGTCCTGGTGGCGCGTGAGGGCGAGCATGCCCTCTCCATCGTCGGGAAAGTCACACCCGATGTGATCCTCATGGATGCGGTCATGCCGGGCACCGACGGCTTCGAGACCTGCCGCCGGCTCAAGCAGAACCGTGCGCTCGCACATGTGCCGGTCATCTTCATGACCGGATTGACCGACAGCGTGCACATCATCGAGGGCCTCGAGGCCGGCGGCGTCGACTATGTGACCAAGCCGATCGTTCCGGGCGAGCTGCTGGCGCGTATTCGTGTGCATCTCGCCAATGCCCGCATGGCGCAGAGCGCGCGCACGGCGCTGGACGCGTTCGGTCGATTTCTGCTGGCGGTCGACGGCACCGGAAAGGTGATGTGGTGCACCCCGCAGGCCGCCAGGCTTCTCGGCACCGCGTTGAGTGGTTTCGACACCGAAGGCTATGTGGTGCCGTCTGACGTGCGGGCCTGGCTCGACCAGAGTGCAAGCGCGCCCGCCTCTTCACCGCCAACGCCGATCGAGCTCGCGGCGGGCTCCGCCAGCAAGCTCAGACTTCTCTATGTCGGCCAGGTTGGCGCGGAGGAGCGGCTGCTGCGCGTCATCGAGGGCGAAGCCGTCAGCGATCAGGCCGTGCTCAAGAGCCGCCTCCTGGTCACCGATCGCGAAGCCGAAGTGCTGCTCTGGATCGCCCGCGGCAAGTCCAACAGGGACATCGCGGAAATCCTGAGCCTCAGCCCGCGCACCGTGAACAAGCACCTGGAGCAGATCTTCACCAAGCTCGGGGTCGAGAACCGGACCTCCGCAGCGGCACTGGCGGTGCGCACGCTAGGCATCCGTTGAGAGAACAGGATCTCCGCGGAGCAGTCCTCGCGGCCAGGTGCCGCTCGAAGCCGCTCAAGACGAAACGGCGTGGAGGGGGTCGTTCCACGCCGTTCCGCAGGCCGCCGCCGTTCACCATCTTTCCGGCAGCGCGAAACTCACTCGGCTGGCGTCGCCGCCATGATCTTGCCGGGCAGCGGCGGCACCGAGGCTGCCGCAGTCTCCGGCGCACGGCTGATCGCGAACAGGAAGCCCGCCACGAGCGCATAGGCGATCGCGACCGAGGGCGTCACCGCAATGCCGACCGACTCGCCGTGCATGAAGCCGAAGAAGGTCAGCACCGCACCAGCCGCCGCGAAGGCCGAAGCTTCCTGGAATTTCCTTTCGATCACGAAGGCGCCCACGGCACCAAGGATGAGGCCGGTGAGGATCGCGCCGCCACCAAGCACCTCAAGGCCGTGATAGAGCACGCCGACCTGACCGAGCTTGTCGAAGCCGACTGCCGCCGCGCTGGTTCCGGCCGCCGTCAGAGCGCCGTCCATCAGCGTCTTGCACCAGGCGGCGAGGTGCGGCACCAGCGCGAGCACGATCGCGGGCGCATGACTCTTTGGCGTCTCCTGGAACGCCTGCGCGCCGATCAGCATGCCGATGTAAAGCAGGATCGGCGAGATGGCGACGACCGGCACAAGCGACAGCAGCAGCGCAATCACCCCGAACCACGACAGCACGATCACCATCAGGCCGGTCGCGGCCGAATAGCCGATGCGGCCGCCCATCGCCTTCCAGCCCGGATGGCCGATGTAGACTGCGTTGATGAACGGATTGCCCATCAGGCAGCCGACGAGGCTCACGACGCCATCGGCGGTCAGCACTTGCGTGGTCGGGAACGCATCGCCCGCCGCCTCCGCGCTCTCGACGTTGTCCATGGCCTCGACCAGGTCATAGATGCCGAACGGAATGGCGGTGACCAGAATGATGCCGAGGAATTCAAACCCGGAAAACACATGATCGACGGCCGGCACCGGCACGGAGAAGCCGAAATTGGCGAAGGCGCCGGTGAGCTTCTCGAGGCTTAAGCCCCCGTAGCCGAGGCCGAACAAGTTTGAGCCCCAGGCGATCAGCATGCCGGCCGCGATCGCGACGAGCCCCGCTGGAATTCCCTTGGGATATTTGTAGCCGCCGAACCAGCTCACCATGATGATGGCGAAGCAGACGATGCCGATGATCGGCGTCATGTACATTTCAAGCGCCGGCCGCATCGCGATGAAGGTGATCGAGACGCCGGCCAGCGTGCCGAGCAGCGCTGCGCGCGGCGTGATCTTGCGAATGTAGGGCGCGATGAAGCCGCCGATCATCAGGATGAAGCTCTGGAAGAACACCCAGACGAGCCCGGCCTCCCAGCCCTTGATCGGGTCGTTGGTCTTGAGCGTAATCGGCAGCATGATCACGAACGTGACCACAAACATGTGCGGCACGCTGACGCCAGAGGGCAGTGCGCAAACGTCGCTGCGGCCGGTCCGCAGCGCCAGCCGATAGGCCAGGAAGGCGTAGTAGAACGTGCTCAGGCACATCATCAGCCCGAGCGCCGGCAGGATGCGGCCGAACACAAGCTGG
>Ga0209488_10001794_pt1 | contig 18146 bp, 20 predicted proteins | sample Rivendell_Oct201_8_FD_188349 | JGI IMG/M metagenome (GOLD analysis project Ga0209488, IMG submission 188349) | Vadose zone soil microbial communities from the Eel River Critical Zone Observatory, Northern California, USA -... | ecosystem: Environmental > Terrestrial > Soil > Vadose zone >...
GGGAGGTTGGCGGTGGACGAGCCACTCGCCAACCGGGTCAGGTCCGGAAGGAAGCAGCCCTAACGAGCTCCGGTTCGGGTCGCTCGTCAGCCTCCCACCGAATTCACACACAACGCGCGGGCTAGCGCCCCGGATTGGGCGGGCAAAGCCCGCTCCCGACGATGTGAGACCCTCGGCAGAGCGCATAGCGACGATGAACGACGCCACCCAAGCCGGTCCGCAGCACGGTGCCTATCGGGTGTTGGCGCGCAAATACCGCCCGACTTCCTTTGATGACCTGATCGGCCAGGACGCCATGGTGCGCACGATCTCGAACGCGTTCGAGACCGGGCGCATTCCGCAGGCCTGGATCCTCACTGGCGTGCGCGGGGTAGGCAAGACCACGACTGCCCGCATCCTCGCCCGTGCGCTGAATTACGAGCTGCCCGACGGCTCAGTGAAGGGGCCGGCGATCAGGATGCCGGTGCTTGGCGTGCACTGCCAGGCGATTATGGACAGCCGGCATATGGACGTGATCGAGATGGACGCCGCCTCCCATAACGGCGTCGACGACATGCGCCAGATCAACGAGGCGGTGCGCTACGCGCCGGTCAGCGCGCGCTACAAGGTCTATATCCTCGACGAGGTGCATATGGTCACCTCGCAGGGTTTCAATGCGCTGCTCAAGACGCTCGAGGAGCCGCCGCCGCACGCCAAGTTCATCTTCGCCACCACCGAGATCCGGAAAGTCCCGGTGACGGTGCTGTCGCGCTGTCAGCGCTTCGATCTGCGCCGCGTCGATGCCGCCGTGCTGGTGAAGCACCTTTCAGGCATTGCCGAGAAGGAATCCATCAAGGTCGAGCCGGAAGCGCTGGCGCTGATTGCGCGCGCCTCGGAAGGCTCGGTGCGCGATTCGCTCTCGCTGTTCGACCAGGCGATCGCGCATGCGGCCGGCGCGGTGCGCGCCGAGGACGTGCGGCAGATGCTCGGGCTCGCGGATCGCACGCGCACGATCGATCTGTTCGAAGCCCTGATGAAGGGCGACGCCGCGGCTGCGCTCAAGGAGCTGCGCGAACAATATGACACCGGCGCCGATCCTGCCGTCGCGCTCGCTGACCTGGCCGAGTTCACGCATTTCGTTACCCGCCTCAAAGTCGTGCCATCGGTCGCCGATGATGTCTCGATTGCCGAGGTCGAGCGCACGCGCGGGCGCGGTTTTGCGGAGCGGCTGTCGCTGCGTGTCCTCTCGCGCGCCTGGCAGATGCTGCTCAAGGGCATCAGCGAGGTCGAGGCGGCCGGGCGCCCGCTCGCAGCGGCCGAGATGGTGTTGGTGCGGATGGCCTATGCGGCCGACCTGCCGACACCGGACGAGGTAATCCGTTCGCTCGCGGGCGGCGAGGGAGGCGGCGCTGGTGGCGTGGCTGCATCGGCCAACGGATCATCGGCGCGCCGCAGCGATCCGCCCCGCGCGGAGGCGCTGCGTGTGGCGCCGCGCTCTTCGCTTGCGCCAGCGGCTCAGCCAGCCGGACAACTGGCGGCGGTGGAAGCGGCGCTGGTGGTGATCAGCCGCTTCGAGGACGTGATTGGGTTAGCGGCACAGAAACGAGATCTCGGCATCAAGGCGGCGCTCGAGCGCGATGTGCGGCTGGTGCGGTGTGAGGACGGTCGGCTCGAGATCAAACTTGAGAAGAGCGCGTCGAACACGCTGGTCAACGATCTCGCCCGCAAGCTTTCACTATGGACCAACCGGCGCTGGATGGTGGTGGTGTCGGCGGAGGAAGGCCAGCCGACCATCAAGGCGCAAAACGAGGCGCGGCAGGTCGAACTCAAGACCGGCGTGCAGGCGGACCCGCTGGTGCAGGCGGTGCTGGCGCGCTTTCCGGGCGCCGAGATCGTCGGCGTGCGCGAGGCGGAGCAACCCGTCATGCTGCCGACCGGCGATCCCGAGGTCGACATGCCGGACGACGGGGCCACGGGCGATATGCCGGAACCCCCGCCTGTTGACGACATTATGGACTATGGTGCGGATGACGACCGATAGCGCATGTCCCGGAAAAAGCCTGCCGCGGACTTGATCCTAGGTGGGAACCGGTTTCCGATAAGGACATGCGCCACTCAAGGAATCGAGCGAGTAGGAGTGACGATGGCCGATTTTCTGGGCCTGATGAAGCAGGCCGCCGAGCTCAAGTCCAAGATGGAGACGATGCAGGCCGAGCTCGACAGCGTCGAGGTCGAAGGCACTTCCGGCGGCGACATGGTGAAGGTCGCGCTTTCCGGTAAAGGCGAGCTGAAGGCGGTTCACATCGACGAGTCGCTGTTCAAGCCCTCGGACCGTGAGATCGTCGAGGACCTGATCGTCGCCGCACACGCCGACGCGCGCCGCAAGGCGGAAGCCGTGCTGCAGGAAAAGATGAAAGCGGTCACTGGCGGCCTGCCGCTGCCGCCCGGGATGAAGTTGTTTTAGTTGTTGCGGTTGCGATGCCCACTGCCGTCGCCGGACCTGAGATCGAGCGCCTGATTCAGCTGCTGGCGCGGCTGCCCGGCCTTGGGCCGCGCTCGGCGCGCCGCGCCGCGCTGTTCCTGATCAAGAAGCGCGAGCAGATCATGGCGCCGCTCGCGTCTGCGCTGCAGACCGCGCTGGAGAAGATCCAGATCTGCAGCGTCTGCGGCAATATCGACACGCGTAGCCCCTGCACGATCTGTACCGATCCGCGGCGTGAGCCTTCGATCATGGTGGTGGTGGCGGACGTCGCCGATCTCTGGGCGCTCGAGCGCGCGCACGCGGTCAATGCGCGCTACCATGTGCTCGGCGGCACGCTCTCGCCGCTCGACGGCATCGGCCCGCAGGACCTCACCATCGATGCGCTGGTCAAGCGCGCGCATGATCCGGCGGTGACTGAAATCATTCTCGCGCTCAACGCCACCGTCGATGGCCAAACGACTGCGCACTACATCACCGACCTCCTGCACGATGCGAATGTGAAGGTCACGCGGCTCGCGCACGGCGTGCCCGTCGGTGGCGAGCTCGACTATCTCGACGAGGGCACGCTCGCAGCCGCGATCAGGCAGCGGACGGCATTCTGAAGTCCGTCATTCGGACGCTTTTTTCTCGAGCGCCTTGAAGTGCCCCCGCTGCTGCAGCCACACCAGCAGGACAAAGCTCGGAAGTGCCAGCGCCGCGCAGATGGCGTAGAACCAGACCCATCCGGTTGCCTCGGCGACAACGCCGGCCTTGGCGGAGAGAAACGTCCGTCCCACCGCCGCCAGCGCAGTGAGCAGCGCGTACTGCATTGCGGTGTGCAACGGGTTGCGGCACAGCGCGGACAGATAGGCGACGAAAATGACGGTGCCGATCGCGCTGGTGAAGTTCTCGAGCGTAATGGCGGCCGTGAGCCACACCAGATCGCGCCCGACCACCGCCTGCCATGAGAAGGCGAGGTTGGCGAGCGCCTGCGTGATTCCGCCGATCCAGAGGCTTGTTGCCAGCGAATATTTGCGCGCCACGAAACCGCCGGCGAAGCCGCCGATCAAGGTCGCGGCCAGACCAACGCCTTTGATGATCGTGGCATATTCATTGCGCGAAAAGCCAAGATCGATGACGAAGGGCGCGATCATGATGCCGGAGAACGCATCGGTCAGCTTGAACAGCACCACAAAGGTCAACACCGTCAGGGCAACCACGATGCCCTCGCGGAAGAAGAAATCGTAGAACGCGCCCACGATCGTGGTCCACACGCGCTCGAATCGCGATTTTCCGCTGTGCTCGCGCTCTGCGGCCGCGGACTTCTCTGGCTCGGTTGCGACGAACGTGGTCGCGATGCCGATCAGCACCAGCGCCGCCATCGCGATGTAGCCTGCGGTCCAGGCGGCGGATTTCGAAAGTCCCCAGCCTTCGAAACCGCTGACGAGATAGAGCGCGCCCGCAGTCGAGATCAGCATGCCAATGCGGTAGGCGGCCACATAGGAGGCCATGCCGGCGGCCTGCTCGTTCGGGTCAAGGCTCTCGACTCGGAATGCGTCGATCACGATGTCCTGCGTGGCCGAAGCGGCGGCCACCAGCAGCGCACACACGGCGACGGTTGCTGGCGAGCCGGCGGGATCGGTGAACGCGAGCAGCACGATGCTCGCCATGAGCATCAGCTGCGAGAGCACCAGCCAGCCGCGGCGCCGGCCGAGCAGGCGCGCCAGGATGGGCGCGTCGAGCGCATCGATCAGTGGCGCCCACAGGAACTTGATCGTATATGGCGTGCCGACAAGCGCAAACAGCCCGATCGTGCCGAGGTCGACGCCGGCTTCCCGCATCCAGACCAGCAACGTGGAGCCTGACAGAGCGAGCGGCAGGCCGGCCGAAAAGCCCAAGAATAGAACGATCAGCACCCGCGGCTTGAGATAGACCGCAAGGGCCTCCATGAACGAGGAGCGAGCAGGGGCGGCGGGGGTTGCATCAGGGGCGGCCGTCATACGGCTTGATAGCACGTGGGATGGGCAGAGTGAGCGGGAACTCCGGTCTGTCAGTCATTAGTTACCGTCTCAACTCGGCCATGGCTACGACGATTGGGGCGCCTATTCCCCAACCGTGAGCTTGTGCGTGATCGGTGCCGGGATGACGTTCGCGGCGGGTTCCACGGTGTCGTCGAACTCGACCTCCCGGATACGCGTGCCGCGCTTCTCGACCTTCTCGGCCGAGATCAGTATCTGACGGATGTCCTCGTTGGCCTGGCCGAAATGCTGCTGCAGCTTGAGCACGCGTTCCTGCAGGCGCTTGAGGTCGTCCATCAGGTGGCCCACTTCGGCGTGGATCTGGTCAGCCGCCTCGCGCATGCGGGCATCGCGCTGGATCGACTGGATCACGTGCACCGCCAGCATCAGCAGCGAAGGCGACACGATCACCACGCGCGAGCGGAACGCCTTCTGCAGGAGATCGTCGAAGCTCTCGTGCAGCTCGGCATAGACCGATTCCGACGGCACGAACATCAGGGCGAGGTCCTGCGTCTCCCCCGGGATCAGGTATTTCGACGCAATGTCAGAGACGTGCTTGCCGATGTCGCTGCGCATGCGCGCGGCGGCGTGCCGGCGCTCCTCGTCGGTCTTGGCCTGCCGCAGCGCGGTGACCGCTTCGAGCGGGAACTTGGCGTCGATGATCAGCGGGCGCTGGTCTGGCAGGAAGATCGCACAGTCGGGCCGGCTGCGATTCGAGAGCGAGAACTGGAACTCGAAGCAGCCCTTCGGCAGCCCGTCCTGGATGATGATCTCCATGCGCGCCTGCCCGAAGGCGCCGCGCTGCTGCTTGTTGGAGAGCACGCTTTGCAGCGAGGTGACCTGCGAGGCGAGGTCGGTGATATTTTTCTGCGCGCCGTCGATCACCGCCAGCCGCTCGTTGAGCTTGGAGATGCTCTCGACGGTGTGCTGCCGGTTGGCCGTCATCGACTGGCCGAGATGGTGCGTCACCGAATCGAGCCGCTCATTGACGGCGCGCTGCAGCTCGGCCTGGCGGCCGGCAATCATCTCGCGCATGGCGTCGATGCGCACCGCGGTGTCCGCCTGCAGGCGCGCGAGCGCCGCGATCTCGGCGCTGTCGCGCTCGCGCTGGCGCTGGGCATTGAGCAACGCAATCAGCCCGATCGTGAGCAGGCCCACGATCAGGACTGCCCCGGACAGCAGCATCAGAGAGGTATCGGTCATCGCGTCACTCTACAGCGATTCGGCCTATAAGAACAAAAAGTGAACAAATAATCAAGCGCTTGGTGCGGATGGCTGCCATGTCGCAGCAATCCTCCGCTAAATGGCGACGAGCACGGCTTTATTGACGGGCTTGGCGCGGCCGCTTAAATCGCGCCCATGGCGCTGCGCGAAATCCTCATCCTGCCCGACAAGCGGCTGCGGCTCGTCTGCGAGCCGGTCAAGACCATCGACCGGGAGACCAAGGCGCTGGTCGCCGACATGTTCGAGACCATGTATGAGGCGCCCGGCATCGGGCTTGCCGCGATTCAGGTCGGCGTGCCACGCCGGGTCGTGACCTTGGATCTGGCCAAGAAGGAGGAGGAGAAGGCGCCGCGCGTCTTCATCAATCCCGAGATCCTTTGGACATCGGAGGAGAAGGCGATCTACGAGGAAGGCTGCCTCTCAATCCCGGAATTCTACGAAGAGGTCGAGCGGCCCGCACAGGTGCGGGTCAAATATCTCGACCTCGAGGGTCACGAGCAGGAGGTGGAGGCAAGCGGGCTCCTCGCCACTTGCCTGCAGCACGAGATCGACCATCTCAACGGCGTGCTGTTCATCGACCATATCTCGAGACTCAAGCGCGAACGCGTGATCAAGAAATTCTCCAAGGCGGCCAAGCGCGCGGCCGCGGTGTGATCCGCGTATAGTTGCGCTAGAAAAAATCGAACTGGATCGCCGATGTCGCTTCGCCTGATCTTCATGGGCACGCCTGACTTCGCGGTGCCGCCGCTCGTCGAGATCGTCGGGCGCGGTCACGAAGTGGTTGCGGTCTACACGCGCGCTCCCAAGCCCGCCGGGCGCGGCATGGAGCCCAAGCCTTCGCCGGTCGAGCGCGAGGCGTGCCGCCTCGCGCTCCCGGTGCACACGCCCACGACCTTGCGGACGCCGGAGGTGCTGGCCCCGTTCAAGGCGCACGGTGCTGATGCGGCGGTCGTCGTCGCCTATGGTCTCATCCTGCCGAAGCCTGTTCTCGACGCCGTGCCACTCGGCTGCTTCAACCTTCACGCATCGTTGTTGCCGCGCTGGCGCGGCGCCGCTCCGATTAACCGCGCCGTCATGGCGGGCGATCGCGAGTCCGGGGTGATGGTGATGAAGATGGAGGAGGGGCTCGACACCGGCCCGATCGCGATGGCGGAGCGCGTGCCGATTCCTCCTGACATGACAGCCGGGCAAATGCACGACGCGCTGGCGCGGCTCGGCGCCGACCTGATGGTGCGCGCGCTCTCGGCGCTCGAGCGCTCCTCGCTCGCGCTCACGCCGCAGCCGACGGATGGCGTCACCTACGCGGCGAAGCTCACCAACGCGGAGACTCGCATTGACTGGTTGCGGCCGGCACAGGAGGTGCACGACCACATCCGCGGCCTCTCGCCGTTTCCGGGCGCCTGGTGCGAGCTTGCGATCGACGGCAGGCCCAAGCGGCTTAAGATCCTGCGCACGACTATTGCGGCGGGCTCCGCTCCGCCCGGTACGCTTGTCGATGAGGCGCTCACCGTCGCCTGCGGCGACGGCGCCGTGCGCGTCCTCGAGTTGCAGCGCGCCGGCCGGCAAGCGATGAAGGCCGAGGACTATTTGCGTGGTCAGTCGCTGCCGCGTGGAACGCGGCTGACATGAACGCCCGTTTGACGACAGGCTGCGCTATCCCGCGGCGTTCGACGACGTAGACTGAGATCCATGCCGCGCTACAAGCTCACGATCGAATATGATGGCGGGCCCTTCGTTGGCTGGCAGGTGCAGGGCTCCGCGCCCTCGGTGCAGGGCGCGCTGATGGGGGCGATCGAGGCGTTCTGCGGCGAGCGGGTCAAGGTCGGCGGGGCGGGACGCACCGACGCCGGCGTGCATGCGCTCGGTCAGGTGGCGCACGTCGACCTGGCCAAGGACTGGGACGCCGACACGGTGCGTGACGCCATCACGGCGCATCTGCGGCCGCAGCCGGTGGTGGTGCTTGCGGCCGAGAAGGTGTCGGACGCGTTCGACGCGCGCTTCTCTGCGGTGAAACGGCACTATCGCTATTGCATCGTCAACCGGCGCGCCGATCTCGCGCTCGAGCGCGGGCGCGCGTGGCGACTGCCGCGGCCGCTCGACCACAAGGCGATGCACGCGGCGGCGCAGCATCTGGTCGGCCGGCACGACTTCACGACCTTTCGTCATGTCGACTGCCAGGCGAAGTCGCCGGTGAAAACTCTCGACCGGCTCGACGTGACGCGCGAGGGTGAGCGGGTCAGCATTTGCGCCTCGGCGCGCTCGTTCCTGCATTCGCAGGTGCGCTCGATGGTCGGCGCGCTTGTGTTCGTGGGCGAGGGGCGCTGGAGCGCTGATGATCTCTCCGCCGCTCTCGCGGCACGCGACCGCACCGTATGCGCGCCGGTGGCGCCGCCCGGGGGGCTTTATCTGGTGCAGGTCGATTACTGAACGCGCTCGGGCGTGGGGTGCCGCGACATGCGGCGTTACGACATTCGGCGATGGAGTGCGGCGCTGGCACTCGGGTACGACCGCCAGGCTATACTGATGGTTCGACAGTCCGGGAGGCCATCATGTTCTCACGACGTTATGTGTCGTTGCAGGCGCTTGGCGCGCTCGCTTTGGGGCTTTGCCCCCTCTTGTCGCGAGCTGGTGCGCAGGGGTTTCCGTCCGGCACGGTCCGCATCATCGTGCCGTTTCCCCCCGGTGGTGCCACCGATGTTCTCGGCCGCGTGGTCGCGCATCAGCTGCAGACTCTGTGGGGGCAGTCGGTCGTTGCCGAGTACAAGCCAGGTGCGTCGGGGCTGCTCGGCAGCCGGCAGGTCGCGACCGCGCCGGCGGACGGCTACACGCTGCTGCTCGCCTCGACTGGCGCGATCCTCTCGTTGGCCGCAAGCCAGAATGCGGATGCCAACTATCGAATTGAGCGCGAGCTTGCGCCGGTGTCGCTGATTGCCGCACCGCCTTATATTGTGGTGGTCGATCCGTCGGTGCCCGTGAAGAACGCGGCGGAATTGATCGCGCATGCCAAAGCCAATCCGGACAAGCTGACTTTCGGCTCTTCCGGCGTCGGCTCGGCCTCCCATCTCTCCGGTGCGTTGTTTGCCCAGATGGCCGGCATTCGGCTCGTGCATGTGCCCTATCGTGGCACGGGCCCGGCCGTGAATGATCTGCTCGGCGGCCAGATCAACATGCTGTTTGCGCCGGCGCAGGTCGTGACGCAGCATATCGCGGCCGGCAAGCTGCGGATGATCGGAACGACCGGCGCGGAGCGCTCTTCGCTGTTTCCTGATTTTCCAACCATCGCGGAGGTGGGCTTGGCGGGCTACAACTCGCTGGGTTGGTTCGGGCTGTTCGCGCCGGCCGCAACGCCGCGTCAGATTGTCGAGAAAGTCAGCGCCGATGTCGGAAAGGTGCTTGCCTTGCCCGAGGCCAGACAGCGCCTGGTCGCGGTCGGCGCCGAGCCTGAACCGAACGCGCCCCATATCTTCGCGGCATTCGTCCAACAAGACATCGCGAAGTGGCTTGACCTCGCGCGGCGCGCGGGCATCAACCTCAGCCCTTGAGAAACGGCTTCAAGCGAGATAACGGTCCAGAATGCGCCGATAGACCGCCGTCAGCGTTGCGAGATCGGCGATCGGCGTGCGCTCGTCGACCTGGTGCATGGTCTGCCCGACGAGACCGAATTCCAGCACCGGGCAATAGTTCTTGATGAAGCGCGCGTCCGACGTGCCGCCGGTGGTCGACAGCGTGGGCGTTTGCCCGGTGACGTGCGTGATCGCGCCGACCACGAGATCGAGAAAAGCTCCCGGGCTGGTTACGAACGAGTCCGCATTCGAGGGCTGCCAGTCGATATGCCAGCGCACGTGCTCGCCGGCGGCCGCCCGCGCACGCGTCTCGATCAGCATGCGCAACGAAACCTGACTGTGGCGGTCGTTGAAGCGGATGTTGAAACGGGCGCGCGCCTCGCCCGGGATGAGATTGACGGTCCCGTTGCCGATGTCGATCGAAGTGAACTCGAGGTTCGAAGGTCCGAAATTCGCCGATCCGTGATCGAGCGGCTCCGCCATCAGAGCTGACATCAGCGTAACGAGCCCTCGCACCGGGTTGTCGGCCCGCTCCGGATATGCCACGTGGCCCTGCCTACCGGTGACCACGAGCGTGCCGTTGAGCGAGCCGCGCCGGCCGACCTTGATAGTGTCGCCCAGCTCCGCTGCGTTGCTGGGCTCGCCCAGGAGGCAGTGGTCAAAGGTTTCGCCGCGCTGCTTCGCCCATTGTATCAGCTTCACGGTGCCGTTGACCGCGACGCCTTCCTCGTCGCCGGTGATCAGAAACGAGATCGAGCCCTTCGGCTTGCCGCCCGCTGCCGCGAGATGGTCGAGGCTCGCCGCGACCGCGCAGGCGATCGCGCCCTTCATGTCGACCGCGCCGCGGCCATAGAGCGTGCCGTCCTCGATACCCGCAGCAAATGGCGGATGGCGCCAGGTCGCCTCATCGCCAGGCGGCACCACATCGGTATGTCCCGCAAAGGCGATGTTGGGCGAAGCGGTCCCGATGCGGGCGTACAGGTTCTCGATCGGCGCGCTGCCGGCCTCCGCGAAGGTTAAGCGGTGAACCGTAAAACCCGCGGCCCTGAGCACGCGCTCAAGCACCGTAAGGGCGCCTCCTTCCGCCGGGGTCACCGACGGACAGCGCAGAAGCTCAGCGGCGAGAGCGAGCGGATCGGCGGCCATGGCCACGGGGCTTTAGCCGCCGATCATGGTCCCGTCAATGTTTGGGCCCGTCGCTGTTTCGGGCCGGCTAGATCTTTCCTTCAAGCGGGTCGGGGCCGTACCGGTTGGGACCGATGGTCCCGCGCAGGCAGGCCAGCTCCACAAACGCCCAGATCAGGATTGCGCTGGCGACAAGCGTTAAGGCGCCGCCGATAAGTCCCAACGTGCCGAGATTGCTGCTGTCATCGGTCATGAGCGCGCCGTAGACCGACGCGACAATCCCGGCCCCGAGCAAGATCGAAGGGATAAAGACAAAAATCAGCAGCCACCAGGCCGACTTGTTACGGTCGTGCAGGCGCTTGGTCATCACCGCCAAGCTTGAGATCAAGGCGACGATGCTGAAAACAAGCTGCACAATGCCGCCGGCCATGGGGGAGTTGATCGCGTAAATGATCGCTGTCACCACGGCGACGGCAATGAAATAGATCAGGATCCACAGCCAGTATTTGGCGCGGTTGAGCCTGCCACTGAAACCGAACAGATAATGTCCCCAGCTCATGTGCCGTTTCCTGTCTCGCTTGAACGATTCGCTCAGTAATCTGATCCCATCACAATCGGAACGAATTCGCCTGGCGCCAAACAAAGTCTGCCGGCAGGTTGTTCTGCCGTCTGACTCTCAAAGCGCCACCGTGGGCGATGGGCCTAGACCTTTCCTTCCAGCGGGTCGGAGCCGAAGCGGTTCGCTCCCACGGTGCCCCGCAAGCATGCCCAGTAGATCAGCACGATATATCCGATCACCGTGAATATCAGCAGCGCCCACCAGCCCGAACGGTCGATGTCGTGCAGTCGGCGCGCCGACACCGCCAGGGTCGGCAACAGCGTGGCCAACGACGCAAGCACGGCCATGGGGTTGACGCCCGTGGTGTTGAAGCCAAACACCGTCATGTCGATCAGCCAAGCCACAATCAGCAGCAAGTAGACGAACAGCGTCCAATACCAGTACTCGGATCGCGCTGCCCGACCCTTGAAGCCCACGTAATTTCGAAAGCAGTATGAAATTGCTTCTTTAATGGCCATGTGCGGCCCCCTCTGTTGCACGCCAAAGATTCTTGACATGCCCCCTGATTCTAGCAGGCCGACGCCGGATTAAAAGCGCTGGCGCGATTCGTTCCACACGCTCTAGCTAGGCGCCAAGCTGCGCCGCCAACAGGTTGTTTTGTTGTCTGACCCAACTTGGGATCAGGAAGGCATCGACGAGCACCCACACAATGGTGATGATCAGGCCAACGACGGTCAGGCTCAGGAGGAGCTGCGCCACGGCCACGCCAGTGCGTCCCAGATAGAAATTATGGCCGCCGAACCACCCCAGAAAGAACCAAAGCAGATACGCGACCAGTGCGGTCTTCTTATTGGCCTCGAACAGCATCAGCACGCGGGCGTCATTGGAGAGACCCCCACTCTGGTTGATGTGGTGCCGTATGCCTGGGGGAAGGTCAGTCATCGATACCTCCTGGGCGATACCTCCTGGGCACATCGCCTGAACTATGCGGTGACCTGCCGCCCCGCTCAATGGAATTTGCGTCCGCTGCTAGAGCGCTCGGCCGGTATCAAGAATGGTAATCTTCTGCCAGATCTTATTGCACAGATTGGTGGTGAGATCCTCAATGTCGTTGACGGCGTCGATAATCACCGGGTCGGGCAGATGCTGCGCATAAAGCGCAGCGAGCTTGTTGGACAGCGACAGCATTTCACTGCAGTAGTTGAGATAGCGAGTGAGCTCGAACCTGCTCATCGTCCGTTTGGGGGACGATGCGGTGGGCGTGCCGCCGCCCAGGATGGTGCTCGGATCCTTGGTGAGCTGATGCATGTCGATGACATGTGCGATCGAACGGAACCGGTGCAGATCGCTGAGCGAGCGCCGGCGCTTGATCCTGGTCTCGAGCGACACCAGGAAGAACAGCATCGCGCCGGAGAGGACGACAATGTTCATTGCCGCCTCGACGCCCTGGAATACGCTGAAAATCTCGACTGTTCCGACCTGGACATTGACCTTGAAGGCCACGAACAGGAGCCCGGCGAGCCCTGCTGCGATCACGAGAAACAGGGCTGCGCGCAGCACGTAATGCGGCGAGGCGATCGCGACCGAGCGCTGCTGCACCGTCTCCGCCATGCCGATCAACTCGCGGCAGACCGCGGCCAGGCTTGAGCCTGGGAAGCGCTCGCCGATCCGATGCTCCAGGCGGAGAAGCGTCTCGACGATACAGGCGGCGTTGAGCGTCTGGTATGACACGTGGGCCTCGGAGTGCGACTTGTGACCCGTCAATGACTGTACGATGATTGCGCGAGTTTGACAGCCCTCAAGCGCTCGTTTCCAGCGGATCGGGGCCGTAGCGGTTAGGGCCGACCGTGCCGCGGCGGAAGCCGAGATCGATAATGAGGGCGAGTGCGAAGACCGCGTACGGAATCAGAAACGCGAGCATCAGCGGCGGTGGGTTCGCCACATCAGCGTTGGTGATCCACCCGCCGAGCAGCAACACGTCGAAGACGGCCCCGATCGCGAAGAACAGGCCCACGATCCACAGTGGGGTATTGCGGTCGTGCCCGCGCTTGGCGCACACCGCGAGTTGGGGATAGGTCAGCACAAGATCGAGCGCCGTGCCCCATTTGTCGTCGTCTCCGCCCGAGAACAAGATGGCGATCTCGATTGCGATGAACACCGCCACTGCAATCCAGAACGGCTGCCGAGTGATGCGGCCCTCGAAGCTCGTAGAGAGGTGGATCCAATCCATCGGTACAGCTCTAGTCGCGCAGCAGCTCGTTGATGCTTGTCTTCGCACGCGTCTTCTCGTCGACGCGCTTGACGATCACCGCGCAATAGAGACCGGGCCCCGCGGCGCCATCCTTGCCGAGCTTGCCTGGCATTGAGCCGGGCACCACCACCGAATAGGGCGGCACCTCGCCTTGGAAGATTGCGCCGGTCTCGCGATCGACAATTCGCGTCGAGGCGCCGAGATAGACACCCATCGAGAGCACCGCGCCCTCGCGCACGACCACGCCTTCGGCCACTTCCGAGCGCGCGCCGATGAAGCAGTTGTCCTCGACGATCACCGGCTCGGCCTGCAGCGGCTCGAGCACGCCACCGATGCCAGCGCCGCCCGAGATGTGGCAGTTCTTGCCGATCTGCGCACAGGAGCCGACGGTTGCCCAGGTGTCGATCATGGTGCCGGTGTCGACATAGGCGCCGAGATTGACGAAGGAGGGCATCAGCACCACGCCCGGCGCCACATAGGCCGAACGGCGCACGACGCAGCCCGGCACCGCGCGGAAGCCGGCCTCCCTGAAGCGGTTCTCGCCCCAGCCCTCGAACTTGGACGCGACCTTGTCCCACCACACGGCCTTGCCGGGGCCGCCCGGAATCACGGTCATGTCGTTGAGCCGGAACGACAGCAGCACTGCCTTCTTGAGCCACTGGTTGACCGACCAGGTGCCGTTCGCCCCGCGCTCGGCGACGCGAGCGGTGCCGCGGTCGAGCAGCTCAAGCGCGGCCTCGACAGCCTCGCGCACGGCGCCTTTGGTGGATGGCCCGATCCCATCCCGCTGCTCGAAGGCCTCGTCGATGGTCTTGGCAAGCTCGGCGTGCGACATGGGGCCTCTTCCGGCGTTGATGTAGCGAGTGGTGAGTACTGAGTACTGAGTACTGAGTAGGATTAGCGCGTCTCTTCACTACTCGCTACTCACTACTCGCTCTTCTTCAGCAATTCCCGCATCCGCTGATTGACTGTCTCATAGGCCTCATACTGCACCCAGTGGCCGGCGTCTGGCACGATGTCGAACGGGGCGCCGGGCTTGAACGCCTGCAGCCGCTCACGCCGCTCGGCGAGATAGGGCGCAGCAGTGGGGTCATGCTCACCCCAGATGCCGGCGAGCCGGCCGGCGAAACCGGGCAGGCAGTTGGCGAGCGTGCCGGTGTGGGAGACATGCTTGCCGCGGATGCGAGACACGGCCGCGTTGCGCGACTGTATTTCGACTGCGAGCGCGTCGATCTTCTGCGGATCGTGAATCATCAGGATGCCGAGGTTCACGCGGTGGATGGCGCGCTTCTCCTCGTCGGTTGGCAGCCGACGCCACGACTTGAGCGGCTCCATTTGGGCGCGCGTGCCGCCCATGCCGGTGGAGCCGACCAGCACCAGCGTATCGACGCGGCTGCCGCCCTGCTGTGTCAGGTAGCCTGCGATCAGCCCGCCCATGGAGAAGCCCGCGATGCTGAAATGCATCTGCGCTCCGATGATCTGGTTGAGGCCCTGCAGCAGCATAGCGGCGATACTCTCGGCCGAGAACGGGGGCTGGGGAGTTGAGGACCCGCCCGAGCCGGGCAGGTCGGGAACGATAACCATCATGTCGCGCGAGAGCGCCTCGATATTGCGGATCCAGTGCATCCAACTGCCGGTGCCGCCATGCAGGAGCACGAGCGGTAGGCCCTCTCCCCAGCATCGCCAGACGATATGACCGTCGCCAAGAGGCGTCACAAGAGGCGTGGTGCGACGGGTGCCGGCGCGATCGAGTGCAGCAATGTATTCGGCAGGAGACATCAGGCTTCCCAGTAGGTGGAGACAATTGCCGCGCTCTCCGAGCGCAGCGGCACGCGCCAGGCATCGTAGCCGTAGAGCCAATCCGGATTAGTCTCCTGGCGCATCCAGTTATTGGCGCTGGAGCCGGCCTGCACCGCGCTCGCGCGCGGCTTGCGGATCGCCTCGTAGGTGCGCAGCGCCGTTTCGATATCCTCGAAGTCCTCGTCCGCCAGGCAGCGCGACAACACAACGGCATCCTCGAGCGCCATGGCCGCGCCCGACGCCATGTAGGGCGTCATTGGATGGCAGGCATCGCCGAGCAGCGTGACGCGACCCTTGCTCCAGCTCGGCAGCGGATCGCGCTCGTAGATGCCCCACTTGTGCACTTCGGGCGCAGCCGCGAGCACCGCCTGAACATCGGAATGGAAGTGCAGAAAGGCTGCGCGCAGCTCCGAGAGATCACCTTTGGTTGACCAGGATTCGCGCGTCATCCAGTCGGCCTGCTCGGGCTGGCTGGTGGTGAAGTAGATCTCGTCGCGTTTGGCGGTGACGTAATAGATCACGATGTGGCGGTCCTTGCCCCACCATTTGGTGCGCGGGCTGCCGATGTCGACGCCGCGCAGCCGCGCGGCCGGAAAGGTCGTGCGATAAGCGAGCTTGCCGGTGAAGCGCGGCTGCTCAGGGCCCGCGACATAATCGCGGACCAGCGAGTGGGCGCCGTCGGCGCCGATCACGAGATCGGCCTCAGCGGCACTGCCGTCGGCAAAGGCGAGCGTCACGCGCCGGCCGTGCTCCGTGATGCGAACGAGCTTCTTGCCATGGATGATGGTTTCAGCCGGTCCGACGTCGGCGAGCGCCGCATGCAGGTCGCCGCGATGCAGCGTCAGATAGGGTGCGCCGTAGCGCTCCTCCACCGCCCGGCCCAGCGGATGGTCGTTGGTCACCTTGCCGCTGATGGCATCGCGGTTAAGCGAGGAGGTGGGCGCAAAGCCCACATCGCGCAGCCGGGCCTCGATGCCCAGCCCGCGATGCACCTTCATGGCGTTCGGGCTCTGCTGGATGCCGGCCCCGACCCGCGCGAAGGTCTCGGCCTGCTCGTAGACGGACGAGTCGATCCCGGCCTGCCGCAGTGCCGCCGCAACGGCGAGCCCGCCGATGCCGGCGCCGATGATGGCGATCGAGGTATTCTTGCGCAGGCGCATGAGTGTCTCTTTGCCGTCTTTTAGCGGCTTGCCGCGATCTTTTCCAGAAACGCCGCGAGGTCGTCGGTCACATGGTCAACGTGCGGGTCGTCGCGGCCTTCGAGCTCCCAGGTCTCGCGGAACACCTCGCGCGTGTTCTCCGGCACGACCAGCACGGTGGTCATGCCGAGCGCATGCGGCACCGCGAGGTTGCGCGCCAGGTCCTCGAACATGGCGGCGCGGGTAGCGTCGACGCTGTGCGTCTTGAGGAAGCGCTCATAGGTCTGCGCCGAAGGCTTCGGCTCTAGCTCGGCCGCGACGATGTCGAACACGTCATCGAAATGGGTCTCGAGCTCAAGGCGCGCGAGCACCTTCTCGGCATGGTGCCGCGTACCGTTGGTGAGGATGAGCTTGCGGCCTTGCAGCTTCTCGATCGCGGCGCCAAGCGCGGGGTTCGGCTCGAGCGGCGAGTGGTCGACCTGGTGCACGAAGTCGAGGAAGTCGTCGGGCTTCATGCCGTGCTCGGTCATCAGCCCACGCATCGATGTGCCGTAGCGCCTGTAGTAGTCCTTCTGCAGCAGGAACGCGTCGTCATGGCTGATCTTGAGAAACTCGGCGATGTAGTCGCGGATGCGCTCGTCCACCTGCTGCCAGAGATTGACGTGATGCGGATAGAGCGTGTTGTCGAGATCGAACACCCAGGTGTCGACCTGGGCGAAGTGGCGGGGGATACGGTGGAGCGGGACAGTTGAGGTCATATTCTGAGGTGCGTGGGGCACGTACCCTCTCCCTGCGAAGCGGGGAGAGGGGGGCCCGAATGAAGTGATGGCCGGGTGAGGGGCATCCTTAGCGCTCAGTGTGCGAAGCGTTTAGTGCAACCCTCACCGCATCATCAGCGTTCCGGCGCCGTGGTCGGTGAGGAGCTCGAGCAGCACCGCGTGCGGCACACGGCCGTCGAGAATGACGACGCCCTCGACGCCGGCGTCGAGCGCGTAGAGGCAGGTCTCGAGCTTGGGGATCATGCCGCCCGAGATGGTGCCATCGGCGATCAGCCGGCGTGCATCGTTGGCGGAGAGCTCGCGAATGAGCGACTTCGACTTGTCGAGCACGCCCTCGATATCGGTGAGGAGCAGGAGCCGCTTGGCCCTGAGCGCGCCAGCGATCGCGCCCGCAAATGTGTCGGCATTGACATTGTAGGTGACGCCGTCGCCGGAGGTTGCGAGCGGGGCCAGCACCGGGATGAGGTCACGGCCGAGAATCTGGGTGAGCACCATAATGTCGACCTTCTCGGGCTCGCCCACGAAGCCCAAGTCGACGACCCTCTCGATGGCTGATCCCGGGTCGGCGACCGTGCGGCTGATCTTGCGCGCCGTGACCATGTTGCCGTCTTTGCCACACAGCCCGACCGCCTTGCCGCCGGCTTCGTTGATGAAGCCGACGATCTGCTTGTTGATCGAGCCGGCCAGCACCATCTCGACGATCTCGATGGTGGCTTTGTCTGTGATGCGCAGCCCGGCGGCGAACTCCGACTTGATGCCGAGCCGCGTGAGCATGTCGCCGATCTGCGGCCCGCCGCCGTGCACCACCACCGGATTGATGGCGGTCTGCTCCAGCAGCACGATATCGCGTGCGAAGCTCTTCGCCATCGCCTCCTGGCCCATGGCGTGGCCGCCGTATTTCACCACCACGGTCTCTTCATCGTAGCGCTGCATGTGCGGCAGCGCTTCCGACAGGATGCGGGCGATGTCGTGGGGGGAGACGGTCATGAGGCCTCATCGGGCTTGCTTTCGGCGCCGTTTTGTAGCGGGGCAGACGAGGGCGGGGAAGGGGCCTGCTCGAGTGCCACCGGAAGCGGGATGTGCTCTCGATTTCTTTGAGTGGCGCATGTCCTTGTCGGAAAACCGGTTCCCACTTTTCCGGGACATGCGCTAGGAGCCTGTCCTTGTAATGGGGTTTTGCTCGACGATGAAGTGCGAGTCAGATTCACTGCGTTTCATGAGCAAGACCTTTCGTCCATGGGACATTGA
>Ga0209488_10001795_pt1 | contig 18143 bp, 17 predicted proteins | sample Rivendell_Oct201_8_FD_188349 | JGI IMG/M metagenome (GOLD analysis project Ga0209488, IMG submission 188349) | Vadose zone soil microbial communities from the Eel River Critical Zone Observatory, Northern California, USA -... | ecosystem: Environmental > Terrestrial > Soil > Vadose zone >...
AACAGCCGCTCCGCTCGCTCGACGAGCGAGGCCGTGCGCGACCGCGTCGCCGCCTCCGTCATCAACCGGCGCCCAGGAGCCCGAGGATCTCGTCCATCGAACGATGGATCCCGAGGAGGATCGGCGTGTCGCTGACGGTTGACCGCCGGCTCTCCGTCGCCCGGAGGGCACGCACGAGGTCGCCGAACGCGACCAGGTCGTCGGTCTCGTAGGCGACGACGAAGTCCTGGGAGTCGAGTCCGAACGAGTAAGCCAGCGCCTGGCGGATCGTCGGGTAGTCATGGCCGACCCGCATGTGCTCGTTCATCACGCCCTGGCGCGCCTCCTTCGAGAGGAGGTACCAGTCGGTGCTCTTCGTGAACGGGTAGACGACGAGGTACCGCGAACGGTCGCCGGCGAAGAGCGACTGCTCCTGGTCCGTCGGTTTTCGGACGTACTGCGATGGACCGATCCGCCCGACGAGCGAGTGACGAACGGTCAGCCAGGGACCGAGCCCCGCCCGAAGGAGCGCGGCAGCCGCGCTCTCCAGCGCATCGACCGACGGAGCCATCCGCCAGAACAGCAGGTCGACACCGGGTTCGAGACCTATGGACGAGTAGCTGAGGCTGCGGACGCCCTCAAGCTCGGCGGCTGCGGCGGCGGCGCCGAAGAGACAACCGTCCTCGCTGCGCTCCTCATCGGTCCGGCGCCGCCACGCGGGATCGATCCCGAGGGCGAGGGCCTGGACGTAGACTTGCTCGTCGCCAGTCATCGCTCGTCCCGGAGCCACGTCGCGAGGTCCGCGGCCGCATACGTGATGACGATCCCGGCGCCCGCCCGGACGATCGCGGTGGCCGCCTCCATCGTCGCGCGCGGCCCGTCGAGCCAGCCGCGCTCGGCCGCCGCGGCGAGCATCGCGTACTCGCCCGATACCTGGTAGGCGGCGATCGGCAGGTCAAACCGCGCCCGTGCCGCCGCGATGAGATCGAGCCCGGGAAGCGCCGGCTTGACGAGCAGGATGTCGGCGCCCTCGGCGACGTCGAGTGCCATCTCGCGGACCGCCTCGCGGCCGTTCGCCGGGTCCATCTGGTAGCTCCGCCGGTCCCCGAAGGCCGGTGCGCTATCGGCGGCTTCGCGGAATGGCCCGTAGAAGGCCGACGCGTGCTTTGCGGCGTAGGCCATGATCGCGGTCCCCTCGAAACCATCCGCGTCCAACGCTGTTCGGATCGCAGCGACCTGGCCGTCGATCATCGCGCTCGGGGCGACGACGTCGGCCCCCGAGCGGGCCTGGCTCACGGCGATGGCGGCGAGCCGGCCCAGCGCAGCGTCGTTGTCGACGCTGCCGTCGGCGGCGAGTGGGCCGCAGTGGCCGTGGTCCGTGTACTCGCAGAGACAGGTGTCGGCGATCGTCACTATCGGCAGGTCGAGGGCCCGGATACGCCGGAAGGCGTCCTGGACGATCCCGTCGTCGTCGGATGCTCCGGAGCCGAGGGCGTCCTTCGAGTCGGGCAGTCCGAACAGGATGACGCCACCGACACCGAGGCCTGCCAGACGGGCAACCTCCTCGGCGGCGAGGTCGGGCGACAGCCGCGACTGCCCTGGCATCGACGAGATCGGCTCGCGAACGTTCGAGCCCGAGCGAACGAACAGCGGCGCGACGAGCATCGCCGGATGGAGACGGGTCTCTCGAACCAATCTGCGCAGCGCCGGCGTGCGCCGCATCCGACGAGGTCGGATCGTGAGCGCTGCCGCCGAAGGGGATGCGGCGCCCGGGTGCGGCGCGTCGAGGTCCAGTGTCATCGGCTTTCCTGGGACGTGAATTCGACGGCCCGCGCGGACGCTGCGGCGAGCCCTGCGGTGTCGGGACTCGGCGAGACGACGACCAGTCGAAAGCCAGCCGTCCGAGCCTCGTCGGCCGTCTCCGGGCCGATGCAAACGGCCGGTATGGAGGTCACGTCAACCGATGCGGCCGCGGCAAGCGTCATCAGTCCACGCACCGTCGATCCGCTGGTGAACACGACCGCCGCGATCGGCCCCTCCGTCAAGGCACGGCGAAGGAGGATTCGGGAATCGTCGGGCGCCTCCAGCGTCCGATAGGCGACGACCTCATCGGCCTCGGCCCCCCGCGCGCGCAGGGCCGTCGCCAACTCGGCGTCGGCAAGATCGCCGCGGACGACGAGGACGCGATCTCCGGGTCGGATCGGGAGCTCCGCGGCAAGCGCGCCCGAGCTCGACAGGCGGGGCTGGAAGGCGATCTCGACACCGACGCTCTCCAGGACCCGGCCAGTCGCCGGTCCGATCGCGGCCCAGCGTGGAGCCTCCGCGGATACCGGCACGTGAGCGGCGGCGAGGATCGCCCGCGCGCCGTTTGCGCTGGTAACCACCACCCATGCATAGCGGTCCAATTGGGCGGCGCGGCGATCGAGCTCGCCGCCCGGCGCCTCGACCTCCACGGAAATCGTCGGCACGAGGACCGGTTCGAGCCCGGCATCCTCGAGCTCGTGGGCCAGCTCGCCCGCCTGTTCCCGTGCGCGCGTGACGATCACCCGTGAGCGGGTCCCTCGCCGGTCGCTTCCCGTCAAACTGGTCTGGCGCTTGAACGTCAACTCGAGCTCTCGGGCAAGCTCGCGCCCAAGGACGATCGCGTCGGCCGCCGAACCGCGGCGGCGAGACACCGCGGTGGCCGAGCCGTCGGCACGGGCAAAGCCGCCGATCAGCACCAGCTCTTCGTCGTCGAGCTCGGCGAGCGCGCCGATTGGCGCCCGGCAGCCGCCACCGGCCGCCGCGAGGAATGCCCGCTCCGCCTCGACGGCGGTGCGTGTCGGCCGGTCGTCGATCGCGGCCGCGAGCGCGACCATGCGCGGATCGTCGCGGCGGACCTGGACGGCGAGCGCGCCCTGGCCCGGCGCCGGCGGCACGACGTCCGGCGCGAGTCGCTCTGCGATCCTGTGGCCGAGTCCGAGTCGGTCCAGCCCGGCACACGCGAGCACGAGGGCATCCGTGTCGCCGCTGTCGAGCCGGCGGAGCCGGGTGTCGACGTTGCCATGGAGCGGATGGAGCACGAGGTCGGGTCGCCGAGCCAGCAGGAATCCGGTCCGGCGCGGGCTGTCAGTACCGACCCGGGATCCTCGAGCGATGTCGTCGACGCCCTGCCCATCCACTCCCGGCCGGATGACGATCGCATCGCGGGGATCGGCCCTCGGCAGGTAGGCGGCGATCAGCAGGCGCGGATCTTCGTCCGTCGGGACGTCCTTGGCACTGTGGACGGCGACGTCGACACGTCCATCGAGGAGGGCGCGTTCGATGGCGGTGACGAAGGCTCCTTCGCCCCAGGCCGTGTCGGGCGCCCGGCGATCTCCGTCGGTTTCGACGACGACGATGCGGCTCGTCTCGCCCGCTCGCTCGAATGCCTCGACGACGAGCGTCGCCTGGGCGAGCGCGAGCGCGCTGCCCCGCGAGGCCACCGTGATCTCGGACGCGGTCACAGGCCGAACAGCTCTCGGGCGGCCCGCTCGTGGCGGCCATCCGGGTCTCGCCCGAGACGCTCCAGCGGCTCGCGCAGGAGGCGCCGGGCAAGGTGCCGGCTCATTCGCTCGATTGCGTCGTGCGCATCCGCATCGAGGTCTGGCAGTTGCCGCCAGAGCAGGTCGAGCTCCGCGTCCCGCTCGCGGTCGGCACGCGCACTGAGGGCCGCTGCCGCTGCCCGTCCGTCGCTGAGGTCGAGCCAGGCGCAGAACTCGGCGGCCGTTTCGGCGATCAGTTCGTCGAGCCGAGCGAGTGACCGGTCGGTATCGGCGACGAGGCCGGCGTCGGCAACCGCTAGGTCGTCGGCGGAGACGAATCGGCCGTCCAGCCTCCGGGCCACGGCTTGTGGAACGGCGACGGGCATGGACAGGTCGACGAGGACCGTCGAGCCCCCGGCGAGCGAGTCGACCGTCGCCGGGGCGATCGACCAGGGGCCGCCGAGGGCGACGATCACGGCGGCGAACCTGTCGATCGTCGGGCCGGGATCGAACGCCTCGATCTGGGCGCCGGTTTCCGAGGCGAGCGATATCGCCCGTTCGGGCGAACGGTTCGCGACCGAGACCGACGCCCCGGCGGCAGCAGCCGAGCGAACCGCGAGGCGACCCATCTTGCCCGCCCCGACGATGAGGACCGGGCGGCCCCTGACGGAGGACCCGGCCCGTCGCTCGATGACCGACACCGCGACATCAGCGAGGGAGCGACCCGGCCCGTCGCGCCACGACCGAGCGCGTCGACCGGCCCTGAGGCCGAGCGCGAACAGGCGCTCGAGGATTGGATCAAGCCCACCGCCATCGCGCGCGCTGTCGACCGATGTCCGCAGCTGATGAAGGATCTGGTCTTCGCCGATCACGACCGAGTCGCGTCCGACGGCGACCGCGATCGCATGGCGGATGGCGGCTTCGCCGACGAGGATGCGGCCGCCGGCCGGGAGCCATTCCGAGGCCGGCCTGTCGCCAGCCGGCGGCACGAGGTACGCCTCCACCCGGTGGCACGTCTCGAGAACCATTGACGATCGGGCGGAGTCCTCCCGGAGTCGAGCCGCGAAGCGCTCCCGTTCAACGGCGGGAACGTTCCGGGCGTGCGTGACGAGCGCGACGACTGCGTCCGGACCGGTCGACGTCACGACTTCGCGTCCTCGCCCGCTTCGGGCGGCGGCGCCTGCAGGCGCCGACTCCCGGGTGACAGCGGAACCGGGACCACGCCGTGCCCGGTCATCGTCGCGACGAGGAGCCGGTCCATCGCTCGCTCGGCGGCCTCGAGAAGGTCGGCCGTTTCGGTGGCATCGAACCCGCGCCGGCGAGCCGCGACCGCGAGCTCGTGGTGGAACGGCAGACGGAAGCGGAGGAACCCCTCGACGGTCTGGCTGAGCGAGAGGCCGAGCGACGCCGCGACCCTGCCGTATTCAGCGGCGCTGACAGCGGCCTCCTCCAGGTGGTGGCTCGCGGATTCTGGCTCGGGTGCATCGAGGTGCTGGAGCAGCCCGGCGGCGAGGAGCTGGCCACGCTCGCGAAAGAGCCTGCGCTGATCGTCGGTCAGGGCCAGAACCCAGGGCAGCTCGGGAGCAGCCTCGCGACTCGCGCGTCGATAGGTTCGGGCGATCCGGGTCGGCGTGAGTCCCGCGCTCCCAAGGGTCGGCCGACGCGAGCGGTCCGCGGGCAGCAGGCGCTCGAGCGCGCTCCGCGAGAAGCGGCGATGCCCGCCTGGCGTCGTGAACACTCGCAGGCGGCCGGCGTCGCTCCAGCGGCGCAGTGTCGCCGGGGATACTCCGAGCACGCGGCTTGCCTCGGACAGGCCCAGCCAGTCCGGATCGCGGATCGTCGAGGGGCTCAAAACCTACCCAAATCTACCAGAACGTGGGCGACTCGCTCACTCTACCAAACTTCGTGAGCCGTCGTCTCTGCCGTCGTCTCTGCCGCTCATGGCCAATCCTCCGCGGCCCCCTGGACGAGGACCGCCCCGACGGTGGCGTTCGTCGTGTCGTCGATGAGGATCGCCGAGCCGGTCGCGCGGTTCGACCGGTACCGATCGGCAAAAATCGGCTCGGCCAGGGTCAACCGAATCCGTCCTATCTCATTGGCCGCAAGCCAAGGCGCCGCACTGTCGCGCTCGAGCGTGTTGATGTCGAGCCGCGCGACGACCTCCGTCGCGACCGCCAGGACCGTCCGGCTCGTGTGGGCGAGTCGGTAGCGCCGGCCGATCGTGAGTGGGACGTCGCCGAGCCAGCAGACGAGGGCGTCGAGCTCGCGGGTCGCCGCCGGCGGGTCGTCGACGCCGGCGAGCAGCCCTCCCCGCCCAAGATCGACATCATCGGTCAGGCGCACGGCGACCGACAGCGGAGCAATGGCCTCGTCGAGGGGACCGTCGTACGTGTCGATCGAGGCGACCCGCGTGGTGATCCCGGATGGGAGCGCGACCACCGCGTCGTCTGGCCGCAGACGGCCGCCCACGATCCGGCCGGCATAGGCCCGGTAGTCGGAATCGTCGCCGGTCGCGGCCCGGATGACCCACTGGATCGGCAGGCGGAGCGGTCCCGCACCTTCCACGCTGTCGAGTCCGACGGTCTCGAGGTGCTCAAGGAGCGGCGATCCGTCGAACCATGGCATCGCCGACGATCGGTCGACGACGTTGTCACCGCGGAGCGCCGAGACCGGGATGGCCGTGACATCGGTCACCCCGAGTCGGCCGGCGAAGCCGTCGATCTCCTCGACGATCGATCGGAAGATGGTCTCGTCGAAGCGCACGAGATCCATCTTGTTGACCGCCACGACCAGCCGCGGAACGGCGAGAAGCGCGGCGATCACGATGTGCCGGCGGGTCTGCTCGAGGACACCCGTCCGGGCATCGACGAGGATCACGGAAAGATCCGCCGTCGATGAGCCCGTGACCATGTTGCGCGTGTACTGGAGATGGCCCGGCGTATCGGCGACGATGAACTTGCGGCGCGGCGTCGCGAAGTAGCGGTAGGCGACGTCGATCGTGATTCCCTGCTCGCGCTCGGCGCGGAGGCCGTCGGTCAGGAGGGCGAGATCGAGACCGTCGCCGCCGCGCCGGCGGGTCGCGTGCTCCAGGGCGACGAGCTGGTCGTCGAAGATTCCCTTTGTGTCGTGCAGCAGTCGACCGATCAGCGTGCTCTTGCCATCGTCGACCGAGCCGGCCGTCGAGAAGCGCAGGAGATCGGATGCGGGGTACGACCGATGTGCGGAGCGGGCCGGAGCGAGCACCACCATCAGAAGTAGCCCTCGCGCTTGCGATCCTCCATCGCCGCCTCCGAGAAGGCGTCGTCGGCGCGCGTCGCGCCCCGCTCGGTGATCCGCGCCGCCGCCACCTCGGCGATGACCGCCTCGATCGTGGCCGCGTCCGATGCGACCGCGCCCGTGCAGCTCATGTCACCGACGGTCCGATAGCGGACGACCCGGATCGAGACCTCCTCGCCGTCGCGCGGGTGCACGACGTCCGAGACGGCGAGCCACATCCCGTCGCGGCGAACGACCGTCCGCTCGTGGGCGTAGTAGATCGAGGGCACCTCGAGATCCTCGGCGGCGATGTACTGCCAGACGTCGAGCTCAGTCCAGTTGCTGATCGGAAAGACCCGCATGTGCTCTCCTTTGCGGATCCGCCCGTTGTAGAGGCTCCACAGCTCGGGTCGCTGGTTGCGCGGATCCCAGCCGCCGAGCGCGTCGCGATGGCTGAAGATCCGCTCCTTCGCGCGGGCCTTCTCCTCGTCCCGCCTGCCTCCACCGAACAGCGCGTCGAAGCCGTGCTCGGCGATGACGTCCAGCAGGGTGACGGTCTGGAGACGGTTGCGCGACGGATCGTGGCCGGGCTCCTCCTCGGCCCGGCCGGCATCGATCGAGGCCTGGACAGAGGCGACGACGAGCCGCTCGCCGAGCTCGGCCGCCCGCCGGTCGCGAAATTCGAGGGCCTCGGGGAAGTTGTGCCCGGTATCGATGTGGACGATCGGGAACGGGAATCGCCCGGGCCGGAAGGCCTTCTCGGCCAGGCGCAGGAGGACGATCGAATCCTTGCCACCACTGAACAGGAGCGCCGGCCGTTCGAAGACCGCCGCCGCCTCGCGGAAGATGTGGATCGCCTCGGATTCGAGCTCGGCCAGGTGAGAGAGGGGTTGACGTCCCGCCGTCGATGGCGTGGTCATCGTGCGACCGCCGCGGCGGCGTTGACGGTCCGGGCAGGAATGCCGTGGGGCTCGCCGCGGGTAGCCTCGGAGAGGTCAGAATCCGGTCCGGGCGCGGCGGCGTGAGCCGTGAGAGCCGCGCCGATCCCGACCACGTCGCCGACGACCAGCATCGTCGGTCGGCGGGTTCGACCGGCGCCACGGCGGCGTAGCGTTTCCAGGTCGAGCCAGAGCACCGTCTGGCCGGGCAGGGTCGCGTCGACGAGGACCGCGGCAGGCGTTGACGGATCACGACCGGCGACGATCAACCGGTCGGCGACGGTTGCCGCGCTTCTGCCGGCCATGAAGACCACGACCGTGTCGATGGCCGCGATCGCGGCCCAATCGACGGGGCGACCACCCGCCCCCGGATCGGTCTCACCGGTCACGAACGCGACGCTTCGGGCGACCCCGCGATGCGTCACCGGGATCGCTGCGGCCGCCGGTCCGGCGAAGCCGGCCGACACGCCTGGCACGATCTCGAAGTCGATCCCGGCGGCACGCAGCGCGAGTGCCTCCTCCCCGCCACGCCCGAAGACGAACGGATCGCCGCCCTTGAGGCGCACGACGTTCGCCCCATCGCGGGCGAGCCGGATCAGGAGCGCGTGGATTTCGTCCTGTGGCGTCGAGACGCCACCCCCGGCCTTGCCGACGGCGACGAGCCGGATGCCCGGCGGGATCGTGTCGAGCAGGGCGGAAGCGATCAACCGATCGTGGACGACGACATCTGCCGCGTCGAGGAGCCGACGCGCCCGCAGCGTCAGCAGCTCCGGATCGCCGGGCCCGGCGCCGACGAGATGAACGATCCCGCTCATCGGTCGCCCTCCCAGCTCGACACGACGCGTTCGAGCTCGGCCTGTGCCCCGGACCGATCCCCGTCGCGGATCAGGCCGAGCGCCGGGCCGTCAACGAGCGAGTACCAGAGCCGGCGCCGACTCGCGAACGATCTGCCAGTCGCCGCGATGCGCCGCCGGAGCGTGGCCAGGATCGTCAGCAACTCGCCGTGCTCCGGCCCGATCATCTCCCCGATGCGGTCGCGGATACGGACGGCGAGGGCCGGGGCAATCCCCGCCGTCGCGACCGAAATCGTGAGGTCGCCGCGGCGGAGGATCGCGGGGGCGCTCCAGTCGCAATACGGAGTGTCATCGACCGTGTTGACGAGAACGCGGCGGTCACGAGCGGCCGTCGCGATATCGTGGTCGAGCTCCCGATCGCCGGTCGCAACGATGGCGAGCAATGCGTCGTCGAGGATCGCCGGATCGAACGGACCGGACCGCCGCTCGATCCCGCCGACACCATCGAGGGCGGCCGTCTCGCGATGGTGCTCGGCCCATACGACGACCGCCGCCCCGAGGGCCGCGAGCGAGCCCGCTTTGTCGGCCGGTTCGCGACCACCGCCGGCGATCACGGCGCGGCGTCCGCGAACCTCGAGCATGATCGGGAAGGCGAAGGGCGCGGGCGCGGGCGGAACGGCGGCAGCGGAAACTGCGCCGTCGGCCGCGGCCGGCGTGACCACGACGCCCGCCCCGCCGCTGCCGGTGGCGATCACGCGCGGCCTCCGGGCTGCGTCTCGGTGTCGAACGGTCCCGCCACGCCGGTCCCGACGGCGTTCCGGACCATCCGCCCCGACCGCGGGTCGAAGTGGATCCCGCACTCGCGCTCCTCGGGTCGCTCCCACCACCAGCGTCCGGCGCGCTCATCCTCGCCCGGCTCGACGGCCCGGGTGCACGGCGCGCAGCCGATCGATGGGTAGCCCTTGTCGTGGAGCGCGTTGTACGGCAGGTCGTGCTCGCGGATGTACGCCCAGACCCGGTCGCTGGTCCAGTCGGCGAGCGGCGCGATCTTCCAGATTCCGGCGTGAGCCGGATCGGGGGCGATCTTCGCCGTCTCGAGGCGCGTGGCGATCTGGTCGCGCCGGAGCCCGGTCACCCAGCCGTCGAGCGTTGCCAGCGCTCGACCGAGGGGCTCGACCTTGCGGACGTGGCAGCACGAGATCCGGTTCTCGGTCGACTCGTAGAACAGGTTCAGGCCCTTCGAGCGGACCATCGTCTCGACGTGCTCGGCGTTCGGGAAGAAGACCTCGACGTCGATCGCGTAGCGGCGACGGACCTGGTCGATCAGGTCGTACGTCTCCTGCGGCAGGCGCCCGGTATCGAGGGTGAAGACACGCGGGCGGGGCTCGAGCGAGGCCAGCAGGTCGATGAGGACGACGTCCTCCGCACCGAACGACGAGGCGATCGCCAGCCGGTCGCGCCCGAGAGCCCCAAGGGCAAGGGCGAGCACGTCCCGCGCCTCGAGCGATTCCGCGACAGCCGGGTCGACGACGATCTCAGGCGCCATCGACGAGCCCCCGGCGGGCGCGGATCGACCGCTCTACGGTGCTGAAGACGACGACGTCCACGACGATCCCGATGACGAGGATCACGATCATCATCGCGATCAGTCCGGGGGCGTCGGAGAACTCGCGCGAGAACTGGAGCTGCGCCCCGACCGATGTCTGGCCCGGGATGAGGACGAGCAGCTCACCGGCCATCAGGCTCCGCCAGGCGAATGCCCAGCCCTGCTTCAGCCCGGCGATCGCGGCCGGCAGGGCCGCCGGCAGGATCACGTGGCGGTACTTGGCCAACCCCTGCGCGCCGAGGACGCGGCCCGCGCGCAGCAATAGCGGCGGTACGTGGTCAACGCCGGAGATCAGCCCGTTCGCGATCGATGGGGCCGCGCCGAGGACGACGACGAAGAGGATCGCCGTCTCGCTCAGCTGGAACAGCAGGATCGCCAGCGGGAACCAGGCGATCGAGGGCATGGTCTGGAGGCCGGTGATCAGCGAGCCGACCGCTGCCCGGAGGGTCTTCGATCGCACGACGAGGACGCCGATGATGCCGCCCACGAGCACCGCCAGGGCGTAGCCGATGGCCGCGCGCCGCAAGGTCACGGAGACTGCCGCGACGAGATCGCCCGCAGCGAATTCCCGCCACAGCTCGCCGAACACCGTGGCCGGCGATGGCAGCAGCCATGGTGGCTTCCAGCCACTCAGGACGACGAGCTCCCAGGCCCCGAGGGCGATTGCCAGGGCGACCAGCTTCGGCCACCCGGCATCGACGATCCGACGGAAGCGCGGCGTCCGGCGGAGGCTCGGAATCTCCAGCGTGTCGAGACCGGCCAACCGCGTCCCGAGCTGGTCGACGGCGCCGGCCTCGGCGAGCGGCCTAAGTGGACGCATGCCGGCGAACCTGTTCGCTGAGCTGCTGGCCGATCGTGATCGCGAGCGCGGAGACCTCCGGCGACTCGATCCGTCGCTCGCCGCCGATCACCACCGGGAATTCGGCGACCGCCCGACCCGGCCGGCTCGACAGCAGCACGACGCGCTGGCCGAGCCGGACCGCCTCGCGGACGTTGTGGGTCACGAACAGGATCGTCAGCCCGGCGTCGCGCCAGATCCGCTCGAGCTCCTCGTGAAGGAGGTCGCGGGTGATCGCGTCGAGCGCGCCGAACGGCTCGTCGAGCAGGAGGATTCGCGCCTCCTGGGCGAGGGCCCGGGCCAGGGCGACGCGCTGGCGCATGCCACCGGACAGTTCGTGCGGCCGCTTCCCGGCAAAGCCCGAGAGGTGGACGAGATCGAGGAGGTCGGCCACGGTCTCGCGGCGCTGCCGGCTCGGGACGCCGCGGAGGCGCAGGGCGAGCTCGACATTTTCGGCGGTCGTCAGCCACGGGAAGAGGGCTGCCTCCTGGAAGATGAGTGTCGGTCGGTCGCCATCGATCTCGACGAGTCCGCTCGTCGGAGCGTCCAGGCCGGCGACGATGTTGAGGAGCGTGCTCTTGCCGCAGCCCGAGGCACCGACCAGGCAGACGAAGCTGCCGACGTCGACGGTCAGGTCGAGGCCGTCGAGCGCGACGACGGCATCGCCACCGCGCCCGAAGACCTTGGTGACACCTTCAAGCCGGATGGCCGGTGCCGTCGTCGGGGACGACGTCACCGCTCGGTTCCCGTCGGCGATGACCGCGCTCATAGGCCGCCCACCGCTGGCTTGCCAGCGGCCTGGAGCAGCTCGTTGAGCAGCGTCAGGTCATAGATCCCGGTCAGGTTGACCGGATCGAGAAGACCGACCTTGGTTGCATGGTCGGCCGAACCCTTCAGCGAGGACGCGATCGGGTCGACCGTGAACGTCAGGTTCGGCCAGGCGGCCGTGATGACCTTGTCGGCGATGGTCTTGCTGGTGATCTTCTTGATCCCCTGGTTGGTCAGGGCCTGCGCCGGGGCAGGATCGCCGTTGACCAGGTCGTTGGCCTCGAGCTCGCCGGCGAGGAGGGCCCGGATGATGTCCGGATGCGCCTGCAGGTAGTCGGTCCGGACGATGAGGTGGGTCGTGACGTACTGGCCGCCGGGCCACAGGGTCTTTTCGTCGACGAGGACCTTGCCGCCGCCTTCCTGGACGAGTCGCGTCGCCCACGGCTCCGGCACCCACGCCCCGTCGATCTGGCCGCTCTTGAACGCATCGAGTGTCTGGGCGTTGTCCTGTGGCAGGATCGAGACGTCGCCGCCACCCTCTTTGGTGGTGACGAGGCCGTTGTCGGCCAGCCACGTCCTGAGCGCAACGTCCTGGGTGTTGCCGAGCTGCGGGGACGCGACCTTCTTGCCGCGCAGCCCGGCGGCGGAGGTGATCTCCGGCTTGACGACCAGGTACGCGCCGCCGGACGTCGCGCCGGCGATGATCCGGATTGCGGCGCCATTCGACTTCGCGAAGGCGTTGATCGCCGGATTCGGGCCGATGAACGTCGCGTCGATCGCGCCGTTCAGGAGCGCCTCCGACGCGGCCGGCCCGGCGTTGAAGGACGAGACCGTGAACGTCACGCCGGGGCCGAGCGCCTTCTGGAAGATGCCGCTCTCGACGCCGACGATCGCGGTCGCGTGGGTGATGTTCGGGAAGTAGCCGAGCTTGAGCGTGCCCTGTGGAGCTGCGACTGAGGGTGCCGCGCCGGATCCGGCCGGGCCGACCGGATCCGCCGGGGATGGCGCGACGGTCCCGGTGCCGGCCTGTGCCGAGCAGGCAGTGATGAGCAGGGTCGACGCGGCGATGGAGGCGACAAGGCGGCGGAAGGTCGATCGTCGCCGGTCACGCGCGAGCGCCGGCGGTGGGGTCGACTGGTACACGGTCAAGAACTCCCATAGGACTAGTCGGGATTACGATGATAGAGACTCGACGCGGTGCGTGCCCGACTCCGCCGACAAGTCCGGTCGGGGAGCCGGGCACCGACACAGCCCGCCCAATCGGCCGATCGGCCGCAGCTCCGAGTTCAAGAAACAGCCTCGAGGGCCGCTGTCCGCGGTTGCACCGATGGCGTGTAGTCGACCGTCGTGATCCCGGCCCGGGTGAGGAAGTCACCGAGCGCCTCGCCCGCCAGACGCTCGTCGCGATAGCGCTCGAGCAACGGCCGCAGGAGAGCTGGCAAGTCGGCGCTGTAGACCCGTTCCGCGACCGGCGTCGCCAATCGCGTCCCGGACGAGTCGCCGCCGAGCCATACCTGGTAGCGATCGACCGCGTCGCCGACCAGGCCGATCTCGGCGACGTACGGCCGCGCGCAGCCGTTCGGGCAGCCGGTCATCCTGATCGTCGGCGTCGCGTCGCCGAGCCCGACGTCGTCGAACACCTCCTGGAGCGCGTCGAGGACGGTCGGCAACGCCCGCTCCGCCTCGGCCACCGCCAGGCCGCAGGTCGGGAGGGCCGGACATGCCATCGCAAGGCGGCGGAGGCCGCGGACGGTATCCGCCGGCGCGATGCCGTGGTCGGCCAGGATCGCGTCGACCAGCGACCGCCGACTGGACGCGACGTCGAGGAAGTAGACGTTCTGGTTCGCGGTGATCCGGAATGCGATGCCGAGTCCCGCCATCGCCCGCAAGGCGGAGCGGTAGCGACCCTCATCGCCGTCGAGGACGCGACCGTTCATGACCCGAAGGCCGTAGAACCACGCCCCATCCCCCTGCTCGTGCCAGCCGAGGAGGTCATCGAAGCGGGTCCAGTCGACGGGCCGTGGCGGTTGCAGCTCGACCCCGCTGATCGCCTGGACCTGCTCGCGGAACCACTCGATGCCGCGGTCATGGATCAGGTACTTCAGCCGAGCGTGACGACGGTTCGTCCGATCGCCGTGATCGCGCTGGGCGACGACGACAGCCTCAGCCGTTCGCAGCAGATCATCGGGTCCGACGAACCCCAGTTCGTCGGCGAGCCGCGGGAAGGTCGCCGGCTTCTTGTGGGTACGCCCGAGGCCGCCACCGACGTAGATATTCCAGCCGGCGATCGCCTCGCCGTCCAAGAATGGAACCACGCCGAGATCATTTGTGAACAGGTCGACGCTGTTATCGCCGGCGACCGTCACGGCGGTCTTGAACTTTCGCGGCAGATAAGTCCTGCCATAGATCGGCTCGACATCGTCGACGCCGGCCTGCGGCCCGACGCGAGCGACCTCCTCGCCATCGAGCCAGAGCTCGGCATAGGCGCGGGTTTTCGGCAGGAGATGATCGCTGATCGTCCGCGCCGCCTCGTGAACGACCGCGTAGTCGCGTCGCTTGTAGGGTGCCGGCGCGGCCATGACGTTGCGGTTGACGTCACCGCACGCGCCGAGCGTCGACGAAAGGCTGTCATTCACGGCCCGGATGACTGTCCGCAGGTCGTGCTTGAGGATCCCGTGGAGCTGGATGCTCTGGCGGGTCGTCAGGCGCAGCGTCTCGTTGCCCTGCTCTCCGGCCAGGCGATCGAGCTCCAGCCACAGCTCCGGGTGAACGTCGCCGCCCGGCAGCCGCAGCCGGATCATGAAGCTGAACGCGTACTCCTCACCCGCCCTGCGGCGATCGTTGCGGAGGTCGCGATCGTCCTGCTGATAGCTCCCGTGGAACTTCAGGATCTGGTAGCCGGCATCGGTGATGTGCGTCGTCGGCGATGCGAATTCCTCGAGGAGCGGGGCCCGGAGGCCCTCGCTCTGCTCCTTGAGGATCTCGACGCCGGACCGCTCGTCGGTCGACTCGGACATGGTGGGGTCACCCGTTCCTCCTGGGGGCCGGCCTAGGCGCCGACGCCGGCGCCCACCGCGACCGGCTTCTCGATCGGGACGCCGATGAGGCTGCCGTACTCGGTCCAGCTGCCGTCGTAGTTGCGGACCCGCTTGTAGCCGAGCAGCTCGTGGAGGACGAACCAGGAGTGCGAGCTGCGCTCGCCGATCCGGCAGTAGGCGATGACGTCCTTGTCGGACGTGATCCCCTTGGCCTCGTACAGGTTGGCGAGCTCGTCGCGGCTCTTGAACGTGCCGTCCTCGCGGACCGTCTGGGCCCACGGGATGCTGGCCGCCCCCGGGATGTGGCCGGCCCGCTGGGCGGTCTCGCTCATCCCGGGCGGGGCGATGATCTCGCCGTTGAACTCGGCCGGGGAGCGGACGTCGACGAGGGCGAGGGTCGGGTCGCCGAGCCTTGGCAGGATGTCGTCGCGGTAGGCGCGCAGGGCGAAGTCGGGCTCACCGAGCTCGTAGCCGGTCGCGGCGTAGGCCGGGACGTCGGTCGTGACAGGCAACCCCGCATCGAGCCAGAACTTGCGGCCGCCGTTGAGGATCCGGACGTCGCCGTGGCCGAACAGCTTGAGCTGCCAGTAGGCCCACGCCGCGAACCAGTTGTTGTTGTCGCCGTAGAGGACGATCGTCGTGGCGGGGCCGATGCCGCTCGCGCTGAGGAGCGCGCTGAACTCGGCGCGGCCGGCGATGTCGCGGCGGATGCCGTCGGCGAGCTGGCTCGTCCAGTTCCAGGCGACGGCGCCCGGGAGGTGGCTCTGCTCGTAGCTCGTCGTGTCGACGTCGACCTCGACGAAGCGGACGACAGGGTCGGTCAGGTGGGCCTGGGCCCAGTCGGCGTCGACGAGGACGTCGCTGGCGTAGCCGGTAACGGTCATGGGGTGGTCACTCCTTCGGGTGTGGGACGCGATCTGGTTGGTGCTGGCTGTTGAGACATGGTCGAGAAGACAGGAGAATCGCGGGCGACCGATCAGCGCGATCGGACCCGCTCGGGACAGAACATCATTGGCTCAGCCCTCCCCTGCTGCACGATCGAGGCGGCTGAACGCATCGAGTCGCTCCCGGCAGGCCGCCCCCTCGCGAAGCGCCTGTCGAACGATCCACGGATCGACCCTCGATGAGTCCTCGATCGCGATCGTCAGGCCGTACTCGCCGTCCTCGACGACGATGCCGGACGAGTTTCGATAGTCGGTCATCCAGTTCGCCTGGAGCTGGACGGCGACGTCGGTGACGACCACGGCGGGAAAGATCCAGTCCAGGTAGGTCGCGTTGAGCCGATCGACGATGTCCGCGATCCGGACCGGCCGGGCCCGCTCGATCCGGGCGAGGAGATCGACGATCCGGAGGGCCGCGAACGGGTCGCCCGACTCGGCGATCGTCGGTGGCGCGAGGTTCGGATCCGGCAGGCCCGCGGGCGCCGGGCGCAGGCCCAGGAGCCCGGGCGCGGAGCCAATTGCGGTCATGTCAGAGGTTCCTCCTCGCGCATATCCGACCGAACCTGTAGGGATTACCGAGCATAACAGAAGACCACGGGATTGCCGACCTGCCAGGATCCCATCGACGACCTGTTGAGCCGCTTCCCGGCCGGCGCTACCATCCGATCCGTGGTCCACGACGAGGCCGTTCGCGCGGCCAATCGCGCGCGCTTCGCCCGGCTGATTGCCCAGCCGGAGGCCGACATCGACCTCGCCCGAGGCGCGCTGGCGATCGCTGCCGACGGGCGGGCGGATGTCGACCCAGGCGCGACGCTCGCCGCCCTCGACGACCTCGCCGAGCGGGTTCGCATCCGGCTCGACGTCGGCGACGCGGAGACCCATGTGATCGATCGACTCCAGGACGTCCTCTTCCGGGAGTCGGGCTTCCGCGGCCCGACTGCCGCCGAGTACCACGATCCACGGGCGAGCCTGCTGGACGTCGTCGTCGCCCGCCGGATCGGCCTGCCGATCTCACTGGCGATCGTCGAGCTCGAGGTGGCGTGGCGGATCGGCCTGGGGCTCGTCGGGATCGGTCTACCCGGCCATTTCATCGTTGGCGCACCCGGCGGCGTGATCCTCGACCCGGCGGCCGACGGACGGCGCCTCACTCCCGACGACTGCCAGGCTCTCCTACGCCGGTCGATCGGCGACGGGATCCTGTTCCACTCGGGCATGCTCCGACCGAGCGGCAAGCGCGAAATCCTCGCCCGCGTCCTTCGAAACCTGCGTTCGGCCCACCTCGCCGCGCGTGACTGGCTGGCCGCCCTCGGCGCCGTCGAGCTGCTCATGATCATTGAGCCGACCGACCCGGATCACGGCCGCGATCGAGGCCTTCTCCTCGGCCGGGTCGGGCGGTTCAACGAGGCGGTCGCCGCGCTCGGCCGTTACCTCCAGGAGCGGCCCGACGGCCACGACGTGGCCGACGTCCGGCAGGTCCTGGGGATCTTCGCCGGCCGCCGCAACTGACGGGGCGGGGCTCGATACCTGAGGCCTGATCTCCATCTGGCCAGATGCACACCGGGTGGACATAAGCGGAGGTCCCGCGGCGATCCGGCGCGTCCGAGCCCCCTTCTGCCCAGTCGCTGAGCGTGGATCCGGGCCGGCGGATCGAAATCGGAGGAGTGAATAGCCGCGCGGAGCCCGGACACACGTCTTACGCCCGGGGGGCGTGAATTTGGCCAAGTTGAGGGCTTCGGCGTAGTTTCGGCGGTGCGACCGCGCTCGTCGCGAGAAGCGACGACGCGAACGAACCTTCATCGGTTCGGAGACCGTCGCGCAATCCTGGGGCATCATCCTCTGAGCGTGCGGACGTGTCACACCCACCCCCACGCGCGCCCGACGTTGAACGCCTCCGCAACCAGGACCCTGATGCCCGACTTCGATACACCCGACCCGTCCAGCGACCCTGCCTCGATCGATCCACCGCAAGAGGTGGCTGCGCCCCACGTGGCGGCACCGTCGACCGAACCTCCGCCGTCGGCAGAATTGCTGGCGCCGCCTGAAGCGCCGACCGAAGCGCCACCCGACGTCGCGCAGCCGTCCGCCGACCAGCCCATCGTCGCCGAGCGGCCACGCTCTCGGCGGCCCGGCGGCGCCGTCAAGGGCCTGATCGTCGCGTCAGCTCTCGCGCTGACATTCGGGGCCGGGGTCGGGATCGGAAGGACGATCCCCGATCAGGCGGGCGGCGGAACGGCGATCGCCGCCTCGCCCTCCGCGAGCGACGGCGAGCTGGCCCTGATCCGGGAGGCGTGGGACACGATCCACCGGAACTATGTCGACGCCAAGGATCTCAACGATCAGACACTTGCCTACGGCGCGATCAACGGCCTGACAGATGCTGTCGGCGACACCGGCCACACGAGCTTCCTGACGCCGCAGGAGCGCCAGTCGAGCCAATCGTCCCTGTCCGGTTCCTATGTCGGGATCGGCGCCGAGATGGACAC
>Ga0209488_10001797_pt1 | contig 18134 bp, 13 predicted proteins | sample Rivendell_Oct201_8_FD_188349 | JGI IMG/M metagenome (GOLD analysis project Ga0209488, IMG submission 188349) | Vadose zone soil microbial communities from the Eel River Critical Zone Observatory, Northern California, USA -... | ecosystem: Environmental > Terrestrial > Soil > Vadose zone >...
GGATGCCGCCGTTGTCGGCAGTGTCTTCACCTTGGGTGAGCAGGCCATTCTGTTTGACACCGGCGCCGGCGTCGGGCACTTCTTGCGTGTACTCATCGGAGATGCACTTGCCGCGTTCGTCATATTGTTTGCCATCTTCCGCGGTCCACCAATCGCGCAGGTTTCCATGCGCGTCGAACTTGCGTCCCTGGTCGTCGAAGCCGTGGATAATTTCGTGTCCGATGACCATGCCGATGGCGCCGTAGTTTACGGCGTCATCTTTGGCAGGATCAAAGTAGGGCGGCTGCAGAATGCCGGCGGGGAAGTTGACGGTGTTCAGCTGCGGATCGTAGTAAGCGTTGATGGTGGGCGGAGTCATGGTCCACTCGCTGCGATCGACCGGCTTGCCCACTTTTGCTACCCAGCGTTCGAATTCAAATGAAGACGCCTGGCCTACATTGTTCAGGTAGCTGTCGCGCGCGACCTTGACGCCGGAATAATCACGCCAGTGTGATGGGTAGCCGATTTTGTCTTCGATCCCCTTCAGCTTGGTGACGGCTTGCTCCTTGGTGGCGGGCGACATCCAACTCAGGCTCTGGATGTCGGCATTCAACGCTACTTCGATGGAGTGCACCATCTGGATGGTGCGGGCTTTGCTGTCGGGCGGAAAAGCGCGATCGACGTAGGCCTGACCCAGAGCTTCGCCAAGGTCACGGTCCGCGGCACGCACGCAGCGCCGCCAGCGCGGCTGCTGCTGTTCGGCTCCGGCAAGAGTGTGCGCGAAAAAGTCGAAGTTCTCATCCACGAGAGCCTTGTTTACGTAAGGCGCTGAACGGTGGATTACCTGCCAGCGCAGGTAAGTTTGCCAGTGTTCCAGCGGATGCTCTTGAAGCAGCTTTTCTTCGGCCCGAAAAAAGTCTGGTGCGGTGACGATGTAGTGGTCGCTGGCGGGGGCTTTCACTGCCTTTAGATACGCGTCCCAATCAATCGACGGTGTGAGCTCGCGCACCTGGGCAAGGCTCATCTTGTTGTTGATATTTTTCGGGTCGCGGCGCTTGATATTGTCCATCTGCGCCTTGGCCATGGCGGTTTCCAACTCAATTACTGTGCCAGCGTCGGCGGTGGCCTGCGCGTCCGGTTCGCCCGCCAGAGCGAACATCTTCTGCAAGTGTGCGCGATATTTCTTGAGAATCTCTACTGACTTCTCATCGGAGTTCAGATAATAGTCCCGATTGGGAAGGCTCAGTCCGCCCTGGTCAATCTGCGCGACGACTTTGGATGCGTCGTCGTAATCTTGTTGTCCAGTGAAGCCGAAGAAGGGTGAATTGGTCTGATTGTCGCCCTGCTGCCATGCTCCGGGATACAGGTGCTGCAGGTGGGCGACCTCCAATGTGATTTCCTTCTTGGATTTCAGCGCGGCGATGCGGTCGAGTTCCGGTTGCATCGGTTTGAGGCCGGCTGCTTCGATGCCGCTCTCGTCCATGCACGCGGCCCAGTAGTCGCCAATCTTGCGCTGCACCGGATTGCGCTTGGGGTCGTTGACGCTCGAGGCTTCAAGAGTCTCGCGCAACAGGTTCTCGTTCCATAACTCAAGGCCGCTCCCCGTGCTCCAGTAAACCTGGTCAGGTGGGACGGGGTTTGCCGTCAGCCACTTGTTACAGGCGTATTTGTAGAAGCTGTTGCAGGGATCGAGAGTCTTATCCACCATCTCTGGATCGAAGTGCTCGAGCTTGGGCGCCTTGGTATCGTCGGCAGGACTGGCGCCGCCGGACGACGGGAGTGCGGAGTGGCCGCTCACGGACTGAGCGAACGAAGCTCCGGACAGAGCCAGACACAATAAGATCGACGCGATAAATCTGGGGATGGACATGTGACCTCTTAGACAACGGATGAAGTTTGACTGGACGACAGCAATGGGCCGATGGAAGGTACGCATAAGGGAACCAGCAAGTTCCACGCGAAAGGACCGAGAGGCACACTCCGGCCCGACCGAACAACATACTACAGACGGCCATCTTTGTGCGGGGTTAGCAAGTGATGCTGGAAATCAGATGCTGGAAATCAGATGCTGGAAATCAGTGGAAGGCATTATCCGGTATTGTGCAAACCGGCGGCAATACCATTGATGGTTGCACCCAGCGGGTACTCGAGTTCCACCTGACCTTGCTCCTGGTGCTTGCGCCTCAACAGCTCAACCTGGATCAAGCTCATGGGGTCCACATAGGGGTTGCGGAGCCGAATGGAGCGGGCCAAGACCCGATTTCGTCCCAGTAGTTCGCGCTGGCCGCCAAGGCGGAGAATCATCCGGCGGGAACGCAGGAACTCATCTTCCAACATAGCGAATACGCGTTTCCCCAGGGCGCGGTCTTTGACAAGTCCGGAATAAACTCGCGCGATGTCGAGGTCTGCCTTCGCTATACCAAGTTCCACGTTGCGCATCATGTCCGAGAACAAAGCGAAGCCGCGCAACATCTGACGGAGCAATTGCTCATTGCGAGAACCTTTTTTCGCGAACTGTTGTAGGGCTGTGCCAATGCCATACCACGCGGGTACGGCATGGCGGCTCTGCATCCAGCCAAAGACCCATGGGATCGCGCGCAAATCGTCGAGGCTGCGGCCTTTGGTTCGCCGCGACGGCCGTGAACCGATACGCGTTGCGTCGAGCTCGTTGACCGGTGTCGCCTGGTCGAAATACTCCAGCACGTCGGGATTTTCGGCGATGTCGCGACGGTAAAGCTGGTACGCCTCCTGGGACATTTCTTCCATGGCTTCTTCCCATCGGGGCAGGACCTGCGCGTGTTTACGGTCGGCGTGGGTGAGCGCCTCCAAACTGGCGGCGACCATCAACTCAAGGTTCCACTCGGCGAGGACGGGGTCGGAATATTTCCAGTTGAGGACCTCTCCTTGTTCGGTGATGCGGATGTGGCCGGAGAAACAACCCTCGGGCTGCGCGGTGATCGCGGAATGAGTTGGCCCGCCGCCGCGGCCAACTGTGCCACCACGCCCGTGGAAGAGCCGCAGTTTTATTCCATGTTCCTGAGCTGCGTGGTGCAGCTCGCGATGGGCTTTGTAGAGCTCCCATGTGCTGGTGAGCATGCCGCCGTCTTTGTTGGAGTCGGAGTAGCCCAGCATGACTTCCTGCCATCGTCCCCAGGAATCGAGCAGAGGCTGATACTCGGGATGACTCCAGACGGCGCGCATGATGCCGCCGGCAGCGCGTAATGAGTCGATAGATTCAAACAGCGGCACCGGCATCAGTCCCGGATCGTCTTTTGATCCGGAAACTTTTACCTCGCAGGACTTTGCCAGGCGGAGCACGGCCAGGACGTCCGCTTCGGATTCCGCGCCGCTGATGATGTAGCGGCAAATTGCCTTGGCAGGATAGGGGCGTTTTAGCTGGGCTATGGTGCGGAAGGTCTCGATGAGCTCCCGGCTCTGCGGGGAAAGTGAGTCCGCCAGGTGTAGCGCACTTTTGCCCGCTTCGAGGGCGGGGGAGATCTCCGCCAGAACCTCAGTGTGCACGCGGGCATGTTGGCGGATGTCGAGAGCGTGCAAATGGAAACCGAAGGTGCGCACCTTGCGAAGCAAGGGGTCGACGAAGGTTTCAGCCAGGCGTTGCCCACGGTGTAAGTGCAGACTGTCTCGAAGCAGGAGCAGATCGCGCTCGAAGTCGGAGGCCGTTTGATACGCCGGAGGGCCAGCCGCGACGTGCAAGCTTTGCTGCAGCCTATGCAACACGTATGAAAGAAAGCGGCGGTAGGCCTCCTGAGTATTCTGCTGGCCCCAAAGAAGGCGAATGCCGGGAATCGTACGTTCGTACTCTGCCAATTGTGAGAGCAATTCTTGTGAGGCGTCCACCTGCCGAAGCGAGGAACTCAAACGGTCGCTCAGAGACTCGACATCTTTCACGTACTCGCGAAGAATCACAATGCGTGCGAGTTCTAGAGCATCCCGAGTACATTCCGGCTTAACCAGCGGATTGCCATCGCGGTCACCGCCAATCCACGAACCGAACTGAATCAGATTGGGCAGATCCGCCTCTTCCAGAGTGATTCCGTAGACGTCGCGGAATGCTCCGGCAACTTCGTCATAGACCCTGGGAAGCGTGTCGAACAGCGAGAGCCGGAAGTAGCGCAGCCCCATGCGAATTTCGTCGTTTACAGTTGGCTTGGCGAGACGCACTTCATCGGTCTGCCATAGTGAAGTAACTTCGGCACGGATGGCGGCTTCGCAGCTGGCGGCATCTTCGGCGGTCAGCGGCAGGCGGTCGAGTCGCTCGAGCTGTTCGGCGATGCGGCGGCGTTTCTGCAAGACTGTGCCTCGGGCCACTTCCGTGGGATGCGCGGTAAAGACAGGGACTACGGTAATTTTCTCTAGCGCAGCCAACGCTTGTTCCGCTGTGATTTCGGCTCCCTTCATGCGCAACAGCGTGCCGCGGAAAGAGCCTGGGGGCGGGACGTACTGTTTGTCCAACTTACTTGCCCGGCGCCTGCGCTTGCGATGGTTGGTCTCGGCCAGGTTCGTCAATTCGAAATAAGTCGCAAACGCTTTGGTGACGTGATAGGCCCTGGTCAAGTCCATCTTCGAGACCAGTCCTTGCGCCTGGACCATGAGTTCACTCGCGGATGAGGCGGGGCTGTGGCGGACATGCTCGCGGTGTTTGATCAGCAGTTGGCGAAGTTGTTCCACGGTGTCGAATAACTCCTGCCCTCCCTGTTCAACCAGCACTTTCCCGAGTAATAAGCCTAGCGATCGAACATCGCGCCGTAGCGGATTGTCCTTGGCAGGTTCGTCCGAACGGGCGGTTAGCTCGGCTAGGCGAGCATTCTGGTCGTCAGGTTTCCACAGCGGTTTGGACTTGCTCGTGGACATGAGTAGGAATAAGGAGAATAAACGAAGCAGAGGATGCAGTGGAGAAAAGCTTCAGGACGGAGCGGATTGAAAAGCGGGGCTTTCAGTATGAGTGCTTGGTATTTCGCACTTCTTATTTGGGTACTTCGAAGCGATATCCGATGCCGCGCAACGTTTTCAGGTATTGGGGATGGCGGGCGTCCGCTTCAATCTTTTCGCGCAGGCGCCGAATGTATACATCGATGGAGCGCGGGGTGACGAAGGGAGTCTCCTTCCACACCGCATCCAGCAGTTGATCGCGCGTGAGTACGCGGCCGCGATGGGTTGCCAGATATTCGAGCAGGCGGAATTCGCGCACCGTCGTGAGAACATTGCGCCCCTGCACGTGGACGGTCATGGACGAGCTGTCGATTTCGAGATCACCCAATCGCAGGACTTCGCTCGCGGCGGGGGTCTGCCGAACGCCACGCAGCACATTTCGGACGCGGGCCACCAGTTCACGGGGGCTGAACGGCTTGGTAATGTAGTCGTCTCCGCCTAACTCCAGTCCCTTCACCCTGTCGGCCTCTGCCGTTTTCGCCGTCAGGAAGATGATGGGGGTCGAGGAAAGAACTGGGGTCTGGCGGATCTGCCGGCACAAGTCGAAACCGTCGGCGCCCGGAAGCATCACATCCAGGAGGAATAAGGCAGGCATCTCCCGCAAGGCTTCGGAGATGACCGAAGCCGCGCTGACGAAGCTTTGAACGTCAAACGCTGCGGCCTGCAAATTGTGAGAGATGAGGCGAGCAATATCTTCGTCATCTTCTACTACGAAGACAAGATGCCGAACTGGCTCCGAGATACCTTGTCCCTCGGCGCGCTCGAAGGAGTTCATGGGAAAGTGCATTAATTGCTTCTGGCTACCGAGGCCGCTTGCGGTATCGGGATCCTGCCTCAAACTGTATTGGGAAAATGTTTCGCGGATGTTTCCAACGTGTTAAGGAATGATGAATTTGTGAGAAGAGCTGAGAGCTGAGAGCTGGCGTCCTACTGTGCGGCTCTCTTTTTCGGCATGTGCCGCAGACTTCGTCCTTCAATCAGACTGTAGAGATCCTCGGCAAGATTCGTCGTATGGTCGCCGGCTCGTTCCAGGGCTTGAGCCATGAGCAGCACGTCGAAGCTGGACACGTCCCCATGAGAGACATTTTCGGCGAGATGCTTCTGAAACAGGGCGTGGCAGACGCGATCCACGTCTTTGTCCATCTGCAGTACTTTGCGCGCGCATTCCAGGTCGAGGGTGACGAAGCCAGTGTGGATGAGGTCGAGCATATCCCGCAGGATCAAAGACATTTCGACCAACTGACGAATGTCGGACGCGGCCATCTTTGCGTTGCGTGACTGCACACGCAACGCGACGCTCATCACCAGATCGCCGATACGTTCAAGATCGGTGGTGCATTTCAGGCTGGCCAATAACTGGCGTGCCCGAGCTTCATTCACTCGAGTGATTGCAGCCGGAAGGCGCTCATCAATCTGGCGCTCGATGAGATCGAGTTCTTTCTCGCAGTCCTTGATCGCTAAAAAAGCCATGCGCGAGGAACCGGTGAGTAAGTCACGCACGTTGAAGGCGGCATCGCGCGCGATAAGGCAGGCTTTCAGGGCAAGACGCGTCAGGTCGTCCGGGGAGCCAGTACCCCTTCCAATCGAGGCTGGCTTCGCAGCAGGATTCTTGCCAGCGTCGGGGGTTTTGGCTGACTGCGTGTCGATACCGTTTGCCGATTCGGCGGATCCTGGTGATGGTCGGGGTAGTGAGGCTTTGCGGGGCATTTGGATGCGGCGATTGCGCGAAATCGCCCGAAGCTTGCTCAAAAGGAAAGTGTAACCGAGAATTGTGAAAGGATGATTAATAGCGGCAGGCTTGGTCGAGGGTTGGATCGACCTAGCGCCGACACCGCGTCGAGCTTTTGGAAAAAGAGGAGCCGAGTGTGGAGACGGTCGAACATCTGCGTCGTCAGTTTGTTTATGAAGCATGGGCGAACCGCGAAGTGCTGTCGGCAGTGCGGGCCCATCAAGAGGCGAGTGCGCGGCCTCTGCAACTCATGGCGCACATACTTTCCGCCCAGCGGCTCTGGCTGGAACGATTGACGCAGCAGACACAGAGTCTTCCGGTCTGGCCCAAGTTCGATCTCGCGGAGTGCGAAACCCGTGCGGCAGAGCTTGGCCGGTTGTGGCGAGAATACTTCGAGAGTCTTCCGCCATCGCTCCTTTCCCAAATGATTTCGTACAAGAACACCAAAGGAGAGCCTTGGACAGACACCGTGCAAGACATTTTGACTCACGTCCTCATGCATTCGGCCTACCATCGCGGACAGATCGCCAGCCAAATGCGCGCCAGCGGCCAAACGCCCGCTTATACAGACTTCATTCATGCGGTGCGCCAGGGGCTGATCGAGTGAGAGGCACACTCTTTGCCGTCATCGATGTGAAGACGTAATATCTCATCAATGAAAAAACTGTGTGGTTTTCTTGTCCTGGCGCTTTGTGCTGCCATCATGCTGGCTGCGGATGCATCCAGGATTCCGGCCATGCCTGCCGCCGTCTCCGGTAACGCCGTCGCCAGTCTCAAGGGCGGGCTCCAACTTTTTTCGATGATGGGGGTCGGTCCCAGGAAGACCTGGGATGACATTACGAACCAGGTTTACGTCCTGCATCTCGCATCGGGGAAGTGGAGCGACGGCCGTCCCGTGCCGGGAGTCGCTGGCCGGCTTGGCGCCGCCGCTGCGGGAGTCAGGGGACAAGTCTTTTTGCTCGGAGGGTACGTGGTCGACGGGAAGGGAAACGAAATCACGGTTGCCGACGTCAACTCATACCTGCCGGAAGGCCAACGCTGGTACCGCGCGGAGGATGTGCCTGTACCCGTGGACGGCGCGGTCGCGGGCACGACTCGCGATCGCTACATCTATCTGATCGGCGGCCGGTCGAAGAGCGGTCCCATCAACCAGGTGCAGGTCTACGACGTTGAGAAAAATACCTGGAGCCAGGCCACTCCGTTCCCGGGTACGCCCGTCTTCGGTCATGCTGGAGGTTTGATTGGTGACACAATTGTATTTATCGATGGCGCTACAAGGGGCACCCCTGGCGGTGCGCCGTATGTAGCATCAGAGGAATGTTGGACAGGAAAGATTGATCACAAAGATCCGAACAAGATCGAGTGGAGCAAGCTGCCCGCGCATCCTGGATCTGCGCGCTTCGGCATTGCCGCGGGCGCGTCGGAGAGGGACCACAGAATCTATTTTTCGGGCGGCAGCGCTGGTCCCCATAACTTTAAGGGCATCGGCTACGACGGAAAGCCCGCAGAAGTTTCTTCCGTAACTTTTGCCTACGATCTGCACGGTCACCGTTGGGAAACCATCGCTGAGGATACGTTCGATCCCCGGATGGATAGCGGTGGTATTCTGGCGACCCCGCTGGGTAATTTAGTTCTTGGTGGAATGGCCAAGAATCAGGCAGTGACGGCACGGGTGATGGTGCTGCCTAAGAAATAGAGAAACTGGGTGTTCGGATAAGAGTTCGATCTTCATCCGGTTTCTTTAACTAAACGTCCTAAATTAACCACGAAGGCCACGAAGGTGCACGAAGGAAACACTAGGATTTGTATCTTCGTGTTCTTCGTGGTTGATGAATTTAGGAGTGCTGGTGGTGTCGGTGGCAATGCCTGTGTATTGTGCAGGCCATGTCGCAGAAAGCTGCAGGTTGTGAATGGAAGCAACATCGTTAGCACCCGAATCGAAGGAGAGAACACTCTGGGCGTCCCTGGCGGAAGCAATTCATGGATCGCATCAGGACTACACCGCGGGCAGTTTAAACCGGTCCATTCTCTTGCTCGCCGTGCCGATGGTGCTGGAAATGGTGCTGGAGTCGCTTTTCGGCGTAGTGGATGTGTTCTGGGTCGGACGCCTCGGAGCAAACGCTGTAGCTACGGTCGGACTGACGGAGTCCATGCTGAGTCTCGTGTTTGCCGTCGGGATGGGATTGAGCTTGTCTACCACGGCAATGGTGTCGCGGCGTATCGGCGAAAAGGATCCCATTGGTGCGGCGGTGGCGGCGGTTCAGGCGATCGCTCTGGGAGTGATCGTATCCCTGATTATCGGGCTGCCATGCATTGTCTTTGGCCCCAGGCTGCTGCAGTTGATGGGAGCGTCGCCGGAAATAGTATCCGTTGGCAGTGGCTACGCCAGGATCTGCCTGGGCGGCAGTTGCGCAGTGTTGCTGCTGTTTCTCAACAACGCAATCTTTCGCGGAGCCGGAGATGCAGCCATCGCCATGCGCCTCCTTTGGGTCTCGAACATCATTAACCTGGTGCTCGACCCGTGTCTGATTTTCGGCTGGGGGCCGGTTCCACGCATGGGGGTCACGGGCGCAGCGGTGGCGACGTTGATCGGGCGAAGCATCGGCGTTCTTTACCAGTTCTACCGGCTGCTGAAAGGCACGGAGCGCATCCGCATCCTTGTCAGTCAGATTCACTTGCAGTGGGACGTGCTGCTGCGCCTGATGCGGGTGTCGCTGACCGGGATTCTGCAGTTTGCCATCGCACACACCAGTTGGATAGGACTGGTGCGGATCATCAGCATTTTCGGCGCGGCTGCCCTGGCTGGTTACACCATTGCGATACGCATCGTGATTTTCGTGATCCTGCCTTCCTGGGGGCTTAGTAATGCCGCAGCGACGTTGGTGGGCCAGAACCTGGGTGCCGGCCATCCCGAGCGCGCCGAAAAAGCCGTCTGGCGGACCGGGCTGTACAACGTGATCTTCTTAGGTTCGGTGGGAGCCGTGTTTGTGATTTTTGCGGAACCGATCATCCGGCTGTTTACGCACGATCCGGCAGTCGTGCCCCTGGGCGCGTCTTGCCTGCGCATCGTCAGTTACGGCAACCTGGGGTATGCCTATTTCATGGTCATGATGCAGGCGTTCAATGGTGCCGGGGATACGATCACACCGACCATCGTGAACTTTTTCGGATTCTGGCTGTTCGAGATTCCGCTGGCTTACTGGCTCGCCATTCCACTGAAAATGCGTTCGAATGGAGCCTTCTTCGCCATCGCTATCGCCGAAGGGGCGATGGCGGCTGTCAGCGCCATATTGTTCCGCCAGGGACGCTGGAAGAGACAGAAGATCTGAATCGAATTGGCGGATCGAGGACTGAAAGGTTGGGGCGGGAGGAACGGTTTCGAACCGTCATCTCCGGGATGGAGCCCCGGCGCATTGCCGTGGTTATGCTACTCCCGCGTTGTGGACCTCGAAGGGCAACGCACCACGTTATTGCATGGGCGCTTTTTCTGTCAACAGGTGACACTCGCCGCCATGCTTCCCAACACCCGGCTACTTGCTTGAACATCGATAGAATCAGTGATCCGAAATTTAACTGGGCGAATGGCAACCTCATCTGGCGCGCGCCAAAACCAGCGTCACGTCGTCCGGCTGTTCCATGTCGCCGATCCAGTCGTCTACCGCCATGGTGACGGATTGACTAATCTGGGCTAGCGGAAGGTGCCGGTTTTCGCGCACCAGGTCAATCAGCCGTTGTTCGCCAAACTCGCCGAATTCATTCTCGGGTTCCGTAACACCATCGCTGTAGGCGACGAAGATCTCGCTGGGCTGCATTTCCACGGCACCCTCCTCGTACGTCATATTATCGAACAAGCCGATGACGGTCCCACCGCTTTCCAGCCGCCGTATCGCGCCGTCGTCGCTGATGAGGATCGGAGGCAAGTGGCCGCCGTTGCTGTAGGTCAGCCGATGCGAGCGCCCGTCGTAAATGCCGAGGAACAGCGTGGCGTACTTTTCCGGCGGCGTGCTTTCGTAGAGCTGGTGGTTGAGCAAACTGAGCAACGCTCCTGGAGAAACCTCGACGCCCTCGGGCCAGGTCGCCATTACCCGGCCTGAACCAGCAACTGCGCCCACAGCGACCGGCTCGCGCATCTGGGGCAAATTCTCCACGCTGTAGGCGCGGACCGCCGAGTGAATGGTCGCCATCAGCAGGGCGGCGGAGATTCCTTTCCCGCTGATGTCCCCTACGGCGAGAATCAGCTTGTGGGAGCTGGCAGTTAGGAAGTCGTAATAGTCACCACTGACCGTTCTGGCTGGGCGGCAAAATCCCCACACCTCAAGGGACTCCAGTTCCGTGACCTGCCGCGGGAACAATTGCGCCTGAACCTCCTGTGCAATCGCCAATTCGTTTTCCAGCCGCTGCTTTTCTTTCTGTTCCTGGATGAGCTTTTCGATGGACTCGGTCATCGAATTGAACGACAGAGAAAGCTGGGCCAGTTGATCGGTGGATTTCACAGGGATGCGATGGCTGAAGTCGCCGCGATCCACGTGCTTGGTGGCGTCGTAGAGTTGCGCAACGGCGGCAGTGACCGTGCGTGTCATACGAGTGCCGGTGAAGAGAGCCACGCATTCGATGATCGCGAAAAAAATCCCCACGCCCAGCAGAATATATTCCACGCCCGTGGCAAAATCTCCCAGCGACGCGAACAAGTGACCGTAGAGGACCGAAGGGAGAGTGCGAACTCTTACCAATGCTCCGGCTCGCTCGCTTTCGCCCGTCTTCCAATCGACTACTCTTAACGGCGTGCCGAACTGGATTTCACGATCCAGAGCTCCTGTCGAGGGTGGAAGACTGCCGACAGTGAACGTAGGCCGGAGCTGTAGCTGATCTCCCTGCACGCTAATACGGCCTTGGCCCTGAGGCGGTGCGGGTGCAGCCTTGGCCTGGTCCGGAGTAACAGTCAGGCTTGCTTGTGTGTCGGCATTTTTTGGGCTCAAATTAATATTCTCGCTACTGCCAGTTTCATTTTCCGACCTGATGCCTGCTGCGTAGAGTGTAATTTCACCGAGATTGTGCGCGAACTTTGTGACGAGCTCTTTGTCCAGAGGCTCACTGGAGACTACGGTCAACGTCTCGGTACGCAAAGGAAGCGCTGACGCGACGCGGAGGTACAGTTGTCCATGATCGCGAACGATCTCGCGAAAAGACTGATTTTCGCGAAGCTGTTTTGCGTATGGGTTCTCGCCCTGGTTAAAAAAATCAGGGTAAGGGAAGCTGGTTGCTCCCCGCGTCCCGCTGCAAAGCGGTACTACCTTGCCGCCGTACCAGGCGCACACCTCGCGCCGACCCCACTCGCGGTCTCGCTTTCTCAGGCCGGCCAGCGATTCAACCGATGGCTTGTCCCCGTGTTCCAACCGGGCCGCGAGTTCGTTGAGGATGGCGGCATTCGCCGCCTCGACGCTGCGCATTTGAGAGTTGAGCTCGGATGTGACCACGAAACCAGAGAACTGGCCGGCGAACAGATAGAGAGTGACAAATGCCAGGGTTACGAGTAGTACGACGGGGATCACGCCGATGAAAACGTAAGTTACGATCAGCCGGTTGCGCAGGCGCCACAGGATTCGTCGCTTCAGCCAGCGGAACGCGAGGATCGAGAATAAGATTCCTGCGATAAAGGTGAGAAAGTCGACCCAGCCACCAAGGTGTGCTCCCCATGAAGGCGCAAGCCACCGCAGCAGGTTCTGCAAAACGAAAAGTCCTACTGCCAGTCCGAGCAGGTAGCAGGCAATGCGCGCCATGCGCCCGTCGGGCCAAAGGCCGGCTGCGCTTAACCTCCGTCGCAATTCTGAATAGAACAGCTGCATGCTCATTCGAAACATGGCCGGTAGAGGGTAAGATTATAGACGCGACAGCCAGCCTGAATTCACTCGACTTTACGAAGATACTTCGACCGTAATTCAACCAACCGATGCTCGATCCGCGCCGAATGTGCGGAGTGCTAGATCTCTGGGTAGAGGTCGAAAAAAGCCTCCAGGCTGGTCCGCAATTGCTTCTCAATCTCTTCCTTGCTACCCTCGATCACGTGCATACTCACGTGTGCCTCGCGTCCGTTTGCGAGCTTGATCGGAGCCTCGCCTACCTCGGCCACGTCTTCGGAGGGCAGCAGCCTCATTCCATAGACCAGCGTCAGGTTCGCCATGTCTGAATTCTACGCCGTCGCCGTGGCTTCCAGAAAAATGCATCGTGAGGAATTTAAGATTCGGGCGATTCTCATTTAGAATTCCGCCGTGACCAGAAATTCGCATCTAGTCCTCTTGAACGGTCTTTTGCTGGCTGTGCTCGGAGGGCCAGCGTTGGCTCAACAGCAGCCCGAGACTCCGCCTACTTCCCAGCCTCAGGTCAAGGTGAACATGCTGAATGTGTGCACGCCGTCGGCGGAAGAACAGAAGGAAATTGCTGCAGCGCTGGCGCGAATCCCCAGGCAGCCGCTGTTTGCGCCTGACTTCGAAGTTTCCCGCGGACGCTCGACCCTGAGTGATATGCCAAACTTTCTGCAGCCCGGGCAGAGCGCGCACGTTTCCAGTGAGCCTTCGGTCGCGAGCTATGTGCGAATCCGGCATGAATTTGCGGTGCAGGCACTTTTTTCCAGCGTGCAGTATTCCTTCAGCAACGACGGGAAAAATATGGTGGAAACGCTGGTGCTGCATGTACGCGATCCTAAAGATCTGATTCAGGTTTCGCTGGAAGACAGTGCGTCAGCTGTCGCTAGCCCCGAGAGCATGCTTGCGGCCAACACGCCAGCGAGCCGTATTCGGCTGGAACGCTTTGGCAAGTCTTCTGTGGCCCTGGCTCGATGCCTGGCTTCCGAAGGACCGGCTCCTGATCAGAGCGCTTATGAGCCGTTGTTCCGTAGCGCTTCCGAGGTGCTCGTGAACTATCGCACTCTGCTGGGCGTAAAAAGAACTATTCCGGACGAACTGGCTAAGGTGGCGGGCAGTCCGAAAGGGAAGACCGCGCCTAAATCCATGATGCGTCGGCCGATTGAAGATAAGAAGTGAAGAGCAAAATAGCGCGGACTCAAATTATCTTTTGTCTGACTTGATATCCGCTTGCTGATGGCTTGCGTTTCTGGCTGATATCTGTGCTTTGCATCCAAATCTGAAATCCGCAATCTAAAAGTTGCAATCGCAAAACAATCCATGAGCGAAACTCGTGATGTCGTCATAATCGGCTCCGGATGCTCCGGACACACTGCTGCTCTCTATGCCGCGCGTGCCAACCTGAAGCCGCTGGTGGTCGAGGGGCACGAGCCGGGTGGACAGCTGGCTCTTACAACGCTGGTCGAGAATTTCCCTGGCTTTCCGGAAGGCATTCTGGGTCCGCAACTCGTCGAGAACATGCGCAAGCAGGCAGAGCGCTTTGGCGCGGAGTATAGAGTGGGACATCTCACAAGCGCCGATCTTAGCCAGCGTCCGTTTCTGCTCCATCTGGGCAAACACCAGGTGCATGCCCAGTCCTTGATCATTGCCAGCGGGGCATCGGCGCGATGGCTGGGATTGCCGCACGAACAGCAGCTCATAGGGCACGGGGTTTCGTCGTGCGCCACCTGCGACGGCTTCTTTTTTTCGGGAAAGGAAATTGTTGTTGTGGGTGGAGGTGATTCCGCCATGGAAGAGGCGCTGTTCCTGACTCGCTTCGCTACCAAGGTCACGATGATTCACCGCCGCGATGTTTTTCGGGCCTCGAAGATCATGCTTGACCGGGCACAGCATCATGAAAAGATTCACTTCATGACCGATACCGTGGTCGAAGACGTGTACGACATTCATCACAAGGAAGTAACCGGGCTCAAACTGCGCAATGTAAAAACCGGGAAAGTATGGGATTTTCCCACCAGCGCCCTTTTTCTCGGCATCGGACACGAACCTAATGCCAAGATGTTTGCGGATCAACTCGACACTGACGCGGATGGCTATCTCAAGACTCACAATTACGTTTTCACCCGCGTGCATGGCGTCTTTGCCTGTGGCGATGTTCAAGACCGGCGCTATCGGCAAGCCATTACCGCAGCCGGAACCGGTTGCATGGCCGCCATAGAGGCGGAGAAGTTCCTGGAGGAGCAAGGCAAGTAATTACGCATTGATGTTTGTCAATGTGTGCAGAATAGCGAGCACTGGTTGTGGTACAAATTCTGTGGCCCTTACATTTTTCAGGGGCCATTATTCAAGTGTCCAGCCCTCTTCCTCCTCTTGACGGTGCGCGTTCGGTAGGTATGCCATGCTGAGAGCGTTCTTCGTCCAGCTCTCTGAAAACACGTCCGTGCGACATTTCGCCGAACGCTCTTCGCTGGGTCGGCGTGTCTCCGGGCGGTTTGTCGCAGGCACTGAAATTGCGGATGCAGTACGTGCCACGCAAGCTGTAAATCGTGCAGGCATGAGCGTCACCGTCGACAACCTCGGCGAGAACGTTACGAATCCGGAAGAAGCCCGGCACAGCGCGCAGCTTTACCACCAAGTCCTTGACGAGATCGCTGCCAATCAACTCAATGCCAACATCAGTTTGAAATTGACCCACATGGGGTTGGACGTGGATGAAGAACTGGCGCGCGAATTGGTCAGTGGTTTGGTGGCCAAAGCGGCATCCATGAAGCCTCCGGGCTTCGTGCGCGTGGACATGGAAGGGTCGCCTTATACTCAGCGCACGCTGGACTTCGTCCACGAATTACATCGCATGCCGGGACATCAGAACAGCGTGGGCACGGTGATCCAGGCATATTTGAAACGGTCGGAGAGCGACGTTGAGAAGCTGCTCTCTGAAGGGATTCGCATACGCCTTTGCAAAGGTGCCTACAAAGAACCCGCGAGCATTGCCTTCGAAAACAAGGAAGATGTCGACGCGAACTATGTCAAGCTGATGAAGGTTCTTATGACGAGCGGCATTTATCACGGCTTGGCCACTCACGATGAAAAGATCATCCGGGAAGCGCAGGCTTTTGCCAATCGTGAGCGAATCGCGCGAGAGTCCTTCGAGTTTCAGATGTTGTATGGCATTCGTCGCGATCTGCAGCAGAGCCTGGTGCGCGATGGGTGGCGCATGCGCGTGTATATTCCTTTCGGCACCGAGTGGTATCCCTATTTCATGCGACGCCTGGGTGAGCGTCCCGCGAACGTTCTGTTTATCGCGAGGAATCTGCTGCGAGCATGAACCTGAGAGATGTTCGTCTTGCAATTATTGTTGCGGTGCGGACTGCTCTCCGCCCTCTGGGGGCGCCAGCGGCAGCCGGGTAGCACCGCGCATGATATCCCTCTCCTGGGGCGAAAACATGTTCTTGAAACGGTCGGAATTGACCACCTGCTCGCGCTGGGGGGGCGGCATAGCCCGCAGGTCGCGAACTGCTGTGCTGACCATGCGCCTGCGATCAGATGGAAGTTGCTGCATCTGCCCGAAAACCTGACGTGCCTGCTGTTTCTGATTGGGGGTCAGGTGCTCCCAGGTTTCCATGCGATTCAGCATGCGCTGCTGCTGTTGCGGTGGCAGGTTTGAAAAATGCTGCAGACGCTGCCTGAGCTGCTGCTGTTGCGGCGGCGACAGCCGCCGAAACTGGGGATCATTTTGCAGCACACGTTCCTGCTCGTTGGCAGGCAGGTCTTTGTGACGGCGTAACCAGTCGCCCGAGTGCCCCTGTTGTTGCCCCGGGCCTTGGGGTGGTCGTGGCGCTTGCGGCTGACGGTTTGGCTGGCGTTGCGGGGCTTGGTTTCTTTGCGCGGGAGCGTGGTCAGGATTTCTTTGCGCCGCGCAGGGAAAGGGAAGAGCAAGCACGGCGGCTACGCCTGCCGTTGCCAGCCATTCCGCCACATGTCGCGCACGTTTCAAAATGTCTCCCCGCTCTTCCCGCGTATGCGGCCTATTTATTCTTGCTTCGCCCGATTACTTTCGACGGGAGCATCAAGGGTTTGCAGTGACGTCTTGCTGCACCGACAGCTCATCGAGCAACTCAAAATCGGAATATAGTTCGTGGTTCTTGTCCAGGGCCTGCAGGTCGCTCACCGCAGTGCCGGGCTGGAGTTGCTGGACAATCCGATCGTTCCCTCCGGCATGGTACATTCCGCCACCTCGGGCGAAGAACGAACCGACACCGACTGCCAATACCAGCGTGAGTGCGGCCGCGAGCACGGGCCGCCGGAACCATTGCCGCCAGCCGGCCTGGGGCTTAGCCATTTCTTCCCGCAAACGCGCCTGCAACCGCACGTCGAAGTAGGGCGAAAGTTCCGGTGCACGCCATTCGTCCAGCAAGGCCATCGACTGGCGGATCTCTTCCAGTTTTCCCGCGCATGCATCACAACCGGCCAGATGATTCTTCTCCTCAGCTGCGGCCTCCCTCAATCCCGCGGCCACATCCAACATCCTTTCGCGAATTTCCTCGCAAGTCATAACCGCTTCCCCTCAACTCTCTTCTCTCTTCGCCACTTTCGTTTCGCCAATTAAGAAACAAGTTGTTTTTCTAGACGAATTCTTTTAACTGTTCCCGCAACGTCTCATAGGCGCGAAAGAGCAACGACTTGGTTGCCGATTCGCTCAACTTCAAAACTTCAGCAATTTGCTTGTAGTCCAGTCGCTGATATTTGTGCATGATGACCGCCAACCTTTGCCGCTCAGGTAGGGCGCCCACCTTGCCGCGGATTGCCAGCACTCGCTCACGGCGGACCATGGTCTGCTCGGCACTTAGCGCGTCATCCGCTAGTTCGAACGTGGTACCTGTTTCTTCATCAGGTTCGTCCAAGCTGACCGTCACTTCCGGACGCTCATGGCGCGTATCGCGGGCATGATTGACCGCAAGGTTGGTCGCAATCCGGTACAGCCAGGTTGTAAACTTCGCGCTCGCCTCGTACGTCGCGCGCGACCGGTACACCCGCAAAAAGACTTCCTGAGCCAAATCCTCCGCTACGGCTGGGTTGCGGGCCATCCGGTACATGAAACTCACCAGCGGGCGGCGATATTTCTGCACCAGGTAGTCAAAGGCCGGCTGATCCCCCGCCCTTACACGTAACATGATCGCGGCGTCGGACGAGGCGTCTGTAGTGGCGGCCACCTGCCGCAAGTCGGCCGAAAGCTGTGGCCTCATTGCGTCCATCAGGGCGCCCCGACCCATGGCGACACTGCTCACACTCTTCTCAACCCCAGGGCGGGGAGAAAGTTGCGCTCCATTGCTCTCATCAGGATCTTCGGAAGCCCTTGGAGGTGAATGGGATAGAGGCGGCCTGCGGGACTGAGACTCGTCTGGCATCGTTGACTAAGGGCTCCAAGCAGCGCTTTGGCAGGAACAGCAGCCCCTTGCAGACGATAGGCTACCACGCCCCAGCAGGCGTCGTAGGCTCACGGTACGGTCGTTCGCGGCTGCTCGTCGATTCTCCGGGTCCGCCATACGAAGTAGGCGGGTAGCCCCATCCCAACCATTCCCAATCCAATCGACGCATTCCTGGGAGTGGAGACGAATACA
>Ga0209488_10001798_pt1 | contig 18133 bp, 13 predicted proteins | sample Rivendell_Oct201_8_FD_188349 | JGI IMG/M metagenome (GOLD analysis project Ga0209488, IMG submission 188349) | Vadose zone soil microbial communities from the Eel River Critical Zone Observatory, Northern California, USA -... | ecosystem: Environmental > Terrestrial > Soil > Vadose zone >...
CAAAATTCGCGCGGACCTTAGGGGCGGGTCCGAATCGTGTCAAGGATAGCACAAATGCATTAAAATGCTGATTTTATTGATGAAAACTCATCTGTGGCAGCTTGACGCTTGGTCTCCCTAGGGCTTGCCGCCGCGAATCATTTCTGCACGACAAGACGATCTTCTTTGGCAAGTTGCGCCAGAGCTTGGGTGAGATCATCGAGACCGAGCGCGACACAGCCCTGCGTCTCGCTGTAATCGGGGCGCGCCAAATGAAGAAAGATGGCGCTCCCCTTTCCCGGCTGCACCGGCGCATCGTTGAAGCCAACCACCACGATAAGATCGTAAAGCGAATCCTCGCGCCATAGCCGTTCGTCCAGGCTCGCATAGGGAAGCCGCACAAGTCGGTTGTAGTTGGGATCGTCCGGCACGTCGCACCACGCCTGGTCGGGTTCGATGGGCGCAGTAGGAAGGATCGTCCGGGGCCGAGGAATGCGATCGGCTCGGTAGAGCACATTGCGCAAGGGCCAGATGCCGGCCGGCGTCACCCCGTCGCCTTCGCGAGTCTTTTCCGCAATGCCCGAACGGCCCACGGCACAGCGCCGCGGCCCTGCGCCCCAATCGGCAACCGTAATCTCACCCTGGCGATAAACCCGGATGTCCATCACCCGACGCTAAATGACTCGGCCCCCCAGCGTAATCCCCTCTCCCATCGGGGGAGAGGGTCAGGGTGAGGGGGGCGGTCGAATTTGCTGATGGCTCTTCGTAGCCGTTGGCGTGCGAGCATCTGCGGGACGCATCAGCCCAGCGTGGGCCAATCCTCAGCTCGTACGGTCATTTTGAATTTCGTGCGGCAAGTTTGCGATCCGTCGAAGCCATGGCATCACAAGTATTGGCGATATGTTCATACTCGTCGGCAAGCTCGAGGAGGATCCTGTGCGATCTGTTGTCGTGCATAGCTCCGGCTATTGCTCGCAGCTTTCGCGCACGGTCCCGGTAAAGCTTCGCATTTTCCTCATCGTGATCCATTTTGGAACCCTTCGCGCGAACTCATCCGACGGTCCTGATAGAATAAAACGCGCAAGCGGCGTGTTTCGTAACGCCGATCATGCCGAGAACCTACAAAGAGGGCGGAAAGGCGAACCGCCGCTACAGCAGATGGCCGCCCTTTTCCGCCTTGACGCGCAAATAATCGCGATTGTGCACATTGTCGGGGAAGCTGTGCGGCACTCGGATTGTCACTTCGATACCCGCCGCCTCGAGCGCGCGCAACTTGTCCGGATTGTTGGTCATGAGCTTCACCTTGCTGTAGCCAAGCAGCCGCAGCATGCGCGCAGCGATGTCGTACAGCCGCTCGTCGGCGGCAAAACCGAGACGCTGATTGGCCTCCATGGTGTCGAAGCCCTCGTCCTGGAGGCGATAGGCGCGCAGCTTGTTCATCAGGCCGATGCCGCGTCCCTCTTGCGCGAGATAGAGCAGCACGCCGCCACCTGCCTTGGCGATCGCCTGCACAGCGCCGCGCAATTGATCGCCGCAGTCGCATTTCAACGATCCCAAAAGATCGCCGGTGAAGCACTCCGAATGGAGCCGTGTGAGCACGGGGCCGGGTGGGGCGAGCTCAGTGCTTCCCTTATTGCCGATGAGAATCGCATAATGCTCCTGTCCGCCATCGGCGGGCCGGAAGGCAACGAGCTCGGCGTCTTCCGCCCCTTGAAGCGGTACCGACGCGCGCACCACAAGCGCGAGCGTTTGAGCCGCGCTGTCTGCAAAGCGTGCGATATCGGAAACGGAAACTTCGGCGAGCCCTTCCTCGAGCACCAAACGCTCGCGAAAATTCGCAGCAATGCGAAACAGCAATGCCGCCGGCAGCAGCCCGGCAAGTTTCGCCAGACGCACGGCGGCCGAAGCCGTGGCAGGAATGGTTCCCCGCACGGCCTCGAAGGGCCCCTTGAGCGGATGATCGAGATCGGTTGCCGGATCGGCGATGGCGCGGATGTCCATCGCGCGCGAATCCAGCTTGAGCGGAATGCTCACCACATCGGCCGTATAAAGACGAATCTTCAGCGTCGAGGCGCGGGCATGGGTGAGAATCAGCGACGGGGCGCCAAAGCTGTGCACAAGAACTTGCAGGGTTCCGTCGTTAACGGTCTCCGCCGCCACGATTAGGCCATTTTCCCCTTCCATATCGGTTATCAAGACGGGTGCACCGCGGCGGAAATCACCCGCGGCCCGCTCCACACGATGTTCGAATGGAATAAGGGCTTTCGCGGGCATGGCTGGGTTGGGGTCGTCAGGTCCCATTATTGTCATGCTCACGACATACACCGGTCCCCGGAAACGGGATAGAGTTTGGCGCATTATCACTAGTAAGGAGATACGGGATGCCAAATACAAAGCGCGTTCTTCTCGTAGACGATGATGAGATGCTGCGCGCCTCTTTGGCCGAACAGTTTGCCATGGACGCTACTTACGAACCCGTGGAAGCTGGAACTTATCGGGAAGGCTATGAGAAGGGGCTTGAAGGTCTCTACGAATTCATGGTGCTGGACCTGTCATTGCCGGACGGCGATGGGAGAGAGCTCTGCCGGGCCTTCCGCGACCAAGGAGTCACCTGCCCGATCATCATCCTGACGGCGTCCGATTCGGATGCCGATACGATCGCCGGCCTGAAGGCGGGCGCGAACGACTATATCACCAAGCCGTTCCGCTTCGCCGTGCTGATGGCGCGGGTCGATGCCCATTTACGCAGTCACGGCGCGAGCGAGGAAGCGATCTATCGCATCGGACCCTATACGTTCCGTCCCAGCGCAAAGGTGCTGGTCGAAGGGCCCAAGCGCATCCGTTTGACGGAGAAGGAAACCAACATCCTCAAATATCTGCAGCGGGCGGGCTCGACCGTCAGCCGCGATGTGTTGCTGCATGAGGTGTGGGGATACAATCCCGCGGTTTCCACCCATACGCTGGAAACCCATATCTACCGGCTGCGCCAGAAGATCGAGAAAGATCCCTCGCGCGCGCAATTGCTCATCACCGAAAGCGGCGGCTACCGCCTCAACCCGTAGTTCCCTCTCCCCCGGTGGGAGAGGGCGGCGCGCCGCGCACGGTAGTGCGCTCGGCGCGCTTTGCGCGCCATTTTTTGATTCCCGGCGGCGAAGCCGCCTTGGGGCGCGCCGGGTGAGGGGCGATTCCTTCCTCTGAACTCACTCATGCCTCAGCGCTTCGATGGGATCGAGGCGCGCCGCGCGCTGCGCCGGAAAATAGCCGAAGGCCACGCCGATACCGGCGGAGAAGATAAAGGCGAGCAGCACGATAAAGAGCGACGGCACGAAGGGTATCTTGAGAAAATGCGTCGCGATGGCCGAAGCGCCGAGGCCCAGCGCAATTCCCACCACCCCGCCCAGCGCCGACATCATCACCGCCTCGACCAGGAACTGCGTCAGCACATCCTTCTCGCGCGCGCCGATGGCAAGCCGGATGCCGATCTCGCGCGTGCGTTCGGTGACCGAGACCAGCATGATGTTCATGATTCCGATGCCGCCGACGATCAGGCTGACGGCCGCGACCGCGGAGAGGAATATGGTGAGAATGCCGGTGGTGGTCTGAATGATCTGCGTGATCTGGGCCATGTCGTTGGCCTCGAAATCGTCCGGCGTACCTCGGCTAAGATGCCGGCGCTCCCGCATCAATTCGGTGACGTCCTTCTTGATCTTGGGCACGTCTTCGGCGCGCTCGGCGCCGATCCAGATCATGCCGATATTGGTGTTGCCGGTCAGGCGTCGCTGCACGGCGCGCAGCGGCATGACAACCAGATCGTCCTGGTCCTGGCCGAAGGTCGATTGGCCCCGAGGGGAAAGGACGCCGATGACTTCGCAAGGAACGTCGCGCACGCGGATCTCGGTGCCGAGCGGATTCTGGCTGCCGAATAACGTCGTGCGGATGGTCTGACCGATGATGCAGGCCGGGCGGCCGGTACGGATTTCAGAGTCGGTGAATTCGCGGCCCGCGGCGGGCGGCCAATCGCGCACATCGAAATAGGCATTGTCGGTGCCGGTCACTTGCGTCGAGTGGTTCTGATTCCCGGTGACGACGATTTCGGCACGCTGCGCCACCGGCGCCACGGCGCGCAACCCCCCGATATCGCGCCTGACCGCATCCACATCGCCTGGCGCGAAGGGCTCCGCGCCGGCATTGGCGCCGCCGACCCGCCGCGTGCCCGGTGCCAGAATCAGAAGGTTGCGCCCCAGAGAGCCGATGCTGGAAGTGACGCTGACCGTCGCGCCATTGCCCAGCGTCACCATGGCAATGACCGCCGCGACTCCGATGATGACCCCGAGCGTGGTCAGGGACGCCCGCATCAGGTTGCGGCGCAGCTCGCGCAAGGCCAGGAGCAGGGCATCGATGATCATGACGCGGCCCTGCGCTCGGCAAAACCGGCTTGGCGCGGGTTCAACCCATCGGACGCGATGCGTCCGTCGACGAAGCGGACATGGCGCTTGGCGTAGGCGGCGACATCTTCATCATGGGTGACAAGCACGATGGTGATGCCGCGCTCTTCATTGAGCTCGCGGAACAATTTCATCAAATCACGGCTTCGCGCCGTATCGAGATTGCCGGTCGGCTCGTCGGCGAAGATGACGGCGGGATCGGTGACCAAGGCGCGGGCGATGGCGACGCGCTGCTGCTGGCCGCCGGACAGCTCGGACGCGGTGTGGGCCTCGCGGTCGGAAAGTCCCACCGCGGCAAGCGCTTTGCGGGCAAGTCTGTGACGTTCCTTGAGCGGCGTTCCGCGATAGATCAGCGGAAGCTCGAGATTCTCGAGGGCCGAAGTCCGCTTGAGCAGATTGAAGCCCTGAAACACGAAGCCGATGAAATTGCGCCGCAGCAAGGCGCGCTGGTCGCGCGAGAGCGAACCGACATCGACCCCGCGAAAGAGATAATGGCCCGATGTCGGCGTATCCAGGCAGCCGAGAATATTCATCGCGGTGGATTTGCCCGAACCCGAGGGCCCCAGCACGGCGACGAACTCGCCCGAACGAATGGTCAGATCGATGCCGTCCAGCGCGACCACGGCCGCTTCGCCCGCACCGTAGACTTTACGCACATTCATCAACCGGATGAGTTCGGCGCTCATGCGCCATTCGTTGGATTGGCGATGTCGGTGATGACCCGCTCGCCGGGTTTGAGATCGCCCGAAAGCACTTCTGTGTTGCGCCCGTCGGAACGTCCTATTCTCAGATCGCGCAGCACCGGCATTTTTCCGTCTAGCACCCAAATGCGGCCCTTGAGCTCGCCATTGGTTGCAGGTTCCAGAGGCGACGGCGATGCATCCTTTGCCGGCGGCGTGAAGCGCAGTGCTCCATTGGGCACGAGCAAGGCATCCTTGGCCTCGGACACCAGAATATTGGCGGTGGCGGTAAGCCCTGGCCGCAGCAGTTTGGAGCTGTTGTCGACCGTGAGGAGCCCTTCATAGGTGACCACGCCATTGGCGGATTTGGGTGAGTTGCGCAGCGAGACGAGTGTGGCGGGGAAGCGGCGCTGCGGATAGGCATCAACCGCGAAGCTCGCCTGCTGGCCTTCATGCACGAGGCCGATATCGGCTTCATCGATGTCGACCGCGAGCTGCATCATCGAAAGATCGCTGGCCAGCGTGAACAGCACGGGCGTCTGGAAGGAGGCGGCCACGGTCTGGCCCGTCGACACCCTACGCTCCAGCACCACGCCGTTGATGGGCGAGCGCACCTGCGCCTTGCCGAGCGAGGTCTGGTGCGACACCACCAGAGCCGCGGCATTCTCGACATCGGCTTTTGCCTTGGCGACGCTGGCGACGGCGCGGTCATATTCGGCCTCTGCGGTCTGCACCTCCTGGGCCGAGACGCCGCCGATGGCGAAGAGACCGCGGGCGCGGTTGCGTCGCGCGAAGGTCTCCTTCACCGTGGCTTCGTTGTTGATGACGGTGGCGCGCGCGGCGTTCAGGGCGGCTTGCGCTTGAGCGAGCTGGGCGCGGATCTGATCGGTGTTGATCACCGCGATCACCTGGCCTTTGCTGACGCGATCATTGAAATCCACATTCACCGCATCGACGCGCCCGGAAATTTCCGCGCCGACCTCGACCTGGTCTTGCGGTTGCAACGTGCCGGTGGCGCTGACGGTGACGGTCAAGGGGCCTCTCGTCACGGCTGCGGTCACATAGGCGGTGGGCCGGTCGCTGCGCCAAACAGTGATGCCGGCTCCGGCCGCAAGGATCAGCACGAGGAGCGCCGCGGCCACGATCTTGCCGCGCGTCCAGAACCGGCGCGGACCAAGCTCCAGCCCCAAACGGCGGACCAGATCGGCATCCGGCTTTGTAACGGACTCGTTCATGTCGGGTTCACGAGACTGCGCTCAATCTGCGTCTGCCGCTCTATGTAGTGCCGCGAGAGGCCGATGTCGCGTCCTGCCCTTTTATTGCCACGGAAAAAGTTTAACGCCTGTTAACCTTTGGGGGTTAGAGGGGAAGCAAGGCGATAAAATGGCGCGTAAAGACCCTCCGGTGCATCAACCTGAGCGCAACCAGTTGCGGGGAACGGGCCTCTATACGCCCAGAATATCCGATCCGCCGAAGAAGCCGAAAAAGCGGCTGAGTTCGAAGGGGCGCATCGCGCTGATTGCCGCCGCCGTCTGGCTGCTTTTTGGCGGCGGGGTTGTTTTCTCACACTGGCTTTCCGACCTGCCCGATACCCGCAATCTGCTCGCCTATGAGCCGGGAAACGATATTTCGGTGCTCGATGCCAAGGGGCGCATGATCGCGCGCCGGGGCTTAACGCAAGGCGAGAAAGTGGCGATGGGCGAGCTTCCCGCCTATGTCGGGAACGCCTTCATCGCGGTCGAAGACCGGCGCTTCCGCTATCATTTCGGCATCGACCCCATGGGCCTGATGCGGGCCGCTTATGCCGATCTCAGCCAGGGCTCATTCGTCCAGGGCGGATCGACGCTCACCCAGCAGCTCGCCAAGAATCTGTTCCTCAAGCCCGACCGCACCTTCAGCCGCAAGATGGAGGAGGCGATCCTCGCGGTCTATCTCGAGACCCGCTACAGCAAGGACGAGATCCTGACGCTGTATTTGAACCGCGTCTATTTCGGCGCCGGCGTCTATGGACTCGGGGCTGCGTCGGAACGCTTTTTCGCCAAGCCTGCGCGAGAGCTTTCGCTGACCGAGGCGGCGATCCTGGCCGGAAGCGTCAAGGCGCCGTCGCGCTACAATCCGGAAGCTTCATCCGACGCGGCGCTTGCGCGCGCCGAACTCGTGCTGGCCGCGATGGAAGAGAACGGCTTCATCGATCATCCCGCGCGCCTCGCTGCGGCTGCGACGCGGCCCAAGATCGCGCACAGCTTCGCCACGCCGGGCGCGGGTTATTTCGTCGATTATGTCGTCTCGCAAGTGTCGAGTTTCATCGGCAAGTCCAAGGAGCGGCTGATCGTCGACACCACGCTCGACCTTGGCCTGCAGCTGAGCGGCGAAAATGCGCTTGCCGCGGGTCTCGCCAAAGACGGCCCCAAGCTTGCGGCAACCCAGGGGGCGCTTGTGACCATGGCGCCCGACGGGGCCTTGCGCGCGCTGGTGGGCGGACGCTCCTACGACGACAGCCCATTCAACCGCGCGACCGAGGCCAAGCGCCAGCCCGGCTCGGCGTTCAAGGCTTTCGTCTATTTGGCTGCGCTGGAAAACGGGCATCGGCCGGACGATGAAGTGGTCGACGGGCCGGTCACCATCGGCAACTGGAAACCCGGCAATTACGAAGGCGCCTATGAGGGCGCGATCACTCTCTCCCATGCGTTGGCCCATTCCTCCAATTCCGCCTCGGTGCAGCTCACCAATGAGGTGGGGCCGGACACGGTTGTGCGCGTCGCGCATAGGCTGGGCGTTTCGGCCACGCTGCATGCGGTGCCCTCGCTTGCGCTGGGCACGTCGGAAGTGACGCCTCTGGAACTGACGACCGGCTACACGGCTTTCGCCAATGGCGGGAACGGCATCATCCCCTACGGGATCGTCCGTATACGGACAGCATCGGGCAAAGTGCTGTACAACCGCCGCGAACCCGGGCTCGGCCGCGTGATGAGCGAGGAGCATGACGCGGACATGACCGAAATGATGATGGGTACGGTGAAGGAGGGAACCGGCAAGGCCGCGGCTCTATCCGACCGGCCCGTCGCGGGCAAGACCGGCACCTCCCAGGATTATCGCGACGCCTGGTTCGTCGGCTTCTCGGCCGAATACGTCACCTGCGTGTGGATCGGCAACGACAATGGCTCATCGATGAAAAACGCCACCGGTGGCGGACTGCCGGCTCGCATCTTCAAGGTCTTCATGTCCGATGCGGAGCGCGGCCTTCCGGCCAAGCCGCTCATTGGGATGACGCTGTTCGGGACCGAGGAACCGCGTGCGGAAGAAGACAAGGAAACTCCGGAGCCGCCCAAGCCGCCGGCGCCGAAAGAAGAACACGACGACGTGCTGACCGCATTCCAGCATCTGCTCGACAAACTGTTCTAATAACCGCCCCGAATTCTTCCCGTTGATGCCTCTCACGAAACCTAGAGGAGGGCTGGAAACCGCACTCCTGCCTTGTGAGAATGATGGCGGGTTCCTATCATCCGTCAGCGACCGAAGCGGCCAAATAGGAGCGACACCATGAGAATGATTCGAGGCAAATGGCTGGGCAGCGCAGCCCTGACCTTGGCCAGTGTTGTTGCCATGGCGCCGTCAGAGGTGAGGGCCGCGCCCGCCGCGGACCGCGTTGCCATCGACAATGACGACATCGGTGGCGTCGTACGCAACCCCAGTGGCCAGCCGGAAGCCGGCGTCTGGGTGATCGCCGAAACGCGCGATCTGCCGGTTCGCTTCATCAAGATCGTGGTCACTGACGATCAGGGCCGCTTCGTCGTGCCGGACCTGCCGCAGGGGAATTATCAGGTGTGGGCGCGGGGCTATGGCTTGATCGATTCCGACAAGACCACGACCACACCCGGCAAGATCGTGAATATCGCCGCAAAGCCCGCGCCCGATGAGGCCGCCGCCGCACGCTATTATCCGGCGATCTACTGGTATTCGATGATGAAGATCCCCGGCAAAGAGCTCTTCGGGGGCAAAGATGCGAATATTCCGGCGCGCCTGACGCAGCAAGGCTACCTCAACAGCATGAAGAGCAATGGCTGCGTCGGCTGTCATCAGCTCGGTCAGCTCGCGACCCGCACCATTCCGAAGAAGTTTCTTGATGAGCAAGCCGGGAGTCATGCCGACGCGTGGCTGCGCCGAATTCAATCCGGTCAAGGCGGTATGCCCATGATCCAAGTCGGTGCCGGAGATCTCGGTGGCGCCGCCTTCAAATATCTCGGCGATTGGTCGCAGCGGGTGGAGAAGGGCGAGATCCCCAAGAACAAGCCGTCGCGCCCGCAAGGGGTGGAGCGCAACATCGTCGTGACGCTTCGCGACTGGATGAACGAGAAGCAATATCTGCACGATCTGATTTCAACGGACCGGCGTTATCCCACCGTCAATGCGAACGGTCCGCTGTACGGTCAGCCCGAATACAGCTCGAACGACATGCCCATTCTCGATCCGGTCAAGAACACCGCGACCGTCTTCAGGATGCCGGTGCGCGACAAGGATGCGCCCTATGCGCTGGGTCCAGGACATGTCGCAGGCGACAAGGCGCTTCTGCCGTCCAACTATTGGGGCGATGAGATGATTTGGGACACGCGCGTCAACAACCACAATTCCATGATCGGCCGCGACGGGCGCGTGTGGCTTGCCGCGACGTTCCGTAAGCCGGACAATCCCGACTTCTGCAAGGCCGGCTCCGATCATCCGTCGGCCAAGGTGTTCCCGATCGCTCGCAATGTGCGCTCGATCACCGTCTACAATCCCAAGACACAGGAATACAAATTCATCGATACCTGCTTTGGCACGCATCATCTGCAATTTGCCTATGACGCTAACGATACGCTGTGGGCCAGCGGCGGTGGACCTGTGGTGGGTTGGCTCAACACCAAGATGTATGACCAGACGGGCGACGCGGCGAAGTCGCAAGGGTGGACTCCGCTCATTCTCGACACCAACGGCAACGGCAAACGCGATGCCGGCTGGGTCGAACCCAATCAGCCGGTCGATCCGGCAAAGGACAAGCGCATCGTCGCCGGCTTTTATGCGGTCATGCCCAATCCCGTCGACGGTTCGATCTGGGGGTCTTTCCGCGGCAATCCGGGCTCGATCGTTAGAGTCGAACCGGGTTCCAATCCGAGCGAGACTGCGCTTGCTGAAATCTACAACGTGCCGGCGCCCGGCTTCGGCGTGCGTGGCGCGGACATCGACAGCAAGGGCGTTGTCTGGGTGTCACTCGCGAGCGGCCATCTCGGCGAGTTCGACCGCAAGAAGTGCAAGGGGCCGCTGAACGGCCCGAAGGCGACCGGCGATCATTGTCCGGAAGGCTGGACCCTTCATCAATATCCGGGGCCCGGTTTCGAAGGCATCGGTCCGAACAGCGCCGAGTCGAGCTATTATTCCTGGGTCGACCAGCACAACACGTTCGGCCTCGGCAACGACGTGCCGATGTCCACCGGCAACCTCAATGACGGCATCATCGCCTATTCCGGCGGCAAGATGGTGACGTTGCGCGTTCCTTATCCACTCGGCATCTACGCCAAAGGCTTCGACGGTCGTATCGACGATCCCAATGGCGGCTGGAAAGGCCGTGGTCTGTGGATGGCGAATGGGGACCGCACGCCATGGCTGATCGAGGGCGGCAAGGGCACCAAGCCTCTGGCGATTCACTTCCAATTGCGTCCCGACCCGCTGGCGAAATAGGGATGGGGAAGCGATTTGCCCTGATCCGGAGGGGGCTCAATCCCGGCGGATCGATTCAGTTGACGTCGTTGAGTAATCCCCTGCGAGCGGAGGAGGGCTATTCCGCGGCGATGACGCGCTCGGCTTCGGCGAGTGAAACGGAAACCAGCTGACTGACGCCGCGTTCGGCCATGGTCACTCCGAACAGCCGGTTCATGCGCGACATGGAGAGCGCGTGATGGGTGATGATGAGATAGCGCGTATCGGCCAAACGCGTCATCTCGTCCAATAGACGGCAGAAGCGGTCCACATTGGCGTCGTCGAGCGGCGCGTCGACTTCGTCGAGCACGCAGATCGGCGCGGGGTTGACCAGGAACACCGCAAAGATCAGCGCGATGGCGGTCAGCGCCTGCTCGCCGCCCGACAGCAGCGAGAGCGTTGTGAGTTTCTTGCCCGGCGGTTTGGCAAGGATTTCGAGGCCGGCTTCCAGTGGGTCTTCGGATTCGGTGAAGGTGAGGCGCGCTTCGCCGCCCTGGAACAGTTCCTTGAACAGGCGCTCGAAATTGGCGTTCACGTGGTCGAACGACGCCAGCAGCCGATCGCGGCCCTCTTTGTTGAGGCTCTGTATGCCGCGGCGCAGACGCTGGATCGCACCCTCGAGATCCGCGCGGTCGGCGGAAAGCGATTGCACGCGCTGTTCATGTTCCTGCGCTTCTTCTTCGGCGCGCAAATTTACGCCGCCCAATTGCTCACGCTCGGCTTTCAGTTTTTCCGCGCGCTTCTCGGCCTGATCGAGAGGAGGAAGCTCGGCTCCGTCCTTCAGTTCGGCGCGCGCCGCGAGCTCACCGGGCGTCGTATCCAACTCATCGCGGATGCGCCGTGCGAGCTCGGAGAGCCGCTCGGCGGCGGATTGGGACCGCGCCTCGCAGCCGGCGCGTTCTTCGCGCGCTTCGCTCAATGCATGATTGGCCGCTTTGGCGAGTCTGTCCGAATCGCTCAGCTCCGTCTCGGCGGTGGCGCGCGCATCAGCCGCCTGTTTGCGTGCGGTTTCGGCGACGTGGATGGCGTCCATCAACGCGAGACGCCGCGTGGCGATCGCCGCCGGCGCAGCCTCGAGGACGGCAAGCTCCGCATTCATCTCGGCGATGCGTTCGCCGAGCGACTCGATCTGGCGGATGGCCGCATCGCGGCGCGAAGACCAGCGGGTGTTTTCTTCGGCAATGGCGGCAAGGCGGCCGCTGCGCTGATGCGCTTCGCGGCGCATGGTTTCCAACACCGCACGCGCCTCGCTGGCGGAATCGCGCGCTTCGGCGGCGGCTTGGCGCGCATTGGCGAGCTCGGCGGCGACCGCACCACCATCGGGCAAACCCGCCAGAGCCTGTTCGGCGGCGTCCGCCGCGCGGCGCGCATTCTCGCGAATTTGCTCGAGTCCCATAAGCTCGGCTTGGAGCGTCGCAAAGCGCGCCGTGCGTTCAGCCGCGACCCGGGCCGCTCTGGCAGCCGCGTCCTGAGCACGGATCAGCGCCGCTTCGGTTTCGCGAGAGGCGCGTGAGGCGGTGCGCGCGGCTTCATTGGCCGCAGCCGCCTCGTTCTGCGCCGTTGCGTAGGCGGCCTGAGCGGCGGCGCGTTTCGTCCTGGCCGCGGCGGATTCCTGCTCCAACGCATGCAAACGATTGCGCTGCTCGAGACGGATCGCCGCCTGGCTCGGCGCATCGGCGGAAACGGAGAATCCGTCCCAACGCCACAAATCGCCCTGCTGCGTGACCAGCCTCTGTCCCGGCCGCAAATCCCTCTGAGCCGCGCGACCCTGTTCGGCTGTGACCACTCCGGTGAAGGCGAGACGGCGGGCGAGGGCCGTAGGCGCCTCGACAAATTGTGCAAGCGCTGTGCCGGCCGGCAGTGGTGGCGCGTCGTCCGGCGCGCCGAGATCGCGCCAATGTTGCGGCGCTGCTTCGTCGAGCGGCGCGTCGAGGTCATCGCCCAAGGCCGCGGCGAGCGCCGATTCATATCCCGGCTCAACCTTCAGTGCATCGATCAGAGGCGGCCATAAATCGCCGCCCGTGGGCCGCAGCAGATTCGCCAAAGCGCGCGTTTCCGCATCCAGCCGCTGGAATTCATGCTCGGCCTCATCGAGGGGAATGCGGGCCTGACTTTCCGCGAGGGAAGCCGCAGCAAGAGCGGACTCGGCCGATTCCAACGCCATTCGAGCCTTGGCGACTTCGGCCCGGACGGTTTCCACCTGAGCCTCGGCGGTACCGACATCGGCAATCTGCAGAATTTCGACTTCCACCGCCTCGACGCGCGGCTGCAACGAATTGCGGTGCGCTTCGGTGCGGCTGGCCTGTTCGGCGCCGTCGGCGCGCGCGCGTTCATAGCTCGCCCGCATCGCATTGAGGTCCGCGAGCTCGGCGGTAAGCCGCTCCAGATTGGCTTCGCGTATGGCGAGCGTAGCGGTCAGCGACCGCACTTTTTCTTCGGCCTCGGCGAGGTTTTCAATCGCGGTCGCATTGGCCGTTTCGAGCTCGCGCGTCTCGCCTTCAAGAGCGGCAAGCGCGGTTCGAGCATCTTCATCCAAATTGCGTTCGCGCGCGAGATCCTGCTCCGAAACACCGAGGCGTTGGCGCACGCGCTGTGTGTCCTCGCGGGCCCGGGTCTCTTCTGCGTCCAAACTGTTGCGTTCGTGCAGGAGCCGCTGCAGAGCGGCGCCCTTGACGGCTTCGGCCTCGCGCAATGGCGGCATCTCGGCCGCGGCCTTTGCCTGACGCGTCGAAATCTGCGCGGCATGCTCGGTGCGTTCCGCAACCGCAGACGAGGCAAGAGTCAGCGCTTCGGCGGCACTCTCCGACAGGCTTTCGAAATCGCGCCAGCGCAGCAGGAACAGAAGAGCCTCGGCCTTGTGGATCAAACCCGATAAATTGCGATAGCGCGATGCCTGGCGAGCCTGGCGCCGCAGTCCCTGCAATTGGCCTTCGACCTCCGTGATGATGTCGGTCAAGCGGCCGAGATTGGTTTCGGCGGCCTTCAGGCGCAGCTCCGCCTCATGGCGGCGCTGGTGCAAGCCGGAAATGCCGGCGGCCTCTTCGAGGATGGCGCGGCGCGCGAGCGGCTTTTGATTGATCAGGATGGCGATCTGCCCCTGGCGCACGAGCGCGGGTGATGACGAACCGGTGGAAGCGTCGGCAAAGAAAATCTGCACGTCGCGCTGACGCACCTCGCGGCCATTGATGCGGTAGGCCGAACCCGCGTCGCGTTCGATCCGCCGCGTGATCTCCACCGTTTCGGATTCATTGTAAGGCGCGGGCGCGGTGCGATCGGCATTGTCGATGAAGAGCGTCACTTCCGCGTTGTTGCGCATCGGGCGCGAACCCGTGCCGCCGAATATGACGTCGTCCATTCCCGCGCCCCGCATCGAGGTCGGGCGGTTTTCGCCCATCACCCAGCGCAGGGCTTCCAGAAGATTGGATTTGCCGCAGCCATTCGGGCCGACAATGCCCGACAACCCCGGCTCGATGAAAAGCTCTGTCGGGTCGACGAAGGATTTGAAACCGCTGAGTCTAAGACGGGTGAACTTCAATGTTTCTTTCCTGTTGCACCCGCCGTCCGGGCGTCTACTTCTTTACCAGGGGATCAAGAATTTTCTGCAGCTCGTCATAGGGAATCTCGCCCGCATGGGGAGTGCCGTTGATGAGAAAGGTCGGAGTCGAATTCACGTTGTATTTGGTCTGACCTTCCATCCAATTCGCGTCGACCAGAGCAAGGTTCTTCGGGTCTTCGGCGCAAGATTGAACTTTCTCGCGCGAGAGGCCCGCAAAGCGTCCCATCTGGCTGAGCCCTTCGAGTATGTCCTCTTTCGTCAGCTGGTTGTTGTTGTCGAAATCCTTGATCCAGTTCATCTGATTCTTGAACAGGAGATCAATGAAGGAAAAATATTGATCCCCAGGCAGGCAGCGGGCCACCGCCGAGGCCATGCGGGCCGCGCCGTCGAGAGGGTATTCGCGGAAAATCACCTTCACCTTGCCGGTATCGACATAATCCTTGTTCAGCTTGGGGATGATGTCCTTCTGAAACGCCGCGCAATGTGGGCACGTCATCGAGGCGTATTCGACGATGGTGACCGGTGCGGTGGGCGAGCCATGCACCATGTCGGTGGGTTTGATCTCGACCTTCTCACCGCCCGTGACGAGCGCGATCGGGTTCGCCGAACCGCCGAGATAGGCATAGGCGCCTAAACCCGAACCGACGATCAGAACGCCGGCTATAGCGGCATAGGTGTATTGCTTGTTCATGAGACTTGGCTCCGCGGAACATCTCTCGCCACGTTGTGACAGAGGGTCGCGCCGGGTTCAATGCGTGCGCTTGCGCCGCTCGCCTTCGAGGCCGGCCCGCAGCCCTGCCAGCCGGCCCAGCGCTTCGTCCAAAGACAGGGATTCCGCGCCCGATTGGGCCTCCGGCCGGGGATGCCTTGGCGGATCGGCCCGCTCTGTCACGCGTCCGGGTACGAGCTTCAGCGTGATGATGCGCCCCTGTCCCAGATAGCTGTTGAGCCGTTCGATCAGCATCCGCGTCTGATGCTGGAGCAGCACCGCCGCGCCCGGTTCACACTTCAGCGTGAGCACAGCGCCGTCCGGCCCGTCCTGCCATTTTTGGGGAAGGGCGATACGGGCGATCTGCGGGCCCACGATCTCGGACCAGCGGAGAAGGAGTGTCGGATCGGTGAAGCCGCCGCGGACAAAAATCCCCTTCGCTTCGCCGAGCATGCTCTCACCCGCCGCGCGCGCCCAGCCATGGCGGGGAACGGTCCCGGAAGTCCCTTGCGTCCTCTTTCGTTTCGCGCTTTGGCTCATGCATGAGGGTCCTGAACGCCACGCAGCATAGACGACGCGCCTCTTCGAAGGCGAGAGCGGGGAACGCGCTGCTCGCCTGGTATGATGTGCATAGGCGCGATCTTCCCTGGCGCGCCGGGCCGGGGCAAGCAAGCGATCCCTACCGCGTCTGGCTGTCGGAAATCATGCTGCAGCAGACCACGGTGGCCGCGGTCGCTCCGTATTACCGCAGCTTTCTCACCCGCTGGCCGGATGTGGGCCGGCTTGCCGCTGCGTCGCAGGATGAGATTCTGTCTGCCTGGGCGGGCCTTGGCTATTACTCGCGGGCGCGCAATCTCCACCGCGCCGCCAGAATCGTGGCGAATGAGTTGGGAAGCATCTTCCCCGACAATTCCGCCGCGCTGCGGAAGCTTCCCGGGATCGGCGCCTACACCGCGGCCGCGATTGCCGCGATCGCCTTTGGTGAATGCGCGCCGGCGATGGATGCCAATGCCGCCCGCGTCATGGCGCGGTTCTTTGCCGTCGAAGAACCGCTGCCCCAGGTAAAGCCAAAGCTCGCGCGGCTTGCCGCGCCGCTGGTGCCGAAGGACCGGCCCGGTGATTTCGCGCAAGGCTTGATGGATCTGGGCTCGGCGATATGCATGCCCAGGCGTCCGCTCTGTGGAGAATGCCCGCTCGCTGCGCATTGTCAGGCCCGGCGTCTGGGCATGACGGAAACCCTGCCGGTCAGGGCTGCAAAACGCGCGCGCCCCTTGAAGCGCGGCGCCGCCTATGTGGCCCTGGATGGCGATGGCGCCGTGTATCTGGTGCGCCGGCCCGAGAACGGATTGCTGGGCGCCATGCTGCAACCACCCCTTGGCGCGTGGCGCGGGGCGTTTCCGGACCGCAAGACGGTGCTTGCCGAAGCGCCCTTTACTGGTACGTGGAGCAAGAAGCCGGGATTCGTGCGCCACGGCTTCACTCATTTCGAGTTGGAGATGGAGGTTTATGTGGGCCAGTTCCACGCCCGCCCGAACGGGGAGGGCATTTGGCTCTTCCCCGCGGAGATCAGCGGCGCGGCGCTTCCGACCGTGATGCGGAAACTGATCGGCCACGCCCTAGATACCGATGCCCCTCTACTCGCTCAGTTGAGCTCGGCGCGGACCTGCTGACGCAAAATATCGATCGGGATCAATGCGCCCTTGTGCTGGTAGTGCCAGAAGGTCCAGCCATTGCATGCATCCAGCCCCTGCACATGGGCGGCGATGCGATGGATGGAGCCGCTGGCATCGGCACAGACCAGCGTGCCGTCGGCGCGCACCTTGGCGTGATGACGGCCACCAGCGCCTGTCAGCACCGCGCCCGGTTTCAATAAGCCCCGCTCCACCAGCGTGCCGAACGGAATGCGCGGTTCGGACTTTTTGGAGCGAGTCACGGCGATGGCGTCGTCTTCCGCCGCGTCAATGGCGGCGATCCTATCCCGCGCCAGCTCCACATAGGCTTTCTCGCGCTCGATGCCGATGAAGCGGCGCGCAAGACGCTTGGCCACCGCTCCCGTTGTTCCCGAGCCAAAGAAGGGATCGAGCACGACATCGCCCGGATTGGTCGAGGCCAGGATCACGCGATGGAGCAGGCTTTCCGGCTTCTGGGTCGAGTGCGCCTTGACCCCCGCCTGATCTTTCAAGCGCTCGCCGCCCGAACAGATCGGCAAGGTCCAATCCGAGCGCATCTGCAGCTCGTCATTGAGCGCCTTCATCGCCTCGTAATTGAAGGTGTAGCTTTTCTGCTCGCGCGATTTGGCGGCCCAGATCAGTGTCTCATGGGCATTGGTGAAGCGCCGGCCGCGGAAATTCGGCATCGGGTTCACTTTGCGCCAGATCACATCGTTGAGGATCCAGAAGCCAAGATCCTGCATGATGGCGCCGACCCGGAAAATGTTGTGATACGAGCCGATGACCCAGAGCGCGCCATTCTCTTTCAGCGCGTGCCGGGCCGCCGTAAGCCATGCCCGCGTAAAGCGGTCGTAATCGCCAAGGCTGGCGAACTGATCCCAGCCGTCATCGACCGCATCGACGAGCGAATTGTTGGGCCGCCGGAGTTGCCCTTCGAGCTGCAGATTGTAAGGCGGGTCGGCAAAGATGAGGTCGGCAACGCCCGCCGGCAGCGCGTTCATCTCGGCGACGCAATCGCCTTCGATGATACGGCTCGTGGAATCGCCAAGCGATTCGGTTCCGTCCGATTTCCTGCCGACCATGCCCCACCCGCCAAATATGCACAGGGCGCGGAGCATGATTCACCGGAGTCTGTGGGTCAATCGAATAATTGAATCAAGCGGTTAAAAATGAATCCTCTTTGTCCACGCCAGGGGGCTAGGCGGACGCTGGGGATACATTCTGACCTGCCGCAGCCTCAGCGAAAACAGAATCCACAGGGCGCAACAACTGGTAGACCGGGGCAAAGCTTCGCCGATGGTGGCGGCAGGGGCCAAGCCGGTTGAGCGCGAACCGCAGCATCCGCAATTTGGCCTCGTCGAGGT
>Ga0209488_10001799_pt1 | contig 18128 bp, 16 predicted proteins | sample Rivendell_Oct201_8_FD_188349 | JGI IMG/M metagenome (GOLD analysis project Ga0209488, IMG submission 188349) | Vadose zone soil microbial communities from the Eel River Critical Zone Observatory, Northern California, USA -... | ecosystem: Environmental > Terrestrial > Soil > Vadose zone >...
CGATCTCACCGAATGTCCGCGCGTCGTCGACGAGGGGTGGGAAGAAGTCGAGCGTGCCAATGATCGCGAGATCGTCCGAAACGCGATACGCGGCCGCATCGTCGGGCGGCGTGAGTCCGGCGATCAGCTCATCCGGCGCCGCCGGGACGCCCGGCCCGACGCCCAGCCCGGACAGCGCGTCGGCGAGCAGATCGGCGCCAAGCTTGGCGGCGCAGCCGCCGCAGTCGGTCAGCTCGGTCAGACGGATCGGCGGCAGAGTCTCGAGAGCACTCATGAAACGGATGATAGGCGCGGTGCCGTGAAACGGAGTCGACCCCCGGGACAGCGTTCGGCGTCCATACGCGACAGCCGAGACTGCGTTCGTCGCGGCTGGGCGAGGCATCTCGTGGCCCCGAACTGCGTTCGTCGCGGATGGGCGAGCAGCGCAGGCGCCACATACCTACTGCGTTCGTCGCGTGTGGGCGGTCAGGCGAAGGCGAAGCCGAGCACCGGAGCGAGCAGCCTCGGATGGCTGTGAGCGAGGAGCGCAGGCTTCAACGCACGCATGGCCGTCAAGGCGCGACAGCCAACGACCCGGCTACCATCTCGTTGGGAGTGGTTGGGTCCCGGTGGGCCCCCTGGTCTTCAAAACCAGTGGCGCGGCGCCCGGCGCGGCGCAGTGGGTTCGACTCCCATGCGCTCCCGCCAGGAGGATCGATGTCGACGGAGACACAGCCGCATCCACCGAGCGTCGAGCAGGTGCTGGCCGCCGCGCGCGGCCTGGTCGCGGATGGGACGAGTCACGCTGCCTTGCTCGACGTCGCCAGGTCAGTCGTTGATGCCGAGCGGGAGCGCCTCGCCGCGGGCGGCGAGTCCAGGACGGCGGAGATGCTTGGCGATGAGGCCTCGATCCGTCTGGCGGGCCTGACCGCGCCGCGACTCGCGACGGCGATCAACGCGACCGGCGTCATCATTCACACGAACCTCGGCCGGGCGCCGTGGCCGACGGCGGCGATCGAAGCGGCCGTCGCTGCGGCTGGCGAATACCTGCTCCTCGAACTCGATCGCGACAGCGGCCGACGGGGCGCTCGCTTCCGGGAGGCCGAGGACCACCTGATCGCTCTGACTGGGGCGGAGGACGCCCTGGTCACAAACAACAATGCGGCGGCGGTCGCGCTCGCCGTCGGGCTCGCCGGTCGCGGCGGTGGCGTCATCGTCGGGCGCGGCGAGCTCGTCGAGATCGGCGGTGGAGTCCGGATCCCGGAGATCATCCGGCGGGCCGGGGCGAAGCTGATCGAGGTCGGGACGACGAACCGGACACGGGCGGCCGACTTCGAGCCGGCCCTGACCGAGGGGCGCGCCAGACTGGTCCTTCGCGTCCATCCCTCCAACTTCCGCCAGGAAGGCTTCACAGAGACACCCGACCCATCGGCCCTCGCCGATCTTGCTCACAGCCACGGCGCGATCGTCGTCGACGATCTCGGCTCCGGCGCGCTTCTTCCGACCGAGCGCTACGGCCTGGCGCACGAGCCGACCCCGACCGAGCGCCTGGCGGCCGGCGCCGACCTCGTGACGTTCAGCGGCGACAAGCTCGTCGGCGGGCCACAGGCCGGTCTGATCGTCGGCCGGGCGGAACTGATCGCCCGGATCCGGCGCGATCCGCTGGCGCGGGCGATGCGGCCGGACAAGGTGACGCTGGCTGCCGTCGGAGCCACGCTGGCCCTGTACCGCGCCGGCCGGGCTGAAGCGGAGATCCCCGTCTGGCGGATGATCGCGGCGACGCCGGAGGCACTCCGCGAGCGAGCGTCCGCCATCGCCGCGCGCGTCGACGATCGGGCGGAGGTCGTCGCCACCGAGGCGACGGTCGGTGGCGGCTCGCTGCCCGGCGAGACCTTGCCGTCGTTCGGCGTCGCACTCGCGGGTCGGTCGGCCGATCGGTTGCTCACGACGCTGCGACGGGGTAGCCCGTCGGTGATCGGGCGGATCGAGGGCGGTCGGGTGATCCTCGACCTGCGGACGGTGGATCCGGGTCTCGACGCAGAGCTGGCGGCAGCGATCCTGGCGGCGGTCGGCGCCGCAGTCGGCGGAGCCGCGGTCGGGCCGTGACTGTCGTCGTCGGCACTGCCGGGCACATCGACCACGGCAAGACGACGCTGCTCCGGGCCCTGACGGGCATCGACGCGGATCGCCTGCCGGAGGAGCGCCGCCGCGGCATGACGATCGACGTCGGCTATGCCCACCTCCGCCTCGCCGACGGTTCCGAGCTCGATTTCGTCGACGTGCCCGGCCACGATCGGCTCGTCGGCAACATGCTCGTCGGGGCCGGTGAGATCGACGCCGCGATGCTCGTGGTCGCCGCCGACGACGGCCCGCGCGCCCAGACGATCGAGCACCTCGAGCTGCTCGACGCGCTGGGAATCGGCGATGGCATTGCGGTGGTCACGAAGATCGATGCGGTTTCGCCGGAGCGCGTGGCGGAGGTGGTGGCGCAGACCGCGGAACTCCTCGCTCGAACGCGATTGGCGGGCGTTCGAGTAGTGGCTGTCTCGGCGACTCGCGGCGATGGCCTGGCGGAGGTCCGCGAGGAGTTGGCGCGGCTTCGCGACCGGCTTGCGGCCGAGGGCGGGCCTGGCGGGCCGGCTCGCCTGGCGATCGATCGAGTTTTCAGCGTCAAGGGCCGGGGCGCGGTCGTCACCGGGACGCTCCGCGGTGACGCGCGGGTAGGCCGCGGCGACATGCTGCGGTTGCTGCCCGGAGATCGCGTGGTTCGTGTCCGCGAGGTCCAGGTCCACGGCGAGACCGTCGAACGGGCGACTGCGGGTCGGACGGCCCTCGGGCTCGCCGGTATCGAAGCAACCGAGCTGCACCGGGGGATGGTCGTGACCGTGGATCCCGCCGTCATCGCGACCGACCGGATCCTCGTCGCGCTCCGCCCGGCCGCCGGACTGTCCGGGACTCAGGCATCGCTCCCCGCCGACCGGGCGCGGGTACGTGTCCACGCCGGCACGGAGCAGATCGGTGCGGCCGTGGGAAGGAGTGGCCGGGACGCGGCGGAGCTGCCGAGCGGCGAGGTCAGCGCCATCCTCCGCCTGGAGCGGCCCGTCGCTTTCGCCCCGGGCGACCGTTTCGTCCTCCGACGCCCGTCTCCGACGGAGACACTCGCCGGGGGGCGGGTGATCGACATCGAACCGCCGCGTGGTGTCGCCCGGCGTCGCATGACCCCGGAACGGCTCATGGCACTGGCAGCCGCTGCGGACGTCGATGCGAGCGGGGCGGCCCGCCTCGATCTTCACGGCGCCATTGCCGACGGGGGAGTCCGCCTCGCAGCCGACGTCGCAGCTGGCATGGAGGCAGCGATCCTCACGGAGGTCGACGGGACACCGGCCGGTCGGCGGCTCGCGGACCTTCGGTCGATCGTCGCGAGCGATCTCCGCCGGAACGTGCGGCTTTCTCCAGGGCACGCGCGCGAGGCCGCGGCCGACACGATCGAGGGGCTCGTCGCCGACGGGGCACTCGAGAGGGATGGCGACATGGTTCGCCGTCCGGGCTACGCGCCCACAGGCCAGTCACGCGCGCTTCTGGCCGCGATGGATCGCCTCGTCGCTGCCCTCGACGTCCTCGCCCCGCCGTCGCTTGCCGAGGCCGCCCGCGTGACGGGCTGCCCGCCGGAAGGCATCCGCGCCCTCGAGGCCGCGAGCCGCATCGTCCGTCTCGACGACGATCTCGCCTACGCCGCCGCGACGTACGCCGCGCTGGAGGAGCGCGCGGCGACGCTCGCCACGGCGGGGCCATTGACGCCTGCCGCCTTTCGCGACGCAACGGGGACGAGCCGCAAGTTCGTCATGGCGATCCTCGAGGACCTCGACCGGCGCGGTGTCCTGCGCCGGACGCCCGACGGCCACGTCCCGGGTCCACGCGCGGCCGCAGCCGGAATCGGCGTCAACCGATGACGGAACGGGCCCGGCCAGAGGCGCCGGCGGCGGCATCGGGGATCGTCCTCGCCGGCGGCCGATCGAGCCGTTTCGGCGGTGACAAGCTGGCGGCCCGTATCGGCGACTCGACCCTGCTCGAACGAGCGGTCGCGGCGGTTGCCTTGGTCTCGACGGAGGTGATCGTCGTCCTCGCTGCCGGCGACGAGCGCGAGCTGCCCGCCACGAGTGTGCCGGTCCGGCGGGCAGTCGACCCTGAGGCGTTCGGTGGCCCGCTCGTCGGGTTGCTCGCGGGACTCGAAGCCGCGCGCGAGCCGATTGCGATCGTCGCCGGCGGCGACATGCCGACGCTCGCCCCGGAAGTCCTCCGGATGCTGATCGGATTGCTGCTGGCCTCCGAGGGTACGCGCGATGCCGCCGTCCTCGTGCAGCGCGGAGAGATGCGGCCGCTGCCATGCGCGGTTCGCAATGGCGCGGCGACGCAGGCAACGCGGCACCTGCTGGGCGAGGGCGAACGGAGTCTCCTCGCGCTGATTCGCACACTGCCTGCGCTGTTGGTTGCCGAAGGCGACTGGCGACCGCTCGACCCGACGGCCGCAACCCTCCTCGATGTCGACGTGCCGGGCGATCTCCCCTGAATCCTGTGGACGCGAACAAAGCGCCCGTTGGACGGACGGGCGCTTTGTGGGAGGAGGGAACGAGGGAGCCGAGGAGGATCAGCTCCGGTATGGGTAGTCGGTGAGGGTCGGCAGCGCGAGGGGCTTGTCGGCCGGGGCGGCGAGGAGCGACCGAACCGTCCTGACGACGGACACGAGCGGGTTCGCTCGATCGATGCGCCTTGCGAGCTGTGCCTGACGGTGGGCTGCTGACTCGGCCAGCAGGGTGTTGATGTGGTCTTCGACGAGGTAGCGTGCGAGGGCGTTCACGTTCTGGTCTCTCCTTTCCGTATCCCGGTGGTCGGGATCACGGCTGAAGCGTCGCCCAGCAACACCCGGGGGCCCACAGACATGAGACGCCAATCGCACTACGTCATTCGTCACAGAGGGCCTGCCGCGCCTGCGTTCGGATCGACCTGGACCGCGAGTGCGTCGACCGGATAGTGCGCCGCCAGGTACTCGAGGAGCGGGCGGCTCATCGAGCCGATCACGATGAGTGCCCGGTTGTCGCGGTAGTCCGGAACGGTCCTGTAGATGAGTTCCGCGCCGGGCACACCCCGGGACCCCAGGAACGTGGCGTCATCCAGGATATGCCGTAGCTCCCCGGCGCCGTGCGTCACGTCCCGGACACGGTACGGAACGGCGATCCGCGCCGCCTGGATGAGATCGCGGCCGTGCGGGGTCACGGCGGACACGAAAAACACACCCGATGAATCGATCCACGGGTAGCCGAGGTCGTTCCCGTTCGCCTCGGCAAGCAGGATCGCATCGCTGAAGGCGACCTTGAGTTCCTCGGTAGCCGGCCCGCCCTGCACCTGTTCCCCGACAGGAACGATCAGGATGCCGGTCGAGTTGGGGTTCGTCGACGGTGAGGCTTCGGGGCCATCGCAGGCCACTACCGATAACGCAATCCAGATCGCCGCGACGACTCGTCGTCCGCTCATAGGGTCAGCCCCTGAACCCGTCGGCCTCGAAGACGGGCTGCCCTTCGACGAACGTGGCAAGGACGCGGCCGTCGCCGATCGGTCCCGCGTCGGGGGCGAAGAGGTCGCGATCGATCACCACGAGGTCGGCCAGCTTGCCCACCTCGATCGAGCCCGTGACGTCGTCGAGATGGTTGACGTAGGCCGAACCGAGGGTGAACGCCGTCATCGCCTCCTCGAGCGTCAGCCGCTCGTCGGGCAGGAACGGCTCGTAGAGGCCTCGCGAGATGTCGGCAACGCGGGTCACGGCGACCTCCATCTCCAGCAGCGGGTTCGGCGTGGAAACGGACCAGTCGGAGCCCATCGCCAGCCGCGCCCCGGAGCGAAGGAGCGACTTGAACGGGTACTGCCAGGTCGTTCGCTCGGGGCCGAGGAAGGGGATCGTCAGCTCGTCCATCTGGCCTTCGTGGCAGGCCCAGTACGGCTGCGCGTTGGCGATTGTGCCGAGAGCGGCGAACCGGGGAACGTCGGTCGGTTGGACGAGCTGGATGTGCGACAGGTGCGGGCGGGTGTCGGTCATGCCGTTGGCGGTTCGGGCCGCCTCGATCGCATCGAGCGCCTCGCGAACCGCGCGATCGCCGATCGTGTGGAAATGGACCTGGAGGCCGGCCGCGTCCAGTCGCCGGACGTGATCGCGAAGGGCAATGGGCTCGACGAAGCTGATACCGCTCCGATCGGTAGATCCCCCGTGACCGTCGAGGTACGGCTCGACCATCGCCCCGGTGAAGTTCTCGAGCACGCCGTCCTGCATGATCTTGACGCTGTTCGCGCGGAAATGGCCGGCGTTCGAGCCCGTAGAGGCCGAGGCCACCGCCCTCGACCGCTCGATCAGCTCGTCGACCTGTTCGCCCCCACGGTCGCGCTCCCACCACAGCGCGCCCTCGACCCGGGCGGTCAGCTCGCCGCGCTCGACGGCGCCGAGATACGTCCGCTGGTCCTTCGGCGTGATGATCGCGTCCTGCCAGGCGGTGATGCCGAGCGAGTGTAGATAGGCCTGCCCGATCCGGAGAGCCGCCGCCCAGTCGTCCGGGCCGGGTACCGGAGCGTGCCGTTCGACGAGATCCATGGCGCCCTCGTGGAGAGTGCCGCTGGGAGTCCCATCCGGACGCCGCTCGATCCGTCCGTCGGCAGGATCCGACGTCTCCTTGTCGACTCCCGCTAGCTCGAGAGCCCGGCTGTTCGCCCAGGCGCCGTGGCCGTCGCGGTTCGTCAGGAACGCCGGCCGATCCGGGACGACGATGTCGAGCTCCTCGCGGGTTGGGGTGCCACCCGGGAAGTCCGACATGTACCAGCCGGCCCCGAGGATCCACGGCAGGTCCGGATGCTCAGCCGCGTACCGCCGGATCGTGTCGAGGACACCGGCCCGGCCGGGGCTGTCATGAAGATCGCACCGAAGCCGACCGATACCACCGTGGAGGGGGTGGACATGGGCGTCCTGGAAACCCGGGACGAGGAGACCACCGTTCAGGTCGACGACCCTCGTCCCGACGCCGATCCACGGCTTGATTTCGCTCTCGTTGCCGACCGCGACGATCCTTCCGGCCTGAACAGCAACCGCTTCCGCCGTGGGTCGGGCGGCGTCGACCGTGTGCACGTGGCCGCCGCGGAAGACGAGATCGGCTTGGGTGTCGGTCATCGGCGGACGATGGCACATCGACGGGCGGTGGCGGCTGATGGTCCATTGGGCGGAACGCGGCGGCCGCGAGCAGACCGGCGACTACCATCGCGAGCTATGACGAGCGTCCACCTCATCCACCCGGGCTATGTCCGGGAGGGCAGTCACGTCGGCAGCAGCGTCACGTTCATCCGGGACGGAGACGCGCTCATCGTCGCGGATCCCGGTCTCGTCGCCAGCCGCCACCTAATCCTCGACCCGCTAGCTGAGCTGGGCGTCGCCCCGGAGGCGGTGACGCACGTGTTCCTCAGCCATCACCATCCCGACCACACCGTCAACATCGCGCTCTTCCCGAACGCCGAGGTCGTCGACTTCTGGGCCCGCTATCGGGACGACCTGTGGCTCGACCACGACGGGGACGGCTGGCGGATGACACCTGGGACCCAGCTGTGGCTGACGCCCGGCCACTCCGAGGAGGACGCGTCGCTGATCGTCGAGGCCGACGATGGCGTCTACGCCCTGACGCACCTGTGGTGGTTCCCCGATCGGACGCCGGCGATCGATCCTTTCGCGCCCGATCAGGCCGTCCTCGATGTGCAGCGGGAACGGGTCCTGGCGGTGGCCGATGTCGTCATCCCGGGCCACGGCGAGGCGTTCCGGACCCGCGGCTGAGCGGTTGGCGGCGGAGGCCACGACGATATTTCTCTCGCGCATGAAATTGCCCCTCGAACACGCTCGACGCTGTGCGCGTCATGACCGCCATCGAGCGTGGACGATCGGCGAATTGCGCAGGGTTGAGCGTGCTCGCGCCAGATTTGATGCGCCAGCCGAATGATCGGCGCCTGGCGGCGAGTCAGCCCGCGCGAACCGCGTCGAAGTTGAGCCGGACGTAGTCGATCGCGGGTTCGGCCAGGCGTGAGGCGACCTCGTGGACGAACGCGTCTCGGTCGGCCGGCGGGAGACGCTCCACGTGAGCGCCCAGGACGACCGTCCGCAGATACGTCTCGAACGACGTGCCGGGCTCGAAGCGGGTCGGCTCGTCGGTCAGCCAGCAGCGGATGTCCACGAAGCCGGCGGCGGCCAGTCGGTCGGTAGTCGCCTCGGGCGTCTCGAAGTGGACGGGCCCGAGCCAGCCGTCGCCGATCGTCGCCAGCACTCGCTGGACCGACGCGATGTTCCCCGCACCTCCGCATTGGGCAACGAGCCGGCCACCCGGCCGGAGGACGGCGGCGAGGTCGCGGAACAGCGCGTCGTGATCGAGGACCCAGTGGAAGGTCGCCGTCGACAGGATGGCGTCGACCGGTTCGGCAATCGGGATCGGGCGGCCGAGATCGGCCACGAGGAACTCGATCCGTGAGCCGAAGCGGGCGAGCCGCGAACGGGCCCCCTCGATCATCGAGGGCGACCCGTCGACTGCGACAACGGCGCCCCGCGGCAGGCGTTCGGCGAGCAGCTCCGTCACCCTGCCGCTGCCGCAACCGGCATCCATGACTCGCTCGTCGCCGCGGAGCGGCAGCCTGTCGAGCACGGCCGCGCCCCAGGCGGTCATCGGGTTCGCGACCCGGTCGTAGGTTTCGGCGTCCCAGTCGCGCGGTGTGCTCTGGCTCATCGCCGCAGTATCTGCCAGGACCGCCGAGGGGTCTGGCAATCGGTCGACGCGGTGAGTACCCTAGCGAGCGAGGGGACACGTTCCCGCCGGCGTATCGACGGGATTCGAGCGAAGGGAGGCGAACTGGTGCCACAGGTCCAGGAGGTCTGGAACAAGCTCAACTCGCGGGAGAAGCTGACCGCGTGGGGTGCGTTGGCTGTCGCGCTCGGCTGGATCATCGGCCTTGCCGGATCCTTCGGGCTCGGCGGAAACACGATCGCTCTTCTCGGCGCGATCGCCGTCCTCGTGATCCTCTTCCTCAAGTACTCGCCGAATCAGAGCATCACCTGGCCGGCCCCGATCCCGTTGATCAATCTCGCCATCAGCGCCATCGTTGCCTTGCTCGCCCTGCTCGGCCTGCTGCAATGGCTGCAGATACTCGGGGGGTTCAGCAGCGTGTTCGGGGCGGCCCTGATTGCCGCGATCGTGACCGCCGTCGGCGCCGCCCTCATGGCCTGGGGAAGCTGGCAGGAGTATCAGCTGACGAAGCCCGCGACCCCGGCTTCGGCATCCTCCTCGACGCCGCCCCCGCCTCCGGCGCCTCCCGCCGCCCCGCCGCCGCCTCCGCCATCGGCGTCGGACACGGACGATCTGCCACCGGCCTGAACGCTCCAGCACGCGTTCGTCCACGGACCGGGTGGCGCGGCTGCCCGGTCCATTTTCTATGTCCCCTGTATGACCGCCGCCTGTTCCTCGCGTTTCGTGGCTCGCCGCGGCCGCAGCCCGACGCCGTTCGCGACCGCCCCGGCCACCAGCAGCCCTGCCGACGTCAGCGCCGCGAGGTGGAAGGCATCAACCGAGGCCTCTCGTGCCGCGGCGGCCTGGTCGGCCGGAACGGCTCCCTTCGGCGGGTTGAGCGGCACGATGGCCGCGCGAACCGCCGGGTCCGACGGATCCAACCCGGGAACCCGCGCCGCCAGGGACGAGTAGAACGAGGCGGTGATGGCCACGAAGATCAGCGCCCCGAGCAGCGGCTGCCCGACCCGCGAGAGGGCGTTGTTGATCGCCGATCCGAGGCCCGAGTGATTGCCCGGGACCGAATCCATGAGGGTGCTCGTGAGTGGCGCGACGACCATCGAGATCCCGATCCCGAACAGGATCACCGCCGGCAGCACATCGACGAGCACATCGACCGGCGGAATGAGGGTCCCCGGGTTTCCGAGATCGGCCAGCCAGGGTGCCGACGACACCGGGATCCGCGCATACCAGAGGAGGGCCGCGGCCATGATCAGCGGTCCAGCGACGAGGAAGATCCTGGGGCCGAAGCGGCCGGTCAGCGCACCGACACGGGCGGACAGCGTCGCGAGCAGGATGCTGCTCGGCAGGCCGACGATCGCCGCTCCCTGGGCGCTGTAGCCGAGCGTTCCCTGGAACAGCAGTGCCGTGTAGGTGAACGAGACGTAGAGAGCGCCATAGATCAGGAACGTCGAGAGGTTGATCACCGCGAAGTCGCGGATCCGGAAGAGTGACAGCGGCACGAGTGGCCGAGGTCGGATGGCCATGAGGATCGGGAACAGGACGAGGCAGGCGAGGCCGACCGCCAGCGAGATCCACGCCAGGCTGTCGCTCCACTGGCGTTCCTGGCCGCGGATCGCCCCGAACGCAAGCCCGCCGATGGCGAACGCACCGACCAGCGCGCCGAGCCAGTCGAAGTGGTGATCCGCCTCGTTGTCGCGCGACTCGGAGACATGACGGATGGAGGCCCACACCGCGATCGCCACCAGGGGGATGTTGAGCAGAAACGCGAGCCGCCAGGTCAGCCTGTCGACAATGAGACCGCTGACGACCGGCCCGAGCAGTGTGAGCGTCGACGTTGCTGCGGCCCACTGCCCGAACGCCCGGGCCCGCGCCTCGCCGGCGAACGTGGCCGTGATGATCGCCAGCGACCCCGGGACGAGCAATGCCCCGGCCGCCCCCTGGAGGATCCGGGCCAGGACGAGGAACTCGAGGGTTGGCGCGATCCCGCACAGGATCGAGGTTGCCCCGAAGCCAAGGAGGCCGATGACGAAGATCCGCCGCCGACCGTAGACGTCGGCGAGAGCCCCGGCAATGATCAGCAGCGCCGCGAGGACCGCGAGGTAACCGCTCTGGACATACGCCTGGCCCTCGAAGACGCCGAGGAACGACGCCGGCAGTTCCTGCCCGATTCGCTTGAGGGCGATGTTCACGACTGTCCCGTCGAGGAACACGATCCCGGAGCCGAGAATCGCCGCCGCCAGGGTCCAGCGCTGAGTTCGATTCACTGCCGGGCAGTTTCGCACATGCGCGGGTATGCTCCGCCGCATGCCCGGACCGGTCGCCCTCGTGGGGTCGGGCGAGTTCCTGCCCGCCATGAATCACGTCGACGCGGGCCTGCTCGCCGCGACCGGCCGCGCCCGGCCGAGGGTGGCCATCCTGCCGACGGCCTCATTTCCCGACGGACCCGACGTCTTCGAACGCTGGGCTTCGATGGGCGTCGAGCATTTCAGCCAGCTCGGCGCGGAGGTCGAGCCGGTTCTCGTCCGCGATCGCGCCGACGCGGATGACGACGGTCACGTCCAGGCGATCGGCGAGGCGGACCTGATCTATCTCTCGGGCGGCAAGCCCGGCTACCTGTCGTCGATCCTCGAGGGGACGGCTGTCGGGCAGGCGCTCGTCGCCGCCCATCACCGCGGCGCAACACTGGCCGGCTGCTCAGCTGGGGCGATGGCGCTCACGGGTCGCCACTTCGACCTTCGTCGTCGCCGTCTCATCTGGCCGCTGCGCTGGCGAGCCGGTCTCGGGATCGTGCCTGACGCCTCTGTCCTGCCCCACTACGACGCGTGGCCGGAAGCGTTCTCGGCGCTGCTGGCCCTCCAGGCGCCGCGAGGCACGGCGATTCTCGGCATCGACGAGGAAACCGCGGCGGTCGGTCGCGACGGCTCGTGGCAGGTCCACGGCCGGGCCCGTGTCACGGTCTGGCGCGGTCACCACCGAGAACGCTTTCGATCCGGCGACGTCTTCCGGCTGTAGGCGCGTCCCCTTCCGTCCTGTCTCCGCGACAAGGTCCGGTCGAACTTTCGCCAGACGAACACAAACGACCTTGACGCCGCCCATTCGGTCAGGAAGTTGCGCCACGCGATGAAATCGGTCCAGATCGGTCGACATCTTTCACGAGTCGAAAGGGATCGGCCCGACGAGGTTCGATGGCGCCGCAAATCAGCGCGTTATGTGCGTGTAGCGAAAGTCGATGACCGAAGCCCGGGACCGAGCTCCCGCGACAGCGGTCTCGACCCGACTTCTCACTCACTTTCACGCCAAAAGCCCGTCACGGCATCCTTGGGCGCGATCCAGGCTGGCTCACCCCGTAGCTGGGTGCCGCAACTGAGCTTGCGTCCCCTCACGACGAGGATGAGTCGGCCGATGTTGGGGCTCGTGTCAGCCGATATCGACGCGATTCTCCGACCAAGGCTGGCGGGAGCGGCTTTTGGCATGAAGTGGCGCTTCAGCGGGTCCGCCAAGCGGCGGGGGCGTTCCTCGGGCGGGGACCAGCCGCCCTCGGAACGTCAGTCCGGTTTGACCTGGCGGAAGCAGTCGGAGCAGTAGACCGGGCGGTCCATCCGCGGCTTGAACGGGACCTGCGCCTGGTTGCCGCAGGAGGAGCAGATGACGGCGAAGTACTCGCGCGCCGCGCGGTCGTCGCCGCGTTCGTAGCCACGTGGTCCGCCGATGTCCTGGACGTCATAGCCGCCATCGCGGCTGGCGCGGCGGCTGGCTCGACAGCTCGCGCAGCGCTTGGGGTCGGACGCGAACCCCTTCTGCACGTAGTACTCCTGGTCGGCGGCCGAGTGGATGAACTCCACTCCGCAGTCGACGCAGCTCAGCATGCGATCGGCGTAGGTCACCAGTCTTCCTCTCCTCTGCGCTGCGGTCGGTCCGCCACGGGGCGTGGACAACGGCAGACGGAACGTCGCGAGGAGCGTCGGAACGGCCGGCGCCGCGCTATCCAGGTGCCGATGTAGGAGTCCCTGTTTCGGGGCGCACCGGTTGTACTTCGGCCGAGAATACAACGGGTCGAGAATCGGGACATTGCGACGGAATCGCAAGGCCCGCGACGCCCGGCGAAGGCGTCGGCAGCCTTCGCTGACCGCGCAGAATGGGTGCCAGACTGGCGATCGTGACAGCCGACCTGTCACAATGGACACCGAGACTCGAGGTGGCGAGCGAGGGCCAGGGGGCGCCTCGCTCGCACGAAACCCGCCGCCGGCGAGGGCACCGGAGACCGGTTGTACCTCGCCTCGTTGCTCCGATGGGAACGGGACAGGGAGGCCAGCCGCAGCCGGATGCTCCGATTGCTTCACACCGCGGACGTCCATCTCGGCGCCCGCCATGACGACCTCGGCGAGGCCGCGGCGGCCCAGCGCGAGCGGCAATTCGCCGCATTCAAGGCTACGATCGACCTCGCAATCGCCGAGAAGGTCGACGTCTTCCTCGTCGCCGGCGACCTGTTCGACTCGAACACCCAGCCGCGCCGCTCCGTCGAGCGCGTTGCGGCGGAGCTCAAGCGATTGGTCGCGGCGCGGATCCGGACCGTCATCATCCCCGGCACGCACGATTGCTACGACCGCTCTTCCATCTACCGGGCCTACGACCTCCCGACCCTTGCAGGGTCCGGACCGGACGACGACTTCGTAACCGTCTTGACGCCGTCGGTCCCGAGCGTCCGCCTCGCGGCCTGCGACGTCGTGGTCCAGGCGACGATCTTCGGCACGAAGCGCGCGCCACACAGCCCCCTGATGGACCTGCGGGTGGCCACGGAGCCGGCCGCCAAGTGGCACGTTGGCATGGTCCATGGGTCGATCGCGATCCCCGACAGGACGGAATTCGACGAGGTGGTCGTGACCAAGGAGGAGATCGCGGCGACCGGCCTCGACTACCTCGCCCTCGGTCACTGGCACTCGGCACAACGAGGCAAGGCCGGCGGCACGACGTACGCCTACTCGGGAGCGCCCGAACCGGTCGCGGTAAACCAGGATGGAGCCGGCAAGGTCCTCCTCGTCCAGCTCGATGATCCCGGCGGCACGAGAACGGTGCAGATCCTCGAACGGAAGGTCGGCCGGACACACTTCGACAGGCTCGACATCGACGCGGCCAAGATCGGCACCCAGGCGCAGCTCCTTGCGACGCTTTCAGCGATGGCCGACCCCGATCTCGTCCTCGACGTAAGGCTGACGGGCGTCCGGCCGGACGAGCTCGACGTCGACCCGATCGAGGTGGAGGAGCAGCTCAAGGGCTCGTTCCTCCGCGTTCGCTTTCGCGATGTCGCCGTGGCGGCCATGACCGACGGCACGCTACCGTCGCCGGATACGATCGCCGGGGCTTTCATCCACGATGTCGAGGCCCGCATCGCGGAGCTCGAAGCGGACTCGAGCGACACCAACCTCGCCGACGCCGCGGAGTTGCGCGACGTCCTTCGCCTCGGCCGCCTGCTGCTCGCGGGCCACGAAGTGACGCTATGACCGCGGCGGGGGCCCGATGAGGATCACCCGCCTCAGCGTCCGCGACTTCCGACGATATCGCGAATTCGAGGTCCCGCTCGCGCCGGGCCTCACGATCGTCCACGGCCCGAACGAGGCCGGCAAGACGACCATCCAGCGGGCCCTCGAACTGGTCCTCACGAAGAAGGTCACGACCAACGCCGCCGAGATCGACTCCCTTCGCTCGTGGGACGCCCCGGAAGACGCCAGGCCGGTGATCTCCATCGATTTCGAGGTCGACGACGACGAGAAGGGCGTCCGTCGCGGGTCGGTGGAGAAGGCATTCCGCGGGTCGAAGGGGACGGTCCGCCTCGAGATGGACGGCAAGGTCATCACGGATCCGACCCTCGCCGACCAGGCGCTCGCCGAGTTGACCGGGATACCGACCGAGGCGTTCTTCCGGTCGACCGCCTCGATCCGCCACCACGAGCTGGCCGACCTCGACCGAGACGAAGCGACTCTCCGGGACCGGCTCCAGGCCTCGATCAGTGGCGCCGATCGGGGCACCTCGCGTGCCAAGCGGACCCTCGAACGAGCCCTCTACGACCTGAACACGAAAGGGTCGAAGAACCCCGGCCGCCTCAAGGTCGCCGAGGAGGCGGTCGCCCAGGCCGAGTCTGCCGTCGAGCTCGGTGAGGTCGCGCTGGGCCAGCTGGAACGTGATCGCGACACCCTGTCCGGCGCCCGCGACCGTCGAGCCGACACAGATCGCGACCTCGCCGAACGCCGCTCGCTCCTCGAGAAGGCCCGCCTGGCCGAGCGACTGAGCTCCGAGCGCGTCGCCGCCCAGGAGCGCTTCGAGCGCTTTCGCCAGGCGGTCAAGGTCGCCGATGAGCTGAGCGAGCTTCATGGCACCCACCCGTCACCCAATCCACTGGTCGTCCTCGAGCAGATGGTCGGACGCCTGCGCATCCTCGACGGTCGGATGCGTGAGCTGCGGGCGGCCCTGGCCGGCGAGATCGAGGTCCAGTTCGAGGTCCCCCCCGAGCCGACCTGGCGACCGCTGTCGAGGATCGCGATCCTGTTCGTTCTCCTCGGCGCGGTGGTCGCGGGCGGGACGTTTGCCGCCCGCCTGAGCGGTGTCGTGGACCTCGGCACGACTCCCGAGATGCTCGGCGCGGTGGCGGCCGGCGTCGGCTTCATCATCGCCTTCGTCGCGCTCTGGCTGCGGCGCAGCGACACCATGCAGACGGAGCTGCGCGACGTCGAGATCGACCGCCGGCTGCGCGGACGCTCGGACATGGAGGAGGAGCTTCGGCGGGCGGAGGCCGACACAGCCAGCCAGCTGGCCTCGATCAGTCTCGAGGACCTGCCGGCGGCGGAGACCCTGCTGGCGGCCGAGCAGGAGCACGTTTCACGGATCGATCGCCTGAAGGCCCAGCTCGATGGCCTCGTCGGCAAGGAGTCGACCGACGCGCTGCCCCGCATGCGCGACGCGGCCGCCCTCGAGGTCGAGCAGAAGACCCACGCGCTCGAGGAGATCGGGCCGATCGCCCGCGAGCCGCGCGCTCGCGAGCGCCTGGAGGTCGAGGTTCGCGATCTCGAAGCAACGCTCGAACGGGCCCGCGACGACGAGGCCAACGCCCGGGCGCGGGTCGAGGCGAATAATGTCGACGCCGAGCAGGTCGCGGCTCATGGCGAAAGCCTGGCGACATGGCGCGAGCAGCTCGCCTGGCTCCAGCGGCGAGCCCGGATCTACGACCGAACGCTGCGCGAGATCGAGACGGCCGAGCAGGCGACGATGAAGTCGGCGACGCGCTACCTCGAGCGGAAGATGGTCGCCGACATCGCACGGGTTACGGGCGGCCGATACCGCCGCGTCTCGGTCGACGACAAGACGCTCGACATCCGAGTCCACGCCCCCGAACGCGGCGACTGGGTGGACGTGACATCGCTCAGCCAGGGAACGCTCGATCTCGTCTATCTCGTCGCCCGCATCGGGCTCGTTCGCCTCGTCACCGGGGACCGCCGGCCGCCGCTCATCCTCGACGATCCGTTCGTGACCTTCGACAACGCCCGCGCGACGCGCGCCCTCGAGCTCCTCCGCGACATCGCCCGCGACTTCCAGGTGATCTACCTCACGACCTCCGACCGTTACGACGCCGCGGCCGACGCGGTCGTCCCGCTCAACGGTCCGACGGAGGTCGACGACCTCGCCGCCGTCGGGGCCGGCGCGGAGGACACCGCCCACGTCTGAGCCGTTCGGGGCAGGCTCGTCGGTCATCCTGTTTGGCCTCGCTTCTGCCGTCGCCTGGGGCGCGGGCGATTTCGGTGGCGGGATGGCCAGCCGTCGCGGGCCGGTTCTCGGCGTGTCCATCGTCGTCCAGGCGCTCGGTGCGATTCTCGCCGGCGGACTCGCGATCCTGGCCGCCGAGGGCGTCCTTCCACCCGGGTCGATCGCCATCTCAGCCGCCGCCGGCGCGGCTGTGGTCGTGGGGATTCTCTGCCTGTACCAGGGCCTTGCCGTCGGTCGGATGGGGGTGGTCGCACCCGTGACCGCGGTCATCGCGGCGACGATGCCGGTTGCCTTCGGGATGATCGTCGCCGGGCTGCCGAGCCCGCCAGTCCTGGCTGGGATCGTGCTGGCGCTAATCGCGGTGATCCTCGTGTCGCGCGTTCCCGGGATCGACGGCGCCCGATCCGGGATCGAGTTCGGGCTCGTCGGAGGCGTCGGGATCGGCACGTTCAACATCCTCATCGGCCAGCTTCCGCACGGCCAGGTGTTCGGTCCGCTGTTCGTCGTCAAGGTGACGGCGACCCTGGTCATCGCCGGCCTGGCGATCGGTGGACGACCGAGCTTGCGGCTGCCGCGGGCCGTCTTGCCGCTCGCCCTCGCTGCCGGCCTCTTCGACATGGCCGGCAACGCCCTGTACGTCCTCGCCACGCAGGCGGGTCGACTGGACGTGGCGGCGACACTCTCGTCGCTCTACCCGGTCACGACGATCCTGCTGGCGATCGCCCTGCTCGGCGAGCGGGTCACACGCAGCCACGCCGTGGGGATCCTCGCGGCGGTAGCGGGGATCGCCCTCATCGGCGCTGGCGGCGGCACCTGACCTGGCGCCGACCGTTTAGGCTCGTTCTGCACCTTTCAGGCCTCTCTTCTTTTCCAAGCCGATGCAAGGAGACCGATGCCCGAGTCGACCCCGACCGCCGCCATCGAGCCAATCTGGTTCGTCGAGGCGACGTATGCGCCCGATGCCGCCGAGACCCGCGTTCCGTTCCGGGCCCAGCACCTGGCCCGGCTCATCGAGCTCGAGGACGCCGGCGTCGTCATCGAGGCCGGAGCGTTCGTCGACGTCTCGGCCTCGATCCTGCTCGTCCGGGCAGCCGACGAAACCGCGGCTCTCGACCTCTGCCGCGACGACGTCTACATGCGCAACGGCGTCTGGGTCGAGCTTCGCGCGCGGCCGTTCGGGCGAGTCGTCCGCGGCTGAGGTCTGGCTCAGGCCCGCGGCCGATCGTCCGAAACCGGACGCCCGCAAAAGTCACTTCCATTCCGACTGATCCTCCGAATCCGGAAGCTGAACTCGGACGGTCGCCCGCGACGGAAGTGATTTCCGGCGCCGTTCGATCTCGGATCAGTTTCGGCCCTGTCGGGGGCGCGACAGCCGGGCTGATGGTCAGCCCGCGAGCACCCGTGTGAACTCGAGGGCGTCGACCTCGGTCGCAGTCCTGAGGACGTAGACGGCGGCGAAACCCTCGGCGCCCAGGCGATCGGCGGCAAGGGCGGTCGCCAGGCGCCGGAGGTGGCGATCGACGACGACCTGGTCGACGATCCGGCCGGTGCGCCCGGCGTTCCTCGCAGCGACGACCGTGGCCGGGA
>Ga0209488_10001800_pt1 | contig 18122 bp, 13 predicted proteins | sample Rivendell_Oct201_8_FD_188349 | JGI IMG/M metagenome (GOLD analysis project Ga0209488, IMG submission 188349) | Vadose zone soil microbial communities from the Eel River Critical Zone Observatory, Northern California, USA -... | ecosystem: Environmental > Terrestrial > Soil > Vadose zone >...
GTCAGCCTGTGCCGCGCCGGGCAGACGATCGTGCTCGGCACCCGCGTCGGCATGGCGATCCGCTTCGACGAGAGCGATGCCCGGCCGATGGGTCGCGGCGCCACCGGTGTGTGGGGCATCCGCCCGCAGCAGGGCGACGAGGTCGTCGACATGGTGGTGTGCAGCGGCGACGAGGCGCTGCTGACCGTGTGCGAGAACGGCTACGGCAAGCGCACCAAGGTCGAGGAGTACCGGGTGCAGGGTCGCGGCGGTCAGGGTCTGATCGACATCCGCACCAACGACCGCAACGGCAAGGTCGTCAATCTGCTGGCGGTCAAGGACGACGACCAGGTGATGATGATCACCAAGGACGGACAGATCGTGCGCACCAAGGCCGGCGAGATCAGCATCATCGGCCGGGCCACGCAGGGTGTACGCTGCATCGCCCTCAACGACGGCGACAAGCTGGTGTCCGTCGCTCGCATCCCGAGCGAAGAACCGGACACGGCGCCGGCGCCGCAAGCATAAGGACCACCATGGGCAGCTATCTCGACAAGCTCGGCAACGACATGAAGACCGCGATGAAGAGCGGCAACAAACCGCGCCTCGAGGTGCTGCGCATGTTGATCTCCGACCTCAAGAAGAAGGCGATCGACACGCAGGTCGACGCACTGAAGGACGAGGACGAACTGGTGATCCTGCAGAAGGCGGTCAAGTCGCGGCAGGATTCGGTGGCGCAGGCCAAGGCCGCGGGGCGTGCCGAGTTCGCCGCCAACGAGCAGGCCGAGATCGAAGTGATCACCAGCTACCTGCCGAAGCAGATGGGCGCCGACGAGGTGAAGACGCTGGTCGCCGCACTGGCCAAGGAGATCGGCTACGCCGGCAGCAAGGACATCGGCCGCTTCATGAAGGAGTGGATGGCGCGCCACAAGGGCGTCGCCGACGGCCGGATGGTGCAGGAGACGCTGAAGGCGCTCGGTTAGGGCGTCGGCGCGCCGAGTCGGCCGCGCGCCGCTGCGCGCACCCTTCGTCAGTGCTGGTGTGCGACCCGTTCAGCCCGATCGTCGACTTCTCCCAGCTCGCCCGCCATCCGTCGATAGCGCTTCCAGTCAGCCTTGGTCAGCGGCGTCGCTGGTCCGGAGTCGAGGCCTTCCTGGACCAGTTCTCCGAACCGATCTTCTGCCAGCTCACGCCGCAGCAAGTGGCCGATGTAGTCGCTGGCGTTGACGAAGCCGCCCGATGTCACCCTTTGCTCGACAAGGCGACGCAGGGAAATGGGCAAGGTGACCTGGACTCTGGTCACGCTCCTCTTGGCGGCCATGCGGAGCATGGTAGCCAACTCGTCGAGCGGGGGCTGCGGCGGCGAGCGGTGCCAGGCTACCGCGTGCCGATCGTCACCTCGGCACCGGGCGCGAGGAGGAAGTGATCGACGTGGCCGGTGATCACACGATCACCGAGGGCGACGATCGCGTGCAGGTGCAGCTCGGTGCCGTGGTGGGTCATCACGCCGGCCTGGCCCGGGGCGTGGAAGCCGACGAGCTCCACCTTGGTGCCTGGTGGCGCCGACCAGCGCCACGGGGCGTGGGCGGGGTCGGTGGCTTCGTCGGGGCAGGCGCCGCGCACGACGTGCAACTGCATTTCGGCGGCCATGCCGGTGATCACCAGCGGGCGCGGGCGCTGCGGGTCGAGCCGGGTGGCGGCGGCACGCGCGTGCAGCCAGCGCAGCAGGCTCGCTTCGTCGACGATCGCCGGGTCGTCGGCGCGCTCATACACTTCGGTCTGGCCGATCGTCAGCAGTGTGGCGGCACGCGCACCGGCGTCACGGACCACCTTGACGCCGTCGCCATCGGGCTCGGCGACGTAGAGCGAATGGCCGTGGATCGTGACTTCGCCGCCGAGGCCGGCCAGCGCGCCGACGGCGATCGTGCCGGGCCGCAGGTCGAGGTCGGCGAGGCGCACGCGGCCCTCGGTCTTGCCCTCGCGCATCACTTCGCGCATGACGCCGAAGTGCTGCACATGGACGCCGGGTGACGCGGCAGTGCAGGCGGCGAGCAGCAGCGGCAGCAGGACACGGAGGGTCATCGGATCGGCTCCAGTACATACGGGGAATGCGTCGGCATGCCGATCGGTGGTTGCAGGGCGGCTGGCTCATGGATCGGCGAACCTTCGCGACGGCGGTAGCCGGTGAGACCGATGGCAAACAACTGCTCGAACGCGTCGCCGACGCCGAACTGCGCGTCGAGCACGATCGCCGACCAGCGCCTGGCCTGCAGCGCCTCGGTGAACTGGCGGTAGAACGTGCTGACCGCGAGCAGCGCGCGCGGCGACATGCGGCCTTGCTTGTTCGGGTCGATCAGCACCGTGAGGTCGTTGTCGGGCAGCACCTGCAGCAGATCGAAGATCGCCTGGGCATGCGCGCTCGGCGGTTTGCCCGCGCGCGCCGCCAGTGCGCCGTGGGCGAGCACGAACACCTCGCCGGGCTCGGCGCGCAGGAACGCCACCAGCTCCTCGCTCGCCTGCCGGTGCGCCGCGGTCGGCAGCCACTGCCGCGGATCGAACAGCAGCGCCGGGCGTTCGTGCTGGTACACGGCGCGCACGTCGAACACCAGCAGGGCGAACTCCACGAGCAACAGCAGGAGTCCGGCGATGCGGGTGAACTGCCCGCGGGCCGTCGTCACCGCGGCGGGCGCCAGCGCACAGCAGGCGGCGAAACCGTACATCATCACGTTGTCGAACCCGCCGGCGTGCAGCCGCGACAGATACGAGGTCAGCAGCCCGCCGCCGGCGAACGCCGCCAGTGCAACTGCGGTGCGCCATTCCCTGCGGCGCCAGATCAGGACACACAGGCCGGACGCCAGCAGCAGCAGCGGCAGCATCGGCACCAGATCGTCGGTGAAGAACCCGAGCTTGCGGTCGGCCTGGATGGCGTGGCCGCGCGGCATCTCGAACACGAAGAACGTGAACCAGCCATCGGTCGCGAGGTGGTAGCCGAACAGCAGCGCCGAGATGGCGGTGGTGGCGGCGGCGAGGAACCGCAGGCCGCGGCGCCAGTCGACGACCAGCGCCGAGGCGGCGAGTGCGGGCAGCCAGATCAGTGCGGTCTGCTTGGCGAGCACGGCCAGCGCCGCGGTGACGCTCGCGGCGAGTACGCGGCGCGTGCCGCCAGTGTGCAGCAGGTGCGCCGTCCACAGCAGCAGGCACAGGAACAGCGTGTCGTTGCGCCCGAGGTCGTACCACGAGCGCAGATAGCCATAGCCGGCGGCGAACAGGCCGGCGGCCAGCAGGCCGGCGGTGCGCGTGCCGCCGAGCCGGCCTGCCGTCCGGGCCAGCAGCAGCGCGCAGCCGGCGGTGGCCAGCAGGCCGGTGAGCCGCAGCGCCAGGAAGCCCTCGCCGACCACCGACGACAGCAGCGCGCCGAGGTAGTAGAGCAGCGGCGTGTAGAGGAACGCGACGTGGTCGGGGCCCGGCGCTGTGTAGAGGTCGAGACCGTGGCGCACGCGCAGCACGTGGTCGAGCGTCGCGCCCTCCATCCATTCGAGTTCGAACGGATAGCCGTCGCGCAGCGCGGCGATCACCAGGACGCCGGTGATGGCGGCCACCGAGAGAATGGCGAGCAGCAGCCAGAGGCTCCGCTCGAGCGGCGGCGTGCGGCCGGCATCGTGCATGTGCCGGCAACGTAGCGGTTGGTGCTCGGCAAAGAAGGCGGTGCCGCGCGGGCTCCCGCCGCCGGGCCGCCGCAGCTATGCTGCTTCGCCACGCAGCGGCATCCCATGCGGAACCCGTTCCCCACCTTTGTCCCGACCGCGCGCGCATGAAGCAGCGCATCGCTTTGCTGTCGGTCGTGCTCATGGCAATCCTGGCCTGGGTGTTCCTGCAGAAGGGCACGGCCGGAGTCGAGCCGGGGCCGGCGCCGCCGGGCGCGTCGAGCGCCGATGCGCCGGCAGGACCGCCGATCGACCTGGGCAGCGTGCCGGCGGCGCAGCCGCGGCCGGCGCCGGAACTGCAGCGCCAGACCGATCTCGCCGACGCGCCGACGGCGTTCCTCGTGATCGTGGATCGCAAGAGTGGCGCGCCGGTGCCGGGGGCCGCCGTGTACCGCCGCGACGGCGGCATGCCGATCAACTTCAGCGACGCCGAGGGCCGCAGCGGTCTGCCGCTCAAACAGCCGACCCAGCTGGCGATCGTCGCCGACGGCTACCTGCTGCGCCTGTGCCCGGTGCATCCGGGGTCGACGGCGGCGGAGCCGCAGCGCGTGCAGCTCGAGCCCGACCGCTACAGCCGGCGCTGCCGGTTCCGCTTCGAAGGCCCCGGTGGGGTGCTGGTCGATCAGGTCAAGGTACGCTTCGAGCCGCCGCAGAGCGACACGTCGATGACGCCGCCGCCCGCGGTGCAGCAGGGCGGCAGCGTCGTGCTGCGCGCCTGGCAGGAGCACACGATGCTCGCTTCGTTGCCGAGCTTCACGGCGTTGCAGGTGCAGCTCGGCGCGTTCAACAGCGCGCGCGTGTACGACCTGCACGGCGAGGACTCGGTGCTGTTCCTCGGCAACGGCCTGTTCCAGCTCGACGCCGCCACCGAGGGCGGCCTGGTCGGCCGCGCCGCGTTCCAGGTCGACGGCGCGGTCGGCGAACCGCTGGTCGTGCGGCTGGCCGAAGGCAAGGAAGTGACCGGCACGGTCCTCGACCAGGCCACCGACCAGCCGATCGCCGAAGCCGAGATCGACGTGCGCGGCGGTGATCCCAGGGGGTTGCTGGCCCGCACCGATGCGCAGGGTCGCTTCCGCATCGGACCGTTCCCGCAGAGCGCCCTGCAGTTGCACGTGCGGCATCGGGAGCACGAGTCGACGACGACCGGCTCGGTGACGCCCGGTGGTGCCGCGGTCACGATCCTGATGCAGCCGATGGTCGGCGCGGCCTTGCGCGGTCGGGTGCGGGCGCGGCCTGGTCTGCAGGTGCTCGTCGGCGCCACGGTGACGGCGACCGATTCGTCGGGCCAGCCGAACACCACCGAGACCGACGCGAACGGCACGTTCTCGCTGCACGTTGCCGGCGGCGCCACGGTGCGGGTACTGGTCGCGGCGGCCGGCTACCTGCCGTACAGCGAGCTGCTGGAGCCCAAGGGCGAGCTGCTCGACTACGACCTGTGGCCGGCGCAGACGGCCGTACGCGTGCAGCAGCAGCTGACCGCCGTGCTCTCGGGTCTGGTGGTCGACGACGCCGGACTGCCGGTGCCCGGCATGCCGGTGCGCCTGCTGCCGGAACGGCTGCAGACGCCGCCCGGCATCCTCGGCCGGCGCGTGCTGGACGGCGGCGCGCTGGCGCTGCCGCTGACGGTGGCGAGCGGACCCGACGGCACGTTCCAGCTGGAGACGATGCAGGCCGGTCCCGGCAAGGTGTTCCCGATCGATGGCGTGGCCACGGCCGACCTGGCGCTGCCGGTCGACGTCGTGCTCGGCCAGTCGCGGACCGATCTGCGGCTCGTGGCGCGGAGGCCGAAGTGATCGCGCCGGTGTCGGCCGGCGGCGAGGTGCGCGCGTGACGCTCGGCGATTGGCAGCGCCTCGGCGACGAACTGCTGGTGCGCTACAAGGTGTTCGAGGTGGTCAAGTCGCGGCGCCGGTCGCCGCGCACCGGCACCGAGGTCGGCTTCTTCCTCGTACGCACGCCCGACTGGGTCATCGTCGTCGCGTTCACCGATACCGACGAACTGCTGCTCGTGCGCCAGTACCGGCACGGCACCGGACAGTTCTCGCTCGAGATCCCGGGCGGACTGATCGATCCGCACGAACAGCCGGCCGCGGCCGCCGCGCGCGAACTGCGTGAAGAGACCGGCCATACAGCACAGCACCTCGAACCGCTCGGCGTGATGACCCCCAATCCGGCGATCTTCACGAACCGTTGCCACGCCTTCCTGGCCACCGGCTGCCGGCCGGTCGGCGAGCTCGAACAGGATCCCGGCGAGGATCTGGCGGTCGAACGGGTGCCGGGGCGCGACCTCGACCAGCTGATCCGGGCCGGAAAGATCGACCACGCGTTGGTGCTCGCCGCCTTTGCCTTGCTGGGCGCCCGCGGCAGTGGCAAGGTGCCTTCTGCCCGGTAGCGAACCGACCGACAGGCCGCACCGTTGCCCCGGCCACGAGGCCGCGCCGTTCCCTGCTCAGACAAGGTGTTTGTCCATGAATCGTTCCCTGGCCCTGGCCGTGCTCGCGGTGTTGGTGCTGGCGATCGGCGCCGTGTTCCTGCTGCTGCGCGGTGGCGATGCCGTGGCGCCCTCGGTCGCACCGCCGGGCCTGCACGATCCGGCAGCGGCCACAGCACCGGTCGAGGTCGCGACCGAAGGCGACCAGGTCATGGCCGGCACCGCCGGGCCGGCGATCACCCGGCGCGAAGAACTCACCCATGCCGACGACCTGGTCAGCGATCCGGAGGTGCGCGCCGCGCTCGGTGGCTTCCATGGCCGGGTGATCGATGGCGCGCAGCAGCCGGTCGCCAAGCGCGGCGTGCGCATCTACCGCATCGCGCTCGATGACCTGATCCGCCCCGGCTTCGATCTGATGACCGAGCCGACCTTCGCCCCCGACTACCTGGCCGGTGAAGCGGTCACCGGTGACGACGGCATGTTCCAGGTCGAGGGCGTGTGGCCGCGCGCGTTCTACCTGCTGCTGGCCGGCATCGGCAGCGACGCGCCGACGCACCGTCTGCTGCAGCGTGCGCCGGCGCCGGGCGAGATCGTCGAGCTCGGCGACGTGCAGCTGGCGGACGCCGCGATCGCCGTCGGCGTGGTGGTCGACGAGCAGGGTGCACCGATCGCCAATGCGCTGGTGCGGGCAGCCGACGTGCCGGGTCAGGTCACGGCGCTGCTGCCGTTCGAACGCTTCGACCCCGAGGGTTGCGTCCTGGTGCGCGAGAAGGGCGGGCCCGCGGTGCCGGTGATCGAGATGCCGAAGTGGGTCAAGCAGGTGTTCGACCACCTGCCGATCCCGAACACGCGCACCGCCGCCGACGGCCGCTTCCGTCTGGTCGGCATCACGCCGGGCACCAACATGGTGGCGACCACCATGTCGGGGTACCTGGGCGACGTGAAGCCGGCGGTCAAGTTCGAGGCCGGCAAGCAGAAGGACCTGGGCAAGATCCTGCTGAAGCGCGGGGAAGAACTGACCGGCAAGGTGATCGACACCGCCGGCAAGCCGGTGGTCGGTGCCGAAGTGGTCGCCGGTCCGATGACGACCATTGCGCCGGTGGACTTCGGCAGCCGCATCGGCCACAGCGACGAGCAGGGGAAGTTCCGCGCCGATGGCTTTCCCCCCGGCAAGGTGACGGTCGCGGCACGGCGCGGACCGGGCACCGCCTGGGTCATGGTCGAGCCGCAGCCGATCGCCGGCGACGTGGTCGTGACCCTGCCGGCGATGTTCGCGCTCACGGTCACGGTGACGACGCGCGACGGCGCCGTGGTCAAGGAGCCGAAGCTGCGGTTGTTCCCCGGCAAGAGCGAGCGCGGCAACCTGCTGCTCGACTGGGGATCGATCGGTCTGATCGGCGCGGTCGACCTCGCCCAGCATCGGCAACGGCTCGACGACGGCCGCGTCCGCATCGCCGATCTGCAGGCCGGCAACTACACGCTGCTGGCGCAGGCCGATGGCACGGCGATCGCCGTTGCCGCGGTCGAGATCCACGGCGACACCGACAGCAGCGTCGTGCTGGCCCCGCAGCAGCAGTTCGCCGTACGGGTGGCCGATGCGAGCGGCAAGGGCATCCGCAACGCGCAGATCTACTGCCAGGAACGCGGCCAGAAGGTCGTCGACATGCCGATCCACTGCGGCTGCACCGACGGCGAAGGCCGGCTGGTGATCACGCAGGCCAGCAGCGACGAGATCCGCGTCAGTGCCGCGCATCCGCGCTGGGGCATGGTGCACGGCAACGCCAAGGCCGGTCAACCGGAGCTGCTGCTGCAGATGCGGACGCCCGGCGAGATCGCCGGCACGCTGACCGAGGGCGGCCGTCCGGCGCCGCTCGGCAAGTGGACCATCGGCTGTGCGCACGAAGGCGAGCGCGGCGCGATGGAGGAAACGCCGACCCTGACCACCAGCAGTCCTGACGGCAGTTTCGGCGTCCGCGCGCTGCAGCCCGGCCACTATTCGCTGGCGGCCTTCGAGGCGCTCGGCGGCGTGACTTCGCTCGGCGGCGTGTTCAGTTTCGCCAAGTCCGCCGGGATGAACGGTCCGGGGCCGCGCGCCGAAGTGGACGTGGTGTCGGCACAGGTCGCGCGCGTCAACCTCGACGCCACGCCGGAAACGGTCAGCGGGCCGGCGGGCCATGTGTTCGGCACCGTCACGGTCGACGGCCGGCTCGCGGCCGGCTACCAGGTCAGCATCGGTGGCGATCGGCGCCACAAGGCGCTGAAGGTCGACGACGCCGGCCGCTTCGATTTCGGCCTGGTTGCGGTCGGCCACGTCTACGTCAACGTCGCGTCCGACGACGGCATGTTCGGCCGGACGCAGCAGTTCTGGAACACCAGCTTCGAGTTGAAGGAGGGCGAGGAGAAGCTGCTCGACGTGCAGGTGCAGACCACCAGCATCGCCGGCGTGGTGCTGCTGCCCGACGGCAGCGCGGCCGGCAAGGCGTGGGTGCAGGCGCAAGGTCGCACCGGCGCCGGCGGCGACGGTGGCAACGTCTGGTTCCACGAGAACGCCGACGAACACGGCGCCTTCCGCTTCGCCAGCGTTCCGGTCGGGGTCTACACGCTCACGGCGCGCGGCGACAACGCCGGCCGGGCCAACGTCACCGGCGTCAAGGCCGAGGCCGGCGGCGTGTCGGACCTGCGCCTCACCCTGGAGCGGACCGTGAAGGTCGGCGGCCGCGTCGATCTCGCGCGGCTGGCGAGCAAACCCGACTGGATCTGGATCAACTTCGTCGGCTTCGACCCGAAGGCCGGCGGCACCGGCATGTGGACCAACCAGGTCGGCGGCGCCAATGCCGACAGTCATGGCGACTTCAGCACCGACGAACTGCCGCCCGGCCGCTACCGCGCGCAGATCTACTTCGGCGGCCTCGACGATCACCAGGGTCGGGATTGGTGGTCCGACGGCGAGATCGAGGTCGGCACGCAGAACGTCCTCGGCCTGGTGCTCGTGCCCGTGCAACGCAATGCCACCGAAGCGCGGCGCTGAGCGCGGTCAATCCGCGCGCAGCAGGCTCAGCTCCAGCCCGCGCCGGCTGACGTCGAACACGCGGTAGCCGCGGCCGCGCAGCGCTGCCAGCGTCTGCTGCGTGCGCGCGAACGGGATGCCGTCCTGGCCGTGGTGGAACTCCACCAGCAGCTGCGCCGGCAACGGCCCGTGCGCCAGCAGATCGGCCAGCACCTCGTACTCGCCGCCTTCGATGTCGAGCTTGAGCACCGAGATCCGCGCGTGGCCGAGGGCGCTGGCGATCGTGCGCAGGCGCTGCACCGGCACGGTGATCGTCTCGCCGCCGGCCGCCGCGCGCGGGCGGTAGTTCACGTCGTTGTGGCGCCGCGACGCGCACAACCGCAGCTCGCCGTCGTGCGCGGCGATGCCGAGCGGCTGGAACCGGAACGCGGCCGGCAGCGCCTGCCGCTGCAGCCATGCGATCGCGCGCGGCGTCGGATCGAACGCGTGCACCACGCAACCGAAGCGCGCGATCATCGCCAGATCCCAGGCGATGTTGTCGCCGACGCCGAACGAGTACACTACCGCGTCGGCTCCGAGCTGCGACGGCTCGACCACCCACACGCCCGACCGCGCGCCGGCGGCAAAGGTCGGCAGCCACAGTTCGACGCCGATGCCGGCCTTCTGCAGCAGCCGTCGCCGGCGCCAGTCCTTGAACGCAGAGCCGAGCCGCATGCGTGCGGATGCTACGCCGCGCGCGGCGTCATTGCAGTGCACCGGCGAGCCGCTGGCCGAGTGCGAACTGCAGCCGGCCGAGCATCGTCGCCGCGGTGTCGATCTCGACCGCCACCAGCATGCCCTTCTTCAACGGCACGGCGAACCGTTCGCTGCCGCCGAGCAGCAGACCGAGCAGGCTGCCGAGGTGCGGTTCGTGGCCGACCAGGGCCACGGCCTGCGCGCCACGGAACAGGTCCGCCTGCAGCAGGTCGATGCTCGCCTGCGGCCTTGCCTCCGGCACCAGCAGCGGCTCGGTGTCGACGTGGTCGTGGCGGAGTTCGTCGGCGAGGATCTTGGCGGTCTGCTGGGCGCGCAGCAGCGGGCTGCTGCGCAGGACATCGAGCGGCTGCAGCAGCCGGCGGTAGACCCGGCAGGCGCGCTGCAACCGGTCGCGGCCGTCGGCGGTCAGCGGTCGCTGCGCGTCGCTCTGGCCGGGCGCCTGGCCTTCGGCGGTGCCGTGGCGGAGCAGGTAGACCAGCATCGGACTAGGGCAGGATCCGCACCGCGCCGTCGGCGGCGCCGACGAACACGCGGCCGGCCATGCCGACGAACAGGCCGCAGTCGACGACGCCGGGCAGTGAGCACAGGCGCGCGTGCAGGCGCGCGGGCTCGCCGATGCCGTCGTACTTGCAGTCGAGGATGAAGCTGCCGTTGTCGGTGACCAGCGGGCTCTGGTCCTGCAGCTGGCGGCGTGCGACGGTGCAGCCGGTGGCGGCGACCGCGCGCTGGGTCTGCTTCCAGCCGAACGGCAGCACTTCCACCGGCAGCAGGAACTTGCGGCCGAGCACGGCCACCAGCTTGCCGCTGTCGACCACGACGATCATCTCCTTCGCCGCGGCGGCGACGATCTTCTCGCGCACCAGGGCGGCGCCGCCGCCCTTGATCATCGCCTTGTTGCCGTCGATCTCGTCGGCGCCGTCGATCGCCAGGTCGAGCCGCTCGACCTCGTCGAGCGTGGTGATCGGCACGCCGAGCCGCCGCGCGGCATCGGCGGTGCCGTTGCTGGTCGGCACGCCGACGATCTGCAGCTTGTTGCTGCGGATGCGTTCGGCCAGCCGTTCGAGCGCGAACAGGAACGTCGAGCCGCTGCCGAGTCCGAGCTTCATGCCACTCTGCACCAGGTCCGCGGCGGCGCGGGCAGCGGCGCGCTTGCCGAGGTTCGGGTCGCTCATGCGCGGCAACATAGCGACCGTGTGGCTAAGCTGCCGCTGTCGCTTCGATCGCTTCGCGCACGCTCGGGCGACGGAGTCATCGCATGAAGTCACTGGTCGTGGTGTTGGTGTTCGCGGGCACGCTCGGGCTCTGGCCGCAGGTCCAGGGGCCGCCGGGTCCGCAGGGGCAGGGCCAGCCGCCGGCGCGGCAGGAGCCGCAACCTCCGGCGCCGCCGCCCGAGGGCGCCAAGCCGTTGCCGCCGGTCGACGAGCCGTACGTGACCAAGGTGCGGCGCGACGATCTGCTGCAGCGCTTCGAGCCCGACGACCCGTTGCTCGGCATGTACCGACTGCGCCTGCGCGTGGTCGCCGGCGTCGGCGACCCCGGACCCGGCAGCGGCTATCTGGTGCTCGGCCGGCGCCACCTGGTGCTCTACCTGCTGACCGGCAGCCCCAAACCCGACATGCCGATGATCCGCGCCGGCGTGCGGCGCTACACTCGCACCGGCGAGACGTTGACCACGACCGTCGTGTCCGGTCACTACAACGAGGTCGGCGGCGCGGTGAAGATCGAGCAGGAAGGTGCCGAGGAGACGCGGCGTCTGGTGGTGCTGCAGGACTGTCTGCGCATCTACCAGGACGACACCAGCTATCTGGAGTTCGTGCGCCTCGAGTGAGCGGGAACCAGCCAGGCAATCCAAAGCCGGTCCGGAACCCTGGAACCCGCATGGTTGCTGGGCTGGAAGCGACTGGTCATTTTGTTCGAAAGGCCTTGCAGCCGCGGCCGCGCTGCGAACGGTGGCGGTCGCTCCGCACGCGCCCTCGGGTTCGAGCACATCGAGCGAGCGCGCTTGGAGCAGCTCGCTCCTCCGTCTTGAAGAAAGTCCCTATCGGGTACCGATCGTCGCCGTGGCCGCATCTGACATGACTGCGCCCAACGCATTGCCGGCAAGAGGATCGAGCACGATTGCCTGCTGATGGAAGTCGAGTCCGACCAAGCTGGCGAAGTTGGGGATCGGGAAGGTGGCGGTTGCCTGTCCGCCGCTGCCAAGAACCAGCTGGACGGTATCGTTGCTGACAAACGCGGTGCACCCGGGCATTCCGAGTGCGTTCAGCGACAGCGGCAACGGACCGAACCGCGAGGTGGTGGCGCTCCATCCGGTGAGCAGGAACGCGGCGTTGGCGGGCAGGTTGAACAGGTTGACCTGCAACACGGCATCGACGCGCGGAGTATCGAGCGGTACGAGGTGAGCCGGCTTGATGCTTCCTGCACAGCCGTTGCCGAAGGTGATGTAGCGGCTGGCTGGGCCGATACGCGCCACGGTCTGGTTCCAACCCCCAGCGACCTCGACGTAGGTGAACCCGGGCGGTGGAGCGGGCACGTTGCACTGGCCAGAGCTGTTGTTTCCCCAGGCAACGACGGATCCGTCCGAGCGACGCGCGACGGAGAGGGCACCAGAATAATCACCACCCGCGGAGACCTCGACGTAGGTAAGACCGGGCGGCAGAGCGGGTACGTTGCACTGGCCGGTAGAATTGCTTCCCCAGGCGACTACGGAACCATCCGAGCGACGTGCGATGGTATGCGCATTGCCCGCGGAGACCTCGACATAGGTTAGCCCGGGCGACAGTGCGGGCACGTTGCACTGGCCATAGGTGTTGTCTCCCCATGCGACCACGGAACCATCCGAGCGACGCGCGACGGTGTGGCCACCACCCGCAGCGACCTCGACGTAGGTGAGCCCCGACCACAGTGGGGGGACGTTGCATTGGCCGGCCCAGTTGCCTCCCCATGCGACCACGGAACCATCCGAACGACGCCCGACAGTGTGGCCATAGCCCGCAGCGACCCCGACGTAGCTAAGCCCTGGCGGCAGGGGCGGCACGTTGCACTGGCCGTAGGTGTTGTCTCCCCAGCCGTACACGGAACCATCCGAGAGACGCACGACGGTGTGCGAATAACCTTCGGCGACCTGGACGTAATTGATCTGGGACAGCGCGGCCGAGGCCCGGCCCGATGTGGCGACAATGAAACCATCCGAGCGACGCGCTACGGTCTGGTTGCCACCCGCGGCGACCTCGGTGTAAGTGAGCCCCGTCTGCAGCGGCCGTACGTTGCACTGGCTGTTGTAGTTCTGTCCCCAGGCGATCACGGAACCATCCGAGCGCCGAGCGACAGTGAAACCATCAATGATATTGATACTGTGGCCATAGACGCTCTCGAAATAACCACCCGCTGCGATCTCGACATAGGTCAGCCCTGACGGCAGCGCAGGCACGTTGCATTGGCCGTATCCGTTGTATCCCCATGCGACCGCGGAACCGTCCGAGCGACGGGCGACGGTGTGGACACCAGCCGCGGCGATCTCGACGTAGGTGAGCCCTGGCGGCAGCGCGGGCACGGTGCACTGGCCATAGGTGTTGTCTCCCCATGCGACCGCGGAACCATCTGAAAGCCGCGCGACCGTGTGTCTATAACCTGCGGAGACCTCGACGTAGGTGAGTCCTGGGGGCAGCGCGGGCACGGTGCACTGGCCGTAGGTGTTGTCTCCCGAGGCGGCCACGGAACCGTCCGAAAACCGCGCGACGGTGTGGTAATGACCAGCGGCGACCTCGACGTAGGTGAGCCCGGGCGGCAGCGTGGGCACGCCAACGGCCGCTCCCCAGGTGACCAGGGCACCATCCGAACGAAGCGCGATGGTGTAGGAAGTGCCCGCGGCGATCTCGACGTAGGTGAGCCCTGGCGGCAGCGCGGGTACGTTGCATTGGCCGTAGCCGTTGTATCCCCAGGCCACCACGGAACCGTCCGAGCGACGCGCGACAGTGTGGCCGGAATAACCACCATAATTATCGTCGCCGCCGGCCGCGACCGCGACGTAGGTGAGCCCTGGCGGCAGTGCGGGTACGTTGCACTGGCCGTAGTTGTTGTATCCCCACGCGACCACCGAGCCATCCGAGCGCCGCGCGACCGTGTGCCTGTGACCCGCGGCGATCTCGACGAAGTTCGTCGCATCACTCCACGCGCTGTCGAAAACCATCGATCCCCAACTGCGCACCGAGGACTGGCATGTGCCGCTGCTGGAGAACAGCGGCCATAGCAGCAGGAAAAGCAGGCTCGTGAATCCGCGAGCAGTGGCGGGGGAGCGAGCGATCGATGCAGGCAAGAATTCACGCATGGTTTTCACCGGGGACCCGACGAGCACTACCTGGAACCGATCGTTGCCGTGGCCGCATCTGACATGACTGCGCCCAGCGCATTGCCGGCAAGAGGATCGAGCACGATTGCCTGCTGATGGAAGTTGAGCCCGACCAGGCCGGCGAAGTTGGGGATCGGGAACGTGGCGGTTGCCTGCCCGCCGGCGCCAAGAACCAGTTGGACGGCATCGTTGCTGACGAACGCGGTGCACCCGGGCATCCCGAGCGCGGTCAGCGACAATGGCAACGGACCGAACCGCGAGGTGGTGGTGCTCCACCCGGTGAGCAGGAATGCGGCGTTGGCGGGCAGGTTGAACAGGTTGACCTGCAACACGGCATCGATGCGCGGAGTATCGAGCGGAACGAGTGGAGCCGGAGAAGTGCTTCCTGCACAGCCGTTGCCAATGGTGCTGTAACGGCTGGGTGGACCGATACGCGCTACGTTCTGGTTCCAACCCCCCGCGACCTCGACGTAGGTGAGCCCGGGCGGCGGCGCGGGCACATTGCACTGGCCATAGGTGTTGTCTCCCCAGGCGACCACGGAACCGTCCGAGCGACGCGCGATGGTGGAGTCATGAGAATAGATTTCACTACCCGCGGCGACCTCGACGTAGGTGAGCCCGGGCGGCAGAGCGGGCACGTTGCACTGGCCACTAGTATTGTCTCCCCAGGCGACCACGGAACCATCCGAGCGTCGTGCGACGGTGTGCATGTAGCCCGCGGCTATCTCGACATACGTGAGCCATGGCGGCAGAGCGGGCACGTTGCACTGGCCGTAGGTGTTGTCTCCCCAGGCGATCACGGAACCATCAGAGCGACGCGCGATGGTGTGGCCATTACCCGCGGCAACTTCGACAAAGGTGATCCCGGGCGGCAGCGCGGGAGCGTTGCACTGGCCGGAGCCGTTGTATCCCCAGCCGATCACGGAACCGTCCGAGCGCCGCGCGACGGTGTGCAAACCACCGCCGGCAATCTCGATGAAGGTGATCCCGGGCGGCAGAGCGGGTACGTTGCATTGACCGTAGGTGTTGTCTCCCCAGGCGACCGCGGAACCATCTGAGCGGCATGCGACTGCGTAGCTGTCAACATAACTACCACCCGCGGCAACCTCGACGTAGGTGAGTCCGGGCGGCAGAGCGGGCACGTTGCACTGGCCGTAGGTGTTGGCTCCCCAGGCGACCGCGGAACCATCCGAACGGCGCGCGACGGTGTAGGAATTGCCCGCGGCGACCTCGACGTAGGTGAGCCCTGGCGGCAGAGCGGGTGCATTGTACTGGTGGCCCCAGGCAACCACGGAACCATCCGAGAGACGGGCGACAGAGTAGCCAAGGATGATGCGAATGTTGTGGCCGTAGATGCGGTAGAAATAGCCACCCGCGGCGACCTCGACGTAGATGAGCCCTGGCGGCAGAGCGGGCACGTTGCACTGGCCGTAGGTGTTGTCTCCCCAGGCGACCACGGAACCATCCGAGAGGCGGGCGACGGTGTGGACACCAGCCGCGGCGATCTCGACATAGGTGAGTCCGGGAGGCAATGCGGGGACGTTGCACTGGCCATAGTAATTGTCTCCCCAGGCGACCACGGAACCATCCGAGAGACGGGCGATGGTGTGGACACCAGCCGCGGCGATTTCGACGTAGGTGAGCCCTGACGGCAGCGCCGGCACGTTGCACTGGCCGTAGGTGTTGTCTCCCCATGCGACCACGGAACCATCCGAGCGCCGGGCGACGATGTGGTAACCACCCGCGGCGACCTCGACGTAGGTGAGCCCTGGCGGCAGCGTGGGTACGGCAGAAGCGCCCGAGGTGACCACGGAACCATCCGAGCGACGGGCGACAGTGTAGGAATCACCCGCGGCGATCTCGACGTAGGTGAGCCCTGGTGGCAGGGCGGGTAGGTTGCACTGACCGTCGCCGTTGAATCCCCATGCGACCACGGAACCATCCGAGCGTCGCGCGACAGTGTGGCCGGAAGCACCAGAGAATTCATAGTCGCCACCTGCGGCGACCTCGACATAGGTGAGCCCCGGCGGCAGTGCGGGCACGTTGCACTGGCCCCAGGTGTTGTCTCCCCATGCGACCACGGAACCATCCGAGCGCCGTGCGACAGTGTGTCTGATGCCTGCCACAACCTCGACGAAGTTCGTTGCCTCACTCCATGCGCTGTCGAAGACCGTCAATCCCCAACCTCGCACCGACGACTGGCATGTGCCGTTGCTGGACAACGGCCACATCAGCAGGAACAGCGGCATCAAGAATCCGCAAGTAGTGGCGGGGGAGCGCGCGATCGACGCAGGCAAGAACTCACGCATGGTTTTCACCGAGGACCCGACGAGCCGCGACGACGATGGGGGCGTGCGCGAGCCACACTCAGGCTGCCAACGGTACGCGGCTACGCGCGACGAGGATAGGAGGCCTGCTGCATTGCTGCAGATCGACCGTTAGTGCCACGCCCTGACTGGGATACCTCCGAGGCGAACACGCCTGGCGAACAGAAACCACGGCGCCGAGGCATGTTCGCGGCGGTGCTCTGCTTCGAAATCGCCAGCCACTCGGCGGCTGCGCTACCCGCAATCGATCAGCCTCCAGGAGGGAGCGCGGCTACGGAAGCGATGCGTCGGGCCGTTGGCCGCGCCGGCGCAGCACCGCGAGTTCGGGGCTGCGCAGCAGCAGGTGCACGGCGAAGTAGAGCGCCATCCCGGCGGCGATCGGCAGCAACACGCGCCAGCCGAGCAGCTGCAACCTGCTCGCGTCGGCGGCGACGGTGGGCCGCAGCAGCAAGATGGCTGCACCCATGACCGCCGTCGCCACGCCGTTTCGCAGCCACGAGCCCAGGAGTCCGCCACCGACCGGCACGTGCCGGCGCAGGCGCTGCTGCAGCAGCAGCGCGTTGATCGCCGACGACACGCTGGTGGCGGCGGCGAGCCCGGGCGTGCCGAAGTGGAACAGCAGCACCATGGCGATGTTGAGCAGGAAGTTGCACAGCACGCCGATCGCGGCGAAGCGCGCCGGCGTCCTGGTGTCGCCGACGGCGTAGAACGCGCGCGCATACAGCTGGGCGAGGCCCATGAACGGCAGGCCGGCGACCAGGCAGGCGGCGGTCATCGCCGTCTGGGTCGCGGCTTCGGGCGTGAACTTCTCGCGCTGGAACAGCACGTGCACGATGTCAGAGCCGAGCACCATCAGGCCGATCGCGGCCGGCAGCGTGATCAGCAGCGTCGCCGAAGCGGCGAGGTCGAGCGTCTTGCGCATGGCGGCGCGGTCGATGTCGGTGGCCTGGTGCGCGAGCCGCGGGAACACCGCGACCGCCACCGACAGCGCGGTCAGCGCGTGGGGGAACAGCAGCAGGCGGTTGGCGAGGTACATGCAGGTGTTGGCGCCTTCGCCGACGAAGCACACCGCCATCAACTGGTCGAGCAGACCGCTGACCTGGTTCAGCGACATGCCGACCACGGTCGGCCCCATCGCCAGGAACACCGCGCGCGCGGTGGTCGACCTGGCCGGCAGGCCGAGCCGTGGCCGCTGCAGCGCACCGCGCCGCCACAGCGGCAACGTCACCAGCAGCAGCTGCGCGGCGCCGCCGAAGCACAGGAACCAGGCGACGAACGTGGCGATGTCGCGTTCACCGGTCACGCCGCACGGCTGCAGCAGGTAGAGCGCGCCGATCCACACCACGTTCAGCACGATCGGCACCGCGGCCGGCAGCGCGAACATGCCGAGCGAGTTCATCGCGCCGGCATAGAGCGCCGTCAGGCACACCGGCACGGTGTACGGGAACAGGATGGCGTTGAGCGGCAGCAGCAGACCGTGGCCGCCGCCGGGATCGGGCTGCCAGTACGGCGCCAGCAGCACGGTGGCCAGCACCACGATGGCCGCGAACGGCAGCAGCACGGTCAGCACG
>Ga0209488_10001801_pt1 | contig 18114 bp, 14 predicted proteins | sample Rivendell_Oct201_8_FD_188349 | JGI IMG/M metagenome (GOLD analysis project Ga0209488, IMG submission 188349) | Vadose zone soil microbial communities from the Eel River Critical Zone Observatory, Northern California, USA -... | ecosystem: Environmental > Terrestrial > Soil > Vadose zone >...
TCGCTGCGGCTGAGCCTGCATCTGGTCGATCTGCTCGAGGACGAGCTGCTGGAGCTTGGGCGCGTCGAAGGGACGCCGGCGTCGCAGGTGCTGCAGACCGTCGGGCGGTTGCGCGTGGTGCGCGCCGCGATCGAAGGTCGCTTTCAGCAGCTTCCCGGTGCGCCGCTCGTCGGCCTCGACGGCCTCGAATTTCTCATCGAGTTCGTGCACGACATGCGCTCGCCGCTGAACTCCCTGATCCTGTTAGCCGACCGGCTCCAGCAGGGATGGAGCGGCCCGCTCACGCCGCTGCAGCTGCGCCAGCTGCGGTTGATCTACGCCGCGGCGCACGCGCTCAACACCGTCACCAGCAACGCGCTGCAGATGACGCGCGAGCGGGACCAGCTGGAAGAGCCGGAAGCGCGGCCCTTCTCGGTCACGAAACTGCTGTCGGAAGTCCAGGACGTCGTGCGGACGCTCGCCGCACAGAAGGGGCTGGAGGTCTCGTTCATTCGGCCCAACGTCGATCGGCGGATTGGCCATCCGATCGAATTGCAACGCATCCTGCTGAACCTGGTGACTAACGCCCTCAAGTTCACCCGCGCCGGCACCGTCACCGTCAGCGTCACCGATCGTGACGCGAGTCATGTAGAACTCGCGGTCCAGGACACCGGGCCGGGAATTCACTCCTCGGCGCAGGAAACGCTGTTTCAACCGTTCCGCAGATCGTCGGGAGCACGCCGTGCGACGTTCTCCTCGACTCGCTTGGGGCTCGCCATCACCCAGCGGCTCGTGTCGGCGCTTGGAGGCCAGCTCAAGTTTGAAACCGCTGCGGGCAAGGGGACGCGCTTTTTCTTCACTCTGGACCTGCCTGTCGCTTGACACCTGGACCAACAGCAGCTATTTCCCACCGCGCTCCGCATCCACATGACCCCAGGTGACATGACACAGATCACAGTTCCCTCGCCCACAGATCGGTCGTTCCTGAGACCGCACTATCTGGCGCCGACGAATTCGTCCGGCTCCGCCATTCGGGTTTTGATCGTGGAAGACGAAGAGACGCTGCGCGAGAGTTGCGCCAGCGTACTGGCGGATGACGGTTACAACGTTTCGACTACGGGTGTAGCGCGGGAGGCGGAGAACCTGCTGCGCCACAGCGTCTTCGATGTGCTGCTGCTCGACTGGTACATGAGCGACATTCCGGGCGCTGAGCTCCTGCCCGTCGCCCTGGCGGCGAACCCGATGACCCGTGTCATCGCGGTCACCGGCAAGGCGACACTCGCATCGAGTATCGAAGCGATGCGCATCGGCGCATGGGCGTACCTGCCGAAGCCCTTCTCCGCCGTCCAGCTCGCGATCGTCGTGGGTCAGGCGGTGCACGCGACCCTCACGGCCCGCGAGTCGCTGCAACGCTCGCACGAGCTCGAACAGGTCGGCGAAAACAGCGACAAGATCCGCATCCTCGGGCTCGCGCCCGCGTTCCGCGGCGCGATCAGCCGCGCGCGCAAAGTCGCACCCACGGATGCATCGGTGCTGCTGACCGGCGAAAGCGGATCGGGCAAAGAGCTATTCGCGCAGTTCATTCATCATCACAGCCGTCGCGCCTCGCGGCCATTCCTCGCGTTGAACTGCGCGGCGCTGCCCGAGGCGCTCCTCGAGTCGGAGATGTTCGGACACCGCCGCGGCGCCTTCACCGGCGCGGTGCGCGATAAGCCCGGCCTGCTCGAAGCCGCCGACGGCGGCACGCTCATGCTCGACGAGCTGATCGAGATGCCGAAGACGATCCAGGCGAAGCTGCTGCGCGCCATCCAGGACGGAGTGGTACGGCGCGTGGGCAGCGAGACTGCGGATGCGGTGGTCAACGTGCGCTTCATTGCGGCGACCAACCGCGAGCCCGATCGCGCCATCTCAGAGGGAATGCTGCGCGAGGACCTCTATTACCGGTTGGGCGTGGTGCCCATCCACGTGCCGTCACTGCGTGATCGCGTCGAAGACATCGAGCTGCTGGCGAATTCGTTCCTCGGCCACTACTGGCGCAAGTATCGCGGCATCGATCTTCCGGTCCCGCAGCTGGGCAAAGGCGCGATCGACGCATTGAAGTCGCACCCGTGGCCCGGGAACGTACGCGAGCTGCAAAACGTGATCGAGCATGCGGTGGTGCTGCTCGAGGCGACAGGCGAGATGCGCACCGAAGATCTTCCGTTCCTTAGTATGCCGGCACCTGCCGAGGATGGAAGCCTCGGCATGGAGCTCACGACTGCGGATACGAGCTATTACGATGCCCGCGATCGGTTGCTGGCGAAGTTCGACCGTCAGTTCCTCACGCGGGTAATCGCGCATGCCGGCGGCAACCTGTCCAAGGCCGCACGTCGCGCGGGGATCGATCGCACGACGTTTTACCGCTTGATGGAGCGGCACGGACTGCAGCGCGACGGGTCGTGATCGTGCGAAAACGACGCAGATTCGCTACAGGTCTGTAAGCGACTGCAACGGGGAAACGGCGTCCGGCGCGGTTGCGGGTGGCGTAAGATACGGTGTCGCAAAGGAGTACCCTTTCGCAGCGGCCGCGCACGAATCCCGCTCACAGGGGCAAGTGAATGCCCATCGGTACGGCCGTTCCGCGCATCCTGCTCGCCAATCCGGACGAGATCTTTGCGCGTTCCCTGGAGTCCATCCTGTCGTCGGCCGGGTACGCCGTGCTCTGGGCGCCGACGGTGCTCAGCGCGCTCGAGCAGGAGCACCGGGCCCGTCCCGACGCCGCAATTATTGCCATGGAATTGGCGGATGAGGGTGGCGGTTTGGCGCTCTGTCGGACCCTGCGGCGGGAGCGGGGGCTGTCGCCGAGCACGCCGATCTTCCTCACACAACCAAGCGCGGCGACCCGTCCCCAGCGCATCGAAGCTTTGCGCGCCGGCGCCGACGAGCTGTGGGGTCAGCCGATGGATCCGGAGGAGTTTAGCCTCCGCCTCGCTGCACAGCTCCGCGCGAAGTCGGAAGCGGATCGAGCGCGCGAAGAGGGACTGTTGGACGATCGAAGCCGGTTGTGGAACGACCGCGGTCTGCTCCGTCGCGCCGAGGAGCTCCTGGCCGCGACGATCCGCGACCACTCCGCGATCAGCGTCGCCGTCGTGGATATCGATGGGGATACGCTGAGGAGCGACTGGGGTGTCGGTGATCGCGTGGCCAAAGGGTTGCGCCGTTGGGCCCGTCTCTCGGATGCGGTGGGGCGGATCGGCACCGCACAGTTCGGAGTTGTGGCGCCGAGGACCGGTCGGTCGGGGTGCGCCCGGCTTGGGCAGCGCCTGCTCAACGGCATCGAGTTGACATTCGGTGCCGCCTGCTCGTGGTTGCGGGTCGGCTACATCGCGTTCGAAGACGCCTCCGCGGCTCCGGCCGCCGCCGAGCTGATGGGGTGCGCCGCGCTCGCAGTACTCGAAGGCGCGCCGAGTGCCAACGACGTCCGCGTGCGCTGCTGGCCCGCCTAGCAGATCCGCCCCGTTCGTTCTGCAACAAACGAGAACTGGCGATGTCGCACGTGACGTGCGGAGTTGTACGTCAGCCGCGGCAGTCCTCCGTCCGCGCACGGGCGATGCGTCTCGTAACTCGCTGTCGGATAAGCAGTAGCGGTGTCTAGCGCCGAGAGCATAACTCCTGCTTCTCGGCAGGGCGTGAGGCTCTCCTGGACCGTGCCCGCCCGTCTGCTCTCGTACCGGCGCGTACTGATCGTCGCCGTGCACCTCGTCCTCATTCCCGCCGCGTACTTCGGCGCGTTCGGCGCTCGCTTCGACTTCCATATCCCGCCGGCTGAGCTGCGTACCTTCGCCAGAACCCTGCCCTATCTCCTGGTGCTCCGCCTGCTCATCTTCGCGCGGTACGGCCTGTTCCGGGGGTACTGGCGTCACGTGGGGCTGCGGGACCTCGTGGACCTGGGTGTCGCGACGACCCTCAGTACCACGCTGTTCGCCGGGGCACTGTTGGCGACCGACTGGCCGGCCGCGCTTCCCCGCTCGGTCTTCCTCCTCGACTGGCTGGGGATCGTGTTCCTGTCCGGCGGCTTGCGGTTCGCGGCGCGGGCGTTCCGCGAGGGCCAGCTACCCATGCAGTCGTCGAGGGGCCGGCGCACCTTCCTCATCGGCGCGGGCGAGGCGGCGGAGATGCTGCTGCGCCAGGTGCGGCACGACAGCCGCTTCGCGATCAGCGCGGTTGGCCTGATCGACGACAACCCCGAGACGCATGGCCGGTCGCTGCACGGCGTGCCGGTCCTGGGCGGCACCGCCGACTTGGAACGGCTGGTCCACGAGCACCGCATCCAACTGCTCGTGATCGCGATCCGCTCGGCCACGCCAGATCAGATGCGCCGCATCGTGGAGCGCTGCACGGCGACCGGCACCGAGTTCAGGATCATTCCATCGCTCCAGGACCTGCTCGACGGGCGCGCCGGGATCGGCCAGTTGCGGGAGGTCGAGATCGAGGATCTTCTGGGGCGGGCGCCTGTGCACCTCGACCTGGAGCAGGTCCGTAGCGACCTGGAGGGCAAGACCGTCCTCATCACGGGGGCGGGCGGCTCCATCGGATCGGAGCTAGCCCGGCAGATCGCCCGATTCCGCCCCGCCCGACTCGTGTTGCTCGAGCGCGCGGAGAGTCCGCTGTACTTCGTGCATCTCGAGGTGTCGCAGTCGTCCCCCGGCGTCGAAGTCGTGCCGGTGATCGCGAACATCACGAATGCCCAGCGGCTCGATGAAGTGTTCGGCACCTATCGGCCGGAGTATGTGTTCCACGCCGCGGCCTACAAACACGTGCCGCTGATGGAAGAAAGCGTGTTCGAGGCCGTGTGGAACAACGTCGTGGGCACACTGCGGGTGGCGCAGCGCGCGGTCCAGCACCGGGTCGAGAAGTTCGTGTTGATCTCGACGGACAAGGCGGTCAATCCGACGAGCATGATGGGAGTCACGAAGCGGATCGCCGAGCGGATCGTGCTCGAGCTGCCAGCGCTGCGCGTCCGCACCGACTTCCGCGTCGTGCGATTCGGCAACGTCCTGGGCTCGGACGGTAGCGTCGTCCCGCTGTTCAAGCGCCAGCTGGCCGCGGGCGGACCCATCACCGTGACGCATCCCGACGTGCAGCGCTATTTCATGACCATTCCCGAGGCGGTCGAACTTGTGCTCACGGCGGCCGCGTTGCCGGCGGCGGCCGGCCGCATTTCCATTCTCGAGATGGGCAGCCCGATCCGGATCGTGGATCTCGCGGAACAGCTAATTCGGCTCTCGGGCCTCGAACCGTACAAGGACGTGCAGATCGTGTTCACCGGCCTCCGGCCGGGCGAAAAGCTGAACGAGGAGCTCGTCGGCGGCGGCGAGGAAACCATCCCGACGAGCGCGGAGAAGATTCGTCTCGTCGAACGAAACGGGGGCAGCGCGGCCAATGTGGCCATCGCCCTCCAGCACCTGATCGACGCGTTGACGGCCGGACGCACGGCGGATCTGATGCGGGCCGTCGCGGCGCTGGCGCCCGAGTACGTGGCGTCACCGCCGGCCCCCCAGCGCCGCTCGTCGACCGCAGACGTGCGGCAGCCGACGCCGATCCATTCTGCTGCGCCCCGCGCCCCTGTCCCGGCACCGACGCGCCGCGGGTCACTACGGGAGCAGCCGTCCCTGCTCGGAGAGTTGCCCTAAGCACTGCTCCTCCCACTGACGCAGGCTCTCGATTTGGCGTCGCGTGGGATCGGCGATCGGCCGCTGGCGTCGGAGCGCCACCAGCGCCCTCTCCAGCGGCTCGCCAGTAGTGGCGATGCGCCACGCCACGTACAGCGTTGCCGCGCGGCCGATCCCCGCGCCACACGAGATCAGCGTGGCGGGGCCGCCATTCCGGCCGGCATCGAGGAAAGCGCACCCGACGCGGAGCTGGTCCATCGTCGGAGGGTGGTTGTCGCGCACCGGCAACCACAGGACGGATTCCGCCGAGCCGAGCCAGGGCGCCGGCGCCGCTTCACCGAGCAATGTGACGACGCGGTTGACACCGGCCCGCTGCAGCTCGCGCCAGCGGCGCGACAGCGGGACGCCACCCACCCACACGCCATTTTCTACCTCGGTCGGTTGCCGCAGCGGCGACTCGTTGCCCCGGCCGAGCCAGTAGACCCGCCAGGTGCGCAGGGGCCAATACGCCTTCAGGGACATCAAGGCTCAGCCTTTTTCTTGAGCGACGCCCACCACTCGATGCGGCGTTTGACATCCTTTTCGAAGCCGAATTCCGTTGGCTCGTACCACCGGGCGCCCTGCAACACCTTGGGCAGGTATTCCTGCGGCGCGTACGCATCCTCGTACTCGTGGCCGTACTTGTAGCCGGCCCCATAGCCCAACTCCTTCATCAGATTCGTCGGAGCGTTGCGGATGTGCAGAGGCACAGGCTCGGCTGGGTGTTCCTTGGCTGCTTCGGCCGCCTGGGCGAACGCCGCGTAAACCCGGTTCGACTTGGGCGCCGTCGCGAGATACACGACAGCCTCGGCGAGGGCCAGCTCGCCTTCCGGCGTGCCGAGAAAGTGATACGCGTCTTTGGCAGCCAACGCCACGGAAAGCGCGCGCGGGTCGGCGAGGCCGATGTCCTCGATGGCGATGCGTACGATCCGCCGCGCGAGGTACAGCGGGTCTTCTCCCCCGACGAGCATGCGAGCGAGCCAGTACAGCGAGCCCTCGACGTCGCTGCCGCGCACCGCTTTGTGCAGGGCGGAGATCAGATCGTAGTGCTGGTCGCCGGACTTGTCGTACTTGGCGAGGCGTTTCTGCAAAGCGTCGGCAATCAGTGCGACGGTCAGCACGTGTGGTCCCCCCGTCCCGGCCAGATACTCGGCGGCCGCGTCGACCGCTTGCAGCGCGCGTCTGGCATCGCCGTCCGATTCGCGTGCGAGCATCGCGAGAGCGTCCTCGTCGATGTGGAGTCCCATGCTCCCGAGGCCGTGCTCCCGGTCACCCAAGGCCCGGCGCACGAGCGTCACGATGTGCTCGGGTCGGAGCGCCTCGAGTACGAAGACGCGGCAGCGCGAGAGCAGTGCCCCGGTCAGCTCAAAGCTGGGATTCTCGGTCGTGGCGCCGATCAGCGTCACGACCCCGTTCTCGACCCAGGGGAGAAATGCGTCCTGCTGCCCCCGGTTGAATCGGTGGATCTCGTCGCAAAACAGGATCGTGCCGCGGCCCTCGTATTGCAGCCGCTCCTCGGCCTGAGCGATGATTTCCCGCACCCGACCCACGCCCTCGGTCGCCGCAGAGAAGGGCTCGAAATGACGCTTCGTGTAGTTGGCGATGAGAAGCGCGAGCGTCGTCTTCCCCGAGCCGGGCGGCCCCCAAAAGAGACACGACCCCACATCCCCCCGGCGAATCAGCTCGCGGAGCGCCTTGCCGGGCCCCAGGATGTGCTCTTGGCCGAGGAAGTCGTCGAGCGTGCGCGGCCGCATCCGCGCGGCCAGGGGCTCAGCGGGGCGCTGAAACAACGTTGGATCGGTCATCGGCGAGCAGGACAAGCTAGCCACTAATGGTTGTTCGGGGAGAGGCCGTCGGCGCTATCGGGGTGAACAACACGCGCCGCCGGAACAACCGGAACCGCTCGTCGCGTCGCAGGTAGGGCACGAAGCCCGCGCGCGCGCAACCCTTCAATGACGCCGCATTGCTTTCATCCACGAAGGTAACCACCCAGCGTACGCCGAACTGATCTGCTCGCTCGGCGATCTGCGCCATCGCGGCAGCCATGATCCCTTGCCCGCGGTAGGCCTCCGGCGTGTACGCCCCCTCGAGTAGCGCTTCATCGGGGGCAAGGCGCGGGTACAGGTTGCCGAAAAACGCGCGCAGCTGATCGTTCTGGTTCGAGAGGATGAGCCATTGCATGTAGCACGCCGAACCGTCGGGCTCGACGGCGACGTGACAGGTCTGGATGCCAGACCGGAGCAGCCGGGCCTGGCCCAGGCGCGCGTACACCTGCTCGTCCGACAAACTCGGCTCGCGCACGTCGAGCCACGCGAGCTCGTCGTCACGGGTGAGCGGCCGCACCTGGAACGGCCGCTTCGCGGCGGGGGCCACACACGGCGCCTGCAGGTCGCGGCGCAGCCCGACCGATGCTGAATCGGAGTAGAGCCGATAGGTCATCGCTCGCCACATCTTGCGCCCGCGACCGGTGAACACCAGTCGCAGCAGGTCCCGGGCTCTCGCTAGGGCGCCGCCCATGGCGTCAGTCGAACCGCGCGCCGTCACACAGCACGGCTGCGATCCGCTCCCCGGTGCGCCCGTCCCAGCGATCGATCAGCGGCGGCGTCGCCGGCCGCTGTGCCACCGCTTCCCGTGCGGCGTCTTGGATCGCGTCTCGCCGAGGGGCGACGAGCCGGTTGGTCCCCACCGCACACGTGATGGGGCGCTCGGTGTTGGGCCGCACGGTGACGCACGGGATGCCAAGCCAGGACGTCTCTTCCTGAAGTCCGCCGGAGTCGGTGATCACGAGCCCAGCATCGCTGACGAGCCCCAGCATCTCCAAGTACGGCAGGGGCTCGAGCACACGGACGCCGTTCATGGCGGCCACATCCACGCCCATCGTCTTCATGCGCTCCCGCGTGCGCGGGTGCACGGGAAAAAGCATGGGACTATGCTTGCTGACCTGCCCCAGCGCACCAAGCAGCTCGCATAGCGTCGCTGGATCGTCCACGTTCGCCGGCCGGTGCAGCGTGACGATGGTGTACTGCCCTTTCGCGACGCCGTGCCGGCGCGGCGCCTCTAGCGCCCGGGCGACCGGCAGCGCTACCACGAGCGAGTCGATCATCACGTTGCCGACGAAGTGGACCTGTGGACCCGATACGCCTTCGGCACACAGATTCTCCACCGCGTCCGGAGAGGGCGCGAACAGGACATCCGCCAAGTGGTCGGTCACGATCCGGTTCAACTCCTCGGGCATCGTGCGATCCCGGCTCCGCAGCCCCGCTTCCACGTGACCGACCGCGATGCCCATTTTCGCCGCCACGAGGGCGGCCGCAACGGTGGAGTTGACGTCCCCATACACCAGGACAATGTCGGGCGCCAGCGTTTCGCACAGCGGCTCGAACCGTTCCATGATGGCCGCCGTCTGGCGTGCGTGCGAGCCCGACCCCACATCGAGCGCGTGGTCCGCACGGGGCAAGCGCAGATCGCGGAAGAATGCTTCCGACATCTCGGGGTCGTAGTGCTGACCCGTGTGCACGACCTCGTGGCGCGCGCCGCGCGCCGCGAGTGCCCGCGCGACCGGCGCAAGCTTCATGAAGTTCGGCCGCGCGCCGACGACGGAGAGGACCGAGAGGCTCAAAAGATTTTGGTCAGCGTGTAGATGGTGATCGGGATCCCGAGCAACGCTCCGCCGAACCGCAACACTTCGCCGGCGCTTGTCCCGCCGCGCCGCGGCACGATGATCTGATCGCCCGCGACGAGGCCCGCACCGTCGAGGGTGCGACCCTCGGCGATCGCCTGCTGGAGCGCCTTGCCCTCCCAGATCGGCTTGCCGTCGCGCTCGATTCGCAGCCGGGGAAGGTTGGCTTCCTGCATCGTGCCGCCGGCAGCCATGAGCGCGTCGGACAGCAGCGCGTCGGCGGGCACGCCGTAGTAGCCCGGGTGCGTGACCGCACCTTGGACCGAGAGACGCACGAACGCTCGTGTCCGCACTTCGGGGTCGCGCAGGTTCTGCGCCAGACGGTGAGTGAGGTAGTCCTGCAGCTCGGAGCGCAGCACCCCCTCGAGCGGCACGTGACCGATCAGCGGCAGGGTGAAGTCCCCGCCCAGCCCGACAGTGAACGTATCAGAGAACGCCGGCTCACCTTCCACGACTAGCAGAATGCGATCGCCGACCCTGAAGTCGCCGCGGGTGAGCCGCGTCCGAATAGTGGCGGCCTCGCGCGCGGCGTCGGCGGACTGCGGGGCCAGCTCGAGTCGCGCCGCACGCGCCTCGAGCGTCTGACGCGTCGCGCCGAGTCCCAATATGCTCGCGCCGTCCCCAGCTTGTCCCGCCGCAGGACGAGGAGCGGCCAGTAGCGCGACGAGGGCGGCGATGGTCCCGCGAGTGATAGTCATGATGCAGGCCTCATTTCTTGTCTGGGCAGCGGACCACTGGGTTCGGAGCGAGGGACCCGGGACATGACCCGCCACAGCACGCCTCGGACGAATGGCATCGGGTCATCCCAGGCCACGACCCGCTTCGCCTCGCAGCTGAGCGCCCATGGGAGCCATTTCAGGAACGGGACCCCCGCGGCACGGGCGGCCACGACGTCTCCCCACGGCTTGCACCATCGCACGCCCGCCCGCGCCGTCTGGACGGGGGCGCGGGGCAGCCCGGCAAGGTCGGCGTACACCAGCGCCGGGATGTTCACGCCGGCGCGCGCGCCAAGATGGTGCCACAGCGTGAAGCGCGGATTGACCTCGAGCAAGTACAACCGGCCGTCGGGCGCGCGCTTGAAATCGAACTTGGCGACGCCTCGCAAGCCGAGCCGACGGACCAGGTCGCGCCCAAGGGCCGTGACCTCCGGCGCGTCGGTGATTACGAGCGCCGTGCTGTCACCATAGGCGGCGGGCCACGTGCGGATCTTCCGCCCCGTGAACTCGCCGACCGTTTCACCGTGTGTATCGACGTAGACGTGATAGCTCTCGATACACGTCTCCGGCCCCGGAATCAGCTGCTGCAGCAAGACCGGAATCCGGGCCGCGGCCAGGCGCGGCCAGTAGGTCACCAGCGCGAGCGGAGTATCAAGACGCAGCGCCTTGGCCGCTCCGCCGATCGGCGTCCACTGGTCGCCCCGTCGTACAATGGGCTTCAGTGCCACGGGAAATTGAAGGTCTAAAGGCACCGGATCCACGGACGGGTCTAGCACGCGCGCCGCGGGAACGGGCAGGTCGAGTCGCCGTGCCAGCGCTTGAAAGCGGGCCTTGTCGACCAAATCCTCCACCAAGACCGGATCGGGCGCCACAAAACGGAAATGTCGACTCAGGCGCTCCCGGTTGCGTGAGACGAGAAGGAGTTCCCGGTCCTCTTCATAGAACAGCACGGGGCGCGTGGCTTGCGCGACGGCGAAGCGCTCGAGCAGCTCCAGCAGCGCCTCCGGCCGCTCCCAGGCATCCGCCCAGTCGAGCACCGCTCGCGCGAAGCGCGAATAGCGCGCCGGCTCGCCCGGGGCCGCCGCGACCACGCAGGGGATGCCCGCGAGACTGAGGGCACGGAGCAGGTCGGAATCGCCGAGGACACACGCGAGGGAGGTAGTCAAGAGCGCCCCGCCAACAGAGTTCCGGCCCGGCCGTCGGGGTCCTCCTCACGTACCGAGTATCCCTCGAGCGAATACGCGTAGTAGCTGTACGCCACGCCGGGGCGCACGTCGTTCAGCACGACTCCGAGCACGCGGATCGGAAGCCCCCGCAGCAGCTCCACCTTTGCCTCGGCGATCATGCGGTCGGTCACCCCCGTGCGCAGCACAACCAGCAGACTCCCCGTGACGGTGGCCAGTGCACACGGATCCACGCCGGCGGCGAGCGGTGGGCTGTCGACGAGGATCGCGTCGTAGTGCGGTCGCATCGCGGTGATCAGGCGGGGCAAGCCTTCGGAGCACAGGAGTTCGGGGCCGCGATGCAGGCGCGACCCAGCGCCGATGAAGGAGAGCTCCGGGTAGGGGGTGATCTGCACGACCTGATCTGAAGTCACCTGATTCGCCAGCACGTCGGTGAGTCCCGGACGGCGGGCGCCCTTCATCAAGCGGTGCAGCCCGCCGCATCGGACGTCGCCGTCGATCAGCAGCGTGCGGTATCCTACCTGCGCGAAGGCCAGAGCCAGATTGGACGTGATGAAGGACTTGCCGTCGCCGCGGCCCGGGCTGGTGACTGTGATGAGCACGGGCCCGGCAGCGCCGTAGGCGTGCTGCACGTTCAGGCGGATGCCCCGCAGTGCCTCGACCGCTCCGGTGTCGTCGTTCTCCGCGTGCGCGCGCCCGTTGCCGTTTCCCCGGTGCACGTGCGGAACGGCGCCGAGGATCGACAGCCCCATCGCCCGGGTGACTTGCTGCGGATCGCGGATGGTCGGATCCGCACGATCGAGTAGCACTGCGCCGCCGACGCCGGCGCCCAGGCTCACAACCAAGGCGAACAGCAGCACCAGGGGCATCGCGTTGACGACGGGCCGCGTGGGCCGGATCGCGTGCTCGAGGATGCGGACGTCGGGCAGCGTGCTGACGTCGGCGAGGCGCGCTTCGTTATAGCGCTGCTCGAGACTGGAGAACAGCTCCGTCGCGTTGGCCTGGTCGCGCGCCAGCCGTATCTCCTCCATGGCAACCGGGGGCGCGCCACGCAGGGCGCCCGCGATCGAGTCAATGTGTTGCTGCAGCTCGTGCTCCCGGGCGGACAAGCCGGCGACAAGCGCGCGGCCTAGCTCCGGAATCACGTACCGCGCGAGAGTGTCCACCTGCTGCGCCAGACGGCGCACCGGGGGGTGCGTGTCGGCGTAACGGAAGCGAAGCACGCGCAGCTCCGCCTGTCGGTCGGCGAGTTCCTTCAGCGCGCCCGCTAGCGCCGAGGAGCGCTGCACCGCGCCGATCATGCTGAGCTCATCGACTGGGATGCCCCCGTCCCTCGCTCGCGCTACCACCTGGGTGATCGCTTCGCGATCGCGGGCCAGTCCGGCGATGGCCACTTGGAGGTCCACATAACTCGCGAACGTGGGGTCGGCGGTGATGCGGCGACCGTCGGGGCCTTGCGCCGGACCCTCCGACGTGCCGACCGCGTGGCGCACCCGGAATTGCGAAAGGGCAACCTCCGCGCTGCGCAGGTTGGCCTTGGCGCGGTCGCGCTGTTCGCGCAGGATCGACGACAGCTCAGTCAGCCGTTCGCGCTTCAGTTCTGCGGCCACTGCCACGAGCCGGTCCGCGACCGCATTCACAGTCGTGGTAATGAGGACGGGATCGTGTCCGCGGCGCTCCAGGCGCACAAAATAGCCGTCGGCCGTGGCCCGGATCCGCAAGTTTTGCGAGAGCTCGATCGCCACATCGCTCACCGCGGTCACGGTGAAGCGAATCATGGCCCCGGCTCGCAGAGTGCCTGCTGGCGGCACCCAGGCCAGGCCCACCAACCCGCCGACCGAGTCGCCGACGCTGCCCTGCTGCAGCACGGCGTCCTCCTCGACGTCCCGCAGCGTGAAGTGCTGCCCCGCCTGATCCACCTCGAGCCGATAGGTGCCGGGCCGAACCTCTCCGGGTACGGTCAGCGTCGCCAGCGCCATCGAATCGGCCAGCGACTTCGGGGTGAGGTACAGCCGCGCCTGCCGAACAACGTCGTTCAGCACGACATGGGATCTGATCAGATCGAGCCAGCCGCCCGAGGTTCCAAGGAGTTGCGCGCTTTGGATCGGCCCCTGATCACCACGACCCCGGTCGCGATCTTGGGCTGCCGCTTGGATCCAGATCGTGGCCTGCGCCTGGTAGGTAGGCTTGAGGAACTTCCCAATCACTACGCCGGCCAAGGCGCCGACAACGCTGACGCTGGCGACTAACACCTTATAGCGCCTGGCGGCCGCGAAGATGCGAGCCCAGTCGCTCATCGGCGCGGGTGCCGCGGCCGCGAGCCGCGTTTGGGACGGCACCACAGGTTCATTGGATGGTACGGTCGCGTTAGTCACCATGTCTTGCGTCCGGCTCTCGAGGGTTAGGTAGTGCCTTCAGCCGTCCAGCGTTTGCAAACCGGGTACCGCGGGGACCCCCAGGAGCTTGCCACGCAACGCGTGCCGCCACGGGCAGATACGTGCATGAGCTTCCGCCGCGTCCACGGCCCGCTTTCCAATCGTCGCAAGCCTCTCGCAAATCTGTAACGTCGACGTGGCAGTAGCGGACGCGCGCGCCCTGGCACGCGCAGCTAAGTGCTTTTGCAACAAGCGGTCAACTGACCGGAGCCTCCGCGCACGTGACCTGCGTTGGTAGCGACCTCGCGGGCGACCCGCATGACGTGTCCGACATCGGGCCCGAGGCCCAGGGAGCAGCGCCATCACGGCCAGCTCGGCACCAGCCAAGCGTAGCGACTTCCTCTCCTTCTCCCCGCCGACGATCGGCGAGGAGGAGATTCGGGAAGTTGTGGACACGCTCCGCTCTCGTTGGATCTCGACGGGACCGAAGACGAAGCGGTTCGAGGATGAATTCGCGGCATTTCTGCGGGCCCCTGGCGCATTAGCGCTCAATTCCTGCACGGCCGCGTTGCACACCGCGCTCAAGACGCTCGGTCTCGGCCCGGGGGACGAGGTCATCACGACACCGATGACCTTCACGGCGTCCGTGAACGTCATCGAGCACGTGGGCGCGCGACCCGTACTGGTGGACGTCGAGCCGGACACGCTCAACATCGACCCGCGGAAGGTCGAGGCGGCGATCACTCCGCACACCCGCGCGATCTTGCCCGTGCACTACGCCGGTCACCCCGCCGACCTCGACGCACTGCGCGCGTCGGCCGGGGCGCATGGCTTGGGAATAGTCGAGGACGCCGCCCACGCATTGCCCGCCTCCTACAAGGGCCGACCCATCGGCAGTGAGGGCAATCCTGTTGCCTTCAGCTTCTATGCGACCAAGAATCTCACGACTGGTGAAGGCGGGATGCTCGCGGCCGATCCCGAGTTCCTGGCCCGGGCGCGAGTGATCAGTCTGCACGGCATGAGCCGCGACGCCTGGAAGCGCTACGACGAGGGCGGCAGCTGGTTCTACGAGGTCCTGGTCCCTGGCTTCAAGTACAACATGACCGACATCCAGGCGGCGCTCGGGCTGTGGCAGCTGCGCAAGCTCGAGCTGTTTCAGACGCGGCGCCGTGCGGTCGTGAGCGAGTACAACCGTGCCTTTGCTGACGAGCCGGCCCTCGAGCGTCCCGTCACGCGCCCGGACGTCGAGCACGCCTGGCACCTCTACGTGCTGCGTTTGCGCGACGACGCGCTCATGATCGGGCGGGACCGCTTCATCCAGGAACTCGCCGACCGAAACATCGGCACGTCGGTGCATTTCATCCCGATTCACCTCCATCCGTACTACCGAGACAAGTACGGCTACACGCCAGGCAGCTTCCCGGTCGCTTACGACAACTACCGGCGCATGTTGAGCCTGCCGCTCAACCCCGGGCTGACCGACCGCGACGTGGGCGACGTGATCGAGGCGGTGTTCGACGTCGTGCGGAGCTACCGGGCGTGACCGCCAAGCGCGTCCTCGATGTGATCCTCGCCGGAGTGGCGCTCGTCGCTGCCGCGCCCGTGCTGGCCGTCGCCGCCGTCGGGATCCGGCTCGCGGGGCCCGGCCCGATTCTCTACCGCGCGCAGCGCGTCGGATTGCATAGCCGCGTGTTCACGATGTACAAACTCCGCACGATGCGGATGGGGCAGCCATATCCCAGCGCCATCACCGCGAAGAATGACCCCAGAGTCTTCCCGTTCGGTGCTCTGTTGCGCCGCACGAAGGTCGACGAGCTGCCGCAGTTGTACAACATCCTGCGCGGCGACATGGCGATCGTCGGCCCCCGGCCCGAGGACCCCCGGATGGTGGAGCGGTTCTACGCGCCGCTCCACCATGAGACACTCGGCGTCCTGCCGGGACTCACGAGTCCGGGCAGCCTCTACGCGTACACGCACGGCGAGACCGAGCTCGACGCGCGGGACGCAGAGGGTTGCTACGGCGAGCGGTTGTTGCCGCTGAAACTGGCGATGGACATCCTGTACGTGCGCCGGGCGTCGCTGGCTTTCGATCTCACGCTCATCGTTCGGACCGCTTGGATGCTCGGCACGGCGCTGCTCGGCCGCCGCGCGTTCCCGCTGCCGCCGGAGTTGGAGGACGCGCGGCGCATCATGAACGAACACGGCGCCGCCCGGATGACGGCATGATGCTGCAGATGCGGGATCTCCAGCCGGCGACGGCTGCGTCGTCGCTGCTCGAGTACCTCGGGGAATCGCTCGAGGCCGCTGGAGTCATGTACTGCCAGTGGAAGGGGCACTGGAAGCGCACCCGCTGGGAAAGCGGCGCCGGAGACGTCGACCTGCTCGTTGATCCCGTTTGGGCGGAGCGCCTGCACACCGTGCTCGCCCGCCTGGGCTTCAAGCAGGCTGTCCCGCCGCCGGAAGCCGAGTTCCCCGGCACGGCGAGCTGGATCGGCTACGACGCCCGCAATGGCTCGCTCGTCCACGTGCACGTCCACCGCCGCCTCATCGTCGGAGGGTACTGGACCACCGTCTACCGACTCGCGATGGAGCGCGCCGTCCTCGAGACGGCCGTTCCCCGCCAGCCGTTCCCGGTTCCGGCGCCCGAGCTCGAGTTCATCATCTTCGTGCTGCGTACGGTGCAGCGCTACAGTCCCCGTGATCTGCTCGCGTGGCGCCACGCCAAATGGCTCGCGGATGCGGAGCCGGAGTTCACATATCTGCTCCGCCAGATCGATCGGGACCTGCTCGTAGCTCGGCTTGCGGATCTCCTGCCGACCGTGGATGTGGCGTTCTTCGACGCCTGCACCCGGTCGCTGCGCCCCGGGGCCTCGCGGTGGGAGCGCCTCTGGTTGCGCCGCGGCCTAGAGCGGCGTCTCCAGCCCCACGCTTCCCGCCCGCCCTTCAAGCTGCTCCTTCGTCGGATCGGGCGCGGCCTGGGCCTCCTGCCGCGGCGGCGCGGACTCCACCCCACGCGGGGCGGCCGGGTGGTGGCGCTGCTCGGCGGCGACGGCGCCGGCAAATCCACCTGCAATGCGGAACTGTCGCGCTGGCTCGGCGTGCCCTACGAGGTCACCACCGCCCACTTGGGCCGCCCACCACGGTCGCTCACGACACTCCTGGTTGGCGGCCTCCGGAAAGCGCGGCACGCGCTCGGGGGCACCGACGGGACCGGCGTGCTCGATCTGCTGCGGCACGTGTGCACCGCACGAGATCGCTATCGCCTCTTCGCACGCGCTCGGCGCTTCGCCGATGCCGGCGGGATCGCGCTGTGTGAGCGCTACCCGGTGGCGCAAAACCGCAAGCTCGTTGGACCCGAGATTCCGCAGCTCTTCAAACGCGGGCGCAACGGGCGCCCTGCCTCCTCTCTGGCTCGCGTCCTGATACGCGCGGAGCAGCGGTACTACGACCAGATCACGAGACCCGACGTGATCATCGTGTTGATGGTGGAGCCGGAAATCGCGGTGCGGCGCAAGACTGACGAGCCGGCGGCCTACGTGCGGACGCGGTCCCGGATCATTTGGGAAACGGACTGGTCTGGGACCGGCGCCCACCTCGTGGATGCCGGACGGTCGCTGCCGGAGGTACTCGTCGATTTGCGAGCGCTCCTGTGGGCGGAGGTGTAGGGGGTGCCGCGATTCGTGGTCGAGGTGGCGGGGCCCGCCGGCGCTGGCAAGACGACCGTCGCGCACTATCTCACTGCGCGATCCCAGTTCGTCGGAGCAAGCGTCTGGAACTTGCCCCGCCCACTCTACGCCGCGAGCGCAGTGCGCACAACGCCCGCCATCGCCGCCCTCATCGGAGCAACCCGGTGGCTCCCGTGGGAGGAGGCGGAGCAGCTCATCCGTCTCGACGCCTTGGACCAGTTTCTTCGCCGCCTTCCCGAGGGCGACCGGAGCGTCGTCGTGTTGGACGAGGGCCCCGTGTTTGCGTTCGCGTGGTTTCGTGTGTTGGGGCATCCCTGCTTCCGAGACGGTCGTCGGGATGCGTGGTGGCGCGGCGTGCTGGCGCACTGGGCCGCGCGCCTCGATGTGATCGTGCTGCTCGACGGGGCCGATCCCCTGCTGGTCGATCGCCTCCGCTCGCGCAGGAAGGAGCATCCGCTCAAGGGCAGCTCCGACCGGGAACTATACGAGTTCGCCGCCGCCTATCGGCGGGAGTTTGAGTGGGTGATCTCCGGCTTGAGGGCCCAGCGGGGGACCGGCCCGAAGGTAATCTCCTTGGAGAGCAACGGCGCTCCTCCCGAGGAGCTCGCGGCGCAGGTCCTCGCAGCCTGCCAAGAGACCGTCCATGCAGGCTGACGTGGTTGCGGCCGCGGTGCCTGTGCCGCTCACGCGGCGCGCCTCGCTCAATGCGGTGCAGTCGCTGCTCGACTACGCCGCGCGTCTCGGGGTGGGACTCATCGTCACGCCCCTGCTCGTAAGCGGCCTCGGCCGCGAGTTGTTCGGCGTG
>Ga0209488_10001802_pt1 | contig 18109 bp, 24 predicted proteins | sample Rivendell_Oct201_8_FD_188349 | JGI IMG/M metagenome (GOLD analysis project Ga0209488, IMG submission 188349) | Vadose zone soil microbial communities from the Eel River Critical Zone Observatory, Northern California, USA -... | ecosystem: Environmental > Terrestrial > Soil > Vadose zone >...
GACGCCCTGATTAGAGAAACAGGGCGTCACCTGCTGTCCTTCCTCTTCAATATCCAGGACGAGGGGAAGAAAGCGTTCAATGCACGAAGAGGGGACATCGTCGCGATAAGAGCGCTGGATCAGAGGTTTTCCTTTCAGGTCCAAAATAGCAACGAGGCTCGTCATTATGCAGTGGGTTGATGTCGAGTGGTGTGGTGTAAGGTAGCGGACGTCAGGAAACCAGCACTGTTATGTAAGCACCAAACCCTAGGGTTAAAAGTAGAAAAGTATACGGTATGCAGATACAGGGAAACGTGCTCTACCCTCGATCCATGTCGAGGCGAATAAGTTACAATGCGTATCCAGTCTGTGATGCCATCAATATTCTTCCATATCTGATAGAGACGCATACTCCGATATTGAGCGTGTGTCCTCATACTCCGCGACAACCTCCCGCATCGCGTACCTCATAATAGGCGTCGCAGGAAGTACCTTTGGCCCAAAAATTTCGTCGTCCTCCTGTGTGTGAGCGAGATTCTGCTCCACAAGAGTGTAGGGTTCGCCATCCATGCCATCCATCTCTACTGAATCGCTCACGATCGCCGTACCACTGCTTGATGCGCCGAGGTGATGGATACCAATACTGACACGGCGACTGGTAGGCATGGTTTGATCGAGTGCTGGCTGAGTTGTCACCCCTTCTAACGGTTCGGGGCCTTCTTTCGTGACTGGATCCATCCACCGTAGATCGAGGATGCGGCCGCGCACCATCCCATCAACAGCCCGTACACCGAATTCCCGGCAAAGCATGAAATACGGCAAGGAACGTACGCCGGGTTGAGTGAGGCGGCTCATGACACGCAGGAGTTGCAACGCCGTAAAATCAGACACGTAACCTGGTTCTGAGACGGGAGAGGGAGCGTGCGGATTGCGGGCTGGGCCAGTGAGAGGCGGATAAACGGGAAAGCCTCCACCGGATCGCGTAGGGGAAGTAGGATTAACACCGGATTGTCGCATTGCGGCAGTCGCGCTGCTACGGCGACTACGCGGCTTGTGATCGGCCGTTTGAGGGTTCTGCGCGGTGTGGATGATATGAAGGTTGAGAAGGGCGTGAGCTTGAATAAAGTGAGAACTTTGATGTACTACTCAGCATGTTACTTAGTCAACGCTCGAGCGATACAAACTCAGAACTCACTTTCCAGGCGTCCATTAGAGTTCACTAAAACCAGCCAGACCCTGAACGAGGGGTTACTCGTACCATATGAAGTTACTCACCGTAATCCGTGACATAATCTTGGATGTGCACAAGCCGACCTCCGAATGCTTCGTAAAGTCTTTCAAATTCTAGACCAGTCTTAAGTCGTTCTGGCACTCTAGGTAGGACCCTTTCCTCGAAAAAAACACGCGTTTCTGCTTTTGAGCAATCACCGATAGTGATAATCTTTGTCACTTAAGTTAACACGTATTTCAAGTTAAAATACACCACGCACCTTGCAGTGTTGCATGACATTCAGTTGTCTGAGCCATGTCTGATAAAAAGGGTCGCTAGTTGCGTGAATGACATGGCAGAGTCGGTCCTGCTTTGTCAAAACGAGCATAGAGTCTAGGAGAGCTTTCATCGCCTCGACAGACTGGATAAGACCGGGGCTGGAAGCATCGATTACAGTGAGTTCAAGGAAAGGAATGAAACGCATACAGCTTGTGCGCTTCATCGAGGAAGAACACAGGCATTTTCTTGACCACTCTCGTTTGTGGCTTCTCATGGGATCGCACGGCCTCGGTTTGGCTCGGTTTGCGTTGGTCGATACGATCGCGCGAAGAACGGAATTGCCACCACCTGGGAGATCGAGTGCGACTCTGGCCCGCGATGGGATTTGTGTTTACACTGGGCTCCGGGCTGGGGGTACGTTCTGGACGGGCTTGTGGTACAAACTCCCTGTACTTTAAAAGGGAGCTCTAAAAAAGAAGACATCAGAATGAAGAAAGTAGGACAGGGCACCAGATGGAACAAGGGACAACCTGAAAGAGCTCCATGAGCCGTGCGATGTCACTCGTGCGGATCTGGCCAGAACCGTTCGTGTCGGATAGCCTGCGTTCGACATTGAGGCGGTCGTGCTAGACGGTGGTTAATATGACAAACGCAAACGTAGCGTTCTCCCCATACCTTGAAACTCCACGCGTCCTTCTCGAAATCTTCATAGCCCCTCACGTCGGCGATAAAATTAAAGAACTGCTCCGCTTGTTGACTGAGGCTCATGTATAGACTGTCCAAGTCTGCAAAGCCGGCAATTCTGAGATCAAAGTGAAGGACATGGTACTTGTCGGAGGTAAGGAGCTGTCGCAAGAGGGCAGTCTACTCGAAGATGATTTCAGATTTGAATAAGAGGGTAAACAAAACGGATAACAACCTTGCCAACCGAGCTTGCACCAAAAAGTACGGTAAAGCAAGGCTCCTCCTCTAACGCACGTCCGACTGCCTGGAGTTCAGCCGGACGAGGGAAAAAGTTTGGTAGACGAGAAAACGTGTGTGAAGGACGAAGCTGAGCTCGTTCGCGGGCTTCCGCGATTTCCCTTCGGGCTTCTTCCAAAAGTTGGCGAGACTCGGTGAGCGAGCGAAGGGTAGAGGCAGGCTGATAGGTATGGGAAGAGAGAGACATTGTGTTGACACACATTGAACGGCAGTTGGGTTTACGAAGGGGGGTCAACCAAGCGTGAGCCGCGCGATCGAGGCAAGTCTAAAAACATGCGTACGTTTACGACGACCTGCAGAATCTCGCCTATACCAAAGAAGGTTCGCTTCTGGCGGCTCCTGGATGCCACGCTAGGACGAGAGAGATTTGAAGGTGAGGCATGGGTGTGGAGGCCACGATGGGGTCGCAACGAGACGGCGTTTACTACGGCTGACTGTTGTGGGTGCACAATACTCATGTAGGGGGAGCTGTAAACACGAGGCCCGATTAAAAGGGTAAGGAAGAGGTAACAAAAAGGGAGCACAGTACAGACGCAGATGTACGAGGTTCTTCAGATGGGGAGAGAACGGGAAGAGAAGCACGTTGCAGTCAACCATTGTGTACACGGGTGACCACATGTATGCGCGGTGCGTGTGTGCAAGGTGACGGTGACCACATGTATGCGCAGTGTGCGCGGCAGACACAAGACAAGACACGCCTTTTCATTTACGGTCACGTGCCACTCCGGCTCCTTTATCACCCTACCATCTCTCTTAGATCATCCTCCTCCCTCCTCCCTGACGGCCTTCAATCATTTCCATCATCTCCCATTAAATCATGCAGAGAGGCGGTGATCGCGGCAGGGGAAGGGGAAACCCAGAACGTGGAAGAGGTTACCGAGGTGGCGCACCTCCTGGTGGCAGAGGCGCCCCTCGTGGTGGCACAGCACCAGGCGGCCGAGGTCGCGGCGGCGCTTTTGTACCCCGAGAACAGGGCGGGTATGTACCTCGTCTCCACATTCCTCACTCTTGCTCATGCTTTACCAGCATATTTGCGGAGGGCCAACCTGCTGTTATCGACGCGCGTCTCGCTAATTCCTCCGAGGATCGATTGATCCTCTCCTTCAAGTCTCTGTCCTTACGGCAGGATGCTATGCCTCCACGTCCAGATTATGGGACAAAAGGTTGGATATTCCTCACTTTGTTACGGTCTTGTTCGATTTTATGTATATTCAGGAAAACAAATCAAGCTTCGTACGAACTTCTTCCCAGTCCGCGTCCCAAAGGGACCTCTCCATGAGTATGATGTTAGCATCTCTCCTAAAGAAGTATCGAATCGTAGGGTCAAGAGGAGGATATTTCAGCTCGCCGAAAACACCCAGGACTGGATCTCGAATGGACTGAAAGGCCGCGTTGCCCACGACTCTAGCGCGAAGCTAATAGCAGCCCATGTATTGCCCCAACCCCTTACTATCCCCGTCCCTTACTTTGAGGACGACGAAGACAGGAGCAGTGCAGAACGAGGAAGGAAAGAGTATACATTAACCATCAGGTATACACAGCCTATCGAGACGGATAGCTTGCAACAGTAAGCCGATTGATGCATCTTCCGGACCCCTTTTACGGATGCACATAGATACCTCGTCGGTAACGCTCAATATCGACATTATGACATTCTCCCGGTCATATCTGCAATGAATCTCGTTCTGAGTGCGCATCCAAGCCGCGCTCAGGCAGGTGCGGGCGTCGTGGTCGGTAGGAACCGGTATTTTTTCCCATCGGCTTCCCCTCCCTTCCCCCTTGGTGGCGGACTTGAGGCTTGGAAAGGGTTTTACTCTTCAATCAGACCTTCGTTTAACCAACTCATGGTCAACGTCAATGTATGTGCGACCACCTTCTACTCGGAAGGTAATCTAGCAGAAGCCATGCATTCATTTGAACAAGCTAGCTTTGGCGCGAGGATGTCCGCGTTTGTGCAACGCATTAGGGTCAGAACCGATCATCTCGGTCACCAGAAGATGGTGAAGCGCTTAGCGAAATTCAGCGCCAAGCAACATAGATTCGAAGCGCAAGAACTCGGGGGTATGGTCACCGTCGAAGAATACTTCCGGCGTAGTAAGTTGCTCTTTCTACTGTCTTTCGACAAGCTGTCATCTTTCCGATATCTAGAATACAAGATCACTCTACGTTATCCAAATCTTCCCCTGGTTGACGTGGGAGGGACTAAGTCCGTCTATCTTCCCCCCGAAGTCTGCTCCATTCTTCCTGGCCAGCCTTTCCGTGGAAAGCTACCCGATGAACAAACCAGTGAAATGATCAAGGTCTCCGCTAAACCCCCCAATGTCAACGCCAACGCAATCACAGTCGCCGGATTGCGCGAACTTGGCTTCGCACGCGGGCCCAATGTTTCCCCTTTTCTGGACGCATTCGGCGTTTCCATTGGCAATGACATGGCTGTCGTTCCTGCTCGCATCTTGACCCCCCCTCGAATCCGTTATGGGAAAGGCGAGCCGAGCGTAGATGAAAGGGCCAGCTGGAACTTAAGAAATGTCGTCTTTGCCGAAGGCGGCAAGCTCGGCCCTTGGACGGTGCTAGTCATCAAAGATGGCAACCGCTATGACGAATTTAACGACGCACAAGATCCAGAATTACGCAGCACTATCGATGGCTTTGTCTCGATGTGCAGGAACTGTGGGATTAGTGTTCCTCAGACACCTCCTCTGATTGCCGTCGCTGAGCTTCCGCGAAGGGACCTCCAAGACCCCCTCCGAACACAGGCGATCAACGTTATCCGCAGCGCTCTTATGGCGACGAAGCAGAAACCCACTCTCCTTCTCGTCATTCTATCTAATGGCGACAAGCACATCTACTCAGGCCTGAAGCACCTGTGCGATGTCTACTTGGATGTTCCTAACGTTTGCGTGCAGTCCGCGAAGATCAGGAAGGAGCGTGGCCAACTACAGTACTATGCCAACGTTGCCCTTAAGGTAAACATGAAACTCGGTGGCGTCAACCATGTTGTGGATGAGGCGTCGATAAGTAAACTTCGTCAACCTTCTACCATGCTTGTCGGGATGGATGTCACCCACCCGGGACCATCAACCGTCAAGGGAACGCCATCCATCGCTGCAGTTGTGGCAAGTGCAGACCTTCGATTTAGCCAGTATCCGGCGAGTATGCGCATCCAAGAGACAAAAAAGGAGGTTTGTTGGCAATTCTGGTCCTCACACGGCGCGATTGCTCACCTACCAATCTTCTAGATGATCACAGACTTGAGGGAGATGATGGAGGAGCGTTTACTAGCGTACAGGACCAGGAACAGAGACCTCCCTCAGAGGATCCTGGTTTATCGCGATGGCGTCTCTGAGGTCTGTCCATGGTGTCTGTTCCATCCCGCCATGTCTGATATACCTTCCGTTCAGGGCCAATTCTCTATTGTCGTTCAAGACGAAATTCCCAAAATCCGAGCATCCTTCAGGAAGTTTGACACTACTCAAAGCCAGTATCGCCCTAAGTTGACTGTTGTTATTTGTGGCAAGAGGCATCATACTCGATTCTATCCCACGGAGGCCGCCAATGGTGACCACAACGGGAATCCGAAACCTGGTACAATTGTCGATCGTGGAGTCACCGCCATCTACGAGTTCGACTTTTTTCTCCAAGCTCATGGCGGACTTCAAGGAACGACTCGCCCAACGCATTACTACGTCGTCTGTAATGAGATGGACATGAATGCGGACGACCTCCAGAGCTTGACGAACACCATCAGCTATACATTTGCTAGGGCAACGAAGGCTGTTAGCCTGGCAGCTCCTGCGTATTATGCAGATCTTGCATGCGAACGTGGGCGATGTTACCTCCACAAGCTCCTCATGGGGATCTCGGATGTCACTACTACGGCGACTAGCGGATCCACCGCTGAAGAAGAGATTTTCAGAGAGGCGGAGAAACTTTGGAATGGGGGAGTGAAAGGCAAGCTAAAGGAAAGTATGTTCTACTTGTAAAATCGGATACCCCGCCATTTTGTATTTGCTTGGGCTTTCGCCCTTGACCGCTGTATTGTTCAACAAATTTTACTGAATATATTCTTTTGTACACCGTAACGAATAGTATAGACCAACATTATCCTACCCTCATGTTGTTTGGGAATTTCTTTACGCCCCAAGTAGTTGTGCGAAGTACGATGCGATCCTCACAACGAAAAATCTCTAAATGTCGAAAGCAGGTAAAAACGGACGCAGCCATTTGAAATAAAATATGTACGGATATCTTTACCAATATTATCAAAGCGGGCCTCTCAACCTCTCAACACGAACCAACTGGCGTCTAGGTGGTCGGCGGAGCAGCCCCAGTGCTGGTCTCACGGTCGACAGCAGAACGCGGTATCATGCGCACACTGGTGAGGCCACCAACACGCACCCGGGAGCGATCCGCGTCCACACGCCTCAGCCGGGTTTCTTGCCCTGCCCCAAAATCCCAAGCCATGTCTCCTTCAACGCGCTCAGCAGGTGGCAGCTTGCCTGGCATCTTTGTATCGTTTCTTTTCAGGCCAGCGGATGCGGAACGCTTCTCATCACAATATCTTCGTGCCGAATAGTGTTTAGGTTGTATCACTTTTCTGTTCGGGTGCTTTGCAGGACCACCTCTCTTGGGGTTGTCATATTCTTTCAGTGGACAGGCGGGGCGACCCAAGTTACGCTCCTTACTGTGGCTGCCCGAAATTGTCGGATATGTTCGCTTCCGATGTGTCTTACCATAGGACACACGAACAACATCCCTTGATCCGGCGATATTCGAACCTATTGCAACTTTGTAAACAACGACTGACGGACGAGATGTCCCGAGGAAAACCGAGTATGGTGTTGGGCCGGACTGGGGGGCACTCGATGGAGTCAGGAGTGTACAACGGCTCCTATCTGAACGCGTAACCTGAGAGTTACTATCTGAGGAATCCAAAGTGTGTGTCGATCTTTCAGCGGCATGAGTTGACTCGTCGTGATCAATGCAATCGCGTGGGGTCAGAGGAGACAGTGCCAAAGGTTCAAGCGCACAGGCGGAGGGCGTCGAGAAATGCGCATTCAGGGTGGTGGCATGGACAGGTGCTGCATGGCGCCTCATTTGCCTCGGTACCTTGATGGATCTACGTATCAGCCTTCGTCGTACGATTCTTCATTTCTGTCCACGCACTGATGTCTCACTTTGTCCTGTGTCACTCTGTGCCTCGGCGGGTATCCCTTGGTGAGTGGCACCCCTCTTTCCTAGCACGTTTGAAAGACTAGCTGAACGTGGGCACGCGGGATTCGATCCCGCGGAAAGCGTCTGGGGACAAACACCAGTTGTGGGGCTATCTGACCACGGCGGTGGAAATGACGGCTTTGGGGCCAAGAACGTCCCAGCAGGAAGAGATCCGCTATCATCCACAGGAATTGCTCCTTCCAGGTGAACTTCCGTATCAATTTGTTCCAATGACCACTCATTAAATGCATCAGAACGTGAATAGTCGGTGTGAGGCTGTTCTGTACAACTCATCGGGCTGTCTTGCGATAAATACCTCCCACCGTGTGCCAAATCGGAACCTTGTGGCGATGGAATGGCCTGGGAAGGACATCGGTTGGGAGTTTGACTGGGCAGGAACAGCGGAAATTTTGCATAGGAACCAACAAAGGAATTACAATGACCAGCGGAGTGCTGGCTCGGAAGCTGGACTGAAGGGGCCGAAACAGGCACTTGGTATTGGGCGCCTATAGCAGGATCTGCGGCTATGTCTTCAGCTACTTGAGGGTTAATGCAAGACCGTTCAGGCGTGCCGTAGAGTCGGTGTGGAGTCTCATGAAATTGAGGGAAATGATTAGGCACATTGTCGGTGTCAGGATGGATGTTCGCTGATGAGGCTGCCAGTCCCATCGACACGAGGGCACTATCACGAGGAAGGTACGAGGATCGACGAGGTCGAGAAGGATCAAAGGTTATCACTGAATCCAAGACAGATGCCAATGGTGAGTTCTGTTGATTTGAAGAATCCATCCCAGTCTGAGCTGGAGAAGTAGCCGGTCCAATGAGAGAGGAGATGGGAACGCGAACGACCGTTGTAGAGGTGCTATGGGATGGCCACTGGCATCGGCCATCACGTGCTGACCGAGGGTCTTGCGATTCATTTGACACAGAGATAGGTACATTTGGGGGAAACTGAACAGAAGTGAGTCCGGAAAGGATATGGCGGACCGACCAGTCAGGAAACAAATTCAGGCATCGTAGGATGCTGAAGGCAAAGGAGATTCGAGAAGGGTCAGAATCAAAAGAAGACTCATAAACCCAGCGCGAGGTCGACAACGGCCCACTGTCCGGAAGTGAGCACTAAGATGAGATTCGAAGACGTTAGGAACAGCGAATCGGATGCGTGGAGGCAATCTTACGACGAAAAAAGGCTCTTTAAACAGCATTTCAGAGACAGATGACCGTATGCGCTCAGCAGACACGACAAGCACGTTCAAAGGATTTGATGACGGAAAAACGCCAAGAAGATAGAAGCAGAGTTCCTCGTAGGAGATGCCCTCGATCGACGCATGAACAAGCGGAACGAGTGCGACGAGTCGCAACCACCGAGGAAAGTCAAGATGGAGATCGGTAAAGAATGCGGAGCAGCCGCCAGGGTACCTGATATGGGGGTTGACTTGAGGCATCGTGGGCAAGCACCGCTGACGACGTGAGGCTGACTGGCGCTGACATTCGGGTTCAAACTGAATGGATTTCTGAAGACATTGTCACTTGATCATGACATGATAAGTCAAGAATCCATAGTAACCGCGGCTCTCTTCAGCCACTCCCCGTAGTATTCACATCCGCTGGGCCCCACCGGACCTCCTTCTTTGCAGAAATCAAATACAGGGCAGCTCCCGCACGGTGCCTCGGACCAACCCAAAGTCACGCGTTCCTGGCGTACCGTACGATATAGATACGCACTTCCAAGCGCCTTATCGTCCAAGGACGTTAACGGTGAGGGCGGGCGTCGGCACGCTCTCCGTTTGGGTTGCGATTCGATAGACCTTCGTTGATTTGAATGCGGCGGTGCGGGCTTCGAGTCTTCCTCCGAGTGGCTACTCAAGGAGGGTGAAGAGTCGATCTCGGACAGAGAGACGCGTTTAGACTTGCGACCGTTGTGAGTTTTCTTCCTCTTTCGTCTTTTGGCAACGCTTTCCCGGTCGCTGCCGCCATCACTGGTGGATATGTCTTCGGGATCGCGCGTCCTCTTCCTTCGTTTGTCCCTCGGCGACTGCGGCTTCTTGGATGCCTTCCTTTGCGGATGCTCGTCCTCTCCCTCTGAGCTTGTTGTAGTTCCTCCGCCCCCGGTCGTTTTCTTTCCCGCCGTTTTGCTTTTCTCTAGAATCCCTACCGAGTCGGTGCCAGAAGAATCATTATCACCGACGTCGTTTTCCGCCCACATTGGGCCAAAGGCCGGAAGCTGGTATCACAAGATATCAACGGTATTCTGAAAGAACAAACGTGTGGGAGTCGTACCCGTTCAACGTCCCCATCGAGTACCAAAGTGTTGAGCAGGATTTCGACATGTTCCTCAGTAAATTGGGTCTCCGTGATCTTGCTTTTTCTCAGAAAGGCGAGAACTTCCTTTGCGTTCGGGTAGTGGACACCAGCAGAGGTCGGGTACAAAGGCCGCGACGAAGACGGATGGTCTTCGTCATACTTGTGTTTCGGGAGTGTCTAAGTAGGACCGGATTAACCAGAGGAAAATAAAGACGAGTGGGCACTCACCCGCTCTCTGATGTATCGTAGGCAGGCACTGCAGAGCGACTTGATGAACTCGGCATCCAACTCGTTATCAGTGTACCATGGCCCTCCTGTAAGCTCAACGGACGGTTCGAGATGGGCCATCACATATATTTTGCGCGTTGGATACTACAGCGAAGGAGATCAGAGCGCCATCCAAGCGCGAACATACCGAACATAAAAAACCTTGACGTTTTTGACGCTTTTGAGGAGTCTTTTTTGTACGAGCGACTTCAAACAGCGATCAATCACTGTCTGACGAAGCTCTGTTTTTGCTTTGAGGTACTTCGTCCATATCCCTTGAGGACGTAAACTAAGTTCCGCATTCGAAGTAATGAAGTAGCGCTCACCTTGATTTGCTGCTGCCTGAATGTGGCCCAGAACCATGCTCTCCTCTCCACTTAGCCCCTTCGTCCTGTAACAGAGGTGAGGTGTTGTGCACCCGACACATAGACTGCTTCTCCGCACGCGTCAAGTTCATCCTTTTAGACAGCGCGGTACGAAAGGTGTCCGTTGGTATCTCTCATCAGCTTGAGAAGGCCCTACAGGAAGTACTTAGTATAAGCATGCAGTAATGAAATCTCTCCATACAGCGGCAAGGAGGAAATTGATTGCGTTTGTGCGTGCATGAGGATCGGGAGCGAAGGCGTCGATTTCCTGTTGAGAAAGAGGCTTGGGGTCGGGGCGGTCAGCACCCAAAGTGAAATTTCCGATGAAAAAGCAAGGATACATGCACCCTTCCTGCATGAAGTGCGCTCTGGTGAAGGCGTGTTTCGAGAGTGTTGAGCTTTCTGCTCGACGCCGAGGACGATGGCATCGATGAATGGCGGGCCGCTTGGTGGCGTGGCGCTGTAGCGCTCGCCTCTTGAGTCGGTAGCACTCACACGACCACCATCGCAGCATGGGGACTCAAACCACGGAGCCAAAGACCGCACAAGAAGACATCACTTCTTTTTTTGATAGCACTGCTGCAGCCGTGCGGCGGGCATTTGCGCGGTACGCTTCTCACTGGCGATGAACCCAACACGTCCAAGCTGACATTCTACTAGCTTTGAAGACAGTTGCATCCTCCCCATTGTCGATCTACTCAAGGCGCTCTTTGTGGCGTATCCGATCCCTTTTGTGCGTGGCTTGGACTGCTCCCTTATGCCTAGTCTGACTGATGTTGGTTAGGTTTTCGTCTCGATCTTTCTCGCCCTGGGCTTCTTCCCAGTCCTCGCGTATATGTATGCACCCTCATTTGCCATTTTCTTTTGGCGCGTTACTTATATATATGCTTCCCAATAGTATCGTATCATTGGCCACGCTTTCTGCTGCATTGTCGATAGCCCTTTCCCTCGCGTTCGTGTTCTCGTCTGGTGTTTTCCTTATTTCGGGTAAGCCAGTCACTTGTATGTCATTCTTATCGCATTCTCACCCTACAGCCAGGCGGCGTCCTCCTTGCTGCCCTCGGTTTCGCTCTACTCCTCTCCGCATTCTTGACCACGTTTTTAATATCTGCCTACTTCTTTGGACGTCTCGTCCTCAACCTTCGTCGTTCTGGACGTAGTTTCCGCGGCTGGTCCCAGGGAGTGGCACATTTGTTCTTTCCCTCATCTGCGTATCTAATCCCGGTGCACGACGGTCAATCTGCCTCGGAGGGTTCGGACATTTCACCAGACATGAAAGACGGTCGTACGACCAAGGTGGAACCTCTACCCAGCGGAACCCCGGACCGTCTGTCGGAACACGTTACTTGAATTCCACGTGGCTAAGAGTTGTCCCCAATGCGGGACTTGTTCGGAAATGTCTTGTTGTCACGTCAATTTTACTTTGGGCGGGTAGTCCATTGTACGTTATACATGGTCTGTATTTTTACGTTGGCTCTGATGACACGTAGATAAACTCGGTGGGTATTCACAGGTGTCGTTGTATCGTACGTTTTCTTAGTCGAAGTGTTTCATGTTGCCGAATAAACGAACACTTCTTGAAATCTCGTCGTCGGCTGGAGATGAGCGCTGGGATACTATCGACGCGCGACGCTTACCTAGTTTCCCGTTTATTCTTAACTGTGTGATCAAACTTCAGTCATCTACCCGGTGCCGTGGTACTCCCTGGCATTGTGAGCCATGAAAGTGTAACCTCCTCCCGATGACTCCACTCACTCCGGGCCCTCTTTTCGGTTTCTTGATGACAGTGCGCACCCTCACATGCGTATCGATACTACCGGGATTGCCCCAGTAGGACCGGACAAGTACATTGGTTTCTGCCCCATGCTGCGAACTGCATCTCTCGATTCACTTGGTATTGCCCTCTATGCTTCCCCTGGAGGACGTGAACTCAACCACACCTTACCTGAGCAATGTTATCCCATTCGGGAACCAATTCCTGGAGCCAACCTCTTCCTCCCTCCTTCTGCGATGGCATGCCTTGACCAAGGCCCTAACAGTTAGAGTCACTTTTTCCCGCCTCACCTACCAGTAGAGTTCAATGATTGTCTACCGGCGACGGTTTTCTGGCAGAAAATGGCAACACGGCACTGGCACGGCCTGAGAAGCAGCCACTGCTCCAAGGCTCGCCTTCCCGTATACTGCCAGTGGCAACTATCGCACTGGCAGCTTGGCTTGTATTGACCGACAAAGGGCGCCATTTTTTTTACATCTCCCAATCATCAAGCGGTCATTAATTGAGTCACTTTCACTGGCGGTGCGGGTTCCATCTGGGTGGCCGGCGAATCCAAGTCTGTAGATTCGACAGGAAAACTCAAACCTGTAGAATAAATGTGCTGTATAATACCGGGTTGTAAAAGTACAGACGTATTGTAATAGAGCTTCTAGCGGTGACAGAGATACATTAAATCGGTGCCCCTGAAGTCCGTCGCCTTTGACTGTACCAGCAGTGTAGACGGCAAAGGACATGTGACACTAACCCGGTCATTTGTCCGTTTTGAGCGATATACCACCAAACTGTATTGGGAGACGACATGGCTGCGGTCATCTAGACGTGCGGTGGGGGAAGATTACCTAGAGAATGTGGTACATGAAGTCGGCCTGAATAACCAAGGGAGAAGGGGGGCTCGCTCACCATAAAGCGAATATGGACCCGATATTGGGTAAGTCTGCGGATGCGGCTGTTGGTGCTGTTGGCTCTCGTGCTCGACAGAGCTCGCGAAGGGTGCATCGAGCTCGCTCAAGGCCGAGTAATCGCTCCAGTATCGTGAGAACCCACGACGGCCAACCTGAGACTCTTGCTGAGGGCCTATACCGACGCCGGGGACGGAGCTAGTATTTTGACCTCGAACAACTCCTCTGTCAAAAAATCCCGTGCTGTATTGTTGTGGGAGCACAGATGTCGACAGGTTCCCGGCGAATTCGTTCAGGCTACCCTCTTCCGGCCATCGATCACATAATGGGTAGAAGTTCTGGTGCTCGGAGGTGCCTAAAGTGGATGCCTGCTCGGAGTGTGGGGGGCCGTGCAAGGCTTCGGGCCGTTCCCCTTGCGTCGTTGTAGGCAACTCAACCTGATAGAGTGATACTTCATCGTCAAGGAAATGATCTGCCGTCCGCTTCTGTGACCTGACAACATGTGTTGTTGATAGAGAGCTGAGCGAGTTTTGGAGGTTTGCCTTGCTGCCATAGAGAAGCTCCCAAGCCCGCCCAGCGCTTGGCCAGGTTATCGACATACGCTGGAGCACGTCCATGCACGTCGTGAGCCCGTTTCGCGCCTGTGGGTCATCTGGATACGCATTAACTATGGAAACGAGAATGAGCTTGACATCGATGCCCGAGAGTGCAATGGACTCACGAGTTCGCACATGCGTGATGCTAGCTGTGAATACGTAGTACGAAAGAAAAACAGGGGCACGCCTCACACTGAGGCGCTCCTTGAATGCTATGAGGGTAGACGTGATACGATTGGCAGCTTGGACGCAAAGGTCATAGTTTTTCTGCGAGATGACCCGTAGTTCTGGATCACTCGAATCGTCAAGTCTTCCTCCAGCGAGTATCATCAGACAGTTGATTGAACGGCGCCGTGAAAATTTACTCACCCTTGCGTGCGAATCTCGTCTGCGTATCTCATACTACACTGTGTCATCATAGGATATATTTGTGATAAAAGGAGACTACTCACAAAGGGCGGTGCAGTATGAGGACCACACACCAATATTGCATATGCAACGTTAGAACAAATGGGGACGGAAGGTGTGGTTTCTTCCAGTTGCTTGGGTCAAACCTTAGGTGCTCGGGTAGGTCCAGAAGCCACTTATCCAACAGCGCTCCAAGGCGTATCGATTCGGAATGGCGTCCCGGGCCAGGACGCACTGCGTAGACGGTCTGGACGACTTCGCTGAGAATATTAGCTACAAGACGGATGAGATCAAGAACTTGAGAGGAAGAGTGACATACGTACAGAGTGCGGCAGAGGCGTTGAAACATGAGAGTGTACTGATGGGGAAAGATGAGTAATTGTGCACCTCGCGATCACGCTTCGCTGGTTGCCATCCTTCCGTCTCCTCGAACTACGCAGATGTTAACGACCAATAAACTTAACAAAAATAGACATACTTCATCGGTGCTCGGGAGTTCAGTGTCGAAGTCTCGTTCGTATATGGATAATGGACGTCCCATATACGACGAGACGTACTTGTCCAAAATAACGCAAGCATACCAGATCCTACGACGCTCCTGCAATTCGACTGGTGTGAACAACGGCCCCCCGCCGTGCGTCCATTGATCGGCACTCTTGTGAATGCCAAGGTCCTGAGCCATGCGAATGGCCATACCGACATAAAGCCATGCCTGTGCCATCGCCCCGATTCCAATCTCGCGATATCCCATCAGGAGCAATGCCTGGCATGTGGCTGGACGAGAGGAGGAATAGGACGAATCCAAAAGCCGCTTTGCCTCTTCTAGATATACATCACCAGCAGGCCACATCGTGCTCTCCGATGGTGGTCTGTCATTGTCGTGAGTAGATGTATATCTGGCCGCGACAGAGAACATTGCAAGTAGGAGCAACGGGGATATATGTGATCGCCTTCGCCCGAACTGCAAGTGAGAGGGCGAGTCAAAAGTGTTGCGGGATTGGCGGTCAACATGCCTGGCACAAACGATATGAGAAAACGTGTCATCATCTGGGAGATGGCGACGCACCCGTTGTGTAGCTCCTCCAGGAAGCTCTGTTTATGGAGGATGGGCAGCGCGGGGTGAACATAGGCAAAGTAGATTTCCAGCAGCTCTTCCTGCGTTGCGGCGTCCGGTAATGTTACGGATTGTTCCTCGCTGTGCGAGGGGAGGTTAGAGTCAGACTCTGGCAAAGGCGGCCAAACACGGGCTTTGGGAAAACGCCTGAGATATTCGAGTCAGCGGAATTCTCGATAACCAATCCGGTGGTAATGAGTGGAACAGACAGCCGGCCACTGACCATATGCCCCCTTCATTTCGTCCGTCTACTCGTTCCTTAACGTCCAGCAGGTGCAAGCCGCTCGCTTGTCCATGGAACCGCACTTCCCTCTCTTCATTCAGACTGAGGTGACCAACCTCGCTCACAAGTGCATTATCCTCTCGGGTACCGCGATTCTTTTCGTGTTGGTCCATAGGGTCACCGCCGAAGGCGACACTGCTCGTGCCAGCACCCGCTGGGGATGAGCGTAAGGAGTGGAAAGAATCCGAAGGAGAACGAGAATATATGCGCCGCTGGCGAGAGCGAGGAGGCTCACTACTATCTGGAGATTGTGGGCGTCCTATAGAAAGAGACAACGTAGGACGGCCAGTATGAGAGGGCTGTGGGGAAACACAACTTGGTGATTGAGAATTTTGCCCGCGGAGTAAGGCGAGGGAGGTTAAACGCTCAATGAGATGCTCCTGCCACTCTGTTGACGGACTAGTGCATAGACGACTTCAGAAGAGGAGAGTCGTACGAAGAAAGGAGTACACAGACTGTGTTGTATTGAAGGAAGAATTTGGAGAGTCTGACTTGGTCTTGACTCCGGCTGGATGCGGCCGTGCTTTTGACGAGGCAGAGGATGCCTCAGTTGCGCGTGCCCGCCCTTTCACCCCGTATGGAGAATGATCCACACGTTTGATTATCTCACACGCTAGCGGGTCCTGGAACAGCAGATGATCGAATGATGGGAGAATCAGAAAAGATGAAGATGAGCTACTGAAAGGGTCGTAAACGAGTTACCTGAGATAGATCGTCCAACAGACTTCTGGAGCGTGAATCATTAACAGCCAGCAGGATGCCAACAAGAGCCTCCGTTTGATGCAGGCGAGCTTCTATCGCATCGATATAACCCTTTGGAGGACCGCGTTTGCGCGATGGGCCAAGAAACGTGCAATCTACGTGGGTTCGAATGCAACAGGCATAAATCTGTCAGTCCTGAACTTGAAAGACGAACAAAGTTGTAGAGAAATATTATCATCATAGTATCAACTTTTTAACAATTGTCGAGGAGAATTGGGTGTAGAAGGGCGCTCGAAGGCTAAGATAGATGCAAGCAGTGAAAAAAGCGAGCACCCATGAGGAGTGAAGAATATCTCTACAAGTTGATGGACACATTACTCACGTGTTCCTAACATGATGCAAGCTTTGCAGGGCTCGTTTTCAGATGACCTCTCACATTTGCACTTGGATTTACGACACTGATCGCACGCTAAGCCACGAGAGTCAAATTTGGGGTTCCAATGGGAAGAAACGATCGTGAGGCACCTTTACTACTTCTCCTCCGAACCGCCTTGTCCAACGTTTTGGATGACGAGCCTGAGGAGTCGTGAAACAACTCTACAGCTGAGCCTGATGCAGAGGGCAAGTCGCCAAGCTCTTCTCCGTCATCATATTCATCCGTCAGTGTGAGAACGGTCGAATCGTCCACAGGGGGTAAGGAGAGAGAGGCAGGCACAGAGTCTGGGTATGAATTCATTCGGGCAATCGGCGCGTGTTGTGGCCAAGTGGATGACCTAGACTGTGACATGAAACTGAAGGGAGGCAAGGCGTTGTGATCACCCGGTCCGAAACGGAATTGAGAGCCAGTAGTATCGACGTAACGCGAATGCGGTTGTCCTATGGACGAGACGGGGACGGAGAGAAGGGGGGGAGACTCTGACTTGATGACGAGGTGAGCCTGATGATCATAGTGAGGGTGCATGGGTGAGGTGGAGGAGGAAGGTGAAGAGAGAAGGACATACCCGTGAATAAAAGAGGTCGTGCCCTTAGTTAGCAGGATTGATTTGTCCCCGGGCCTGTGGCCTCTTGCCTGGTTTGGAGTCTCGACAAGGGCCGAGAGAGAGAAAGGACGATCGATCGGAGAGAGGTGGAGATGTGTAATGCGGTATGTTGCGACACAAGTCCGAGATTGGGTTTGAGAGAAAGAAGAAGTACTAGTAGTCGAGGTGGAGAGGCATAGTACGTTATCTGGTCTGGCATGGGCATGGCTACTCTGCAGCAGCACCCGCTCCGCAGTCCCCAGAACGAGATCCCACACGTGGTGCATCATCAGAAAATGTCTCGCGTCGCTAAGAACGGGCGTCACTCAGGTCGTGCGTCCTTTCCTTCTGCCCCTTGTCACTTTTTTCGTACCTGACAAAAGTTTTCAGACACATTTCCCTGGTCTGCTCTTTCTCTTTTCGTGCTCTCCTCTCCGCTCCGCCCGCTGGAGCGGCTGCCGCACAATAGATTGGTAATACCAGATCTCACTCATATGACTAATTTGACGCCCATTTATCCCCTCCTGAGAAGGTTGCGTGTCGCGTGGTCAATGCGGCATCGGCTTCTAAAGAAGAAGCTTCTCCTTCCTGCCTTTATTACGGATCTTGAGTTTCACACGCACACCCACCTCTCGGCACCGTCATGTCCCTCGTTCAACGCAAGACACAGCCTGTGCTCATAACATGTACCTCGTACCATGCACAGTTCTATCGA
>Ga0209488_10001803_pt1 | contig 18107 bp, 17 predicted proteins | sample Rivendell_Oct201_8_FD_188349 | JGI IMG/M metagenome (GOLD analysis project Ga0209488, IMG submission 188349) | Vadose zone soil microbial communities from the Eel River Critical Zone Observatory, Northern California, USA -... | ecosystem: Environmental > Terrestrial > Soil > Vadose zone >...
GTGGGCGTAAGCGGGGAAAAGTCACGTGAACCGGTACCACGACCAACCCAAGACTCCGCAACCTCAACCCATGGATGACGGTACGTCCTCAGCATCACCGACGACCACCCTCTCGACCGCGACGGCATCGGCGACGTTTACTATACAGCCTTCCTCCTGTCATTTCTCTACTTTCTCTACTTTTTCGGCCTCGCCACAAAAAAGACAGAATCGGTTCCAGCAACCCGTTCAGTTCAATGTCGGCAGCCGTCGGCAGTCTGTACGGCTTCCCAGTTCTAGTTTCTTCGACGTGCCCTTGTTATCCAATTTTTCCCTGCTCTCCCACCTCCCTATCAGAATCAGAGCGAGCAATGGCAACACTCGGCGCCCGCCACAGCTGAAACATCAGCGCTCTGTTGACCTAATTTCCAATATTCTCTTCTATCATCGTCGTCTCCCTGTCGTTCCTCCCATTCGCATGTTACACCAACCTCAATAACAGACAGAGCCTGACGTTCCTTTGTCCTGTATCAGCTTGGCAGTCGCAAGATATGGCCCCCAACGCTACACCTATCAGCATCCCAACTGGAGACGTGACGATGGCCAATGGTACCACAGACAGTCAGGCTTGGGACAGTGGACGTTCGCCGGGTCGCGGTGGCGGTGGCGATTTGCCACGACGTTCTAGTAGGAGTAGAAGTCCCGGCCGTGGTAATGGCGATGACCGAAAGTATGCACTCATTTTGACTCCTCCGATGAGCGTGCTATTTCTCATGACCCAACCAGCCGTGAAGGGGGACAGAATCCTGGCAACAACCTTCATGTTTCCGGCTTGAGCTCACGGGTTGACACCCGTGACCTTGAGGCGACCTTCGCAAAGATTGGCAGGGTAAGTGAGCTTGTTTCATGTAACCTGAGCTGACATATATTTGCCGTGACCCAGGTTAAAAAAGCATCGGTCATGTACGACCCTCACACCCGCGAGTCTCGCGGGTTCGGCTTCGTGACCATGGAATCCCTAGAGGAGGCCGAAGCAGCTATCACGGCCCTTAATGCTACAGAATTCATGGGCAAACCTATGACCGTCGAAAAGGTGCGTCCCCGGTTGTAGACATAGTGAAATCGCTGAACACCGCTCAGGCTCGTCGTGGACGTGCCCGCACCCCCACACCAGGAAGATATTATGGTCCTCCGAAGCGTAATGACCGTGAGCTTGTTCACTCCATTGAAACCGGACTTTCATTTACTGGTTCTCCATTAATCAGGCGAACGCTACTATGACCCGCGTCCTTATGATTCCCGTTACGCGCGCGAACATGATCAAGATGATCGTCGTGGGGGGCGCGGGAGACACGATGACCGCCCACGGGATTTCGAGCGTGGGCACCGTGATTATGATCGGGGCCCGCGCGACTATGACAGAGGGCCTGGTCGCGAACCACGCGACTACGATCGCCGCCATGATGATAGACGGTACTGAGTTACTGTCCGAAAGGTTTGTCTCCAGTGGTGGTTAAAGTACATGATTCGGTGTGCTCCTTTAATCAGTCCACGTTATGATACATTTTCTGTGTGTCAATCTGCCAATGTCAGGAACTGTCGCGTATCGCGTACAAAACTAGTAACAATGTATGGCATTTCGAACTGCTGCTTGGTGCTGGGAAACTTGGCTTGGGCAGACTTGTCATCGGCTCAAGTCGGACAGCAAGCTACGTCGGCAACCTCTTGTTTGGTAGGTTTTGACAGTTTGTCCTCGTGCTTTTACTTTGTTGCATTCTTACCACTCCGAGATCGTATCTGACGCATTTGACTACCTCGAATTCGATTTTCTGACATGTATGAATACCCGGGTGGATGGAAGAGGGAGATTGAAAATCACCTCTTCACCCGAATCAAGTGCAGCATTGACGATGCCCTGAGTGGCGCCCTCGTACCTCCTCGGATTGTTCTCAAGCCAATTGTTGATTTCGCTGGATGAGGGCGGTGGCCCATTTGGACGCTCGTTGCGTATACAGATTCTCGCAACGATGTTGCGCACATTGGGGACCGTTGAGCTGAGAATTCGCAATGACCAGAGAACGCGACACTATGGAAGGCAATGAGAAATTCACATGAGTATCTTAAGAGTCAGACTTTGAGGCATCACTCACTCTAGGAGGCAGGCTACGCCACTCATCCACTTCAAGGGTCGTGCGAGTGACGGGAACCTTTGTGTATGTGCCAAAATATCGGAAGGAACATTCTACATTGGGGGTGCTCGGTGGCGACATATGGACGAAGATGTGGAAAGCGTTGTAATTGTCTTCGAGCAGGGTGGTATTCGGTATGACGAGCAAGAGTCCCGTCTCCCCGGGTGAAATCGGCGCGTAAGGCTGCGATTTCCGGTTTAAGCAGAGAATGTTGCGTGGTACAGATCTTGGGCGTTCATGTCTCGGGTGGCCTCCAAATAACGCAGTGAATCTCGGAAATGTCACATCAGGTGTCATCCAGGCACGAACATGGTCATGTGGCGTAAGCGGGGACGTATCGAGGTTTTGGTCATGAAAGAAAGATTCTACTGAATCATGACTGCAGAAACGATGGTTGCCTACACGCCGCAGACTCGGAGCAGGCACACCGTCGACACCAGTACCTGAGGATCCGCTTCGAGGGCCGTCACTCGCCTGATTGGGTTGAATTCTTGGACATCTGGGGACCAAATCAAATGAGACAATGGGTCGGCCTGTGAAGGGGAGGAAGGCGTACGAAATCGCCGGGGATGTCAAGTACGGGTGAAATCTCCCCGACACAGGCTCACGATTGTGTGGCGGTTCTCTCCTCTCCCCACCGCACCTGCGATCATATGCCTGTGTGCTTGCGAGGGTGGCCTGAGATTCGGTATCACGGTGGGCGCTGCGCGATGGCCCTGCGTCGGTCTGTCAAGTGGTAAGAGCCATGGGGTAGTAGACAAACGAAGTAGGACGATACTAGGCAACGTTGCTGTGTGGCCATGGTGCCTCCAAGATGACCGATTCGTCCATCGTCGGGCTGTGGTACTGGCGCAGGCACGGGAGGACGCAGGAGTGCGGCCTGCGCCGCAGATTGGGATTCACCTTCGGGCGCTGGTAAGGCTGGCAGCAGCGTGCGGTGGTAGTTCTCACCCAGCAACAACCTGCTGTATTCCTGGCTCCTCAACATCTCGATACGCCAGTCGATTTCGATCATCTGATAGCGCAGCCGCCAGTCGACGAACGGGTAAGCAGTCAGTCTTTGATGCTCGTCAAGTTGACCAGATACTGGCATGTTCTGAGTGTTCGCCGAATTGAACATGATGGCCCTAGAACCCGGAGCTTCAATCCGGCGGAAGCTTTCTTCAAGTTGGAAAGGATACGATTGCAGCTCCCGTACCGTACCCAAATAATCCTAGTTATGGAAATGTTGGCTCGGAATCTTTTGGCGAGCAGGTCAAGCTTTGGCGAGCACACCCCGCGGTTTTGTATAACCACGGGCGCACCACTCGACGTAATGTGAGGCTTGATGGTGACGTGATGTGAGGCCTGATAGCGTAGCAGTGGAGCGCGGGCCATGGGATGATGGATGACTCTGATAACTGGAAAACCGATTACGTTTCCTCGAGGCGGCCGCGATTGAAACAAACCCCGTTATATTAACTTCCGACCTTATCACGGTTATCAGACAAAGTTCAGAATGACCTTCCGTCATCGTCATCAAGATGTCCAGAGTGTAGATCCTGTCACTAACAGGCAACGTAAACGGTGGAATCTTTCCAATCGAAGACCAAACCTATAAATAGAATGGGTGCCAATACTGGGTTGGCGTGAGCGGAACATTAATATGTCTCTGCGTCTGACCCCGATGCAGACGGAGACAAAATGCAGAAGCGTTGGGCGCCGTATATGATAATACATGGCGATAGTGGGAAGTCACGGTGAACGTGATGAGGCTTCGCGTATCGGTCCCGTGATAGCAAGAACGTTCGCCCAAAGTTCTCAGCGTGCCTGTGCAGTTGAGACGGGGTCAGAGAAATATTGAACGTTACCTGGGTGGGCTTCCTGTCAGAACCATCTCAAATTCGTTGGGGCGCAAGTTAAGTAGGCAGATAAACACGACCATGGCGTAAAAGCTCGCTTCGCAAGCAATCGGCAAGAAAACCGAGAAAACGAACTCAGTCGGGTCCGTACCTATGTTCCGAGTCATTTGGCGTGTCTTGCAATTGCCCGCCAATAAACCTCTGCACTTTCCACCACCGTCACTTTCACTCACGTGCTCTGACCTGGGACAACGCCACAAGGGCCAACCTCTCGGATTCTTGACCAACCGCACACCAATCGGAAAGGGCGGGTACGTGAGGTTATTCGTTAACCTCCACTGCGGCTTGATGGGGATCACAGGTATATCTGGCAGACGGGGCAGGGTCACAAAGGAGGCGTCACGGTACGATTTTGATGGATACGAGGACTATGTCCTTCCACAGCCTGCTATACCGTCGATGTTCCAGCGTTATGGATCAACATTTACCTGTGCTATTATTGTGTCAATTTTGAGGTCAGAGAGGATGTGTAGAGGAGACGGCCAAAGAGCGAGTCCAGAAATTTAATCTTGTTTGTCCGTGCTTTTCTCTTCTCTGCAAATGTTTTCTGAATGCCAACCTCCAACTTCACTGCCGGATCGTCAGCCGCGGCCATACTTAGCTCACCGTGCGCTTCGTTATCACCCCTACCGTTATAATCTGTTTCAGCGGGAGCTTAACGATGCAACATGTCGTACGTTGAACCAAAGAAATGTAATTCACCTGGCCGGCGTGTCGATTGACCACGTCAAGTTTACACGCCAGTTATACAATCTGCTTCACGAGTCGATGCACCCTCTGTGTACTACTCTGAATCTGTCATAAGGCATTTTGGAACAGTGTTGTGTATGAGACAAGTAACAATATAGGCATTTCGAAATCGTTCTGGAAGAGATTTGTTATTGGCGATCACGAATGTAAGCTACGGCAACCCTTCCGTTTGGCAGCTAGTGTCCTCGCTTAATCCCGCTTTTTCTTGTAATTGCTTTACGATTTCGAGATCGTAGCGGACACACTTCACCACCTCGAATTCGATATTCTGACCGCGACGCAACGCTTCAATTACTGAGGTGAACACAGGAGGTTGACACTTCGAACCCACCTCTTCACCGGAATCCAATGCAGCACGGACGATGTCAATCGGGAATTTCCTACGGTCTTCCTGATTGTCCTCAAGCCACTGGTCGATGTCGTCGAGTGATGGCGCCGGCCCATTTGGGCGCTCACGGCGTATAGACATCCTGGCAAGGACGGTGCGCGACTCACGTGACCCAGAGTTGATGATGCGCCTTGACCAGATATTGCGGCACTACGTGGGTCGTGAGAATCCCGCCCAAGTGGTGCTGCAAGACTTTATTTAAGACACCACCTACCGTAGTGGGCAAACTGCACCACTCGTCCCCACCAAGAATTGTGCGAGTTATGGGCACTTTGGTGTACGTGCCAAAATATCGAAAATGTGCTTCAAAGCTGCCGGTCTGTGTGGTTGACTCGGACTCAGACATGCTCATGAATATGTGAAATGCTTCGCAATTGTCTTCAAGTACGACGGTATCCGGCATAAGGAACACGAGTCCTGCTTTTCCGGGTGAAGTTGGCGCGTAAGGCTGCTTTTTCATATCCAAGCAGAGAATATTTCCTTTAACTGGTCGTGGGCGCTCTTGTCCAGGGTAACCTCCGAACAACGCTGTGAAGTGCTTCGATGTCACCAATGCACGAGCATAATCCTGGGGTGTCAATGATAACACGTCGAGGCCTTCCTTGCGAAAAAAAGTTCAGACTGCAGCAGGGCTGCAGAACCGATGGTTTCCTATACGCAGTGGGGCCCGGGCAGGGGGAGGGGTAGGGGCAACACTTGCCCTAGTACTACTTGGGGACTCACTTCGAGGCTCGCCGCTTGTCTGACTGGATTGACTCGGAATTCTTGGACGACTGGGGACCAGCAAGAATAGAGAGGGCTCAGTTATTCAGTATATCGACCCTGTAAAATGAAAGTAGGCGTACGAGGTCGCCGGTGGAGCCGTGCCACGGTATGGGTGAAATCTCCCCTGTACAGGCTCACGACCACGCTGTGGCTCTCGCCTACTGGACCCGTCAGATTCTAGTGTGGTTGCGGGGGCGGTACGAGCTCCGGTATTATCGCTTGCATCGTCCGATGGCCCTACGTCGGTCTGTCGAGCGGTAAGACGCATGGGGTAGTAGACAGGCAAAATGGGACGGCACCAGACGACCGTGACGTTGCGGCGTGTCAACAGTGCCTCCAAGTCCGTGACGACCTTGATCACCAACTTCACGTATTCTACTGGCACCACTCAAAGAAGACGGAGTGTTCTCGCTTGGAAGCTCCAAGCGGCGCAGGGTTAAACCTACATTTGGTCTCCTAAGAAACGACGGCAGCTGAAAAGACTCGTCAGACGCGTTCAATTGACAGGAGCACATGTGCTACTGCAAGGTGATGCGTACGTCGTCTGGCTCTGGCACCGGCGCAAGTATCGATGAGCCCGGGAGTGCAGCAACCTGCCCCGCAGATTGAGATCTCGCTTCTGGCGCTGGCAGCGCAAGGTGGTGACCCTCGCCCAGATATAACCTGCGCATTTCCTCGCCTCGCAGTTTCTCGACGCGATGGTCAATTTCGAGCACTCGATAGCACCGCTCGAGCAGACTCGGAGTCTGCTCACGGTACGAGGTCGGAGGACCTTGGCGCCCCTGGTCAGACAATGGCATATTTGGCTGCGTGTTCACCGAGTTGGACATGATAGCCTGGAACTTGGATCTGCAGCAATCGTGAGTGTGCTGTCCTGGAAGGGATATGGTTGTGATCATCCGCACCCAGACGAGTCCGGGGACAACTCGATGATTTGGGACGTCCAGTCACTATTCTTGCGAGTAGCTCAATCTATCGCCCCCATTATACGGTTTTGTATAATCACGGCATAGAGGCTTGATCGCGACGAAAGCTCAGCCTGGGGCATAGACAGACGACGAATGGATGACTCGGAGTGGCTGTCTCCATCTCATCTCAGATCACATGATAAAAGCGTTCGACGTTATCGCGGCTATCATGGCAGTCACTAGAAAGTCTTTGTACACTGTGACATATCCTGTCACTACCAAGCGACGTAAACGGTGAAGGATACTTTCCAATCGAAGACCCATCCAGGTACGGCGCTTGCCGGTGAGCTCGTGTCCTTGTGCTGGTCCCATCTACATATACGAGCAGCGCAAAAGGACACAAATGCAGAAGCCTGATATGGCGACAGTGGGAACGCATATGCATCGTATTCACCATGTAAACAAAAAAAACATGTTCGACCATGTGTGGTTGAGCTGGAGTAACAGTGAACGTGACCTGGGCGTCCTGTTCAAACTATCTTAATTCGGAGGGTAGCAAGCTACATAGAGTGATCGGCAGATGATAACGAAATAGAACCGGTCAGTCACATGAAGATCTGTAGCCACCAGGTCACCGAGCTGCAGAAAGCAGATGAACCAGGGGAGATAAAGACCAGGTTACTGTAAGCGCGGACGGGAAGAAGACTCGATGGAGACGTAGATTCTACGGCGAACGTCTCCTCGATCGACAATCCCAAAGTCATGTGGCATTCTCTAAAGAATGCCCATGGTAGGCTAGTTGAGCGGCAGTGGCACACCTTCTGCCGCACGGCACTAGTGTGCAAGTGTGGTACGGCACTGTTGGAGTTAACCCCGAATGTTGCTGTCAGGGTACGCACCGGATCTTCCCAGTGATCGAACCCTGCGGAAGATATTTCAGCACTGCTGAAACACACAAAGAAGCATCCTCAGGATCGCATGGCCGGAATGATCGGCCCAACAGTTACCCCCTAGCCTGTGTGCGAGTCCGAAGCGCCACGCGGAAACGAGGCTTCGCAGAGGCACAGGAAACAGGGTCCAACAAATTTAAATTTAAATGATGAGTCAGCAATCGACGTGTCAGATGGCCATGGGATACAGTAACGCCCTTTGCTGCAATGAGAACACGGAGACCAGAACGGTCATGGCGGGGTGCAGAAGGAACGAGCCGAGGGCCTTTTTGGAAGAGAAGTTTCTGATAGTCAAAATGAGAGCGCAAAAGGCAAGGCAAGCTAAAGTACTCACGCCAGATTCCAGACGAAGGACGGTGGAAGGCCATTCGCTGATTATGGGAGTTGTCATTCATATTTGGGTGAGGGACGGCAAAAGCTTACGAGCGAATACGCGCTCCGATCGACAGCTAAGGAGCGCAAACGTCGGTCATGGGACTGTAACGGTGTCACGTACAACCCCGGGACTCCGAGGCACGATAAGGTATATAGAGTAGTGGCTGGGGCGGAAACCCACAGTGGCGAGCGCCCTCGCCCTGTAGAAGAGCAGGTGATGTTGCAAAGGGGTTTAGAGGTAGCCCCATGGCCAGGGGGCAGGTTCCCTAACGTAGGACACCGTGTACGAGAGGATAAGCTCACGTGCTTCCTAAATCTCACATGCACGAGTTGTTAATGCCCAACAAACACGGCAGGGAATTAGGGGTGACCACGCGGGCGAGGGCCGACCGAGCTACATGCGCACATCCGAGCCGAGTCCATATATTCACGTTTGGGGCACGGTACGGGTGCACATTCATTTTGAGCGTTAAGACGAAATGAATGGTCGTGGGTAATGAGGGGGGGGGAGCACACGAGGACGCTGGGAGGGATGGGCGAGCTTGGGAAATTCGTTGGGGCTAGGCTGGTCTTCTTTAGCTATAGCCATTGACAGTCGGCGCCGTGCCTTGGCCCGGCCGTTGTTCATATACCAAATGAGAACATCGCGCGACGATGGACCCTAACTTTCCAGCAGCAGTGGACGTAAGGGATAGTGTGAGCGGTACCTCGGGATGTGTAACGTGAGCACGTATCTCGACTATTCAAACGACGACTGTATGGGCAGGGTCACGAAAAGGAATCTGAAAGGGGTAAGTGAGTAAGTGAGTGGCGTCCGACGTCCTATCATTCACGGCATAGTCCCTTCTGCCACCTAATGTGCCGTACCGAGTACCCCTAATGTGCACACGCCCATCAACGAACCACCATATGGTTCTACACGGTTTTGAGCCCCCAACAAAAGGAGCCTGTCAACTCCGTGGAACTGTGGCAAAGGTAGGTGTGAGGCTTTAGACAAAACAGGACTAATTTAACGTGTGTGCAAGCCCGCCGTCGCCGGACCGGTAGCAAGAGTAGAGCGGGCACAGTTCCATAGTGCTTCCCATTGACCAGGCAGTTAAAAATCTTCCGCAAACATCATCAAATTCGTCACTGACGGGAATGAGAAGCACACGCTTGAATGAAAAGAATGGGGAGAAACGCAGATCCCCAGGACAAGCAAGTGGAGCCCTGGGATAACAAGCCATATCATTGGCCGAGGCACCGGGAGCCGAATCCCTAGCCACCCGCCACAAAACTCTGGAACGAGACACGGAACGGACACGGAATCCCTACAAGAGGTCCTATTATGATATCACGCCCAAACCATCTTACGGTGATTGACAACTCTTTGCTGTGTGCAGTGTTGCGAACCGGGACAAAAAGGCCGTGGGACGTTTTACCAGACCAATGCCGTGTCGGAGTTTGACGTTCCGTAAATACTCACAGCGCACAATCTCGATTTACCAGCACTGGAGCAGCTGAGCGGTGTTTCAAAGAAAGGGCAACTTTGTGTGACAAGCTCCAATGAGGGTGAAGGCAAGAAACAGATTCCGGTGCGAGCCCGAGCCACGGTTCAGTACCGATGCGGCGATGCGGAGCTGTCAGCGGTCGGGTCTGAATTTGAAGTGCTGTTGGGGGCGCTGATGCGAGGAACGTTTGTAGCTGTGTACTGCTGTCCTGCTGCCCCGCCGAAACTAAACTGAGCCCATCCGGTCCGCGGGGTCCTATCGAGGCGAGGGGCGACGACGGCGCCATTCCGGCCCCACTCCCTGGCTTGAGCGTTCTTGTTGTAAATGCAAGATGCGCAGTCGAGCGGAAGCATAAATCTCTCACCATCATGGTGGTCAAGGAAACATTCAGTTGCTCGCCTCGCCAGGTGCTGATGGGAATAATATTGCAATTACACGGCCGGGTAGGGCAGAAGATGGGTACGAGTATCGCTATGCGTAAACCATCCTAGGGAAGATGAAAAAAAAGGTCGTAAAACGGACGATGATGAGGTGGTAGTAGTACAAAGGTTCTTGAGGGTACACGGGTGTCCGCCGTCCGAAGAGTATACGACATGACAGCAAGAGCGTAAGCAAAAATGTTCTTGGGAAAGGGTATGAGCCAAAACAAGAACATCGAAAACAGAGAGGATCAATCAGAATCCTCCGAGGCAACCGTCCAGCTCCAGCTCCGGAACGGCAAACTCGCTTTTCCGTACTGAGCGTGGGCTGCCACGAGATCTGCTTCGACTACGCTCTCTCCGCGGCTTCTCGCGCTCGTTAGCGTGGGGAAGGAAGGACAACGTGGCTACAGCGGCGGTGCTATCAACGATGCTTATGGGTGGGTGCCCAGTAGACGGGTAGGGTCTCGGATCTGGGGGGGTGCTGCTGATGTCCGATTCATCCGACTCAGATGAGGACAGGTCGGGAACGAGTGATGGCAATCTGCCAGCCGAGTCCGGCGGTGCGGGCTGAGCCTTGACCGAAGCTGAGAAGGCGTTGGGATGGAGTGCAGCACCTTGCGTGGAATGTGCAGGTCTCTGCTTCCTTGACGAGGTGCATTCGCCGGAGGGTGTGTACGTGCGCTCGTGGCGGTCGGGCAGCGCGCAGACGTTAGGGAGCACGACGATCGGGGCGCGGTCGTAGATGGAGGCGGAGTGGGTGAGATGGGTCTGGCAGAGGCCTTGAGGAGGCGGGAAGTGCACGCGATGGCCGAACGCAGAGGACATGGGAAAGGGGAAAGGGCTGTTCGCTGGCGCTGGTGGATCAGGGTCTGTGTTGTGTTTGAGACATGGGCGGAGGGTAGTCCGAGACATTCAAAGGCAAATGGCGAGGGGAACGAAATGAAGAGAAGTCAGGTCCTTGGACCCACAGGGCTTTCGAGCGGCTTTATGAGGCTTGAGATTAGGGGGTAGCGACGAGGGAGGTAGTAACAATCAACATACTGTGGTCCTTATAGCATCAGATCGGCGTGTGCGTGTTTTGGCGTCTGGATTGATGAAAGTCCCCCTCACCCGTCGTCACGGCGTCCAACTGCCCAACCGGGCGGTCAGTCATCCCAGCCGGATCGCCGGTATCGGATCGCCTCGTGTTGCAAAACGGTCTGACACAAGCCTCAGTGATCTCTCCTGTAGCCAAAGTCCCTCAGGTGAAGGGAAAAAATCAGCTGTGGTGTGTGAACCCCTGGCTTTTGTAAAAACCCGGATCCCCGGAGAGCCCGTCCGGCGGGCGATTAGCCGTTATCTATCATCCCGTCTGTCAGGCCCAAGGGGTACGGTTTCATCCCCTCACCGATATTGCGTGCACTGGGGGTGACCGTCTGTTGCTGGGGTTCTCTCTAACGTTGACTGTGGAGAAGCAGAAAATAAGAATAAGGTGGTCTACAGCTCACGCGGCCACTACCCACATAGTACTCCCATCCAACTCCTTCCTATTCGAGACAATCGTAATTATCGATAACCTGGGAGATAAATCAGTTATCTATCGGTCGCATGACCCAGATCTTGCTAATTAGAGAATCTGTGGGATGGCAAACAAGTTCAACACACTGGAGACACTCGCAACTAATTATAACACAAAATATATATCGAGATCCTCTGGTGAACTGATGCGATGTTAGTGTGGGCTGTGGTGGAGTAAAACGGAAACTTTGTGGTACTGGAATGGAAAATAAAAAATGGAAAGCGAAGTGAAAAGACTGCAGGAAAGGAGGCGGAAGGTCAACCACGATGAGTGCGGAACGTGCATCAGCTGTCCCAGGGATTCGCAGCGAACACTGACGTCTTCTTGATGCTTGCGCTGGCAGGCCCATCACCAGAATAGTTCGGGAAAGACCAGGGATCACGGTCCGCAATAGATGCCGCGAGGCTCGCAGTCGACGTGTTCGCGGGTACTGCTGTCGTCGGGCCCACCGGGACGAATGATGTGGAGCGAAACGGGTTCCCGGAACCAAAGAAGTCCTTCTCCGGGACCTCCGGCGCCCACGACGCCTCGTCATTGCCCTTGATTGAGGGTGTGGGGGTTGTTCCGGCATGAGAGTTGAGAGAAACCGAGAGTGGGTGTGGTGAAAAGTCATCATCCACATCTTTGGCATCATCGGACGGTTCAGACCCAGGCGGCCAAGTGCCACTGAGAGATGGGAGTATCGCGGACGTAAGTGTCAGCTCACTGCGGTCATCCGCAGTAGGGATGTGAGAATGCGCGCTTATCGGTATAATTTCTGAGGAATTGGTGATCAGTGGGGAGGTTAATTGGGGTTCCGTGGTCGCAGTAGCGTGCGGCGGGAGTGGAGGTGGGACCTCCGGCCGCGCGAGTCCGTTGATACCCTGTTGGATTGGCTGGTCATCTTTGATGTCTTCAATAACGGCTCTCATCGCAGCGAGATCGAAACCTGCCCGCGAAGGCAGTTCTGAAGCGATATCATCGGCTACGTCATTAGACTGCTGTCCTGTGCCCGGAGTATTTAGTGTGGCTGTCGAGGCTTCAGAGGCCTTGGCTCCCCGCGGGGGTAAGTCCACATCATCTCCAACCTGTTGTCCTGGCTTTCGGGTTTGCCCGACAGAGGGAACGGAGGGAGGGCGCTGTGTTGACGTGCTTGGCGATTGCACCTTACTTCTCGAAAACCAACCCTTCTTCGGGACCTCCCCTTCGCGCACAACGATGCGGTCTTCCTCAAAATCGGGTTGCTAAAGGGTTGACAATCACCATTAAATGACAGATTTTACGTTTACGCCGAACTCACCTCCGGCTCATCGAAGTGGTCAGCTGAGACCGGGAAGCCTAGCTGATCCAATATTAGCGGCATGAACGTGCGGTAACTCGTATGCCCCGAAATCTTATCGGTGACATCAACGTTCTCCATCCCAGGCACATTCTCCACAGGACGCAGGCCGGCGACAGTCCCGACACCGCCACTTGTTGCGCGGAACAGGTAATTCAGGACCCAGTCGTTGCGCGCGAATCCGTTCACGAAGCGACCCGAGACGACGGAGCGAACCTGGAACCAGGTCTTTTGGGAAGCTGTCAGGGTGGCACCCAGTATGATGACGTCCTGTACGATGCCAAAAGCTTTTTTCTTGGCGAGCTCTACCAAAGCGTAGAAGATGACGCGTGCCCCGAGAGAGAATCCTATGAGTGTAATTGGTCGGACGCCCAGATGGCGCTGTATGAGAACGTCAGCCAGGACTCTGCCTGCCGCTTTGGCTCGATCAAGAGCGTTATTCCAGGGGTTGTCAATCAAATACCCCAATTTTGTCAGGACTGTACGAGACAGCGTGAGTAGCTGGAACACAAGCAAAAAGGATGATGGTTTACTAATAGGCCACTGTAGGGCTGTCATGAGCGCAGTCATGGCAGTGGCTGCGAGGACAGTCTGACCGATTTGGGACAGGATCTCAGCAGTCATAATTCGCAATGCACCTCCAGTCTCGCGGATCATCTCGGGCTCCCAGAGAACGCCAAAAACGTCCCCCACAACCGGGTCAAGAACACTGAAAGGCAGACGTGGATCATCCAACTCTCCATTCAAAAATCTAACGTAAAATGACACGAGCAGTTAATAATAAGGAAGCGATCAGTCCAGAACGCGAACATGAGACTCACCCGGGCACTGTAATAATACAGTTGACTCGCTTGTTGTTATGTAAGGGCAGGATATCAAATGTTCGGACAACCCTAGTTCTCCGGGCCATACCCGTGGCAGCTATTCCAGATCCTGTTAAGACACCCCCAGTTGTGATAACCGCAGCACCGCCAACGCCACCGAGGAAACCGGCCGTCCCAGATATGCCGATTGTCGAAAACGCAGCTCCAAGGCCCGCTCCAATTACGGGTGCAAGCAGCCCCGCCGACAACCCAATCACAAGCCCACCGCCTGGCAGACCAACTGGTGAATGGAAGCCTGTGGAGTGAAAGGAGTACTTACCAATAGTAGCTAGACCAACCATCATGTACCGCCGCCTACGTGAGGCCTTTTGCTGATTCTCAATGATCTCCTGCTGTTGCATGTTTTCGACGTCCTCTTGGATCTCTAGCGCCTCCGTCACTCTTTGCTCGAATTTGACTACGTCCAACCACCCAAAGCCAAGATGGACGGCAACCATCTCGAGCAGGACGCGTGATCTCGCATCGTAGACACTGTCAGCGATCAGGACCAAGAATAGGTCGCAGAGTACGGTCCACCGGATGTCAAGCGTTACGTTCTCGTCCGCGGCCGAGAGTGAGGTGGATACGCCAGGAACGGCGGCGGTAGACGTCGTTTCCAGGACTCGTGAAGTTGTCTGGAATGTCTCCGATTTGGCGGTCGCAGGCAGCAACGAGGGGGCATTTTTCGGGGTCGAGGGCTCTACCGCGGTGGTTTCAGATATGTCATCTTGTTCAGATGACGCGTCCGCCTCTGATTCCCGCAGGTCTGACTGTCGCTGCGCTTCGGCGGGATCGTACTCTGGGTTAGCGACGGTGTGCGTTGTCATGAGAGCGGGCACTAGATCACTGGGTTGCACCCCGTGCTCGCCGAGGTTATCAATCATTTTCTGCTCTGGGAGGTCAGATCAGCGCCTCCAGTGGACATTGCGTAGCTAGTCAAACGTACCCGCTGTTGCAAGCTCCATATGGTAATATAAACGACCGAGGATCTTCAGTCGCCATAATTCCGTGTCTTGGATTGTAGATTTGTATTCCTTGCCGCCGAGCTTCTTCAGCTGCTTTAGCATCTCTGTGGATACGAGTGCGCAGAGCGCGACGTATGCGATGCGTTGAGCTTCCGTCAGCATATTCTTCGTTTGCTGCATCTGACTGAGTGGCGTCATGGCCTGGTCCTCATCGAACAGATATTTCGTACGAAGGTGGACTTCGTCTGCATCGTCCTCCTCGCGCATGCGCAGTCGTGTGTACTCGCTCTCGTTCTGATCGACTTTGGACCGCCATTCATTGCCCTCGAAATCGACATCCAAGATGGCACCCGTAGCGTTGCTCACGCCTCCTCCACTGCCACTGCTGTCTTTTTTGGCCTGTGGGTTGTAGCGATACCTGATTTGATCCTCTTCATCTAGCCCACCAGCAACTCCGGCAAATTCGTCCGATTCGCGGACAATGGGCATGTCTTCCCAGCCTCCATCATCAAGAAAGTCATCTAGTGATGGAGGCGGCGGTGGCAGGGTGGACATGAGGATGTGTGAAGTGTGCTAAGCAACCCGAAACCAAAAGGAGGATGGATCAGGTGAGGTGGAGAGAACAAAGGGTGGGCGAGGGGGTTCCCACGTGTTTACTTGCGCCAGATCACAGTCGAGTCAGCCCACAACAGGGAAACGTGGGTTCCCTAGATCTTATATTATACCCCCGTTCGCCAGTACTAGTGTCTGTGGAGTCAAGGCGGAGAGCTCCAATGCGGTAGACGAAGCGCTAAACTAACACAGGAAAATAGCTCCAAGCCGTGAACTACGGACTACGCCCTCGCTTTCTCCTTTGCATCCTGTGTTTCCTGTATGCGCTGATGTACCGCTTCCTGTTTTAATGCAGCCTTGACCCTCCTTTGTCGCTTCCTTCGTCCGCTCCCCCGTTTAGGACCCTCTATGAGGATTGGTTCTGCGAGACGTTGCTTTCGTGCGGCCTGTTTCTCTGCGCGAAGCTTCTCCCGCTTTTTGTCGCGTTTTCTCAACGTACTCATTGACGATTTGAGTAATGCACCATACGTGCCGAGGAATTTGTCTAGTTGCCCTGATGTTATCTGTGCGAATAAAATTTCAGTAGACAATTACCATCGATACGCCAAATGTACGCACATGAGTAGAGAACTTTGCTTTCTTCCCGTCAGTTACGCGAATAATACAGGGGTATTCTCGGGTGTCATCAGCAGAATCCATCGTCACATCATCCCCGTCGTGTCTTACTATTGGACGAAATGAGATGAGAGAGAGGGCGAGAAGAGGTCAGAGCACTCACATCTCTTATGAGTGAGCCATATCGTTCCGTGCTCCTTCGATGATTGGAACAGCGAAGACAACAGGGATAAGAACTAGGATAGCTGATCATTGGTCATTCCGTTATAGTCTCTGCACAGCTCAGTATACTCACTGTGTCGTTGTCTACCAGCTGCATGAAATAAGGCACAAGCTCACCAACAATCGCAAGGCCGCGGATTGGTGGTGATTATGTAATCTCGACGGGTGCAGCCCCACAGTCGAACGTTTTTTTTTTGGCGTGAAGTCACCAGCGTCCTGAATGACTCACACACTATATTCCTTTGCTGCATACGCTGTGCGTCATTATGCACTTGAGCCCGCATGCGACGTTCCCAGATGCACAAGGCGGTGCATCGCTCGTGCTAGCCTTCCATGCGCGACCCCAAACAGCCATTCTCATCCTCGGCTCGGATCAACTCGCAGCGTCTCGTGCTTTCTCTGCACTTGAGGCCGAGTACCAAGTCATCGTTATGGCATCAGGTGGCTGCGCTTCCGTATGCGAGGAGCTCGCCTGGCGAGCAGACCGCGGTCAACTCTCAATTGTTGATCCTGAGACCAGCGTCTATTCCGGAGGACTTTCTCCAATCCCAACCTCTATTGGCACCCCCGTGAGTGGGTACGAGCTTGATGCCCATGCATTGGCCAACTACCTCGATACGCACCTCTCTGTCCGCCTCGTTTTCATCACGGACACTGTACTCGGCGGCGGCGGCAGCAGTGGCAGCTCCACCCCACGCCGGAGCCGTGCATCCGCGGAGCAACTCTACGGCTTGTGCCGCGCGCGGCGCGTGCCTGTGAATACGACTGACATGCCAGACCTGTGCGATTTCACCATGCCGTCTGTGCACCGTGTCCCGGGCACACCCCTCCAACTCGCGGTGACGACGAACGGCCAGGGCTGCCGTCTCGGCTCACGCATCCGGCGCGAACTCGTCGCGCACCTTCCGCACGACGCGGGCATGGCCGTCGCGCGTGTGGGCGAGTTGCGCCGCCTGGCACGCGCTGACGGCGAGGCGGACGACGAACATCACGCGTCGACTCCGAATCACCCCGTGCCCCAACGGAACTTAAACGGTGAAGAGACGGATGCCGAGCGGTCGACACGGCGGATGCGCTGGGTGGCCCAGATCAGCGAGTACTGGTCATATGCGCATCTTTCAAGTCTCACGAAGGAGGGGATGCAGAATGTTCTGAGCGGTGACGGACTCGGCGTTCCATCAGAATCAGCCCGGTGTGACGTCGGAAAGAGTTCGCGGCATGGCCTTCTTGTCGCCCCGTCGTCACTTCGTGGCACGATTTTCCTTGTGGGATCCGGTCCAGGTCACCCTGGGCTGCTGACGGTGGCAACACATGATATCCTTACGAGACAGGCAGATCTCGTTCTCTCAGATAAGCTGGTTCCAGCAGCGGTACTCGCACTCGTGCCGAAAAATGTTGAAGTTCGCATCGCTCGCAAGTTTCCCGGAAACGCCGAGGGTGCGCAGCAAGAGATGATGGAAGCCGCCATTGATGCAGCAAGTCGTGGTTTGACGGTCGTGAGGGTGCGCTATTACAACCCTCAGTTGTCGGCGCTTTCTGATGGAACGTAGCTCAAACAGGGTGACCCCACTGTATATGGACGTATGGGCGAAGAAGTGCTTTATTTCCGCGAAAAGGGTTTCGAATCTGTCGTCATCCCTGGCGTCAGCTCTGCGCTTGCGGGTCCGGTTTGTGCGGGCATCCCAGTCACGCAACGCGGGGCTGCGGAGTCGTTTATCGTATGCACCGGAGTCGGGCGGCAGGGCCAGGATGTTGTGCTCCCAGGATACGAACGGACACGCACACTCATTATTCTCATGGGTGTTGCACGGATTGCGCAAGTTCTCGAAACCTTGCAAACGCCGCACCCAGAAGACAGACGTAATGGCCCTTCTTATCCCGCACACACGCCAATTGC
>Ga0209488_10001804_pt1 | contig 18105 bp, 13 predicted proteins | sample Rivendell_Oct201_8_FD_188349 | JGI IMG/M metagenome (GOLD analysis project Ga0209488, IMG submission 188349) | Vadose zone soil microbial communities from the Eel River Critical Zone Observatory, Northern California, USA -... | ecosystem: Environmental > Terrestrial > Soil > Vadose zone >...
CGGTCGCCGCCACCATCCTGGATCAGCACCTCTCCATGCGCGTGAGCGCGTGGCCCCGTTGAAGCCACTCTGAGGTCGTCACCCACTTGGTGCTGTCGTACGCCTCTCCATGCGCGTGAGCACGTGGCCCCGTTGAAGCTCGTCGGCCGCGATGGCAACGCCGGTGTTGGCGTCGGCTCTCCATGCGCGTGAGCGCGTGGCCCCGTTGAAGCTTCTTGATCTCGTCGCCGGCGAAGAACGCGTCGCCGTACTCTCCATACGCGTGAGCGCGTGGCCCCGTTGAAGCTAGTAGATGGTCTGGCCGTAGGGCATGCCCGACAGCCTCTCCATGCGCGTGAGCGCGTGGCCCCGTTGAAGCCCTGCGAGTCTTCCCCGCAAAGCTCCCCGCCCACCAGACTCTCCATGCGCGTGAGCGCGTGGCCCCGTTGAAGCCAGGTGAAGATCATTGGCCCGCCAGCATCGCCGCGCCTCTCCATGCGCGTGAGCGCGTGGCCCCGTTGAAGCACGAGCACGTTGCCGGCGCCGGCCGCCGGGTCCGCCTCTCTCCATGCGCGTGAGCGCGTGGCCCCGTTGAAGCGTCGAGCAGAGCTTCGTGCCCGGCGAGAACGCGCAGGCTCTCTCCATGCGCGTGAGCGCGTGGCCCCGTTGAAGCGTCGACGCCGCCACGGGCTCGCTGACCAACCAGTGGCTCTCCATGCGCGTGAGCGCGTGGCCCCGTTGAAGCACGTCGATGTAGTGCGCCGTGTCCTCTTGGTTCCAGTGCTCTCTCCATGCGCGTGAGCGCGTGGCCCCGTTGAAGCGGCTCACTTGTGGCGCCTGCGCTCTGCAGCGCGCGCGCACTCTCCATGCGCGTGAGCGCGTGGCCCCGTTGAAGCGACCTCAAGTACGGCGCCGGCGTCCTGGTGCCGGCCGCTCTCCATGCGCGTGAGCGCGTGGCCCCGTTGAAGCAGGGCGTTGTTGTTCACGGCGGCGGCGCCGCTCTGGACGCTCTCCATGCGCGTGAGCGCGTGGCCCCGTTGAAGCGAGTCGAACCTGCGCGCCCTGATCCCGTTCCTGCGCCTCTCCACGCGCGTGAGCGCGTGGCCCCGTTGAAGCAACCGCTGGAACACCGTGCGCAGCTCCAGGCTCGGCGCCTCTCCACGCGCGTGAGCGCGTGGCCCCGTTGAAGCACCATCGCCTCTCGGGCCCGGTCCGGATTCGAGACCTCCGTCGTGGTAGCGTCTGGAAAGATGCTCTAGAGATGCCGACAAGGGACGCGATGATCCAACCCACCAACATCAGCCCTCTGACCGCGTTCAAGCGGAGGACTCCGGAGTTCGTGAAGCGGCTGAAGAAGACCGGTCTCCCCGAGGTGCTTACCATCGAAGGCCGTGGCGAGCTCATCGTCCAGGATGCGGCCGCCTACCAGAAGCTGCTCGACGTCGTCGACCGGCCCGAAGCCATCCTTGGCATCCGCCGAGGTCTCGAGGACGCGAAGGCAGGCCGAACGATGACTCTCGAGGAGTTCGGCTCCAGGCTCCGCCGCCGCATGAAGACCAACGGCAAGCGGGCTTGAGATACGAGGCCGGCCCACAGAGGCCGCACTCGAAGACGTCGACCGCGTCCGGCGGTGGATTGCCGAACATGGGGCGCCGCTCTACGCCGAACGGTGGGTCGAGCGCCTACTCGTCGCTCTCACCAGGCTCGAGGAACATCCCACGCGATGTAGGTTGGCTGCCGAAGACGAGGACGTCGCGGAAGCCGAGGTGCGCGAGCTGCTCTTTGGTCGGTTCCGAATCCTGTTCACGGTGAGCGGCAAGCAGGTGCTCATCCTGCACGTGCGGCATGGGAGCCGGCGCTACGCGACGCGGGAAGATCTCGCGCAAGCCCTGGAGGAACTCGAACGCGAAGGAAGGTGAAGAAAAAGCCTGGCTCGCATCCAGCAAGGTCATGCGTGCGAGGCTCGTCAAGCCACCTGCCGGCAGCTCCTGCAGCAGCCACCGTCGGACCCCGGCCAGGGCTTCGTATAAAATGACCACTACCCGCAACCCCAGCAAACATGCGGCTCCCAGGGTTCCGGAGTTGCTTTGGATGGCCAAGTAGAAAACCCCGGCCAGCTGCGCGCCGGACCGTTCGCATCGGCAACGGCATGGCGCGTACGCGGTGCGCCGTGATCGCCGGCCCGGACGCCATCGCCGCGAGTTCCGAATCTTCCCGACCGCGGTCGTAGGGGCGCCGCCGCGAGCGGTCCGTCGTACACTTCCATGCCCGTCATGACCCAGCCAGAGCCCGTTTCCGACGCCCGCGCCGCCAATTGGGAAGCCTTCTACCGCGACTACAAGCTGCCCGGCTACGTGCCGGGCTTCCAGATCACCAGCAAGCTCGGCGGTGGCATGTTCGGTCTGGTGTTCAAGGCCAGCAAGCAGTCGATCAGCAAGGACTACGCGATCAAGTTCCTGAAGGTCGACGACGGCGAAGTGCGGCGCGCGGTGCTGCTCGAGCTCGAGCAGGTCAAGTACTTCGCGCAGGTCGACCATCCCAACCTGGTGTCGATCGAGGACCGCGGCGAGGTGGACGGCATCCCGTACATCGTCATGGCCTACGCGGGCGCCGGCACGCTGAAGGACCGGCTGCCGGGCAAGCCGGAGGAACGCGAGGAGCTGGTGCGCTACTTCGCGCAGGCGTGCCGCGGCGTGGCGGCGCTGCACGAACGGTCGCTGGTGCACTTCGACCTGAAGCCGGCGAACGTGTTCTTGAAGGGCAGCGTGGCGCGGGTCGGCGACTACGGGCTCAGCAAGCTGGTGACGCACAGCCGCGGCAGCCTGTCGATGGGTCGCGGCACGCCGTACTACATGGCGCCGGAGATGCTGCAGCGGCGCGGCGACGCGCGCAGCGATGTGTACTCGCTCGGCGTGATGCTGTACGAGATCCTGTGCGGCGACGTGCCGTTCAAGGGCGACAGCGAGTGGGAGGTGCTGCGGAAGCACGAGAAGGAGGCGCCGGCGTTCCCGCCGGAAGTGTCTGCCCGCGAGCGCGCAGTGCTGGCGCGGTGCCTGCAGAAGGATCCGGCGCAGCGGTTCCAATCGGTGCACGAGCTGATGGCGGCGCTCGGTGCCGAGTCGGCGGTTGGAGCGGCGACCTGGCAGGACGTGCGCGCGGGCGCTGGCCAGCACGGCGAGCCCGCTGGCGCCGGCGGCGCGACCGCGCCCGGCCCGGCTGGCGGCGCTGACCTCGAGGATGCCTATGCCGACCTGCGTCGCGCCGCGCGCGAAGCGGCGACCAGCGGCGCCAAAATCGGCCGCGAGGCCTGGCAGAATGCGGCGAAGGCGGCGCGCCAGGCCACCAAGGAAGCCAACAAGGCGATGCGCGAAGCCTGGCTGCAGGCCAGGGCGAAGTGGCGTGGCTGGTCCGACGAGCAGCGGCAGTCGCGCAGAGCCGAGCGCCAGGCGCGCCGGGCGGCGCGGAAACAACGGCGGGCGCAGCGGGCCATCGATCGCGCGGCTGCGCGGCAGCAGCGGTACGAGCAACGAATGGCGCGCCGACGCCGGCTGCGGCCCTTGGGCGTACTGATCACGGTCGGCCTCGTCGTCTTCGGGTTGTTCAACTGGGTGACGCTGGCGGCCCCGGAGTCCGAGACCATCACGACTGCGACTGCGTCCGGACCGCTGCAGGTGCAGGTCGTGCCGCCGCAGTTCGATCACCTGGTGTCGCGCAAGGAAGGCGCCTGGTCGGCGCGCCGCACGCAGGCCGACAGGGCGCGGACCCTGCTGCAGCTGCAGGAGCAGCGCTTCCTCGACGGCGTGCCGCTGTCGCAGGAGGCCCGGCGTGCCACCGCGGCGTGGCCGATGTTCGGTCCAGCACCACTCGAGGTGACCGGCGAGGTCCAGCGTCGGCTGAATGCGCAACTGCAGCAGCTCGAAGACGGGCAGGACTACGACCAGCAGCTGGCGCAAACGCTGGCGGCCGCGGGTCGGCCGGCGCTGCTGCTCGCCGTCCAGCGGCTCGAAGCGGTCACGCCCGAGGTCGCCGTTCCGTCCGGACGCAGCAAGGCCGAGCACCTGCTGCGGTTCCTGCAGCTGACCACCGGCAACGACAAGATCGTGCTGGTCGGCGACCCGGAGCAGCCGGCGTTCTTCCTGCAGGACAACCAGCACGTGGCCACGCTGTGGCGCTGGTGGCTCAACGAGTTCGCGCCGACGCCGGCGGCGTGGAAGGCCTACGGCAAGCTGCACGGCCGGTGATCGCGGCTTTCTCGCCGCGGCGCCGGCTACGGTTTGCCGCGACGGCCGGTGGCGGATAGGTACGCGCCTTCGCGATGACCGCCATCGAGCGAATGCCTGCGCCGGCGCCCGCACGCTACGTGCAGGTCGCCGTCAACCTGCCGCTGCGCCAGCAGTTCACCTACCGGCTGCCAGAAGGCATGACCGCGCGCCCCGGCAACCGCGTGCGCGTGCCGTTCCACGGCCGCGCGATGGCCGGCGTGGTCACCGCCGTCACCGCCGACTGCGAGCTGCCGCCGGCCAGGGTCAAGACCATCACCGCGATCCTCGACGCCGAACTGCTGCTGCCGCCGTCGCTGCTGCAGCTCGCCGAGCGCATGGCCGCAACCTACGGCTGCTCGCTCGGCGAGGCGCTCGATGCGACGCTGCCGGCGGCGGCCAAGCGCAGCGGCAGAAAGCGCATCCCGCACCTCGAACTGCTGGCGCCGCGCGACCTGGCGCAGCACGCGGTGCTCGAACTCGAGGACACGCAGCAGGCGCGCTCGCGCGTGCTGCGCGCGGTGCTCGAGTACGGCGGGCCGATGCCGCTGCTCGAACTGCGGCGTCGCACCGGCACCAGCGACAGTCCGTGGCAGACGCTGTGCAAACACCAGCTGCTGCGCAAGGTGATGATCGCCGAGGAACTGCGCGAGCTGCAGCCATCGCCCGACGAGCGCGCCGAGCGCCACGAGCTCAACGCCGACCAGCAGCGCGCGGTCGATGCGATCACCACGGCGGTGACCGCCGGCGCGCACCGCACGTTCCTGCTGCACGGCACCACCGGCAGCGGCAAGACCGAGGTCTACCTGCGCGTGCTCGAAGCGGTGCGCGCGCGCGGCCGCACCGGCATCGTGCTGGTGCCCGAGATCGCGCTGACGCCGCAGACCGTCGGCCGCTTCAGCTCGCGCTTCGCCGACGTCGCGGTGCTGCACAGCGGCCTGACCGACAGCGAGCGCGGCCGGCAATGGCAGCGGCTGCTGCAGGGCAGGGCCGGCATCGCCATCGGCGCGCGCTCGGCGCTGTTCGCGCCGCTGCAGCAGCTCGGTCTGATCGTCGTCGACGAAGAGCACGAGACCTCGTTCAAGCAGGACAGCACGCCGCGCTACCACGCGCGCGAGCTGGCGATCGTGCGCGGCGAGATCGAGCACGCGGTGGTGGTGCTCGGCTCGGCGACGCCGACGCTCGAGTCGATCGGCAAGGCGCGCCGCGGCATCTACCAGCTGCTGACGCTGCCGGTGCGCGCCGGCGCCGGCCGGCTGCCGCAGATCGTGGTGCAGGACCTGCGCGCCGAGCCGAAGGAAGTGCGCCGCGCCGGCGTGGTGCTGTCGCGCACGCTGCTGGTGCTGATGGAGGAGCGGCTCAAGGCGCGCGACCAGGTGCTGTTGTTCCTGAACCGGCGCGGCCATTCGCCGGTGCTGCTGTGCCCGACCTGCGGCGAAGCGGTGCGCTGCAGCCGCTGCTCGGTGTCGATGACCTGGCACAGCCAGCGCGGCCGGCTGATCTGCCACTACTGCTGCCAGGAGCTGCGCCGGCCGGAGATCTGCCCGCGCTGCCAGCACCCGGGCATGCACGAGCTCGGCGTCGGCACCGAACGGCTCGAGGCGGCGGTCAAGCAGCGCTTCCCGCAGGCGGTGGTCGCGCGCATGGACGCCGACACGATGGCCGAACGCGGCGCGCACGAGCGCGTGCTCGCGGCGTTCCGCAAGAAGCACATCGACGTGCTGATCGGCACGCAGATGATCGCCAAGGGGCTCGACTTCCCCGACGTCACGTTGGTCGGCGTGGTGTCGGCCGACACCGGTCTGTTCGTGCCCGACTACCGCGCGGCCGAGCGCACGTTCCAGCTGCTCTACCAGGTCGCCGGCCGCGCCGGCCGCGCCGAGAAGCCGGGCATCGTCGTGTTCCAGACCTTCTGTCCCGACAACTACGCGGTGGCCGCGGCCAGCAAGCTCGACTACGACGCGTTCGTGCAGCAGGAACTGCTGTTCCGCCGCCAGACCGGCTACCCGCCGTTCTCGCGGCTGATCCGGGTGCTGGCCGAAGCGCGCCAGGAAGCCGAGGCGCGCACGCTGCTGCAGTCGGCCATCGCGCCGGCGCGCGGGCTGCAGGACGTCGACCTGCTCGGACCGGCGCCGGCGGTGCTGGCCAGGGTCAAGGACCGCTGGCGCTGGCACATGCTGGCCAAGTGCTACAACCCGGCGGCGTTCGCGCGGGCGATGCAGGCTCTGGGCACGGTCGAGGATCGGGCGAGCCGCACCTGCCGGATCACGCTCGACGTCGATCCCGGCAGCCTGCTGTAGGCGACGATGGCCACGGCGGCTCGGGACGATCAACTCGGCAACCTGGTGACGCGCGGTCTCCGGCGCTGCGCGTCGATGTGCGCGCTCGCCGCCGCGCTGTGCGTGCTGCGCCTCTCCTGGTTCGAGATCGGCGGCCTGCCGCTGCGCATCGCCGGCTATGGCCTGCTGGCCGCGGTGCTGGTGGCGGCACCGGCGCTGCTGGCGTGGCTGCGGCGCAGCCACGAGATCGCCGTCGAACTCGGTTGCCGCAGCGTCGCCACGCGCCGTTGGCTCGCGCTCGCCTGGTTCGTGCCGCTGGTCAACCTGGTGCTGCCGTTCCGCATCGCCCGCACGGTGTGGACCTTCCATGGCTGCGAACTGGTGGACGGGCGGCCGGTGCGGCGCGAACGCACGCGCGTCTCGCGCATGCAAGCGATGTGGGTCGGCGCCTGGGTGTTCGCCGCGGTGACGCTGGCGATGCCGCTGTTGCCGCCGAGCCTGCAGCCGCTGCGCTTCCTGACCGCCGGCTTCGGCTGCGTCTACCTCGCTGCGTGCTGCCTGCTGGCGGTCGGCTTCGTGCGCCGCCTGGACGCGGCGCAGCAGGCGGCGTGGTTCGCGCATGCGAGTGCGGCGGTGTTCGCCGACGAGCCGTAGCGGCTTGACGGCACGTGGACCGGCTGCTCGCATCCACGCCTACAGAATGGGGAGCCGCGGCAAGTCAAGGCGATACGAGCACCGCAACAACGACGGCCGCTCCAGGGCGGCGCAGCTGTTCCTGTCATTGAGCATGCTGATCGAGATCGGCAACGGCGCTCTGTACTGGTACTGCCTGGCCGAGATGGGCGACGTGACAGCGCTCGAGAGCGCCGAGAGCTACGAGCGGGTACTGGGCATCTGTCATCTGGTCTGTTTGGCAGGGACTGCGTTCACCTTCATCCGTTGGTTCCGGCGTGCCTACGAGAATGCGGCGGCAAACGGGCTGCAGCTGCGTCATTCCCTTGGCTGGGCCGTCGGTGGTTGGATGGTGCCGCTGCTCAACCTCGTACGGCCGGCGCAAATCGCGGCCGACATGTGGCGCCACGCCGGGCAGGGTGGCTCGCGCCGAAGCGGCCTGATCGGCTGCTGGTGGACGAGCTTCCTGATCTACAGCATGGCATGCAACGCCTACGTGCGGCTGCTCGCCAACGCCAAGACCGACAGCCAGTTGACCCTGGCGCTGGACGCCGCCATGGTCAGCTCCGCGCTCGGTGTGTTGGCAGCGATACCGGCAATCGTGTTGGTCCGTCGGCTGACGTCGCTGCAGGCGCGTGCTGAAGTAGCCGCCCTTGCCGACTCGTTCGGCGGTGGTGGCGAGAACGACGTCGGCATGCGGCAGGTCGTTGGCACCGAGTGTGTCGCCTGCAATCGGCGCATCCAGGCGGCGATCGATGCTGCGGTCTGCCCACGCTGCGAGGTACCGCTGCACCGGGAATGCCTCGTCGACGCAGCGTGCCCGCGCTGCGGCGGCAGCGAGCTGCTGGTCGGCGCGACCGGTTTCTGACCGCCGTGATCCGACGAACGGGCTGCACGCGGGTCGGCACGCAGCGGCATGGAAGCCGGCCATGCGTGGGTCAGCACAGCGGTCGCTCGACCGCGCGAGGCGCCCTTGACGAGTCTCCACCGAGCTGATCGCATGGCTGGCCAGTGGGAATTCCTGCGTGACGATCCGCTACCAGTACCGTGACAACGGACGACGTGCCGTGCTGGCCCAGATCTGCTTGGCAGCGGGTCTCGTCTTGACGGTCTACTTCTCCGCAATGCCCCTGTTGGCCGCGTCACAGACGCCTTCCAACGGACGGATGAACACCCTCGAAACAATCGTGTTGGTTCTCTACTGGCTGATCCAGCTGTTCACGAGGATCACATTCCTGTTCTGGTTCCGCCGTGCCTATGAGAACGCGGCTGCCAACGGTATGCGGTTGCGCTATGCGCTCGGTTGGTCGGTCGGCGCCTGGTTCGTGCCCATCGTCAATTACTGGTGGCCCGCCAGGATGGCCAACGATATGTGGCGGCATGCGGTCGCCAGGACGCGTATGCGTACCCTGAACCTGGTCGTGCCGTGGTGGTGCTCCTGGGTGCTCCATAGCGTGATGCCGTTCCAGACATTCCTGTACGTGTTCCTGGTGGCGCGGAGCGCGCGCAAGCTGCCGGAGTTCGAATCGGCGAACCTCTTCAGTCTCGTTCTCACGGCCAACGACGTGATCGGCGCGCTGCTGGCGATCGAGATGATCCGCCGGCTGACGCGTATGCAGGCGCAGGCCAGTCTCGAGTCGATCGCGTCGGTGTTCGGCGGTGAAGGTACCGCGACGGAGGTACCGCCAGTCACCGCGACCGGCATGCGCCGCGAGCCGCGGTCGCGCTCCACCGGTTGAGCGGAACACCGGCGCCGGCGCCGCTACTGCTTCTGCGCCGCGTCGAACCGCGCGCGCATCTCCTTGTGGATGCGCGCCAGCATGCCGTCGGGCCAGGACTCGGACGGCTGGAACAGCGTGCCGTGGTCGCGGCCTTCGACGAACACCAGCTCGGCGTCGCTGCCGAGCTTCTTCAGTTCCTCGCGCAGCAGATACAGCGCGCCCTCGAGGCGGAAGGTGTCCTGCGTGCCGACGTAGATGTGCAGCTTGCCCTGCAGCAGCGGCCCGAGCTTCGGCCAGTTGCGCCGCAGCTGCAGCGAGATGTCGTACTTCTCCCACGCCTTGGCCACGGCCTTGTCGATCGCGCCGGTCTTGCGGTCGAACATCGGCATCGGCCGGCCGTCGGGCCCGCGCGGCGAGAACACCGCGTCGAAGCTGGCGAACTGGCCGCCGTAGTCACGGCGCTGCAGCTCGCTGCGCACGAAGTCCTCGATCGACATCGCCCACTCCTTGCCCCTGCGCACCAGCATGATCGGCGCGCCGTTGGGATCCTTGTAGGCGTTGTCGAAGCCATAGACGTCGATGCCGGTGAAGTCGCGGAAGTCGACCGAGTCGGGCGCGGTCGACCAGGTGCCGTTCCAGAACGTCGGCCAGGTGACCTGCAACCAGAGACTCGACCAGCCGCCGCTGCTGTGGCCGGTCAGGAAGCGGCCGGCCGGTGCAGCGAAGGCACCGAACTCCTGCTCGAGCGCGGGCACGAACTCCTCGGTCAGGGCCCTGCCCCACGGTCCGTTGTTGACCGAGTCGGCGAACTCGTGGTGGCCGAGGCTGAACTGGGCGTCGAGGAACACGTACAGCAGGCGCGGCGCCTTGCCGGCCTTGATCTCCTCGACCAGCTGCGGCGCCTGCCGCACCGACGCGCGGTGCGAGCCGCCGAAGCCGTGGATCGAGTAGCACACCGGCAGGTGCTCGCTCTTCTGCCAGTCGGGAGGCAACACGACGCCGGCCTCGATCTTCATCTCGCGGCCCCAGAATGCGCTCAGCAGTTCGGAGCGGCGCTCGAACAGCTTCAGGTTGTCGGTCTCGGGGAACCGCTCCTGCGCGCGCAGCAGCAGGCCGGAGCACAGGCCGAGGACCAGGGCGAAGTGGCGGCGCATCATGCCGCGATCCTACGTCGGCGGGTGGCAGGACGAGTCGCAAAGCCCGGCGGCGTTTCGCGCAGCGGCTTGACCTGCCTTGCCGCCGCGCGCAACCTGCGCGCCGTGACCAAGGTCTGGGAACAGCGCTGGCACCCGCTGCGCGCCGAGTGGGTGATCCTGGCCGCGCACCGGCAGGATCGGCCGTGGCTCGGCGAACGGGTCGGCCTGGCCGACCAGCCGCTGCCGCGGCACGACCCGCAGTGCACGTTCTGCCCCGGCAACGCCCGCGTCAGCGGCGCCGTCAATCCGCAGTACCGCGGCGTGTTCGTGTTCGACAACGACCGGCCGTGCGCCGGCCCGGACGCGCCGCGCGACCTGCCGCCGGCGCCCGGGATCTACCGGCACCGGCCGGCCGACGGCCATGCCCGCGTGGTCTGCTTCACCGAGCGCCACGACCTGACGCTGGCGGCGATGGACGTGGCCGCGGTCGATCTGGTGCTGCAGTGCTGGCAGCAGCAGTACCGCGAACTCGGCGCGCTGCCTCAGGTGCAGCACGTGCTGATCTTCGAGAACAAGGGCGACGTCGTCGGCGTGTCCAACCCGCATCCGCACGGCCAGATCTACGCCACCAACTTCGTGTTCAAGACCATCGCCACCGAAGTGGTCGCGTGCCGCGAGCACTTCAGGGCCCGCGGCACGACGCTGTGGCAGGAGATCGTCGCCACCGAGCTGGACGACGGCCGGCGGCTGCTGGCCCAGAACGATCACGCGGTCGCGTTCGTGCCGTGGTTCGCGCGCTATGCCTACGAGACGTTCGTCGGCCCCCGGCGCGCGGTGCCGAGCATCGCCGACCTGGACGACGGCGAGCGGCGCGCGTTGGCGGCGGTGCTGCACGAAGTGCTGGTGCGGTTCGACAACCTGTGGCGCATGTCGTTTCCGTACGTGCTGGCGCTGCACAACGCGCCGTGCGACGGCGAAGACCACCGCGCGTTCGGCTTCCACTGCGAGTTCCACCCGCCGCTGCGCAAGCCGGGGCTGCTGAAGTACCTCGCCGGGCCGGAGATCGGCGGCGGCAGTTTTCTCGCCGACACCGCGCCCGAGGCCACCGCCGCCGAATTGCGGGCGGTGCCGGCCGTGCACTGGCAAAGGCCAGGCGGGCAGCCATGAGCCACTTCGTGCCCTCGCGCATGCCCGCCGAGGGCTACGGCGTGCTGCATCTGCTGCGCGTGATCGACGACGCGGTGCCGGCGTTCTTCTCGCCGAACAGCCCGATCCACATCGGCCGGGCACCCGGCCGGCTCGACGTGATGGGCGGCATCGCCGACTACTCGGGGTCGCTGGTGCTGCAGCTGCCGATCGCCGAGGCGGCGTGCTGCGCGGTGCAGCAGCGCGCCGACCTGGAGCTGCACGTGTGGTCGCCGAGCCGCGACGACTCGCGGTCATCCCACGTGGCGCTGCGGCTCGGGGACCTCGGTCTGCCGGACCAGCCGATCGACTACGCGGCCGCGCGGGCGCTGTTCGCGCAGCGGCCGCGCGACCGTTGGGTCGCCTACCTGCTCGGCAGCCTGCTGGTGCTGGCGCGCGAGCGTTCGGTCCGGTTCAGCTCGGGCATGGCGCTGCTGCTGTTCAGTTCGGTGCCCGAGGGCAAGGGCCTCAGCAGTTCGGCGGCGATCGAGGTGGCGGCGATGCAGGCGGTGGCCGCATTGCACGGCGTCACGCTGACCGGTCGCGAGCTGGCGCTGCTGTGCCAGCTGGTCGAGAACGAAGTCGCCGGCGCGCCGTGCGGCGTGATGGACCAGATGACCGCGACCGGCGGCGTGCAGGACGCGCTGCTGGCGCTGCGCTGCCAGCCGTGCGAAGTGGAAGGCAACGTCGAACTGCCGCCCGAGCTCGAACTGCTCGGCCTCGACAGCGGCGTGCGGCACGCGGTCGGCGGCAGCGACTACCGCGCGGTGCGGGTCGGCGCGTTCATGGGCTACCGGATGCTGGCCGAGCTGCGCGGGCTGCCGGTGCAGCGCGCGGGCGAGCGCGTCGTCATCGACGACCCGGAGTGGCGCGGCTACCTGGCCAACTGCGACGTCGGGCAGTTCCGTGCCCGCTGGGCTTCGGCGCTGCCGGAGGCGCTGTCGGGGCAGGAGTTCCTGCGCCGCTATGGTGGCACCACCGACACGGTCACCGCGGTCGATCCGGCGCGCAGCTATGCGGTGCGGGTGCCGACGCAGCACCCGATCGAGGAGAATGCGCGGGTCGAACGGTTCCGCGCGCTGCTGCAGCAACCGGTGGCCAAGGCGATGCTCGGCGAACTCGGCGAGCTGATGTTCGCCTCGCACGCCAGCTACAGCGCCTGCGGGCTCGGCAGCGCGGCGACGGACTTCATCGTCGACGAAGTGCGGCAACGGCGCGCGCGCGGCACCGGCCTGTGGGGCGCGAAGATCACCGGCGGCGGCAGCGGCGGCACGGTGGCGATCCTCGGCGAACGCGGCAAGGCCTGGCACGAAGTGCTGCGCATCAAGAAGGCGGTGACCGCGCGGCTCGGCCATCGGCCGGAGGTGGTCCGCTGGTCGTCGCCGGGCGCGATCGAGTTCGGCACCGTCGAGCTGCGGCCGAAGGACTGACGGCCGCGTCGGCGCGGGGCGGCCGTCCGGTCAGTGCGCGTCCCGGACCTCGGGACTCTGCAGCAGCGCGCGGCCCTCGGCGACCAACGCCTCGTCCCATTGGTCGGCGGCGACCGCGGCGTGCACGGCAAGGAGCAGCGGCAACGCCGCCGCCAGCCGCTCGCGGGCGGACCCATACTCACCGCGCGCCGCATCGATCTGCGCCAGGCGGACATTGGCGAAGCCGAACGGCAGTACCTTCCATGCGTCGGTGGGATCGAGTTCGACGTCACTGGCCAGGCCGTCGATGACCTGGCGATACAGCCCTGCAGCGCGGTCGCGGTAGCCGGCAACGACGGTCGCCTCCACGTCGGCAGCAGCCGCGGCGCACCGCCAGGCGGCATGGAGACAATGGGCAGCGCCGCTCCACTCGTGCCAGGTGTTGCCGACGTCGAGGATGCCATCCGCTGCCGCTGCGGCGCCGGCGTGGTCATGGCGCGCGGCGGCCACCTTCGCGTCGAACCGACCAAGGTCGACCAGGATCTTTGGGGAATCCTTGCCGGCGACTTCCCGTGCACGCAGCAGCGCGGCGGCCGCCTCATCGAGCAGGCCCGCGCGCAGACGGTAGCGCGCCAGGCCGAAGAAGGCTGTGTACAGCAGGTCCGACCCGTTCCGGTTGGTCGGATTGCCCGTTTCGGTGACCAGGGCCGCGCCGACGGCTTCCCAGGTCGGCGGGTCGGAAACACCACGCGCCTCGAGGATCTGCGCCAGCATCGCCAGCGGGCGCCACCGCGGGTCGCGGGAATGGGCATCGACCGAAGCCGGGATGGTGTCCCAGACCGCGAGCGCGCGGCGCGCCAGGGTCTCCGCCTCGGCGAGATCTTGCTGCCGGGAGCCGTCCCACAACGTGTGGGCGAACCGGCGCAGCGCCGCGGACAGGTAGGCGATCCGGGTCGGGTCTTGTGGGAACTGCTGCACCATGGCATCGGCCAGCGCGATCGACTGCCGGTTGGCCGCCAAGGCCTCGTCCCACTCGGACAGGTTCGCGTGCGCCTGGGCGAGGAACTCCAGGTAGATGCTCAGGTCGAACATCGGCTGCAGCCGCTGCGGCTGCTGCTGCCGCCACTGCTGCGCGGCGGCGATGGCGCTCTGAAACCGGCGTGACGCAGTCGCAAAGGAGCCGGGCTCCAAGGCGATGCGACCGAACAGGCCCTGCACCTTGCTGATGGCTTCGGCGCTGGCGCTCGCAGGATCGCGCAGCTGCTGTTCCGCCAGCCGCAGCACGCGCTCGGCCTCACCCCTCCGACCGCGGAACATCAGCTGTTGTCCGAGGCCGAAGTACGCCGACGCGAGGTCGTTGCGGACCTTGGGCGATTCGGGCTGTCGCCGCTGCAGCTCCTCGAGCACTGTGGTCGCGCGACGGTAGACGTCGATGCTGTCGTCGCCGCGCCCGGTGCTGCGCAGGGTCGCTGCCAGATCCTGCAGCGCTGCCGCGTAGTCCGAGCCATGGGTCTCCGGCGCCGCGGCGTTGCAGCTCTCCAGCTGGTCGACGGCCTGTGCCAGCTCCAGCCGGGCAGCATCCTGCCGGCCCGACTGGCTCAGGGCGCGGCCCTTCCTGACGTGGGCGTCGGCGAGCAGGGCGCGCCAGGCGACGTTCGTGGGTGCGGCCGCGCACAACGCCTCGGCTTCACTGCGCGCCTCGTCGGCGGTCGACTCGGCGTTGCCGATCTGGCCGAGATGCCAGTGCACCTTGGACAACTTCAGCAGCGTGCGGCAGCGACGTTCGCGCAGCGTCGGGTCAGCAGGCCGGGCGCGCAGGAACTTGTCGTAGAACGCGAGCGCGTCCTGCAGCAATGCCTGGCGCGGGGCATCGCTCCGCGGCGCGTCGATCAGGCGATCGTCGCTGGCGCGCGCGAGCAGCAGTTCGACGGCGTGCATGGCGTCGGCCTGGCTGGTCGCCGCCTCGGCCCTGGCGTCCGCGACCTGCGTGTCCGCCTGCTTGCCGTAGGCGTAGGCGCCGCCGAGGCCGATGCCGACGGCCACGACCGCGGCACTCGTCGCCCACACGGCCGCGCGATGGCGCCGGACGAACTTCCGCAGCCGGTAGGCTGCCGACGGCGGTCCGGCCGAAACCGGCGCGCCGCGCAGGTGTGCTTCGAGGTCGGCGGTCAGCTCGAGCACGCTCTGGTAGCGGCGCTCGCGCTCGCGGGCGAGCGCCTTCAAGGTGATCCAATCGAGGTCGCCGCGCAGCCTGGCGGCGAGCTTCTTCCGCTGCGATGGCGGTGCCGAGTTCGTGGTCGTCTGCGTGCCGGTGACCACGCGCGAAGAAGGTCGCGGCGGCTCGCTGTCGGTGATGCCGGCGTCGCGGCTCCACGGCAGCTCGCCGGTCAGCAGCTCGTAGAGCATCACGCCGAGCGCGAAGACGTCGGCGCGCTCGTCGACGTCAGCGACCTGGCCGGCGGCCTGCTCCGGGCTCATGTAACCCGGCGTGCCGACGACGCGGCCGGTGTCGGTCTGCAGCGCCGGGCGCTGCTGCGGCGGATGCAGCGCCTTGGCGATGCCGAAGTCGATGATCTTCGGCAGTGGCCGGCCTTCGCTCTCGACCACCAGCACGTTGGCGGGCTTGAGGTCGCGATGGACGATGCGGTGCCGGTGCGCGTGCTCGACGCCGCGGCACAGGTCGAGGAACAGCCGCAGCCGGGCATCGACCGCCAGCTGCCGTTGTGCGCAGTAGCCGCCGATCGGCTGGCCGGCGACGTACTCCATGACGAAGAACGGGCGCCCGTCGGGCACCGTGCCGGCGTCGAACACCTGCGCGATGGCCGGATGGTTGAGCTGCGCGAGCACCTGCCGTTCGGCGTCGAAGCGCGCCAGCGTCTGCCGGTCGCCGGAGCCCGGGCGCATGACCTTGACCGCGACCTGCCGCTGCACCGGCTGCGCCTGCGCGCACAGGAACACGGTACCGAAGGCACCCTCGCCGAGGCGGCGGATCACGCGGTAGGGACCGATGCTGTCCGGCGCCGTGGGCTCGCTGTCGGGGAAGCCCAGATCGAGCACGCGCTCGGCATCGGCGAGCTCCTGCGCCAGACCGCGCAGCGCATCGGCATGCGCCGGGTGGGCCTGCTGCAGCGCGCGCACGACCGCTGCCCGCTCGCTGACCGCGGCCGCCAGGATCTGTTCGGCGGCGGCGTCGCCGAGTCCGGCCGGCAGTGCACCGCCCGGCGGAGAGGTGGCATCGGTCATGCACCCGCCATGATCGCCGAACCCGGCGGCAGGAAGGAAGGGGCCGGCGCGGTGCGCTGGCATCGCGCGGTGGTTCGCCGCCGCAGCCGGTGCGTCGACGGCCAGGCCCGGCGTTACGATGCCCGGCGTGGACCCGACCGATGCGCAACTCTACGAGCAGGCCAGTGGCGGCGACGGCACCGCGCTGGAGCTGCTGCTCGAGCGCTACCTGCCGCAGCTGCACGCCTTCGTGCGCGTGCGGCTCGGCGGCGTGCGGGCGCGGGAGTCGAGCATGGACGTGGTGCAGTCGCTGTGCCGCGACCTGCTGGCCGGGCGCGAACGCTTCGAGTTCCGTGGCGAGGACCGGTTCCGCGCCTGGCTGTTCACTTCGGCGCTCAACAAACTGTCGGCCAAGCACCGCTTCCACCGCCTGGCGAAGCGCGACGTCGGCCGGGAGCAGGTGCTCGACGACGAAGCGCCGCTGCCGCTCGCCGCGGAGCTGCTGACGCCGAGCGTCGATGCGATCGGCAAGGAGACCGGCAAGGCGCTGCAGGAGGCGTTGGCCGCGCTGTCGCCCGAGCACCGCGAGATCATCACGCTGGCGCGCATCGTCCGGCTGCCGCATGCCGTGATCGCCGAGTCGACCGGCCGTAGCGAGCCGGCGGCCCGGCAGCTGCTGGCCCGGGCGATGCGCCGCCTCGGCCAGGAGCTGAAGGCGCGCGGCGTGACGACGGCGTGAGCGGCGGTCCCGCCGGCCGGGCCGGCTGCGCACGGTTTTCTCCGCCGCTCGAACCCGGACCGCGCACTGCGAGCCTCTGCTGTGCGTGGCGACCCGTTCGAACCATGAATCCCTGGGCCATCTCGGCGCCGGCATCGGCTTCGTCGCCTGGGCGGTGATCTCGCTGCCTCTGCTGCTGGCTCGAGGTGATGTCGAAGGCGCGCTGCTCACGGCCTTGCCGTGCGTGTTGGTCTCGGTCGGGCTGTGGTTGTTCGTGACCGCGGCCGCGGTCCTGCTGCAGGCACTGCTTGGCCGCGGCAGCACGCAGTACTGGTTGGTGCTCTGCGGCGGCGTCGCGACCGCGGTCGCGGCCCTGCTGCTGCTGGCCGAGCACTGGCTGCTGCCGGTGCTGCAGGCGCATGCCGGCATCGCCCGCGTCATGCACGCGACCGGCAGTGTCATGCGCGTGCCCTGGCTGCTGCGCCTGCTGCTGCTCGCCGCGGGTCCTGTGCTGCTGCTGCGGCCGTGCGTGCAGTTGCTGCGCGATACGAGTGCGGTGCCGGTGAGCCGCGCGGTGTCCGGAGTGCTGCTGTCCCTCGGACTCACCAACCTGCTGCTCGCCGCCAGCCGCGGTGGCGGCGCCGGGCTGGTCGACGCCGGCCTGCCGACGATGCTGCTCGCTGTCGCCTTCGCCCTGCTGTGGTCCTTGGTGTTCGCATCGGCGCTGCGGCTGCAGACTGCTCCTCGGCGGCTCGGCGCCGGCGCAGCGGTGGTCGTGTTTGGCGTGATGTGGTGCGTCACCGACCACGTCGCCTTGCCGTACCTGCTGACCGACGCCGCCGCACAGCGGGCCGCGCTGGCCCATTACCTGACGGTGGCAACGGTCGTGCAGATGGTGGTGCTGGCGATCGGCTGCAGGTTGCTGGCCGTGCCGGTGTTCGCCGCCATCCGCGACCACACCGTCGCCGCCAGGACCTGAACGCTCGGACTGGCGGTGGCGCGGAACCGTTGCCGGAACGACTTCACACCGCGCGACGGTGTGCTGTCGCGGATGGCTACAATCCGCCGCCGTGACCGACCTCGCCTCGCAGCTGCCGGACTGGGAAGCGTTCTACCGCAGCTACAAGCTGCCCGGCTACGTGCCGGGCTTCCAGATCACCAGCAAGCTCGGCGGCGGCATGTTCGGTCTGGTGTTCAAGGCCAGCAAGCAGTCGATCGGCAAGGACTACGCGATCAAGTTCCTGAAGGTCGACGACGGTGAAGTGCGGCGCGCGGTGCTCTTGGAGCTGGAGCAGGTCAAGTACTTCGCGCAGGTCGACCATCCCAACCTGGTGTCGATCGAGGACCGCGGCGAGGTGGACGGCATCCCGTACATCGTCATGGCGTATGCCGGTGCCGGCACGCTGAAGGACCGGCTGCCGGGCAAACCGGAGGAGTGCTCTGAGCTGGTGCGCTACTTCGCGCAGGCGTGCCGCGGCGTGGCGGCGCTGCACGAACGGTCGCTGGTGCACTTCGACCTGAAGCC
>Ga0209488_10001805_pt1 | contig 18097 bp, 11 predicted proteins | sample Rivendell_Oct201_8_FD_188349 | JGI IMG/M metagenome (GOLD analysis project Ga0209488, IMG submission 188349) | Vadose zone soil microbial communities from the Eel River Critical Zone Observatory, Northern California, USA -... | ecosystem: Environmental > Terrestrial > Soil > Vadose zone >...
CGACAACAGCACCGGCCAGTGCAACGTGCCGGGCCTGCCCACCGGCATCGTCTACGTCGAAGTCGCGGCCGGCAGCGGCCACTCGGTCGCTCGCCGTTCGGACGGTGCCGTCATCGCCTGCGGTGAGAACACAGCTGGCCAGTGCAACGTACCGCCGCTGACGGCCGGCCTCACCTACCGCGGCATCGCCGCCGGCGGCTTCCACACCGTGGCACAGCGCTCGGATGGTGCCGTCATCGCCTGGGGCCGCAACGTCGAGGGCCAGTGCAACGTTGCGGCACTGCCGGCCGACCTCGGCTATGTCGAGGTCGCCGCCGGTGGCTACCACACCGTGGCGCGACGCTCGGACGGTTCCGTCGTCGCCTGGGGTGACAACAGCTGGGGCCAGTGCAACGTGCCTTTGCTGCCGGCAGGCCTCACCTACGTCGAGGTGGCAGCGGGTCTGGATCACACGGTGGCGCGGCGCTCGGATGGTTCGGTGGTCGCATGCGGCGAGAACGGTCTCGGCCAGTGCAACGTACCGTTGGCGCCTGCGGGTCTTGCCTACCTGGAGGTCGCGGCAAGCAACGCCCACATGGTCGCACGCCTCGGCCCCGAGAGTTCCTACGTGACCTTCGGCAGCGGTTGCGCTGGCAGTGCGCCTGTGACCAGGCTGGTGCCGTTCGACACGCCGCGGATCCATGCGACGCTGCAGGTTCACCTCGACCATCTGCCGGCGAACGCCGCGTTCTTCATCGTCGGTTGGAGCAACACCTCCTGGTCGCTGGGGCGGTTGCCACTCGACGTCAGCGTCTTCGGCATGCCCGGTTGCTGGCTGCGCGTCAGCATCGACTCGGTGACCTTGCTGACCGGCCGCTGCGGGTCCGCGGACTACCGGCTGCCGATCCCGGACGTGCCCGGCCTGGTCGGTGTGCGCTTCTACAACCAGGCGCTCGTGCTCGATCCCGCGGCCGGCAATGCGTTCGGCGGCGTGCTGTCGGATGCCGCCGCCGCCGTGATCGGGAACTGACGCGCTGGCCGATGTAGCGGTGCGCGGGTCCCTTTCCGCGCTGCCGCCCTGCACGGCAGCGTGCCCGTGGCTACCATGCGAGTTGAACTGCGGAAGTGATCGTCCATGCAAAGGCTGCTCGGAGTCGTTGTCTCGTCCTGCACCCGCTCGATGAACCTCCGCGCCACGGCGACCGCCGCGTGGTCGCAGGTCGCCTTCGTGCTGGTCTTCGCGTTGGCGACCGCCGCAGTGTGCGCGCAATCGGCGGTCAAGGGCTGGGGACAGCTGGTGTTCGACAGCACCTGGAACGAACAACGCTTCGTCAAGATCGCGGCGGGCTATGGCTTCACGGTGGCGCAGCGCTCGGACGGTTCCGCCCTCGCCTGGGGTGACAACCACTCCGGTCAGTGCAACATGCCGGCGCTGCCAGCGGGCCTCACCTACGTCGAGATCGGCGCCGGTTGGGCCCACGCGGCGGCTCGACGTTCGGATGGTTCGGTCATTGCCTGGGGCGACAACTCCTACGGCCAGTGCAACGTGCCGGCGGTGCCGGCAGGCCTCACCTACGTCGAGGTTGCGGCCAGCGTGTACCACTCGATGGCGCGGCGCTCGGATGGTGCCGTCGTCGCCTGGGGCCGCAACCTGGAAGGCCAATGCAACGTACCGGCGCTGCCGTCAGGCCTCGTCTACACCGAGGTTGCGCCCGGCAGGTACCACTCGGTGGCAGTGCGCTCGGATGGTGCCGTCGTCGCCTGGGGCCGCAACCTGGAAGGCCAGTGCAATGTGCCGGCACTGCCGCCAGGCATCACCTACGTCGCTGTCGCCGCTGGTGACCTGCACACGGTGGCGCGCCGCTCGGATGGTTCCGCGGTCGCCTGGGGTGACAACACCTACGGCCAGTGCAACGTGCCGGCACTGCCCTCGGGCATCGGCTACGGCGAAGTCGCGGCCGGTAGCCAACACACGGTGGCGCGCCGCTCGGATGGCTCGGTCATCGCCTGGGGTGACAACACCTTCGGCCAGTGCAACGTGACGGCGCTGCCTCCGGGCAGCACCTACGGCGCAGTTGCAGCCGGGGGCCAACACACGGTGGCGCTCCGCTCGGATGGCGCCGTCGTCGCCTGGGGCAGCAACGCCTCTGACGAGTGCAATGCACCGGCACTGCCGCCGGGCCTCGCCTACGCCGAAGTCACGGCTGGTGGCGCCTTCACGGTGGCGCTCCGCTCGGATGGTTCGGCCGTCGCCTGGGGCAATGACTCCTCCGGTCAATGCAACGTGCCGACGCTGCCCGCAGGCCTCGTCTACGTCCAGGTTGCAGCTGGTGCCCAACACACAGTGGCGCTCCACTCCGACGGTTCCATCGTTGCTTGGGGCTACAACTTCTACGGCCAGTGCAACGTGCCGCCGCTGCCCTCGGGCCTCACCTACGTCGAGGTTGCGGCTGGTGCGTGGCACTCGGTGGCTCGGCGCTCGGATGGGTCGATCGTCGCTTGGGGTGACAACAGTGCGGGCCAATGCTACGTGCCGGCACTGCCCGCAGGCCTCGCCTACGTCGAGGTCGCGGCTGGCAGCTACCACACGGTGGCGCGCCGCTCCGATGGCGACGTCGTCGCCTGGGGTGAGAACTTCCACGGTGAGTGCAACGTCCCGGCGCTGCCGACCGGCCTCGCCTACGTCGAGATCGCGGCGGGTGAGACATCATTCTCCAACGGCGGCCACACGGTGGCGCGGCGCTCCGATGGCTCGGTCATCGCCTGGGGCGACAACACCCATGGTGAGTGCACCGTTCCCGCGCTGCCTGCAGGCCTCACCTATGTCCAGGTCGCGGCCGGGAGTGTCTTCTCGGTGGCGCGGCGTTCGGATGGTGCCGTCGTTGCCTGGGGTGACGACAGCAATGGCCAGGTCACCGTGCCGGTGTTGCCTTCAGGCCTTGCCTACGCGGAGGTCGCGGCCAGCTTCGCGCACACCGTCGCCCGCCTCGGCGCCGAGAGTTCCTATGTGACCTTCGGGGCCGGCTGTGCCGGCAGCGCGCCGGTGACCAGGCTCGTGCCGCTCGACACGCCACGGCTCGGTGCGTTGCTGCAGGTGCACCTCGATCACCTGCCGGCGAACGCGGCGTTCTTCATCATCGGTTGGAGCAACACCACTTCTTCGCTCGGTGCGCTGCCGCTCGACGTCAGCGGTTTCGGCATGCCCGATTGCGCGCTGCGCGTCAGCATCGACTCGGTCGCGCTGCTGATCGGCAGCGGCGGGTTCGCGGACTACCGGTTGCCGATCCCGGACGTGCCCGGCCTCGTCGGCGTGCGCTTCTTCAACCAGGCGCTCGTGGTCGATCCCGCGGCCGGCAACGCCTTCGGCGGCGTGCTGTCGGATGCCGTCGCGGCGCTGATCGGGAACTGACGCGCAGCTCGCTTCCGCACCTGTTCGAAGGTCGTGGGCAATCGGCTGCGCCAGCTGCCACGCATGGCACGCACCTGGCTACCATGTGGGCTCGACTGCGGGAGTGACCGCCGATGCAAACACTGCCTGAACCCGTTCTCTCGTCCAGTTCCCGATCGGTGGAACTCCGCGGCACGGCAACCGCCGCGTGGTCGCAGATCGCCTCGTTCCTGGTCCTTGCGTTGGCGACCGGCACGCCTCGCGCCCAGTCGACAGTCAGATGCTGGGGAGGCCTGGTATTCGACAGCACTTGGAGCGAGCAGAGCTTCGTGCAGATCGCCGCAGGTTACGGCCACGCTGCGGCAGTGCGCTCGGACGGCGCCGTCGTCGCCTGGGGCAACAACTTCTACGGCCAATGCGACGTGCCAGCGCTGCCCACCGGCCTCACCTGGGTCGAGGTCGCGGCTGGTGGAAACTCCGACAGCGCCCACACGTTGGCTTGCCGCTCGGATGGTGCCGTCGTCGCCTGGGGCAACAACTCCTACGGCCAGTGCAACGTGCCGGCGCTGCCCCCCGGCCTCACCTATGTCGAGGTCGCGGCTGGTGCAGGCTCCCTCGGCGAAGCCCACTCCGTGGCGCGCCGCTCGGATGGTTCCGTCGTCGCTTGGGGTGCGAACAACTACGGCCAATGCAACGTGCCAGCGCTCCCCACCGGCCTCACCTACGTCGAGATCGCAGCTGCCCACTACCGGACCGTGGCACGGCGATCGGATGGTTCCGTCATCGCCTGGGGCTACACCCTGGGCACCGTGCCCCCTCTGCCCTCGGGCCTCACCTACGTCCAGATCGCGGGCAATGGCTATAACACAGTGGCGCGGCGCTCGGATGGTTCTGCCGTCGCCTGGGGTGACAACTCCTATGGTCAGGGCAACGTGCCGACGCTGCCCCCAGGCCTCACCTATGTCGACGTCGCGGCTGGTTACAACCACACGGTCGCGCGACGCTCGGACGGCTCCATCGTTGCTTTTGGTGACAACACCTATGGTCAGTGCAACGTGCCGGCGCTGCCCCCCGGCCTCACCTATGTCGAGGTTGCTGCCGGTGGCAACCAAACGGTCGCGCGGCGTTCCGATGGCTCCATCGTTGCCTGGGGTGACCAGTTCGCGGTTCCCGCGCTGCCTGCCGGCCTTGGCTACGTCCAGGTCGCGGCTGGCAGCAGCTCCTACGTCGACGGCCACACCATGGCGCTGCGCTCGGATGGGTCGATCGTCGCTTGGGGTAACAACAGTGCGGGCCAATGCAACGTGCCCGCGCTGCCACCAGGCCTCACCTACGTCGAGGTTGCGGGTGGTAGCGCCCACACGGTGGCGCGGCGCTCGGATGGCTCGGTCATCGCTTGGGGCTATCTCCCGGTACCCGTGCCGGCACTGCCCACTGGCCTCACCTACGTCGAGGTTGCGGCCGGTAACGAACACTCGGTGGCGCGGCGCTCGGATGGTTCCATCGTCGCTTGGGGCGCGAACAACTACGGCCAATGCAACGTGCCGGCGCTCCCCATTGGCCTCACCTGCGTCGAAGTAGCGGCTGGTGCTCATACAACGTTGGCGCGACTCTCGGACGGTTCCGTCGTCGCCTGGGGTGATAACAATAACGGCGCGTGCAATGTGCCGATCCTGCCCACCGGCCTCGCCTACGTCGAAATCGCGGGCAGCGGTTACAACTCGGTGGCACGGCGCTCGGATGGATCCGTAGTCGCCTGGGGCAGCAACTCCCACGGTCAGTGCAACGTGCCCTCGCTGCCAGCAGGCCTCTTCTACGTCGAGGTCGCGTCCGGCTGGCACACGGTCGCGCGCCGTTCGGATGGCTCCGTCGTCGCTTGGGGCGCGAACAACTATGGCCAATGCATCGTGCCGGCGTTGCCCGCAGGCCTCTCCTACAGAGAGATCGCGGCTGGCCCCAGTCATACCCTGGTCCGCCTCGGCGCCGAGAGTTCCTACGTGACCTTCGGTTCCGGTTGCAGCGGCAGCCGGCCCGTCACCAGACTCGTGCCGCTCGACACGCCGCGGATCGGTGCCACCCTGCAGGTCCATGTCGACCACCTGCCGGTGCACATGGTGTTCGTGTTCGCGGGCTGGAGCAACACGACTTCGCGGTACGGTGCCTTGCCGCTCGACCTCGGTGCGAGCGGCATGCCCGGCTGCACGCTGTACACCAGCGACGACTCCACGGTGTTCCTCGTCAGCAGTGGCGGCTTCGCCGACCAGAGCATCTCGATCCCGAACAACCCCGTGATCGTCGGTACGCGCTTCTACCAGCAGGCGCTCGTGGTCGATCCCGCGGCTGGCAACGCGTTCGGCGGGGTGACGTCCGACGCGATGGTCGGCGTGGTCGGAAGCTGACGAATGCCTGCCGATGGTCGAGTCACTTCGTCACTGCCACGGACACGTGCTTCGATCGCAAGTCGAGCTGCCGGGGCCACCACTGCCGCGATTCGCCCGAGTTGATGGCACTGCATCACCCACCAACGTCGTTGCCGCCGCCATGAGACCCAGCCTCGCTGCCGCTCTGTTGTTCGCCGCTACGATGTCCGCACAGACGCCGCCGCCGGCGCCACCCGCGCCAGCGCCGGTCGCGGCACCAGAAGAACCGCGGGTCACCGATGCGCGCGCTGACGACGACAAGGAGCTGGCGCCGCTGCTGGCCAAGGCACGCGCGGCGGCGGACAAGGGTGCGGACGGTGCTTCGCTGCTCGCCACCAGGGAGTTCGCGCCGCTGCACGAGGTGACTGCGTTCCGCGGGCTGGTGCGCGCACACGCGAGCCGCGGTGCAGTGCGCATCACGCTGGCCGACGAGCCGGGCCAGCCGCTCACGGTCACCGGACGGGTGCAGGACAAGAACGGCAAGCCGGTCGGCGACGCGCTGGTCTACGCCTACCACACCAGCAGCAAGGGCTGGTACTCCGACCGCGCGCCGCACTTCGGCGGCGACAGCGGCGACCACAAGCACGCGCGGCTGTTCGGCTACGTGCGCACCGATGCCGAGGGGCACTTCACGCTGCGCACGATCCGGCCCGGTGGCTACCCGCGCTCGACCTTGCCCGAGCACATCCACGTCAGCATCGACCTCGGCGACGCGACAGTGCTGACGACCGAAGTGCTGTTCGACGACGACGCGCGGCTCACGGCCGAGGCCCGGACGCGGGCCGGGCACGACGGCTTCGTCGTCACCAAGGTGAGCCGGGATGCGGCGGGCACCGCAGTCAGCAAGCCGGAACTGACGGTCGATCCGCCGCCGGCGAAGAAGTAGCGGCGAGCGGCAGCGGCGTCACGCTTGCACCGTCACGCTTGCACCGTCGCGCCGGCGCCGGCATGTTGTTCCCATGCAGGCGTGGCGCATCGAAGTCCTGGTCCGGCCGGAGCAACCCGATCCGGCCGGGGACGCGGCGCTGCGGGCGCTGCGCGCAGCGGGGCTCGCCGGCGTGACCTCGGTGCGCAGCCGCCGCGGTTACCTGCTCGGCAGCGAACTCAGTGCGGCACAGGTGCAGCGCTTCGCCACGGCGGTGCTCGCCGATCCGGTCGTCGACCAGTTCGAAGTGCACGCGCCGACAGCGGGCGATCCGTCGCCGGCAGCGCGCAGCCAGCGCGTGTCGGTGCTGCTGCGACCGGGCGTCACCGATCCGGTCGCGCACTCGGTGCAGAAGGCGCTGCACGACCTCGGCCTCCCCCACGCCGCCGCCGCCACCTACAGGGCGTTCCTGGTCAGCGGCGACGTCGGTGCAGCGGCGTTGCAGGCGGCGGCGCGCAAGGCGCTCGCCAACGACGTGGTGCAGGAGGTGCTCGCCGGCCGGTTGCCGGCAGGCCTGCCCGGCGCCGGCAGCAAGCCGGATCTCGCGGTGCAACCGATCCCGCTCGCGGGACTCGACGGCGCTGCGCTGCTGCAGCTGAGCAAGGACGGCGGCCTGGCGCTCGATGTGCCGGAGATGACCGCGATCCAGCAGCACTTCGAATCACAGCAGCGCGCACCGCTGCGCATGGAGCTGGAAACCATCGCCCAGACCTGGAGCGAGCACTGCAAGCACAAGACGTTGACCGGCAGGATCCGCTTCGACGGCCGGGTGATCGACAACCTGCTGAAGTCGCAGATCGCCGGCGTCACCCGTACGCTGGCGCGTGATTTCTGCGTCAGCGTGTTCGTCGACAACGCCGGCGTGATCCGCTTCGACGACGAGGACTCGGTGTGCATCAAGGTCGAGACGCACAACCGGCCGAGCGCGATCGAACCGTTCGGCGGCGCCGGCACCGGCGTCGGCGGCGTGATCCGCGACGTGCTCGGCACCGGCCTCGGCGCGCGGCCGATCGCCAGCACCGACGTGTTCTGCCTGGCGCCGCCGGACCTGCCGGCCGCACAGGTTCCGGCCGGCTGCCTGCCACCGCTGCAGCTGCTCAAGGGCGTGGTCGCCGGCGTGCGCGACTACGGCAACCCGATGGGCATCCCGACCGTCAACGGCAGCGTCCACTTCGACGAGCTGTTCGTCGGCAACCCGCTGGTCTACGTCGGCAACGTCGGCATCCTGAAGACCGCGCGCGCGCACAAGCAGCCGCGCGCCGGCGATCTCGTCGTCGCCCTCGGCGGCCGCACCGGGCGCGACGGCATCCACGGCGCCACCTTCAGTTCGCAGGGCCTGCACCAGGACAGCGAACGGCTGAGCTCCGGCGCGGTGCAGATCGGCGACCCGATCACCGAACGCAAGGTGATGGACGCGGTGCTGGCGGCGGCCGAGCTCGACCTGTTCACGGCGATCACCGACTGCGGCGCCGGCGGCTTCTCTTCGGCGGTCGGCGAGATGGCCGAGGGCCTCGGCGCCGAAGTCGAACTGCAGCACGTGCCGCTCAAGTACGCGGGGCTTCTGCCGTGGGAGATCTGGATCAGCGAGGCGCAGGAACGCATGGTGCTGGCCGTGCCCGAGCGCGAGCTCGAGCGGCTGCGCGCCGTGTGTGCCGAGGAAGCCTGTGACCTGACCGTGCTCGGCCGCTTCAGCGACAGCGGCCGGCTGGTGGTCAAGTACGACGGCGTGGTGCACGCCGACCTCGACCTGCAGTTCCTGCACCATGGTCTGCCGGTGCGCGAACGCGCGGCGGTCTACGTCCCGCCGGCGCTGACCGAACCGGCGCTGCCGCACGAGACCGACTGCGCCGAGGCCCTGCTGGCGGTGCTCGCCGACTTCTCGGTCTGCAGCAAGGAATGGATCGTGCGCCAGTACGACCACGAAGTACAGGCCGGCTCCGCCGGCAAACCGCTGTGCGGCGTGCGCGACGACGGTCCGGCCGACGCCGCGGTGCTGGCGCCCAAGCCCGGTTCGCGCCGCGGCATCGTGCTCGCCAACGGCCTCAACCCGCGCTACGCGCGCATCGACCCGGCGGCGATGGCCGAGTGCGCGCTCGACGAAGCGCTGCGCAACGTGGTCGCCGCCGGCGGCGATCCCGACTACACCGCGATCCTCGACAATTACTGCTGGGGCGACACCAACCAGCCCGAGCGGCTCGGCGAACTGGTGCGCGCCACCGAAGCGCTGTGCCGGCTGGCGCTGCACTACCGCACGCCGTTCGTGTCCGGCAAGGACTCGCTGCACAACGAATTCCGCGGCGGCGGGCGCACGATCAGCATCCCCGGCTGCATCCTGGTGACGGCGCTGTCGGTGGTCGCCGACGTGACCCGCACGCTGACCAGCGACTTGAAGCGCAAAGGTTCGCTGCTGGTGCTGGTCGGCGTCACCAAGGCCGAACTCGGCGGCTCGGTGTACTACAAGCACAAGGGCCAGCTCGGCAGTTCGGTGCCCAGGGTCGACCCGGTGCTCGGCGAGCAGGTGCTGGTCGGCTGCCACCGCGCGATCGCCGCGGGCACGGTGCTCAGTGCCCACGACTGCAGCGAGGGCGGCCTCGCGGTCACCGTGGTCGAGATGGCCCTCGGCGGCCGGCTCGGCGCCCGGATCGACCTCGATGCCGTACTGCAGAGCGGCGCGCTGCGGCCTGAGCAGCTGCTGTTCGCCGAGTCGCAGAGCCGCATCGTGCTGGAAGTGCCGCCCGACCGCCTGGCCGACCTGAAGGCCAACCTGCACCTCGCCCCGCACGCGGTGATCGGCGAGGTCACCGCCGGCGAGCTGGTGGAGTTCACGGCCGCGGGCCGCAGCGTCTGTGCCTTGCGACTCGGCGCCGCCGAGCGGGCCTGGAAGCGGCCGCTCGACCTCGACGGCACGCTGCTGAGCCAGGAGGCACGATGAGTTCGCCGCGGGTCCTGGTGCTGCGCGCGCCCGGCATCAACTGCGAGCGCGAGACGCTGCACGCGTTCGCGCGCGCCGGTGGCGCGCCGGAGTTCCTGCACATCACCCAGCTGCTGGCGCAGCCCGATCGGCTGTTCGACTACCGCATCCTCGCCGTGCCCGGCGGCTTCGCCTATGGCGACGACATCAGCTCCGGGCGCGTGCTGGCGTTGGAGATGCAGCAGCGGCTCGGCGACCGGTTGCTGCAGTTCATCGACCGCGGTGGCCTGGCGATCGGCATCTGCAACGGCTTCCAGGTGCTGGTGCGGCTCGGCCTGCTGCCGTGCACGCACGGCCGGCTGGCCGAGGAAGTGACGCTGACGCAGAACCTGAGCAATCACTACGAGTGCCGCTGGGTGGCGCTGCGGAGCCAGAAGTCGCGCTGCGTGTTCCTGCCGCCGGGTCTCGCGCTGCGGTGGCCGGCCGCGCACGGCGAAGGGCGGCTGGTGCCGCGGGACGACAAGCTGCTGCAGGTGCTGGTCGAGGAAGGGTTCGCCGCCCTGCTGTATGTCGATGCGCAGGGCCGGCCGACGCAGCGCTATCCGCAGAATCCGAACGGCGCCGCCGCCGCGATCGCCGGTCTCACCGACCGCAGCGGCCGCGTGCTCGGCGTGATGCCGCACCCGGACCGCGCCTATCTGCCGACCCACATGCCCGACTGGCGGCGCGCGCAGCTGCAGCACGGCGAGCTGCCGGCCGACGGCGACGGCATGGTGGTGTTCCGCGCGATGGTGCAGGTGGCGAAAGCCGAAGGCTGAGCGCCGGTCACAGCAACCATGATACCGGCGCTCAGCGACCACCCTGGTGGCCGCTCCGCGGCCACGCAGTTCCTGCAGCAACTGGTGCGCGCGCTGGAGCCCTGAACTATCGTTCGGCGCATGGGCAAGCTCGGATTCCTGCTGCTGGTGCTCGGCGCCGGCTCGTGCGTGATGTCGTTCATGAACTACGAGTCGCGGCTGCTGACCTGGATCAACAACTGGGGCGAGCAGGTGGCCTGGTGCATCCGCGGCGGCCTGGTCGTGCTCGGCCTGCTGCTGATGATGGTCGGCAAACAAAAGCCCAAGGGCGATTGAGCCGCGCGCGGGCCGCGCGCGCCGGCGCCGGGATCGCGCTCGATGCCATGGACCTCGGAGCGACGATCCGGCGAGCCGGTCGCCGGGATCGCGATGGCACGTTCCTGCGCAGCGGATTCGTCGCGCGTGACACGCAGCGCACCGCTCCGCGATCGTGCCCCGGCGGCTCGACGGCACCGGCCAGACGGCTGCGGTGACGCCACCGACAGCGCGGCCAAGCCAGCGGAAGCCCGCCGCGACGCGGTGCCAGGCCGCTCTCGCCATGGGCCTCGAGTCGGGTACGCTTCCTCCGGGCATGGGCTTGCCGGTACAACAGCGGCCCGCGTTGCCCCGTATCGGACCCGACCACCTCCCACATCCCAGAGGCACCATGCGCATGCACACCGTCCTTGCGACCCTCGTCGCGTCCAGCTGTCTCGGCAGCGCCCTGGCCCAGTCGCTGCCCGCGCCATGCTTCGAGACCAACCTCGGCATTTTTGTCGGCTTTGCCGACGACTTCGTGTTTCCCGCGGTCACGCTGAATGCTCCGTTCAGCCTGTTCGGCACCAACTACACCCAGATCCAGATCAGCTCCAACGGCTATGTGTGGATGGGCGGCACGCCCAACACCATCAATGGCTGTTGCGCCGGCAGCGGCGCCGCGCTGGTCGCCGGGCAACCGCGCATCTGCGCGCTCTGGACCGACCTGATCACCGACAACGTCAGCGGCGCCGGCATCTACTTCAACTCGCTGCCCGGCCGCGATGTCATCACCTGGAAGGACTGCCGTGAGTTCGGCACCGTTGCCCCGCGGTTCACGATCCAGCTGCAGCTGGTGACCGGCGGCGGTTTCACCGTCTGGTACTCGGGGGCCACGGGTACGACGCAGGCCTTCCACAGCATGGTCTGCGGCACTTCGCCGGGCAACAACGCCGCCAATCCAGGCTCGACCGATCTGTCGGCCAGCTTCCCGTTCAACAGCGGCGCGCAACCGACCGTCTACGAGGAGTGGCCGGGCACGACGTTCGATCTCTCGGCGCGCACCTTCGAGTTCGTAGCGAACGGCAACGGCGGCTGGCTGGTACTGGACCGCTCGGCGTGCGTGATCCCGCCTTCCGCCGCCTGGAATGTGTTCGGCCAGGGTTGCCCTGCCGCCAGCGGCATCTTCGGCCCGAGCTTCTACGAGTTGTTCCCGACCACCACGTTCGATCTGAACAACCAGAACATCGAGCTGTTTCCGCTGGGCCCGACCGGCTACCTCGTCAATCCGGGCGGAACGTTCTTCACCGGCTTCACCAACATCGTGCCCCAGGGTGACGACACCGTGGTCCAGTTGCCGCTGCCGTTCCCGTTCCCGCACGCGCGCGGCACCTGCACCACGGCCGGCTTCTGCTCCAACGGTTTCGTCTGGCTCGACAACGTCAGCACGGGGGCATCGTTCACCCCGACCAGCACCCAGTTCCTGTCGGGCGGTGCCAGGGTCGCCCCGGCCTGGAGCGATTACATCTTCACCAGCTCCGGCAACTGCTTCTTCGACACCACCCCGACCGATGCGTACTTCACCTGGAACAACGCCCCTGAGTTCGGCGGCGCCGGCATCAGCACCTTCCAGTTGCAGCTGCACAGCGACGGCCGCATGACCTTCTGTTACCAGACGGTCGGCCAGCTCAGCCACCAGGTGCTCAGCGGCTGGTCCGGTGGCAACCAGACCGTCGATCCGGGCCCGATCGACATCAGCGCCAGCATGCCGTTCCTGACCGGGCTCGGCGTGCGCCCGCTGGTGATGAGCAGCAATGCGCTGCCGAGGCTCGGCAGCACGTTCCCGCTGCAACTGACCGACATGGCCCCGGCGGCAGTCGCCGGTTTCGTGGTGCTCGGGTTCACGCAGTTCAACCCGGGCCTGCCGCTCGATCCGCTCGGCATGCCCGGCTGCAACCAGTTCGTCGCCCCGCTCGCCAACCTGTTCTTCGCCGCCACGCCGCCGACGCAGACGGTCAGTCTCGTGGTCATCCCCAACAACGCGGCGCTCGGCGGCGTCCTGGTGCAGGTGCAGACCGCGGTGTTCGCCCCCGGCATCAACACGCTCGGTGTCGAAGCCAGCAACGGCGGCACGATGCGCCTCGGCCTCTGAACGCGCCGGTCGAGCGCGAGCAACGCCACTCCCAGCGCGTACTGCTGCAGCCGGGCGAGCCGCCGCGCCAGCGGCGCGGCCGCCGCCGTGCGCTCACTCACGGAAGTCGCCGCTCTTGATGCCGTGCTTCTGCATCAGCTTCTGCAGCGCCGAGCGCGTCATGCCGGCCTCCTCGGCGCAGTGCGTGACGTTGCCGTTGTGCTTCTTCAGCAGGCCCTGGAGGTAGGCGTTCTCCAGCGCCGCGATCTTGCGCGTCTTCATCGCCTGGAACGAGCCGGCGGCGCCGTCGCCGGCGTCGGGCGTGCTGGCCAGCCCGCTGCGCACCTCCTCGGGCAGGTCCTCGAGCCGCAGCTCGGGCCCGTGGCCGAGCGCGCAGGCGCGCTCGATGACGTTGCGCAGCTGCCGCACGTTGCCGGGCCAGTGGAAGCTCTGCAACGCCGCCGCCGCCTCGGCCGACAACGTGTCGATGCCCGCCCCTGCCCCGAGTCGCGACAGGAAGTGCTGCGCCAGGCCGTCGACGTCCTCGAGCCGCTCGCGCAGCGGCGGCACGACGATGCGCACCACGTCGAGGCGGTAGAACAGCTCCTGGCGGAAGCGGCCGTCGTCGACCTCCTGCTGCAGATCGCGGTTGGTGGCGGCGACGATGCGCACAGAGACCGCGACCTGCTCGGTGCTGCCGACCGGGCGGATCGACTTCTCCTGCAGCGCGCGCAGCAGCTTCGGCTGGAACGGCAGCGGCAGCTCGCCGAGTTCGTCGAAGAACAAGGTACCGCCGTCGGCGACCTGGAACAGGCCGACGCGGTTCTGCGCGGCGCCGGTGAACGCGCCCTTCCTGTGGCCGAACAGTTCGCTCTCGAACAGCTCGGCCGGCACCGTCGCGCAGTCGACCGGCACGAACGGCCGGCCGGCGCGGGTGCTGCGGTCGTGCAGATGGTGCGCCAGCAGCTCCTTGCCGGTGCCGCTCTCGCCGAGGATCAGCACCGGCGCGTCGCTGCGCGCGGCGCGCTCGAGCATCGACACCACCGCGCCGAACGCGCGCGAACGGTAGATCAGTTGCCGGCCGGCGATGCCGGAGCGCAGCCGCTCCTTGAAACCGGCGTTCTGTTCCTTCATCGCCCGGTGCCGTAGCGCCTTCTCGACGCGCTCCATCAGCTCCTTCTCGACGTACGGCTTGGTCAGGTAGTCGAACGCGCCCTGCTTGATCGCCGCCACCGCCGCCTCGATCTCCGGGTAGCCGGTGATCAGCAGCACCTCGATGTCGGGGTCGCGGGTCTTGATCTCGCCGAGCAGCTGCAGACCGGACATGCGCGGCATGCGCACGTCGCTGATCACCAGTGCGAACCGTTCCTGCTCGAGCAGCTGCAGCGCCGCGGCGCCGGAGCTGGCGCTGCGGGTCTGGTAGCCGGCGCGTTCGAGGAAGAACACGCACGACTCGACCATGTCGGGCTCGTCGTCGACCACCAGGATGCGGGCCGCTGCGCTCACCGCGCGTCCTTGCGGCAGTCGCGGCACAGGCCGTAGAGCCGCAGGCTGTGGCTCTGGATCGCGAAACCATGGCGCCGCGCCGCCACTTCCTGCCGCGCCTCGAGTTCGTCGTCGCGGAACTCGATGATCGCGGCGCAGCCGGTGCAGACCATGTGGTCGTGGTGCTCGTGGCCGAGCACGTGTTCGAACCGGCGGCTGCCGTCGCCGGTGTCGAGCCCGGACACGAACCCGGCCGACTCGAGCACCGCCAGCGTGCGGTAGACCGTCGCCCGCGACACGTGCGGATCGTGCGCCCGGCAGCGCAGCAGCAGCTGTTCGACGGTGAAGTGGTCGTGCGTCGCCAGGGCGGTGCGGACGATCAGCGCGCGCTGCAGCGTCCAGCGGAAGCCGTGACCGCGCAGATGACGCTCGACGATCTGCAGTTCCTGTTCGGGCCGCAAGGCAGCGCGCAGGATAGCCACCGCCGCCGGCGGGCGCATCGTTGCGACCGCGACCTCGACGCCTACGGCCGGGCGCCGATGTCCCGGCGGTAGTGCATGCCGACGAATTCGAGCTGCTGCAGCGCGGCGTAGGCCTTCTGCCGCGCCAAAGCCACGTCGTCGGCGAGCGCGGTGACGCTGAGCACCCGGCCACCGGTGGTGATCACGTCGCCGCCCTTCCTGGCGGTGCCGGAATGGAACAGCTGCAGGTCCGGGCCCTGCACCACCTTGTCGAGACCGTAGATCGGCAGCCCCTTCTTGTAGTCGCCGGGGTAGCCGCCGCTGCAGGCGACCACGGTGATCGCCGGGCGCGGATCCCAGCGCGGCGCCTCCTGCTGGTCGAGCGTGCCGTCGACCGTCGCCAGCAGCAGCGGCAGCAGATCGCTCTGCAGGCGCAGCAGCAGCGGCTGCGTCTCGGGATCACCGAGGCGGCAGTTGAACTCGAGCACCCGCGGTCCCTGCGCGGTCAGCATCAGGCCGGCGTAGAGGAAGCCGCGGTATACCCGGCCCTCGCGGTTCAGCGCGTGGATGGTCGGGAACACGATCTGGTTCTCGATCTGCGCCTGCGTGCGCGGCAGCAGCGCCACCGGCGACACCGCACCCATGCCGCCGGTGTTCGGGCCCTTGTCGTCGTCGAACACCGCCTTGTGGTCGCGCGCCGGCTCGAACGGCACGATCGTCTGGCCGTCGGTCAAGGTCGTCACCGACAGTTCCTGGCCGACCAGGAATTCCTCGAGCACGATCGTGCTGCCGGCGGCGCCGAACCGGCCCTTCTCCAGACAGTCGGTCACCGCCACGTGCGCCTGGTCGTTGCTCTTCGCCACCGTGACCCCCTTGCCAGCGGCGAGACCCGACGCCTTGACCACGATCGGTCCGTCCTCGCGCATGTCGAGGAACGCGCGCGCCTTGGCGGCATCGTCGAACGTCCAGTGCGACGGCGAGGGGATGCGGTGCCGGCGGCACAGCTCGCGCGCGAACGCCTTGCTGCCCTCGAGCTCGGCCGCGCTCCGGCTCGGGCCGAAGCACGGGCGCTTGCTCTTCTGCAGTTCGTCGACCAGGCCGGCGACCAGCGGCCCCTCCGGCCCCACCACCACGAGGTCGATCGTGTTCTCGACCGCGAAGTTGCGCAGTCCGGCGGTGTCCTCGGCCGAGATCTCGACGTTGTCCGCCAGCTCGGCGCTGCCGGCGTTGCCGGGGGCGCAGTACAGCCGCGTCAGCAACGGCGACTGCCTGAGCTTGTGGCACAGCGCGTGCTCGCGGCCGCCACCGCCGACGACGAGGACTTTCATCGCCGGCCACCATACGGAAAGGACGCCGTCGGCGGAACCGCAGACCGCCGGCCGGTCGCGCCCGAGCCGGCGGTCGCACCGACGCATCCGCGGCGGGCACGGGCCCGCGGCGGCCGCTGGCCGAAAGAGTCCGCACATGACTTTCGCTGGCGATCTGCAGGGGATGAGCCTGGCCGACGTGTTCCAGACCGTGGCGCAGAACCGCACCTCGGGCACGCTGCACGTGGTCTGGCCCAAGGGCGAACGGCTGGTCCGCTTCACCGATGGCAAGATCAGCGCGCTGGCGTTCGGCAGCACGCCGGGTCCGCTGCTGCTCGACCACGTGATCGAACGCGGCATGGTCACCGCCCCGGCCCTGCCGGCACTGAAGAAGCGGCTGCAGCGGAGCAAGGTCGGTGCCGGCCGGGTGATGGTCGCCGCCGAGATCGTCACCGCCGAGCAGCTGCCGCAGGTGCTCAGCGAGATGGTGGCCGAGAACAGCTACGACCTGCTGTCGCTCAAGGACGCGCGTTTCACCTTCAAGGACGGTCCGGAGCCCGACGGCACGTTCGATCCGGACCAGCTGGCGGCCGACATCCACCACGAGGTCGGGCCGCTGCTGCTCGAAGGCGCGCGCCGCGCCGACGACTGGCAGCGCATCCGCGCGGTGATCGGCAGCGACCAGGACCTGTTCCTCGCCGAAGGCGGCGGCGGCGCCGCACCGGCGACCGACGTCGCCGCCGCGCTGCTGCCGCACCTCGATGGCCGCACCGACCTGCCGCAGTTGTGCGCGCACGTCGGCAAGAGCCGGTTCGAAGTCGCCGCGGCGCTGGCGGCACTGGTGCAACAGGGACTGGCGCGGCCGGCGCGCGCCGAGGAGATCAGTTCGTTCGCGACGCAGCTGCTCGCGGACGACGACGCCCGCGGCGCGGCGACGTTGCTGCGCGCGGCGCTCGAGCGGCGGCCGCGCGACACCGAACTGCGCACGCGGCTCGCCGAGGCGCTGGCCAGCACCGGGCAGCCCACCGAGGCGGCGTCCGAATGGGCGGTGCTCGCCGGCCAGGCTGGCGAGGCCGAACGCTGGCCCGACGCACTCGCCTGCTGCGAACGCGCGCTGCAGCTGCAGCCGACCGACGTGATGTTCCACCAGCGCCGCTGCGAACTGCTGGCGCGCACCGGCGACGCGGCGAGCCGCGGCGTCGCCCACCTGGCCTGGGTCGACGCCCTGTGCGCGCTGTCGCTGCACGATCGGGCGCGCAGCGTGCTGACCATAGCACTCGACGGCCCGCTGCGCGGCGAGCCGACGCTGCTGCGCCGGCTGGCCGTGCTGGCGACCGAACTCGGCGATCCGGCCGAGGCCAGCAAGCGCTGGCTGCAGCTCGCCGCGCAGCACCAGGAGGACACTGACGAACACCTCGAGTTCCTGCGTCTGGCCGCCGCCCAGCGGCCCGACGACAAGGCCCTGGTGCAGCGGCTCGTCGACCTGCAGACCGGCCGCACCGCCTCCCGGGCGAAGAAACACAAGTTGTTCGCCGTTGGCGCTGGCGCCGCAGCCCTGGTGCTGCTGCTGCTCTTTGCCACGTTGTGCGAACTGGCCGCCGCGCGCCAGCTGGCGACGGCGCTGCGCGGCCAGGTCGCCGACGGCGACGGCGTGCGCACGCAGACCGCGCTGCGCGTGGTGGCCGAAGACCATCCGTGGCTGCCGAGCGGCCTCGCCGCCGCGGCCACGGCGCAGCAGCAGGCGATCACGCTGTTGCACCGTGCCGACCACCTGCTGCTGACCGGCGACTGCGACGCGGCCGAGACCCTGCTGCGGGTGGCGTTGCCGGAGCTGCGCGGCCGCGACCACGCGCACGCCGAGCACCTGCTGGCCCGCGTCGGCGGCGAACGGCCGCTGCACGCCTGGCTCGCGCGCGTCGAGGCCCGCGGCCGCGACGACGGCGAAGCCGCTTAAGCTCTGGCCCGCGCCACCAAGAAGGACCAGCTCGAGTTCCTGGTC
>Ga0209488_10001806_pt1 | contig 18081 bp, 13 predicted proteins | sample Rivendell_Oct201_8_FD_188349 | JGI IMG/M metagenome (GOLD analysis project Ga0209488, IMG submission 188349) | Vadose zone soil microbial communities from the Eel River Critical Zone Observatory, Northern California, USA -... | ecosystem: Environmental > Terrestrial > Soil > Vadose zone >...
CGGCGGAATCGGCATCGCCACAATGCGTTGGCTGATGTTTTCCGGATCGATTCGCACCACGACGCCTTCACTCTTTACCGACTTCGCGGCCTTGGCATCCTGCGCCTTGGCTTTCTCTTCGGCGCTACCCGGCTCCTGATCAGTCTTGTCTTCGGCCTTGGACGACTTGTCCGCATCCTGCTTAGTGTCGTCCGCGGCTGATTTCTCTTCGTCGCTCTCTGGCGCCAGGGGCGAAGGCTGGTCTTTCCGCAGGACCATAAGATACGCGCTACGCGTAATCGGCCGATTGATGCTCGATAGATCGAGCCAGCCCGTCGTTGGGCCCACGTCAGTGCTGGCCGTAAAGAACAGGTATTGTCCTTTCTGGTCAAAGGCGGGAAAGCGTGCATCGCTTAGGCCATCGGTCAATTGCACGCTTTTCGCGTGTTCGAGCGAGTAAGCAAAGATTGCATGCATGTGGCTCGATAAAGTCTTGGAGTAGCCAATCCAGCGGCTGTCTGGCGACCACACAGGATCCAGCGTCCGCTGCGGCGCATCGTAAGTATCAGTGTCAATTTTTACCGGTGCGCCCTTGGCCAGATCGACGTACCAGATGTTGAGGCGCTTATCACTGAAAACAATCTTCTTGCTGTCCGGCGACCAGATGGGCTCGTAGTAAAAAGACGCTGGTGCTCCCAGCGATATCTTCCTGGCCTCGCCCATGCCGTCAGGATTCTTGAGAAAAAGCTGATACTCGCCAGATTCGTCAGAGAAATATGCCACCCACTTGCCGTCTGGCGACCAGGAAGGATCACGCTCCATGGTTCCCGGAGTGTTGGTGAGGTTGCGGATGTCACCTTTTTCTGCCGGAGCCGCAAGAATTTCACCATGAGCTTCAAACACCGCGCGCGCGCCGCTGGGAGAAAGCGTGGCCGAGGCAATTTCGCTCTCAATTTTCTTGAAGTGAGGGCGGACATTGGGTAGATCCGCGGCTACCGTAACCGCCACTGCTTTGGATTTACCGGTCGCCGGATCGAAAAGGTTCAACGAACCAAACTGTTCATAGACAATCGCGCCGGGACCCGCGGAGGCCGACTTGATATCCGCGCCGTTACTGGGAAGTGCCTGCTCTACTTTCTTGTCTTTCGGGTCATAGGAGAACAGCGTGAATGGGCCATTGCGGTCGGAGAGAAAATAAACCTTACCACCGATCCACATGGGATTGCCATCATTGGAAGTTTCGCGAGGTATCTGGTCCAGTCCGAGGTCGGAGAGATTTGCGATCCACACCCGTGACGCCTTGCCGCCACGATAGCGCTTCCAGCCGATGGCAGAAAGTCTGCGATTGTTATCGACGGGAACGTAAGCGATGTGCTTGCCGTCCGCTGAGAACGCGCCGGATTCAGCGGTAGGCAGCGGCAACTCATGTGGCAAGCCCCCATCGAGCGAGACGGTGAAGAGCCGGTTGAAGCGTGAATAGCTGTTGCGAGTGGAACGGAACAGAACGGATTTGCCATCGGGCGCCCAGCCCACCACTTCATCGACCGCTGGATGGTGCGTGAGGCGGCGCGGAACTCCGCCGCTGCTTGGCATCACGTAAACGTCCACATTGCCGTCATAGTCGCCGGAGAAGGCGATCATGCTGCCGTCCGGCGAGAAAACCGGATCGGTCTTTGTACCGTTCCCGCTGGTCAGCAGCCGTGCCTCGCCGCCTTCGCGCGCCACCAGCCACAGATCGCCTGCATAGGCAAACGCGATGTGGGCTTTCGAAAGCGTGGGCTTCTGCATCAGCAGCGGGCCAGCAGCATGCGCGCTCAGAGCACAAACGAAGACAGCAACGATCAGGAACAGAAGGGAGAGGAAATTCTTCATCAGACACCAACCAGGAAGTGAAATATCGTTCGACGAGGCAGCTTAGGTTAGCAGCACGGGTGTGCAGGAAACAAGAGCTTAAAACCTTTGAAACACGGAGGAACAGAGGTAGCAGAGAAAAGCGGAGGTATAAACTTTCTCTCCTCCGTTTACTTCCTTCCTCTGCGTTTCAAGATTTTGCCTTTCTTTGTGTCAGAAACTTTTTTGTGGGGTGATTGCAATTTGGCAACTTGCTCCAGCAACACCGCCACATGCGCGATCGCGGCATTGTCCGTGCCCATGCCTTCCGGAGTTTTCGCTTTTATGCCAACCTGATTCGGCTGTAAGCCCAGCAGCTCAGCCACGCGCGCCTGGATTTTCTTCGCATGCGGAACGATCTTGGGTTCGGCAAGAATCAACGTTGAATCGACGTTGCTCACTTTGTATCCGGCAAGCCGAACTTGTTTCAGCGCTTCCTCAAGAAAGATGACAGAGTTGGCGCCCTTCCATTTGGGATCGGTGGGCGGAAAGTAGCTCCCGATATCGCCCGCCGCAACCGCGCCCAGCAGCGCATCGGTAATGGCGTGAAGAAGCACGTCACCGTCAGAGTGCCCCGCCAGACCCTTATCGTGGGGAAGCTCTACGCCGCCAATTTTTAGAGGCACTCCGGCCTGAAACTCATGCGAATCCCATCCATAACCGATACGCATTAAAAAACCTCACCACGGATGAACACGGATGGCACGGATTTCCACTGAGTCACATGGCACCCCCGACTCGTTGAACTTTGGCTTGTTTGCGATCATTGTCGAATAACAAGCGTCGAACCTGTGCTTTGGGGCCGAAGTTAAGGATCAGCCCGACTTCCAGCGCCGTTGCTCTCAGGTAATTTAGGAGTTGAGCCTCGTGGGCAATGATGATGGTTTCAGCGGTCTTTAGTTCGAGAAGAACGCAGTCATTGATAACCAAGTCCGCGCGAAAATCACCCACGTTTATGCCGCGAAAAAATACTGGCACGGCCACTTCAGCATCGACTTTAAGGTTTTTTTCGCGCAAGGCCAGTTGAAGAGACTTACGATACACCGACTCAAGGAAACCAAACCCAAGTTCGTTATACACATCAAAAAATACACCAATGATCGTTTCTGTTATCTCTGAATGTTTCAACTGAGAACCGCTCGCTGCGCTGATCCGTGGCATCCGTGTTTATCCGTGGTAAGGTTTTTGTCGACAATTTCTCAACTGCTAAGACCAATAAGGTATTCTGCCAGTTCCATGTCTGCCGGCGTAGTGATTTTGATGTTCCGTGCGGAGCCCATCACCACCCAGACGCTCTCTCCGAGCCGCTCCACCAAAGACGCCTCATCCGTGCCGGTAAAGCCGTCGGCGCTGGCGCTGTCAAAGGCGCGCTTGATGAGTTCATAACGGAAGCCCTGCGGCGTTTGTGCCTGCACGATGCGTTCACGCGGAATAGTGGAAGTAACAATCGCGCCTTCCGCTGCGCGTTCCACCTGCTTAATGGTATCGACCGCGGGAAGCCCAGCGATGGCAGCGCCGTGCCGTTCCACTTCATGAATCACGTTGGCGATAATTTCATCGTCGACGAACGGCCGTACCGCATCATGGACTAGCACAATGTCGTCTGGAGCAGCCTTCAGTTGGGAAAGCGCGTTGGCCACCGATTCCTGGCGGTGTTCTCCGCCTTCCACGACCTTTACCTTCTCCGCCAGTTTTTCTTTTTCCAGCTGCCGGGTGAAACGTTCCATCTCGTTTTTGCGCACCGCCACAACAATCTGGCTGACCTGCTGATTGCGGGCGAACACCCGCAGCGTGTGAATGACGATGGGAACGCCGCTGATTTCAAAAAATTGCTTGGAGGGAGCGCCCTTCTTGCCTGCTGGCGCCATGCGCGTGCCCAGACCGGCTGCGGGAATAATGACAGTTACCTTCATCGGGGAGAAAAGTATAGCAACTTTGTCTGACCCTCGGGCGGAGTAGCCCACCCAGCCCGTTCATGCGCGGTTCCTGTACTTAGATCCGCAATTATTTCACAATGGTAGGAGTAGTTTTAGGGTTCAGATGCTGGAAAACGTCCTCAAATATATCCGCGAACAGCAATTGCTCCGGCCGGGAGAGCGGGTAGCGGTCGCGTGTTCCGGCGGCGCAGACTCGGTGGCGCTTCTCCGAAGTCTGGTGGACTTGCACGAGACACTGGGCGTGGTACTCTCGGTGGCCCATTTCCATCACCATATTCGCGGTGCTGAGGCTGACACGGACAAGCAGTTTGTCGAGGAACTTGCCGCCACGCTCCAACTGGAGTTCCACTCTGCTTCAGGGAACGTACCGCAGCACGCGGCCCAGAGCAAAATCAGTATTGAAACCGCTGCCCGGGAGTTACGCCACCAGTGGTTCGCAGAGTTGATCAAGCAAGGCACGGTGGACAAGATCGCCACTGCACACACCTTGGACGATCAGGCCGAAACCGTGCTGATGCGGATTCTGCGTGGCACGGGCGCCCGTGGGCTGGCTGGCATCGCTGCCGCTCACAAATCAAAGCATTTGGTCCGCCCCCTGCTGACCACCAGCCGGCGTGAAGTTGAGGCATATTTGAAAGCCAAAGGCCAATGCTGGCGCGAAGATTCAACCAACCTCGACCTGGGACACACGCGTAATCGCATTCGGCATACGCTGCTGCCTTTACTTGAGCGGGACTTCAATCCGGCGATCCGGCAGACGCTGGCCGACTTGGCCGAACTGGCGCATGCTGAAGATGAATACTGGAGCAATGAACTGGCCTCACTGTTGCCGAGGCTGGTTCATGAGGGAAAGCCCAGCCGTAGCGGACGCAGTTCAAGCGGCCAGGCCGAGGGCATTCTGGCATTGGACGTGTTGGCTTTGTGCGGCTTTCCTTTGGCCGTGCGGCGGCAGGTCATCCACGCAACTGCGCTGCAGCTAGGTGTATCGCTGGAATTCAAGCATATTCAACAACTTATCGGTCTTGTGGAACACGGAAAGTCGGGTATAAAGTTGGTTTTGCCTGATGGTCTTGTGGCAAACCGCACGGTACGCGAGGTCCAGTTCAGCAGAAACAAGCAAGAACCACCCGAGAATTACTGTTATTCCCTGCCAATTCCGGGTGAAGTGGCCGTGCCAGAACTGGGAATCATCATTCGGGCGCGGTTAATAAGTGATGGAAAACAAAAGGCTTCAGGGTATAATAGAGCCACGCTACTGAGCACAAGCCTGCTGGGTCTCAAGCTGACAGTAAGAAATTGGCGTGCTGGTGATAAGTTCTTTCCGGCCCACACGCAATCCCCCAAGAAAGTAAAAGAGTTGCTACAGCCCGGTCGATTGGGTCAGGAGTTTTCTCCAGCCCAGCGCAAGGCCTGGCCGGTAATAGAGAGTGCGGGGCAGATTGTCTGGATGCGATCCTTCCCAGTGTCGCATGACTTTGCCAGCAACTCTGGAGATGCGGTCCTGATCGAGGAGATAAAAATGAGTATCGAGGCAGGCGATTGAGCGCCATACAGTCTGAATACCCCAGAATTCTCCTGACCGCGGAGCAGATTAAGAAGCGGGTACAGGAAATGGCCCGCCGAATCTCCAGTGATTTCAAGGGTAAAACGGTCCATATCGTCGGCGTAATGGAGAACGGCTTTATCTTCATGGCGGACCTGGTCCGGGAACTGGATCTGGACGTAGTTTGCCAGTTCGTGAAGGCAGAATCCAAGGAAGCCAATTCCACCACCACTGAGATCTTCTTCAGCCCAGAACTCAACGTACAAGGCCAGGATGTCTTGCTGGTGGAAGCATTGGTTCAATCCGGGCTGACGAGTGAGTTCCTGATTCGGAACCTGGTAGGCCGAGGCGCCGCCAGCGTGAAACTAGCTGTCCTTCTGGACAAGCAGTCAGCCCGCCGTGTGTCTCTTCAGCCCGATTACTTTGGTTTTCTCATGAATGAAAGTTTTGTCGTAGGCTATGGACTGGGAGAGCGCCATTTAGGCCGAAATCTGCCCTATATAGCGGGACGGGCCGAATCTGGGGTAATTCCTTAAGCAGGTCTTAAGCGGTTTTACTGCACCCGGACTGGCTGGAATGGGTATAAAATCTTTCAATGGGAAAGTTTAAGACCGAAATCCAGTCGTTCCGCATCTAATCGGTACAATCCCTGCCTGCATTGGGCGGGGAACCTATTTCATGGCAAAACGTCTGTAATTTGGTGCGAAGTCTTAATAAAAGTTTTGTAGGTCAGCGGACACGTGTCCTGACCGGGAAATCTAGGAGCAATCAGTGAATTCGACATTTAAAACGGTGATCTTGTGGGTGACGCTGGTAGCGGTCGCCGTGGTCCTTTGGAGAATGATTCAAGGCGGTCCGAATGCCGGCAAAGATCAGGAAATTCCCTACACCCAGTTCATGTCAAACCTAAATGACGGCAAGGTTGTGGATGTCAACATTGAAGGCAATGTGGCTAGGGGCAAGTTGCGCGATGGCAGCATGTATCATTCCGTCGTTCCGGCCACAAATCCCAGCTTGCTGAAGGCGCTGGACGACCATAATAAGGACACCAAGACGACGTTCAAAGATAGCCAAGGATGGAACTGGCCCATGGCCATCATCCAGTTCTCGCCTTTCATACTGCTGGGTGTGCTGTGGTTTGTCATGATCCGACAAATGCAAACCGGCGGCAACAAGGCATTGAGTTTTGGCAAGAGCCGGGCGCGGCTGCTCTCCATGCAGCAGAAGAAGATCACATTTAAAGATGTGGCTGGAGTAGATGAAGCCAAGGAAGAGCTGCGCGAGATCATTGAGTTCCTGCGTGAGGCGCAGAAGTTCCAGAAGCTCGGCGGACGCATTCCCAAGGGCGTCCTGCTGGTCGGCCATCCTGGAACCGGTAAGACCTTGCTGGCACGTGCCGTCGCCGGCGAAGCCAATGTGCCGTTCTTCAGCATCTCCGGTTCAGACTTTGTTGAGATGTTTGTCGGCGTAGGCGCCAGCCGCGTACGCGACCTTTTTGAACAGGGCAAGAAAAATGCCCCCTGCATTATTTTCATCGACGAAATCGATGCCGTTGGCCGCCATCGCGGCGCCGGCTTGGGCGGTGGACACGACGAGCGCGAACAGACGCTCAACCAACTGCTTGTCGAGATGGATGGGTTTGAATCCAATGAAGGGGTAATTCTGATCGCTGCAACCAACCGGCCAGACGTGCTCGATCCGGCGCTGCTGCGTCCGGGACGCTTTGATCGTCGCGTAGTGGTTCCACTTCCCGATGTTCGTGGACGCGAAGAAATTCTCCGCGTGCATACCCGCAAGATTCCTTTGGCGGATGACGTTGATCTCTCCATTCTGGCGCGCGGCACACCGGGCTTCTCCGGCGCCGAGCTTTCCAACATGGTGAATGAAGCGGCGCTGAACGCGGCCCGCAACAATCGCAAATCCGTGCTGATGTATGACTTTGAGCTGGCCAAGGACAAGGTCCTGATGGGCGCTGAGCGCAAGAGCCTGCTCCTTACGGAAGAAGAGAAACGAGTCACGGCCTATCACGAAGCTGGTCACGCAATTGTGGCGGCACTGATGCCGCACGCCGATCCCCTGCACAAGGTCACAATCATTCCGCGGGGAATGGCGCTGGGCGTGACCATGCAGCTGCCGGAGACTGACAAACACAATTACACGCTCGACTACCTCAACACGCAGATTGCCGTAATGATGGGCGGACGCCTGGCGGAGGAAATCTTCCTCAATCAGATGTCCACCGGCGCCGGCAATGACATTGAGCGCGCCACGGAAATGTCGCGCAAAATGGTTTGCGAGTGGGGCATGAGCAGCCTGGGACCTCTTACCTTCGGCAAAAAGGAAGAGCAGATTTTCCTGGGACGCGAACTTTCACAGCACCGCGATTTCAGCGAAGAGACTGCCCGCGAGATCGATTCTGAAGTCCGCCGCCTGGTCAACACCGGCTATGAGAAGGCCAAGAGCGTCATCCTGGAAAACCGTGACGCGATGGTCCGCATAGCCCTGGCATTGCTGGAGCGCGAAGTACTGGATGCCAATGAATTGAAGCTGATTCTGGAAGGTAAACAGCTTCCTGCTCGCGTGATTCCACAAAAAGGCGACAATAATGACGGTGTGCAGCAAGTGCTGAAGCCGGAACCCGGTAGGACGCCGGGAATCGCGCCGGGTAAACCTTCGCCCGCATAACTTTGCCAACATCTTCACAACAATCACAGGGCAGCTTCGGCTGCCCTGTTCCTTTGCTGCAGAATTTCCTCTTTCGCCCGATGCCGGCAGGTATTGCAGGAGTTAGCGGAGAAATTTTTCACTCCACAGCGTCTTGAAGCTTCCACCTAGTAAAATCCATGAGCCACCTTCAGTGAACCGATTGCATAATCAGGTTTCAAGGCGTATTTGTATGAGCTTAATCACACGAGGGAGTTCCATATGTTGAGCCGCAAAGCCGTTCTGTGCGTCATCCTGCTGTTCTCCTCAACTCTCGCAACAACCGCTGTAGCGCAGGCTGCTGCGCAGCCGAAGGGCAATCCTGCTCCGGAGAAGGTGATTGCCGTCCGCGCTTCCAACCTGATTGACGGGGTGTCGTCACAGGTTCGGCACAACGTGTTGGTTGTGATCAAGGGCAACAAGATTGAAAGCGTTACAGCCGGAGGCAATCCGCCTGCAGGAACCACAATCATCAATCTGCCAGCAGACGTGACGGTGCTGCCCGGCCTGATTGATACCCACACCCACATCTTTCTCCAGGGAGAAGATCCAGCCGAGGGTGGCTATGACATTCAGTTGCTGAAGCATCCTTCTTCGTACCGGGCTGCACGGGCTGCCGTGGCGGCGCGGCGCGCGCTGGAGCAGGGCTTCACCACGCTACGCGACGTTGAGACTGAGGGCGCAGGCTACGGCGACGTGGGAATCAAAGAGGCGATCAATGCCGGGTTCATTCCCGGTCCGCGGCTCCTGGTGGTGACACGGGCAATCTCGGTGACTGGCGGCTATCCGCTGGAAGGCTACAACCCTGACATTGTGGTGCCGAAGGGCGCGCAGATTGGCGATGGTCCGGTAGAACTGCGCAAAATCACGCGGCAGCAACTGGAGAACGGAGCGGACTGGATCAAGGTCTACATGACGCATCGTTCGTGGGTGGATAAAGAAGGTCACCTGGTTTCTCAACCCACGCTGACCGTGGAAGAACTGAAGGCCGTGGTAGACGAAGCGCATGGCCAGCAGAAAAAGGTCGCCTGCCATGCCTATAGCGGGATTGGCCTGCATCGGGCGTTGGATGGCGGCTGCGATTCGATTGAGCATGGCCTGTCTCTGGACGATGCGGCCATCGCGCAGATGCTGAAGCAGGGCACATGGCTGGTGCCGACTCTGGGCGTCTATTACACGGATTGGTCGCCGGAAAACACCGATGACGGCAAACGCGATCGCGCGCGCGCCAATGAACACGAAGTCTCATTCAAAAAAGCCCTCAAGGCGGGAGTGAAAATTGCCTTCGGCACGGACATGGGCGGCATTCCCTGGACAGAGCCGATCGCGAACGAATTCGGCTTGATGGTGAAGTTCGGCATGTCGCCGATGGATGCAATCAAATCGGCCACCTCCACCGCCGCCAATCTGCTGGAGATGAAAGGCGATATCGGCGTGATCGCGCCGGGAGCATTTGCCGATATCGTCGGCGTAAAGGGTGATCCGCTGGCTACCGTCGAAGCGCTCAAGAACGTGAACTTTGTTATGAAAGACGGCAATATATTTAAGCAGTAGGCTACTGCTTACAAACGAATCAAAATTCAAGAAACCGTTCGTCGCTAAATTGAAAGCCTCAGGGAGAAAAGTCGATCAGCATGAAAAATACTGGTTCGTCGTCTGTAACCATGGCGGTGGCTCGGATCGTGGTGGGCGTTATGTTTCTGTTTTTTGCCCAATATAAGCTCATGGGCCGGGAATTTGCCCACGGTGGTTACGAGAAATATGTCACGGGCTACGTGCAGGAAAGTGCCGTGCCTGCCTATAAGCCATTTCTGCGGGCGACGTTGAAGTATCCAACCGCGTCTGCGTATGCCGTGGGAGTGGCGGAACTGCTGATTGGGCTTTCCATGGCTCTGGGGTTCTGGGTGCGTCCTTTCGCCATTGTAGGCGCGTTGTTCATGGCCAATCTGCTGCTTTCCACCTGGGTCTTGCCGCACGGCGTGCCGTTCTGGCGGTACTTTGGCAATGAACTGGACAACATCGGGTTGCTTCTCTTGTTTCTGGTGTTTTTTGCCCATAACGCGGGCCAGACTTTAGGGCTCGATAAAGGAAAATAAAAACCCCCACCAAGCCCAAGCTCAGCCCACTGCCCACCCACAAGATTGATTGCCGCCGGTCCATCCAGGATCGGCATAGACCCTCTTTGACCTGTAAAATACTGATTAGTCGATGTCTTCGTTCACCGAACAATACGATGTAGTGGTGGTAGGCGCCGGTCACGCGGGCTGCGAAGCCTCAATGGCGGCCGCCCGCATGGGACTCAAGACCGCGCTGTTTACTCTCAATGTTGATCTGATCGCTCAAATGTCATGCAATCCCGCTGTTGGCGGAATCGCCAAAGGCCATCTGGTTCGCGAGGTGGATGCGCTCGGCGGGATCATGGGCGAAGTCACTGACGCGGTGGGAATCCAGTTCCGTCTGCTCAACACCTCCCGGGGACCGGCGGTTTGGTCGCCGCGCGCTCAATGTGACAAGCAGCAATATCGCCAGAAAATGCGAGAAGTCCTGGAGACTCAGCCCAACTTGTTTATCAAACAGGCTGAAGTAGTCGAGTTGATTCTGGAAGAAGCCGAGACAGAAACTTCACCACGGAGGCACGGAGGCACGGAGGAAGGATTTCCTGAGTATAACCGGGTATCAGAAAACCTCGCTTCCCATAATCCACACGTAACAGGGCGTGACTTCAGTCGTGCCGTTTATGATGTTAAAGACTCGGGCTTGAGCCCCTGTGGGGCTTCAGCCCCGGCAAAGAAAATCGTTCGGGGCATTCGTTTGCGGGATGGCCGCACCGTGGGCGCGCAGGCCGTTATCGTCACTACTGGAACTTTCCTCAACGGGCTGATTCATTGTGGCGAGCAGAAATATCCTGCGGGCCGCAGCGGAGAACCGCCGTCACAACTTTTGGGAGAATCTCTCAAACTGCTTGGCTTGCGCGGATGCAGGCTTAAGACCGGGACGCCGCCGCGGCTGGATGGCCGCAGCATTGACTGGTCACGTTTTGAGATGCAGCCGGGTGATGCGGATCCGACGCCCTTCAGCTTCCGCACTAAAAAGATCACGCAGAAGCAGGTGCCATGCTATATCGCCTTCACCACGGCAGAGACGCACCGCATCATCGCTGAGAACGTACACCGTTCGCCCATGTACTCGGGCCAGATCCAGAGCATTGGTCCACGGTATTGCCCAAGCATCGAAGACAAGATCGTCAAGTTTCCGGACAAGACCACGCACCAGCTCTTCCTGGAGCCCGAAGGCCTGAATACGCACGAGATTTACGTCAACGGCATGAGCACGTCGCTGCCTATTGATGTGCAGCTGGCGATTATCAAGTCAATTCCCGGCCTGGAAAATGCGGAGATGCTGCGGCCGGGATACGCGATTGAGTACGACTCCATTGATCCGACTGAGTTAGAGCGTACGCTGGAGACAAAAAAGATTGATCGCCTCTTCCTCGCCGGACAGATCAATGGTACTTCCGGCTACGAAGAAGCGGCCTGCCAGGGCCTGATGGCGGGCATCAATGCCGCGTTGAAAATCAAGGCTGAGCCGCCACTGATTCTGGATCGTACAGAGGCGTACACCGCAATCCTGATCGACGATCTGATCAGCAAGGGAACGAACGAACCGTATCGTATGTTTACCTCGCGCGCGGAATTTCGGCTGCATCTGCGCATTGATAACGCCGACCGCAGACTCACGCCGCATGGCCGCCGCATTGGCCTGATCAATGATCAGGCATGGGCAGATTATCAAGCGAAGGAACAGCGCGCACAGAGGCTGGCAGCGTTTTTGGAGAAGACGCGCGCGTCGGGAGAGGTGCTGGAAAAAGTCAGCCGGACGCAGCAGGCGAGGCTGGCGGAGCAGAAGGCTCCGCCCTTGGGCATTGTGGATGATTCCATCGCGCCTGTAAATTCGCAGACTTCAAATGTGCCGGCGACGGGCGGCAATCTTGGCAGCGCCCTTGGCTCATCGCTCGCGCAACTCCTGAAGCGGCCTGAAATTGTTATTGAGGATTTGGCTGGTGTGGTGGCTGAGGGTTATCCGGAATACTTTGAAGGAATCGAGCCGATGATTGAAGGCGGGCTTTCCGCGGCTGCGCGCAACGAAATGAAGACTGTCGAAACTGAGATTAAATATGCCGGCTATCTTGACCAGCAGCGCAAGTCCATCGAGCGACTCAAGAAGGCCGAGCAGCGTGTGATCCCTGACTGGTTTGATTACGGCAAGGTCAGCGGCCTCTCGCGCGAGATGAATGAGAAGCTGCAACGGGTGCGCCCGCGCACGCTTGGGCACGCGTCGCGCATACCAGGCGTAACCCCGGCGGCGGTTTCGCTGATCCATGTCTATATTGAGATTCAGGCGAAGCGCTTTGCCCTCGCGCAGCAGACAGCCGGCTAGTCGTATGGCCACATCCGAAAAGAAAACCTTCCCGCCCATTGCTTAGTCGCTTTCTGGGAGAGCTAAAAAAGTTTCCTACACCAGATGTTCGATCTCGCTGGCCTCACCGTTTGTTGAGCAACTGAAAAAGACTGCTGTAATCATCCGTCCAGCGCAGCGCCTCGTCAGGCGAGGGCAGACTTGCCAGATGGTCCTGGAACCCTGGGATAACCAGGGACCTGGGGTTTTTGGATATCAATATCCAATTGCTGAGATCGTCAACTCCCGGCCCTTGAGGCTTGTTCAGACGGACGATAGACATCTGGTTGCGCATCGCGTGGCTTAGCAAGACGGGACTCAAGTCAAGCGATTTATTGGTGATGTTAAATGCCAGGACGGAGTCCGGTCCTCGGAGGTGTCTCAGGTAGAGCTGAAACGCTTCCTCGGTGAGCAAGTGAATGGGAATGGAATCGCTGTTGAATGCGTCCAGGATCAGGATGTCAAATTTTTGCGGACCCCCATCTCTTAATTCCCGTTCCAGAGAAAGCCGCCCATCGCCGAGCACGGCTTCGGTCTTCGCCGCAGAGTCGCGCATAAACGTAAAGTAAGGGGAGGGTCCCCGTGAGTAGTCGATTACCTGTGGATTGATTTCGTAGAACCGCATCCTGGTACCCGGCGTACCGTAAGCCCCCAGGGTTCCCACGCCCATGCCAATGACTCCATAGAGCCGCGAGCATGGCTGAATACACGCGGGCTGCGCCGCCAGAAGCAGACCAACTCCGCTATGTGGACCGTAGTAGGCTGTGGGTGCGTTGGGAAACTTCACGTATTGGGCTCCGTGGAGTGTCTGGCCATGCCGCAACACGAGAGCATCCTGGTCTTCGAGCGGACGGTGTTGCACCGTAAGGACCCCGTAAAAATTGCGGTCTTTGCGAATGTCCCACGCCCTCAGCATGTAGGTTTGTTCATAAAGGGCGAAGCACAATGCGAACACAACAATTAAAGACGCGATCTGTGTGAGCTTGATCCGGCCCTGAATTTGCGCTTTTTGCTTGCGGGACCGCAACAGGATCAGCACAGCCAAAAGCGCGAGAACGGTCAGAAATGGATAGTACTGGAAGCGATCCATGGCCCGCAGCATGGGCGGAATCGCGATAGTCCGGCTGAAGAAGTATGGCACCAGCATGAGGCCGAGCAATATGAGAATTCCTGTGACCGTCGACTTGGACCCATACCACCAGGACTGCCGGTCCCGGTAAAGAACTCCTGCAATCAGAAGCGCGCAAACTATGAGGCCAATTTGATATTCGGTATAGCCACGGAAAATATGAGGGGCGATTACAGCGACAAAGATTCCGCCAGCGGCCCCGCCAGCCGAGAGCAGCAGGTAATAACGGGTCAGAAGGGCGCGCTCCGGTTTCAGGCGAACCAACTCCCCATGGCAGACCATGCAACAGGCAAACAGCACCGCGCTGAGCATGCAGATCTGATCGAAAATGGGCGCCGTTGGTCCAGCCAGAAGCACCAGCAGGGCGAACGGCATCGACAGTCCAAAAAGAGTATGGAAAATCCCGCGCCGATACCATTTCTGGTTATCGAAACAGATGATAAAGGTTAAGAGGTACAGGACCAGTGGCAATACCCAGAGGAAGGGAATCACGGCTACTTCCTGGCACATTAAGTTGGTGGTTGCCAGGAGCATGACTGATGCGGCCATGGGGAGCAAGAACCAAAACAAGCGAACCGACCATGAAGGCGCGGGGATCGCAGACTGCGTTCCTGTGGGAAGCGCCGACGGTGGCTGCTTCATGATACCAAGGGCACAAACCGACGAGCCGGCGACAAAGATGAGATATCCCGCACACCATAGCCACGCTTGTGAATGCAGCCGCAGCACTGGTTCAAAAAAGATTGGATAAGTGATCAAGCCCAGGACAGAACCCGTATTCGAGAGAGCATAAAGTCGATAGGGCGACGTTCCGGTGTTATGCAGCGAAAACCAGCTTTGCAATAAAGGGCCGGTTGTGCTCAAGATCAAGTAAGGCAGGCCGACCGCGACCGCAAGCAGCCCCAGGATGTGTAGCACGGGTTGGTCCGGCGACGCAGGTTTCCATGAGGCTCCGGGCAAAAGTGGCGTTTTCCAAAAGAAAATTCCCACGCAGATAACAACAACAGACAGGGCCAGCAGGCCAAGATGCACGATGGCCTGGGTTCTGCCCGCCATCATCGTGGATAGAACGTGCGAATACAGGTAACCACCCAGCAGCAGGAGCTGAAAAAACAGCATGCAAGTCGTCCAGACGGCAGGAGTTCCTCCGAACCACGGCAAGATGTACTTCCCCATGAGAAGTTGCACCTGAAAGAGAAGGAACGCGCCGCAAAAAATTGTCAATGCATATTCGAAGCGATGAGTGGTGGAAGGCGCGCTTCGATTCATCATAGCCTTGGGCATGGCTGGTGTGGCTCCTTTGGGCTGCGTGGGATTCGGCTGTGCTGATTATGGCGAGCGGAGGTCATTGCGAACTGGATGCAGTCAAGAGTTTCATTAAAGCGGAATGTTCCCATGTTTCTTCGGCGGGTTCTTGTCGCGTTTGTTCTGGAGCATTTCCAGCGCGTCGATCAACTTTTTGCGTGTTTCTTGCGGAAGAATCACGGCGTCCACGTAACCGCGTTCAGCGGCAACGTACGGGCTGGCAAAGCGCTCGCGGAATTCCTCTATCTTTTCATTGCGCGCCTTGGCGATGACTTCATCTTTCTCTTTCTCCGATTTCGCTGAAAGCGCCGCGCGCTCCAGTTCGCGCTTGTAAACGATATTGACCGCGCCCTCCGCTCCCATCACGGCGATTTCCGCCGTGGGCCACGCATAGTTCACGTCGGTGCGGATGTGCTTGGATGACATCACGCAGTAAGCGCCGCCATAGGCTTTGCGCGTTATGACCGTGATCTTCGGGACCGTGGCTTCAGCGAAGGCAAAGAGCAGTTTGGCGCCATGGCGAATGATGCCGCCATACTCCTGCTGCGTTCCCGGCAGAAATCCGGGTACATCTTCAAACGTGATCAGAGGAATGTTAAAGGCGTCGCAGAAGCGCACAAACCGAGCACCTTTTACCGACGCATTGATATCGAGCACGCCGGCCAGAAACGCCGGTTGATTGGCAACAATGCCCACGGACCGGCCATTGAGGCGGGCAAATCCCACGACAATATTTTTGGCGTAATGTTCATGCACTTCGAAGAAATAGCCATCGTCAACCACGTGCGTAAGAACATTTTTCATGTCATACGGCTGGCTGGATTCTACCGGAACCACGGTCTGAAGCTCGGAATCGGCGCGGTCAATGGGATCGGTGCATTCCCGGCGCGGCGGGTCGTCAATATTATTGGAAGGCAGGAATCCAAACAGCTCACGGACCATGGAAAGGCACTCGGCATCATCATGTGCCATAAAATGGGCCACGCCGGAAGTTTCATTGTGAGTGGCTGCGCCGCCCAGCTGGTCTTTGGTGACTTCTTCATGCGTTACGGTCTTGATTACGTCCGGGCCAGTCACAAACATGTAAGAAGTCTGGTCAACCATCAGGATGAAATCGGTGATGGCCGGCGAGTACACAGCGCCGCCGGCGCAAGGGCCCATGATGGCGGAAATCTGCGGGATCACGCCGCTGGCCAGCGTGTTGCGCAGAAAAATATCGGCATAACCGGCCAGTGACATTACGCCTTCCTGAATCCGCGCACCGCCGGAATCATTCAACCCGATTACCGGCGCTCCGACCTTCATCGCCGTGTCCATGATCTTCACGATCTTGCCGGCATTAGCCTGAGAAAGCGACCCGCCAAACACGGTGAAATCCTGGGCAAAGACAAACACCAAACGCCCTTCAATGCGGCCATAGCCGGTAACAAAGCCGTCCCCATAGACCTTGTTCTGTTCCATGCCGAAGTCCGTGCAGCTGTGCGTGACCATCTTGTCGAATTCCTCAAACGTGCCTTCATCAAGCAGGAATTCGATGCGCTCGCGCGCGGACATCTTGCCTTCTTTGTGCTGGCGCTCCTGGCGTTCCTTGCCGCCCCCGGCTTCAGCCAGGGAATCACGGCGCTTGAGTTCTGCAAGCTTCTGTTCCAGGTTCATTGTAGGAAGGATTATAGCCGCAAGGATTCAGGCTGCGCTGGAGCGAAGCGACATTTGGATTGCGAAACCGCCGCGACGCCGACTTGCGCGCCGAGCGGCCCTACCGCCGCAAGGTCCTTCGTTTCGCTCAGGATTTCGGCAGCAGACTTATACGCCTGCTAACGCCTCAAGTTTGGAGTGAAGTGCCATTATTGAACGGTATCGCCAGGCTCCCAGCGCCAACGTTTTTTCTTGGCTTCCCACCACACGGCGGAATCCATTATTTGGGCTTCCAGGGCCTTGATGACGAAGATGGGCGGTTTCTTTTTGCTGATGAGCATGCGCCCGACCTCAAGCGTATCGAACGGAACGTTGACCAGGACGTATTTGCCCTTGGGCGTAGCGGCGTGCCAGCCTTCTTTGCCACTGCCGAAAATCACCAGGAGGTGATGGCTATGTTCAGGGTCGGCACGAAACGTGGAGGTAAACTTTGGATTGCCAAAGCCGAAATAGGCGTGGTAAGGATCGGCTACCTCGTATTTGTATGCATACGAATCCGGCAAAGGATCTTTGCTGTTGGCGACAATTGCGACGTCTTCCACGCCATCGCCGTCAAAGTCAGCCGTAATTACTGGAGTGGGGAATTTGGCGGGAATGGTAAACGTCTCGCCAAACTGCTGCTTCACAATTGCGGCAAGTTGTGTGGCGTCGACGCCGGACGGAAGCGCTGCTGTAACAGGCTGCGGACTTGTCTGTGGCGATTGCGCAGCCGCCACGCACGCGGCCAGCAGCAGAAACTTGCCCAGAAACTTCATGAGCAAAGTCTACCGCTTTTCGGGCCGAAACTGCTCGGAATTAAGCGTTCGAATCCCGCTCGCCAACAGTTGCCAGGCGCTGTTTGCGGCCCATCCATGCTTGCCAGATAGTCATGGTAGTTCCGGTAGCCAGCGCGGCGAAGAGGAGCACCACTACGGGCAGAGGAAGGTAAAAATACATGCTAAGAATCCAAAGAACGAGTAACCCCAGTGTGATCAACATGATTGCAAGGTCCCTAAGGTGCGCCAGTCAGTTCGGCGCAACTTCAGCTTGGTAGGATGGAGAATGAAGGCTGCGAGTTAGCTCGAAAGTGTTGCCACTACTCGATTTTTATCTGCAAGCGTACACTGACGGTCTTTTGCACGTCGTCAATCTGCTCAAACATCATCCAAACCCACTTGTGGCCGGGAACCTTTACCAGCGTATTAGCCATGAATTTTTGAACATAAGTGGCGTCATAAGGCTCGCCTTCGGCGAGCTTCCAGATTTGCTCCAGCTTGTGCGTCTGTTCCGGCTCCACGCCCTGAATTTCCAGCTTGCCCATGTGGTACAGGTCGCCCTCCGTCACCTGAAAAGCGTAGCTAACCGTATTGTCGGCGAAGGACGGCACGGGTTTGATTATCACGCCTTCACGCCCGAATTTACCGTAGAGCTTGCGCACCTGCGCCAGATCACGATCGAGCTGCGGT